>Ga0179593_1611271_pt1 | contig 27589 bp, 43 predicted proteins | sample CZODoug2_1_08_16_FD_185931 | JGI IMG/M metagenome (GOLD analysis project Ga0179593, IMG submission 185931) | Vadose zone soil fungal communities from Angelo Coast Range Reserve, California, USA - CZODoug2_1_08_16fungal (PacBio error correction) | ecosystem: Environmental > Terrestrial > Soil >...
TCGTTAACGCCCAACCAGTGATCAGAGGCGGCCCATGACTTAAGCGGGGAGCAGCTCGGAGAGCAAGTAAGTTGGGGGGGGTCCAGAGCCACTTTTGGTCGCACAGGAGGTAACACCTTGCGCGCAAAAGGGAGGTTTCCATATCGCTGAGAAAAATGAATCAACTCTTCTGAAAGTACCGAGGGAGGAGAAAAAGAAGCACCGGCGCGCTGAGAATAATAAGAATCTTCCATAAAGAAAGGGGGGGGAACCTTGATTGCTTAAAAATGCAGCAAGGTTCCGGGGGTTGGGGAAAAGGTCTTCATATTCACCTTGGGGGAAGGAGCACACATTTTAGTGAAAAGAGGTGCCATTTTACCACCGCCAAAATCTTTATCGGGGCCGACAGCGGTTGGTGCAACTGGCGAGGGGAAAACTTTTGTCCAAGGGGAAGGGAGAGGCATATGATTTGTAGTAGACCGGTTTTCTATGGAAGGAGGCGGGAAATGGGGGGGGGAAAGCCTTTGGCTTTATGGAAAGACGGGGACGCAGCGTGGCGGACAGCGACGAAGAATGGCGGCCACAGTAAGCGAAACTGGGAAATCAGGCGGGATGGGGTTCGCAATTGTCGAAAGACGACAAATCTTATGAGAGGGTCGCCCTTTTGAAGAGGTAGATAGACCAAATTGGTCACACGCCGGCGTAACTCCAGTAGCCCTGCGGTTTCTTGAAGCTGGAAGCAACAAAAAAGGATTACTGTATGTCTTCGCATTTCGTGGTCGGAAAGCTCAGCGCTTACAAAAGGTCGGTGTCTGATGGGAGCAGACTATTGGAGCGTAGCCAGACACTAGACCGAAGTAAGAAGGATGGCGCCGAACAACAGATATGCCAGGAGGACTTACATATGGGACGGATGCTGGTGGGGGGAAGCATCTGAAGTTCCCGAGAGAGGGGTGTGTGGGGGTTTTGGGGTTTTTGGGGGGGGTGGTTGGGGGGGGGGGGTGTTGGGGGGGGGGGGGGGGGGGGTTTGGGGGTGGTGCTGAAAAAAAGACTCGCACCCAGAACGAGAGCACCACAAGAGGGGAAAGGTGTGCGCTGCTCGAAGCAGTCGGACCAGCGTGAAAAATCTCCCGTCCACGCTCAGGGTCGAACGGAGAGAGTACCGATGTCGTGAGTTCCAGTTTCCGACCGTTAGGAAAGGGAAAGAAAGAACTGCATGTACCGCAAATGATAAATAAGGGATATAAGAAAGGGAGAAATTGGGACCTGTCCCTGTCGCACAGTCAATCAGGAGGGGAGTCGGAACACTACCAAGACTTCGGTTGTGAAAAACAAACGGCAATCTGGGGGGGGTAAAGAGGCGGGTGAGCACTCCGCCAACCAAGAGTAAAGACTTAGTCCACTATACGAATATTAAACCCTTTTCTTATCAAGGTCCATTTTCTCTTTCCCGAAGGAGGAGAGGGATGGATGGCGTCCCAGGGAAGGGGGGGCCCAAAAAAATACAATAGAGATTGGCACTGGGGCAAACGGGCCATCGCCAGATCATCATTAGACCATCTCTCGACAAAGGGGAGGATTAAAGGAAAAGAAATATAGGGAGGCCACCAACAGAAACCTTATAGATCGGAAGAAGGTTCTCAAGCAAAGAGACTGTAGAACGGAAAATGAAACGGGCGGAAAGAAGAAGCAAAGGAAATAATAATGAAACGTAGGGCAAGATCCTTTAAGAGAGAGATACAAATGTTTCCGAGAAAGAAAAAACCATCGGCCTAAAGGGTCGACTAGTGGAGGGGGTTGGGGAGAGGGCGCTCCTAAGAAGGGGAAAGGGCAAACGGGGGATGCTGGCAGGACTCCTCAAAAGAGCAGTCTGGGGGGGAGGGAAACAGAATCTTCCTTATGAGAGAAGGAAAGGTCCCAAAAAGAACGGGGGGGATTCCTGCATTCTAGAACGAGTTAAATGAGGGAGGTCGGGCGGCCGCCCATTAAGGGAAAACGAGCCATCGCAGGAAGTCTATCTCAGAAGGGTGAAGGAAAGGGGCATAGGGGGCAAAGTTTCATACGCTGGAAGAACGAGACAGCTCAGACCAACAGTTTAAAATTGGAAGAAGTAGGGGTGAGGGGTAGGGGCTTTAGGGAAAAAAAGAAGGACGCGCGTGCACGAGAGAGGGGGAAAAAGCCAGAGAAAAACTAAGCAAGGGTCAGGTACGGACGAAGTTACCGTGGAAACAAAAAAAACAATCACAAGGGAGGGGAGGCCAAAGCGCGAAATATTCAAGAAAACTTAGGGCTCACAATAGTAGGAGGTATTAAAAAAAAAAGACCGTTTTGCTATAAAAAAAAAAAGGGGAAGAAGAAGGAAGGCACGAAAAAAAAAAGACCTCAGGGGAGAACGTATGAGGGTTCGCCCAGAAACCGCGTGTGACGGAGGAAAACTTTGCGGCGGGGTACAAGGATGTCAACCATTCTCAAAAGGGTCTACCATCTCGGCAAACAAAGGTTTGTCGGACCGGAAGATCTCAGAAATGGAAATCAAGAGAGATGGCAGTTTCGCTTACTGGAAGCAGAGAGAGAGTCTGAAGAGTCAGGGAGGGGCCATGAGAAAGGTGCCGCCCGCCGAAAAAGGAAATTGCAATCCAACCTTTCAGCATCTGAAGAGGAAAAGTAACGGGAAGCAAGAAGGGATCTCTCAGTTAAAAACGTTGAATTCCGCAGAGGAGGGCGGGTTGGGGACACCCACGGGAAGTAACAAGAAATGGGAAGAGTGGCCGAATGCATAAGAGCGAAGGGGGGTGGAAAATGTTCAGAAGAAAATGTGGAACCCAAAGGTGGCTATGATCAACCCCAGAAAAGGTTCAAAAAATTGTCATAACTCCATCAGAGATGGAAGATTCAGGAAAAGAGGACCATCAGGAATCGTCTCCGGTGTCCGAACCAGCAGGGAAGAGTATATCTCAGAATAGGGGGTCAGGCAACTACGCTATCGGGAAGCAGTGGTTTCGCGCGAAAAAGAGGGAAAGGAGCCAATTGCGGAAAGAGGAGGATGGAGAGACCAGAAAGGGCGAGGTCAGGGAAGAGTAGAGGGCGAGGGGGGAGGGAGGGAGGGGGGTAAAATCAGAGCAACAACAGAGTAAGGGAAAATAGTAGAGGTTAACCAGCAGCCAATTGAAGGAAGAGAGGTCCCACTCGTCCCCTTAACAATCCGTCGAGCACGAAATGAAGGAAGGTCCTGGGTAAAAGGGGGCGCAAGGAAAAAAGGGCTCCAAAAAAAAGTACTTTTTTCCAAGAAAGGTGTCATGAATCAACAGAGAGTACCTAGTATCGAAGAAGTTCTGAGAACCTCCGAAGTCATAGATAATATAATAAGATCTGAGAAAGAAATGTCAAGTGAGGAGGAAGGGTGCGGAAGCAAAGGGGGGGACCGTTGTTGAGCTTTCGAAGCACCTTTGTTTAAAACACATTTGAGGGGTTGCCATTTTAAAAAACAGAGTACCTTTTCCTGAGGGGGGGAAAAAGACGTCAAACGGGGGGTTACGCGACAGGGGGGGGGGTCAAAAGATGTACGGATGCTTAAAAAAAAGGTGTGTCCAAGGAAGGGGGGGGGGGAAACTCTGCAGAAGTCTAGGAGTATCTCTGTAAAAAAGGGCAAGTTCCTTGGCGATTCTGGGGAAAACCGTATCAGACAGGAACTCATAGGGGAAGGGGGGGGGCTAGAGGAGGTCGGCAAAGGAGGGAAAACTGCCGAGACGCCTCATGCTTTGAAGGGAAAAAGGGGGAGCCCATGCGGGCTGGAAGAAAAAGGATTTATCCTCTCTTTTTAGTGAATTCTATCAGGGGTCGCCTCTATCTTGGGAAAAAACAAAGCAGGGGGGGTCGAAAGGGAGAACGGCGTTGATTGAGAAAAGACGGCGAAATGATTAGGAGGGGCGTTCGCATTTCGTGTCGGACGAACTCCTCTCTTTATAGCAGAGGTCTTATTTTGAGAGGGGGGGAAGGGATCCTAGCCGCGCATACTTCACTCTGACAAAGGCTGGCGCAAAGGGACGAGGGGCCAAAATTCAAGGAAAAAAGCGGTCGAAGATTGATGAGAGGAAAGTAACGCACAAGTTCTTCTAAAAAGATAAAAAATCAATACACCACCCAATTCACAGGGGAAGGAAGTACAGCTGAGAGGGGAAAAAACGCAGGAGTGCGGAGAAAAAATCGACTTACCGAGGAAGAGGGGATAATTTTGGAAAGATTAAAAATGGGCGGCCCGAGAAAAGAAAAATCGAAGGGCTAGATTAAGGAAGGGAAGGGGGATTTGCCAGCATCGAAGAAATCTGAACGACAAGAGGGAGGTTCTGGGCAGGGAAAAGAAACAACGCAGGGGAAAGGCAGGGATAGGCGGAATACTAAAAAAATCCAAAAAATGGGGAGGCTTAGGCCCTAGGGGGGGCAATAAAAAAGTTTCGAAAAGACGATGTCGCAAGAAAGAAAGAGGCTTCTATGGGAAGAAGGGGGCTCTATCCCCTGGGACAGTAAAAGAAGCAGAGGGGCACCTGCGTCTACAAAAACTCCCAGAGAACAGTTCTTTCGATAACTCAACAACAAAGAGAAAAGAGAGGAATGTCGGCAGAAAAAGAACGAGGGAGATCCAGTTGGGAAAGGGAAGACGCGCTTGGGGTGAAAGGAATGAAAGGGCGGAGAGATCAAAGGAAAATATAAGAACTTCAAAAAGAAATATCCCTTTATCCAAAAAAGGGTTGCCTATTAAAAACCGAGTCGACCGTCGTGAGGGTGAGGAGCGCGAGCCGAAGGGAGGAAAAAGGGGGAAAGAGGGAACGGGGCTTTCTGTTCGGCAAACAAAGAGCATTCCTTGGGGGGGGAGAAAATCGACTGAGTGGGAGCCAAGACAACAGGAGGGAAGGAACTTCGAGTAGAGAGGGGGGGGCTTACATGGGACGGGGGGAGACCACAGACGGGAGGAAGGTGGAAAAAAAAATAGTTACTTCTAGTTCGGAGCGCACCGATCATATCGAACGAGATGTTCATACATTGCCGAAGCGGAAAAAAAATCTAAAGAAGGTGAATTGGGGGAGGAGACGTAGACGGTGGGGGGATAGATTCCGGGGAAGCAAGGGAACGCTCGGTCATCATCTTTACCCCAACATCCTAAGCCGCAGTTCGGAGACGGCTTGGCCATATCTGAAAAGGGGGGATGCACAAAGGAGGAAAGAGCCCGGAGGGGAGGGAGATTAAAAGAAAAGTAGGAGGTTTTAGATAAGAAAAAAAACCTTGGAGAAAGAAGAAGCGGAGCGGCCTAATACCAACGCACGAAGATTCAAAAAAGACCGACAGTACGCAAGGAAAAGGGACTGAGAGAAAAGGGAAACCGAAGGGCAAAAGGTGCAAGGGGGGGAAAGGGGAACTCGAAACTGCAGCACGTTCGAACCGAGAGACAGCTTTGCCTGTGAAAGAAAAAAGGCGACAAAAGGAGGGGGAAGAAAAAAAAAGATTACGAGGGGAGAGGGGAAGGAAAACATCAAGTCGCGGGAAGAAAAAAGGCGTCCGGTGCCCTCTCTGTTCTCAAAGAAAAGAGGAAAAAGGGAAATTGCAAAAGGAGAGAAGAGGGACCGCGAAAAGAAGAAAGGAGTCCCTATAGAGAGATGAGCCAGTGAAAAACAGAAAAGGGAGTCGTGGAAACCAAACCGTCGAAATAAGGGCCTATGGGGGGGGAAGAACTACTTTTGGGAATGGAAGAAACTAGGGGGGGAGGGAAACAAAGGGGGAAAAGAAACCCCTAAAAGGAAAAGGGGAAATCAAAATGGGAGAAATGTAATATTAGTTCGCCTCGAGGAAAACTCCTTTAACTCATCTGGGGGGAGGGGGAGGGGTCCTAAATGTTTAAAATCCACGCGAAGAAGAGCGTGGTTTCTGAAAGGAAGGACCAAATGGAGTACAATCTAAGTTGAGAGACGAAGGAAGCCGCTTAAGTCATAAAGAATCTTTGGGTCTGTCAAAGGGCTGCTTGTTAAGACAAAAGGAAAGGAGAGTCTCAAGAAACCCCCTTAAAGTAAAAAAAAAAAACCAAAAGGAAGGAGGGAATCTAAAAGAGCTCTTAGAAGCTTGCAGCGTACCCAATTGGGCGGCACCTCCTTTGTACAGGAGAAAAAAAAACCGTCTGGGACGTAGTTGCTGAAGAGGGGAGAAAGGGTTAGAAAAGGACTGAGAAACAGGTATTCACCTGAGCTATAAAAAACGAACGTACAAGACCTTGATTTCTGGAAAGGGGCCGTTGAGTTGGCCTGTTTTTGATAGTAGGAACTTTTGGAAAGTTGTGAGGACATTTGGAAGGGAGAAGAGGGTTCATCGGGAAGGACGGCAAAAAAAAGGTGTACCGAAAGGGGGTCAACGCACGAAGTGTACTCTAGGGGAATCAACGTTTGGAATGGAAAATCTGGAGGGAAGAAGCCGGAGAGGAGAGAGGGGCACTGGGGGAGTGCCTTGTGGGGAATAAAGTCGACGGACGCAAGGGGAGACCTGGGAATCTCAAAATGATGCAAAGCGAAACTGCCGCTCTAGTCGAGGCGGATTCAACGGAAAAGGGAAGGGGGAGGAAGGAACCTGGGAGGAATCTCGGGAAAGGGGAAGCTTTGATCCTCAATCCATCCGGGACCACCCCTGAAAGGTGGGGTCTCCTCCGGGCCCCGTTGCGAGAAAGAGGCAAAAAGGGAAGGGATTCGCTTAGTGGGGAAGCTGCGGTTGCAACGCTCCGCTCGGAAAATCGTGTCCTGATTTTTAAAGAGGGGAGCTCCTTCCGGAAAACGCTAAGGAAGGGAGGTGCGCCAGAGGGCGCAGGACAAGGGAAAGTTAAAAAAAAACTTCCATAAATATTGCGGGCGTGGGGAGAGGAAAAAAAATACGTAAGGGTACCTTCTTGCTCGAAAAAAACCCACTCAGACATCCCCCCATCAAAGAGGGTCGGGGGAAAGAGGGGGGACCAAAGAAAGAGTCGGGAAAAAAGAAAAAAGGAGAGACTGAAAAGAGGGCCGGTTCCAGTTTTAAACCGTGTATTGAAAAAGCCAGAACTGCATGGTCCAAGAAAAAAATAAATACGTTATAAGCACAGGGGAGGAATTTGGACAGAAAAACAATCATTACGATGGGGAAGGGGAAAAGACCAAGACCAGGGGGGTGTGTTTAGAAAAACAGAAAGTATTTCAAGGGAAAGAAATAAGAGGAAATGAAGAACAAAGCCAAAAAAAAGGGTCAAAAGGTAAAGGCACTCAGAGACGAAAATATCAGTTCGTATCTCATAGTGGAGAAAAGAGAGTGACCTACGCTTAAGGGGGAATAAGGTCCCAACCTCATGAATTCATTTTCACTGGCTAAAGGGGAAGGGGGTGCGGTCGACAAAAAAAAGAAATCAGGGAGAAAAGAAGAGAGACAACAACGAAGGGAAAAGAATATGATTCTGAAAAAAAGGCCCCCCCCCCCCAGTTTGAGACCTTCCAAACACCCAACCCCAAAAAAAAAGTGTGTGGGTTGGTGTTTAGGGTTAAGCCAAAAGAAACAAACTTCGTTTGTGGGGGTGTTGGTTTGTTTGTGGTTTGGTTTTGTGTGGGGGTGCACCCCCCCCAAAAGTGTAATGTCCTCTTTGGGGAGCTGAACTTTCGAGAGACCTAAAAGGAAGGCGATCGTAGGTTCAAAAGAGGCAAGTCAGACAACTATATACGACCCAGGGTTTTCAAAGAGGGAAGAATTCTCAAAGGAGGGGGGGGGGGGGGGGGTTTCAAAAAGGAAAAAAATTGAACTGTACATGCGGTAGTTTCGTGGCAGGGACTCTCACAACCCTCAACCGAGGGGGGTGAGAATAGGAAGGTTGCGAGGGAGACCCCTCAAAACTGCTTCTATCCAAGGGTAGAGTCTTGAAAGAATGCATTTATTGGCGGGCCTGGACAGGGGGAAGGAACGGGAACTAGGCCGAGACATCGTGCGAAATTCCGACGAAGGAAAAGTTAAACGCTGGGTTCCAAAAAAAAATGGAAGGAAGGGTGAATTCTCTGTAGGGGGGGGCGAGTCTTTCGTGATAATTCCGGTACGCGCGTGCCCGGAAGGGAAAATCGAAGGGGAGTCGTAGGGGAAAGGAGAAGCCATCTTTGGGAAAAGAAGGAGGGAGCGCCAGAGAGGGACTAGAGTTATATGAGAAAAACATGAGAGGTATTGAAAAAAAAAATGCTATCAAAAAAGTCTAAATCATAAAGCCGCCACGAATGCGGAAGAAAATCAGAAGACTAGGAGGGGAGAAAAAGCCAGAGAGCGACCAAAAAAGGGGTTTGCGGCGTTTTTAGGATGTCCGAGGCACCATAACAAAGGTCACACGTAAAAGCCGGCAAAATACATGTGAGGGGCCTTGGGGGAGAAAGGGGGGGCACACAAGGGGGGAAGCCTTCTGGAGGGAAGGAACCTTTAATGGAGAATGTCAAAAGGAGGGGGTCAAGATAGAACTCCCCTCCTCGCCCAAGAATTGCAATCAAAGAAACTCGACTTCAGGGAGAAAGGCTATCAGAAGAGGGAATCTCGGAGGACAAAAGGATCCGAAAGAGCCAGCGGGCAGTTTGAAGAACCAGCTGTGGAAAAAAAAAAAGGGGGAAGGTGGGGGGGGGAACGTATCGGTGGTAACAGAACGAATAAAGTGTGATCAACAAAACTGGGACTCAAAAAGGGAGACAAGGGGGGTGGGGGGGGGCCCCGGGTGGGGTACGGGGTTCTCAGAGGAGGGGAGGGAGGGGGGGGGAAGCGGAAAAGAGGGGAAAGGGGGTGGGGAGAGTTGAAAAAAGGGGAGGTCGTTGGGATGGTGAAAAGACTGCGCGAGCAAGGGGGTCCGAAGGGGTGAACGGGAGGGCAGTGGGGGGGGGGAGGGGGGGGGCGGGTGGTGGAGGGGGGAATTAGGGAATGGGGGGTCGAAGTGGGGGTACAGTGGGGTTTGAGATATTCGTGAGGATGCTGGGGCGGTGGTGGGGTGGGATGGGGGGGGGATGGAAGGACGGAAGGAAAGTGTGACAGCGGTAGGGGCAAGGGGAAGGGGTAGATAGGTGGGGGAGAGCAGGTGGGGATGGGGGCCTTGGGCGAGGAAGAGGGGGGGGGGGGAAGGGAGGGGAGTGGGGCGTGGGGAGGGGGGGGGGGCCGTGGTAGAGGTAGGGAAGGAGGTAGGGCGAGGGGGACAGGGGGGGGAAGGATGACGGGGAAACGGTAACGGGGGGGGCTTGTGCGGACCGGGGGGGGAGAGGAAGGAAAGGAGGTTGAAGGGGTGGGGGGTGGGGAAGATAAAAACGGGACGAGAGAGAGGGACTCTCGAAAAGGCGTGGTTTAGAAGTAAACGGCGTTTGCCGCGGATCAACAGGACAAAGGGGAAGGGTCTTGAAGGAGAGAAGCAGAGGAGGGCCGAGAGAAAATCAAAGGGGGGGGATGCTTGGGAAGCCTCAACAATCAACCTAAAGGGGGGAGGCGATAGGAGCCCACCCCTTAACGGGGAAAGCGTAAAGGCCCATAGAAGGAAGAGAAGCTCGTAAGCAGGGGACCTCAGGAAGGGGGGGAGCCCAGAAGACACGCAACCACCCCGGAGGGCAGAGAGGTTAGGAGCACTCTTCAGGAGACCCTAAGCGCGGCGAGTGAAGGAAAGAAAAGTTAAAAAAAATCTCGGAAGGGGGCTTCGGGAATGGACGGTTAAGGGGGGGATCTTTCTTAGGGGGACCAAGGGGGACGGGGCCCAGGGGACCACGAATCTACGCTTTTAGAAGACGTCGAGTGGGGCCCGGAAATGTCACGCACGAAAGGGAAAAGGAATCAACTTGGGGGAGAGATTTAGGAGCAGTCGTAACGGAAAAGGAGGGGAAATTGGGGAAGGGAGGGGGTCTATGCGGGTAGCAATATTTCAAGACATCTAAAAAAGAGGGGAGAAGTAATCTGAAAAACAGAAGAAAGAGGATGCTGGGGAGCGCCATTTGAGAGAAGACGACAAGCTGTATAAAGAAACGTGAAGGAGGAGGGCGCCTCGAACAAATGTAACCTCCGCAACTGGAAGAAGGGTCTCAGGGGGGGTGAAACCTGGGAAAGAGAAGGGGGTACTTGGGAGGGGAGGGGGAATTTCAGGTCATTATGCCGCCCTCTCTGGAAGGTCTGATTGGTCCTCCAGAAAGTAGGGGGAGAGGACCTCCTTCACTCAATCCGAGATTAAATGCTGTAGGAAGAAGAATTTCCAGGAAAAAGGTTTCTGCTGGGAGGTACGGAACGGGGAAGGCTTCTCTCCCGAAAGACTCGCAAAAAAGAAAGGAAAGAAAAAAAATTCAAGGGGGGGGAGGAGTGAACGCGGAAAAAGGACAGCGAAAAAAGAAACGATCGGGGAGGGAAAGAGACAGGAAGGGAAAAAAGGGAAAATTTTCCAGATGGGGGAACATTCCAGCTGATAAATAAGGGGAGGAGAATGAAAGGGTGAAAAGGAGACATTCAAAGAGTTCTTCGAAAAAAAAAGAGGGGGTGGAGAAAAACGCATGGGGGGAAAAAAGGGGACGAAACTTCAAAAAAAATCCAGCAGGGACGACTGAGGAACAATCTCGTAGTCTTAAGATCTTTCCCTACGCTGAAAAAGAAAGGATAAAAAAACCTTTTCAAAAGGAAGGGCAAGAGAGAAGAAATCATAGGGGAACAACCCCAAAGGAGAAAAAGGAGATCATGGAAGAGCATGAACCGGGGAGCACGAGTGCCAAGAGAAGAGTCGGAAAAAGAAGAAGAAGTACGGAAAAAAAAAGGACCAGAAGACGAAAGGTTTGGACAGGCGAAGCGGAAGAGGGGGAATGGGGGTGGTCGGGTGCTAGGTCTCGCTCCTCCAAGAAAGCCCGTTTCAAGGCACTAAAAAAAAAGGAGGGGTTCAGGGGGAAGAAACGATAATCGTCCTTATGGGGGGAAAATGCAACAGGAGAAGAAGTAGAAGACCTTATGGGATCAGCGGGAGGATGACCGTCAGTTCGAATATTCAAATCGACAAAAGAAAAAATTCAAGAAGGGGACCGCAAAGCCGTAGGGAGGAGACTGTGAAGAATCTTCCGAAAAGGGAAGGGAAGGGCCTGTGGGGAGATCTGATCTTCTCGGAGAGGGGCGAAAACGAACCCTCCAGCGAAGGAACTAAGGGAAAGAGTTCCCATATCTTAATTGGAGAGAACTCCATGGAAGAAGAATTCTGGTAGTGCCCATAGGAGGAACCCGGGAAGACCTCCAGGGAGGAAATCAGGAAACAGGGGGATCCCAAAAAGGAAGCGACCAAGGAGAGGGGGGGGTTTACAAGGGGAGGAAGCCATAAACTCCTTCACATCGAACAGCGCGGCTACAGGAGGAATGGGAAGAAATCCTCAAAAGGGGGGTCCTCCAGCCTGATTGAGAGCTTACTGGAGGTCGCAGGAAAGATTAAGGTGGATAACCCCAAGTCAAACAGGGAAAGTCGCCTCAGAAAAAAAAAGGGGGAAAGGCTATCAGGCATGAATCAAAAAGGAAAAAGGCCGGGGAAAAAAGGAGGGCGTTGGGAAAAAAGGCGGTCCAATCGAATGGAAGGTTCCTGATCAAAGGAGGGAGGTGGTAAGAAATTTGGGATGCCCCCTAAATGTTGAACGGAACAGGGGAAAAAGGAATCAAAAAAGAGAAGGTCGCAGATCTTCTTCGAGGAAAGGGAAGGCTCTCCTTTGAGCAAAAGAAAAGGAGGCCTATATGTTCCCCCCCAAAGGGAGATTGAGGAAAAAAAAAAGAGAGATGAGGAAAGTTTCAGGACCCGGAGTTCAACCCAAAGGAAAAAAGGGGAAGGGAGGGGATATCCGGCTGATAAAGGTCTCTTAAGGAGAGAGGACGCGGGAGAAATGCTTGGGGGGGAAAGACAAAACAAGGAAAAGAAAGAGAGAAGGGAAAGCAGCCCTCGCGATACATCGAAAAAGAAAAAAAAAAGCGTCAGGGGAGAGGACATCTAAGAGAAAAAAAAAAGTCCAGTGGGAACTCATCGGCAAAAGGGGGGTAACCTTAAAAAAGAAGGCGTTCCATATAGGGGGGACATCTCGACCGATTATCGGGCGTAGAGGAAAAAAAAGGAGGAGATGGACGAGAAGAGCATCTCCCTTCAAAAGGAGGACAAGGGGGTAAGGGTAGGGAAGGGGTTTTTTGAATTCATTCATAAAATCAAAGGGGGTACCACAAAAAAGAGAGAACATCAGGAGTAAGAAAGAAAGGGGGGGGGGGAAAAAAAACTAAAGAAAGGAAGGGAGAAAGAAAAGGTTCCCTAAGATAGAGTGCAATATGTAGGGGGTTTCGAGGGGTCAAAAGGGGGGGAACGATAGGGAAAAAGAAGGGGAGGTACAGAAGGCGGAAAAATAGAAGGAAGAATCTCTCACCGGCGGAACGTTGGGGTCGCCGGGGAAAAAACTAAAAAATTTCTGGGAGAGGTCAAAATAATAAATCCGAAAATGTCCGCGCCTTCGCCCTTAGGAGAAAAAAAAAAGGGGAAATCCGTCAAAGGGGGGGGGAGAGGGATCAAGGTCGTGGGTTAGGGGGAAGGGGAAAACGGTAAAGGGGGGTGAGAAAGAAAAGTATTGCAGGGAAGAATCAATCAGAAAAGATGGCGCGGAGAATGAGGGGGAGGCGCCAATGAAAGGAAATCCTAAATATTGAGAGGGGGGCGCTGATGGGTCCAGAAAAAAAAAGCGTCAATGGGAAGAAGAAAAAGACTCATAACAAAAAGGAACGGAACGTGGGCTGCGCGGAAAAGAGGGGATGAACTCCGAAAGAAGAGGGAAAAGAGGGAATCGGAGACGAAGAGACTTACCCGTATGTGTAGGGGAAAGGGGAAAAACCTTTAGAAGAAAGGAGTCCTCAAAAAGAAAAGAGAAATCATAGAGAAAGGACTTCACAGAGGAAACTCGTTTCTTAGAAAAGGGAAAAGGGAGGGGGGGGGCTCGTAGAAAGAAAAAGGCATCTAAAACGTGAAAGAGGCGGAGCGAGAATCAATAAGAGGCTTGAGAGGGGAAATCTCGGGGGGGAATCCTCACGATAGCGTTATGAAAGACCGCCCGTTACTTTTCAAAGAAGAGAAAAAGGGGGCAAACTACAAAGTGCATCTCAGATCATCAGGAGGAAAAAAGAGCGAGCACACAACGGGGAGGAGGTTCGTGAAAAAAGGTCTGCCAAAAAAGATCGATTGTAGGGAAGAAAAGGGGGGTAGAAGGAAAAAGGGGACCTAGAAGAAAGAAGGGAAAGGAAGAAATTTCAAAAGACACAAAAAAGGGTTTAAAAGGAAAAAATAAGCGAAAGGCTGAAGGAAAAAAAAGCTCAGAGGTGAGTCTGGACGGATGGAGGAAGAAGAAAAAAACAGGCATCGGTCTGGGGGGAGAGGAGAAAAAAAAGAGGGGGACCCTGATCGTGCGCAACAGTTCCCCCGTCTCAGAAAATTTGAGAGTCGGGCTTTAAAGGAACGTACAGAGCGCCGAAGAAAGATGCCGAGGGGAAGAGAGGGGCCTAAGGAGCTCGATACCACCGGATGTGTTGGAATTCTAGTGAACCGTGGAAAAGGGAAAGAAGATCAGAAACATATTGTACGGACGAAGGGGAAAAAGGGAAGAAAGACGTGACGAAAGGGAAGGAAGGCCTTACCGGATATTATACCCTGATTTAAACCTACCTGAAGAGCGAGAAAGGCAATGCGAAATCAGGAAGGCAGGTGAGTCAGAAAGAGGTTGCTCCCATAAACAATTTCTAATAAGGAGGGGGAAAAGTTGTGGGCGTCTCCCAGCAAATGAAGGACGGCTAGCGGGGTAGTGGGAGCAATTGGGCCTCATATAAGTAGGCATTGGGGTTAAAGCCTCCAGAAAAGGGGAAGGGGGGAAAGAATTAAGTGCCCAGAGGGGGAAAAATGAAAGGAGAAAAAATCTCAACTAATGAAGTTACTATCGAGGAAAAAGTTCTGGGGAGTTGAGCATCAGAAGCAGTTCTTTTTAAAAAACCTCGGGGAAGAGGGGGGAAGCCAGAGGGGCAATGATGAACGCAAGGGCGGAGTCCAGAGCAGAAAATTTGTGAACCAAATTGTCAGCAAAGAAAGCGTCACCAAAAAACCTGGAGAGGGAGAAGCATCAAGGATTGGAGGAGGCCAGCTCTTCCAGACGGGTTCTCAAGGACCGCGCGATACCTCGGGGATCGAAGATGGAACAAAAACTCGAGTCAAAAAAACCGTCTGGTTCCTCAACCGGGGGTCCCAAGGACCGGTAGGGGAAAACGACTGCATGAAGGGAATCATTCTCTTCGATATAGGGAGGACTGGAAAAAAAAAAAAAAAAGGGAGGGATAGGAAGGCTGTAAAAGCCAAGGAAAGAGCCGTAGGAAAAAAGGAGGACCAAGGCAGGAATCTCTTCGGAAAGAAAGGCCTTTGTAGGAAAAGGGGGGTGTAAAAGATTTCAGGAGAAAAAAGAGGTTGAATAGCTAAAAAGAGTGCTTCGAGCGAGGAGGGCTAGGTTCTAAAAGGAGCCCCTGCGAAATAAGTAAGAAAAAAGGACGGCTTGCAGGGGGGGGGGAGGGTTGGGGGACTGGAGGCATCAAGGGGGGGAGGAGACAACAGTGGAGAGGGGGGAAAAAAGGGTACCACATCGACTCTTGTCAGGCAACTTACGGAGACCGGGCACCCGGAAAGAATATCAACGGGGGAAGCGAAAAGGGGGGGCTAGAAGAGGGGGGGGGACTATCAGCGGGGATTGCATTTGCAAGGGAAGAACGTCTAGGAAGAGGGGGAAAGCGTGGTCGGGAACATAGTCAAAAGAAAGAACTCAGCTTGATTCAGGGAAAAAGGCACAAGAAGGAGGACTCGCTTTGCGAACTTGGTACGACTTAGAGAAGCCTTGAAAAGCAAACCCTGAGGAAAGAAAGGGGAGAAACCGCCCGGCGACAGGATTAAAAGGGGGGGGGCCCTTTAGGGGGGGAAGGGAGGAAAGTAAAAACGGAGTTTTGATATGGAAAAAAGGATCGGAAGGAAACCGAAAGGTGAAGAGAAAGAAATAGGGAGGGCAGGAGTCGGAAGGGAATTTCTGAGAGGGGGAAAAGAGGATACTGGAAACCCAGACCTGCTTCTCTCACGAGAAAAAAAGACTCAAAAAAAAAAAGTGGGGGAGAAAAGAGAGGGAAAAGCGTAAGGGAAAGAAAGAGGTTTGCGGAAGAGCGCTGGAGAGGACACAAAGGGGCCGACGGTATGAAGGGGGAAAAGAAGGCCTCAATCGATAAACGTTGATAGACAAAGCGCACAAATGAGTCGAAAAAAAGGGGAGGGGTTGGGGGGAGGAAGGAAAGTTCCTAAGAGGGGAAAAAGGAAAAAGAATCATAGTAGGGAAAGGAGGGGAGGAGGAAAATAGAACAAATTTTTATCTCTTAGTGATTTCCCGGGGCTAGGGGGGGGGGGGGGGGGGGGGGTTTGGGGGGGGGGCTCTCCCGACGTATGAGGATAAAAAGGGACCTGAGAGGAGTGTAAGGGAAGATAAAGAAATCAGGGAGGGACACAACAAAGGGAGAGAGGGCAGACAGAAAGATCGTGTTGGAAGCGGGGAAATGTTATTGCCTGGAAAAGCGCCAAGAAAAACCGTCTTGCAAGAAGAAAAGAAGAAAAAGGGGGGGGAACGGTTCGCAGAAAGAAAAGATCTTGATGGGTTGATCGTGCTCAGGAAAGAGGAACTGTAAAAGAAGCAGACGGCCAAAGCGGGGGGGAAGAGGGGGTAAAAAAAAAAAGGACTTCCCAAAGGGAAACATTCCAACCTTCTCAGGCGCAGGAGGGAGAGGTGAGGAGGGTAGGTCGGGTGGGGCCTGAAAAAGAGGGCATCGAAAACGGTCAGAGGCCGAAAAAAAGCGTGCCGGAGGAGAAGAGGGAAAAAAGGCTTCAGCGCACGTAAAAAGTTTCCTCAGAGGAGGGGGAAATTCAGGAAGGAGAAAAAAAACCATTTAAGAGGGGGTAAAAGCAAACAAGAAATACCCCGAAGGGGAAATAAGAGGAACGCTCTTGGGGGAGTCGAAATTCTTCGCGAAGAAACGAAGGAGGGATGACAAGAAGGTTTGGGAAGGAGCTAGCGGAGGCCGCACAAGGCGAACGGCAAAGGCAAATTCTCAGAAGGAAAATCAAAACGACTGAAGAAAAAAAAAGGGGCTTCAGGGAAACGAAAAAGGCGACACGGACACACGTCTAAAGGGAGGGAAAAGAGTCTGGAGGAGGGGGAAGAAAGCTGGGCATGGAACAAGTTCCAGACTAGATGAGGGAGAGGACTTTGTAAGGACCTCAAAAGAAATCCTACGGGAGCCTCGCCAACAGAGAGACAAAGGAACGCGAATCGAGATCAAAATAAATTCTATCAAAGCAGGGAACTAGTGAAGGAGACCGAGATGGGGAACAACCAACAATAGGGGGGAAGATTTGGGGCCTGAGGGAAGAGGGGGCGGGGAAAAACTTTCCAGAAGTGAGAAAAGGTTACGTACAAAGGGGGGAAAGGGGAAAAAGGAAGCAAGACAGAGTGACTATTGGGGAAAGAGAGTCATCGCCAAGGGGACTCACCCTCGAAAGCTCTCTAATCGGGGGGGAAAAGATTCAGAAATCGGGGAAGACTTAGGGGTGATCGAGCTAGGGCAAAAAAAAAGTGGAGTAAAAAAGGGAGGAATTTTCTCATTCTTTACCGGGGGGGGATCGTCGGAAGGGAGGACTTTCAATGGTCGACAAAAAGGTGGGGAAGAGAGGAGAGTGCTGGGAAAAATTCAAGAAAAAGGGGATCTGCAACAGCGTTCCCATAGGGCTGAGAGGGTCCTGGGATCCAGGAATCCTGGGCGAAAAACCCTCCAGGGAACAATCGAGGAGGTTTCGGGAGAGAAAGTCAGATCAGTGCCTAATTGTCTGAAAGGAGAAAAAAGACTTTAAGGTCCATCAAAAGGGAAACTTGGAAGAGAAAGAAGGGACCGTGTAGAGAGGGGGGGGTGGAAATTCAGGAAGAGTCAACCTTTTAATGCACACTTGGAAATTGAGCCAAAAGAGGGCATCAGGGAAGGAAAGATCTAGAAAACGGTGGGGGAACACGAGAGAGATGCGATAAAAGTTCCAAGCCCTTAAGGATCGAAGGGAGCTAGGGAAGGGAAAAAAGGGAACTTGGGACAAGAGGAAAAAGAAATATGAAAAGGCAGCAAGCAGGAAAGGGGCGACTCTCTCTAGGGGGAGAAACTTCCATAGCGGAGCAGGATTATGAAGGGAATCACACAGCGTGAGAAAGGAGAAGAAACCACGGAGGGAGGGCCGAGAGAAAAAAAAGGTCTGTAAAGGGGGGATTCGAAGTAATTACTTTTTAGGGGAATGCTTGGCGAGAAATTTGAGAGAGACCCGAAGAAGAGGAGAAAAAGGGCCCTCCAGAGGGGGGGGGGGGAGAAAGGAAGGGGAGGAAAAAAAAGGGTTCTGGGCAAAAAAGGAAAAGACCTTACTGTAATTTTAGGTTTCATGCACTCGAGAAAGAGAAGGAAAAAAATACTCAGAGGAAGCACACGGGAATCGGAAAAGGAAGGAGGGAACCTATTAGGTGAAAATCGAATCGGGAAAAAAGACCTGAAAAGCTTTCACAGAAGGGTCGGCCCAACCCTCAGGAGAAGAAAAACCTTAAAAGAAGGGCAAGGAAAAGGAACAGACGGAGGGAGGGGGTCTACATCAAAAGTCGACACTAAAGAGGGGGAAACTAGAGGGATCATGAGGGGAAGAAAAAGAGTCAGAGCGAAATCGCGACAAAAGCAAAGGCGACGGAGAAAGAAGGGCGATCTGTTCCAAATTCGGAAAGGGGTAGCTCTTTGCCAGTGAAGAACTTTTCTTGGGAGAGATCCCTTGTACGTGGGAGGAAGAAGGGTGAAGAGAAAAACCTATCCGCAAAAAGGAAGAAAAAGAGCACAAAAAGGGGGGAAAATACTAGGGGTTGCAAGTACCAGCCCTGAAAAGGATAGGGGGAACGCAGTGCCAGAGGGAAAGGGTACAAGGGAAATCTCAAAAAAAATCGTCGAGGAAGAACAGAAACGAGAGGGGGGGACCTCTTCGCAAGAAGGGAGGGAAGTTCGGTGTCTGAGTGGCTAAAGCAGAACTTTTGGATGGAGCCTTTTCGGGAAAAAAAAAAGCATTCAGTGGGGAACCGAGAGAAGATGTTCGAAAGGAAGAGCAGGATAACTTCTTCGAGAAGGCTGTGAGGGAACATACATGCAGTTCATAACGAAAGAAAGAGACCCATAGGAACTTTGGAGGAAGAAAGAGAAGAGTTTGAAGAAAGCTCCAAGTAGGGGGAAATTCTCTAGGACAGGTGCTGCGGAGTCTTGGAGGACGGTGCAGGAGCATCCAAAGTCCAAGGGGACGAAGTGAATTGGGGGGAAAGGGGAAAGGGGGTAGGAGAAAGGAGGCGATCCATATGAGGAAAACCTCTAGGGGGTTATTAACAATCATAAAAAAAAAGGGAGCTGAGCGAAGGGAAGGGAAAAAATGAGAAAAGACGAAGACCTCCAGAAAGGAGACAAAAAAGGGGGGGGAGGGATGTCGAAGGAACCAATAAACGGAGAAAACATCTCTCTACATCTGGGGGAGCTCAATGAAAATCCAGCAAGAAAAGAAATTTGCAGGAAAAAAGTCTATAGTCAAGCAAAGAGGGAGACGGTGACGGGAGAAAGTCCTCGGGGAAAGGGGGGGGAAATCATTTAACCACCTCTACTCTACCCATGGGAATCTCTAGAAAAAAGGCCTTGGAGGGGGAAAAAAAAAAAAAAAATAAAGAAAAAGGGAGGAGGTGACAAAAAAAGGGGGAGGGAAGATTCCGGGCCTTCATGATTAAAAGATAAGGGGGAAGCACAAGAACCAAAAACTCAACGAGGGGGGGGGGGGAGCCAAGAAAGAAAAAAGAAGGGAAGGTAACCATTAGGTTATCTTAAAGAGAAACCGTTTCGAGAGAAAAAGAAATCGGGGAAGAAAAAAAAGGTTGAGAAAAAAAAGAAAAAAAGGGAGGAAGAAGGCTGGGTTGCGGGAAAATTTGGAAAAAAACGTTGTTCCAAAGGGGGAGAAGGGAGGGAGCTCCGAGCGGTAGGCGCGTAAAGGAAGCTTCGGAAAGGAGGTAGGTTAAAAAAAAAAAAACAACTGGAAAAAAAGGATAGATTCTGGTAACAGAAAAAGGATCCCCGAAGAAAGACCGCAGCAGACGCAAGCAGAAAGAGTTGTGAAAAAGGGGGTGGGAAAAAAAAAGGAGAAAAAAGGTTAAAAAGAAAGGGTTCCAGATGAGTTCTTGGCTTCAAAGCCTCTGAATGTACGGAAAAGAGGACGAAAGGAGAGGAATAGACAAGAAGGAAAGGTCTTGCGGGGGGGAAGTTGTCTAACGGAAAGGCACTTCTTAGAATTCCCCGTGGGGGGCATTGATTTCCACCGGGGGGAGAAACTTGGAGGAAGAAGACTGCCAGGGGAAAATTTGGGAAAAGCGGGGGAAAAAGTCAACGTTGGTCAAAGGAAAAGAGAGGAAAAGGAGAGAGGGGGCGAGGGCAATTTCAAGGAAAAAAGTTCTGCGGAGGGGAGGAGCGGGGGCGGGACAAAAGAGAAAAAAGTTCCGAAAAGAAAAAAGTTCGTTCCACTTGCGGAAGGGGAAAAAGGAGGAAAGAAACATGGAGGGGGGGGTCCTCCTGAAGGGGACTGGGAGGAAAGGGCGAATCGAAAGGACAGTTGGGGGGTCATCTCCGGAATTCTGGGAAAGAAAGAAAGGAAGGTCCTTTAGGAGGGGGGACGTCTGAAAAAGCTCTTAGAGGGAAAAGGGAGGAAGGGGGGAAGCCGCAGACGAAAAAGGAAAGGGAAACACTGGAAGAATTTGCGACAGCAGTCTTAGCCTAAATGAAGAACTGAGGAAAATGGGGGGGTCGGGAAAGAGAGTCCTTAGAGGGGCGAAAAAAAAAATCAGAAGAAAGTAAAAAGGGGTCTCTGCGAGGATCTTCGGACACAGGGGAAGAACGCTCTTATCGGAAAAAAGAGAATAAGAGAAAAGTCTTGACAAGGTGAGGTCGGAAAGGGGAGGGGAAAAGAAGCAAAGAGAGGAGAGAGAAGCGGGGAGGGGCTCCATCAAGAAAGAAAGTCTCGTTGAGAAAAGTGTCTTGGGAAAAGAACAAAAGAAAGGGAAAAAAAAGGAAGGAAAAAGCCAAAAAACCTCAAGACAGAGGGTCTAAAGAGGAAAAGGGGAAACCCTTGGAGCCAGGGGCTCAGTAACTAAAGACGGCTGGGGGGGGGAGGATGCTCGAGGGGGTCCACTGCGGAAAGGGGGTCAAGGAGAAAGGGAAGAAAAAGGTTCTTCGCAGAGAGAAAAACAACGGAGGAGAACAAGAAAAGAAGGGGGAAAAGTGTTTCGGGAAACTTGAAATCTCTAGTTTGAGGGAAAAGGAGAGAGAAAAGGGTCAGCAGGGAATAAAAAGCAGCGGAAGGGGGAGGGGTTTTTTGGGGGTCGAAGAAAAAGAGGGGGAAGAACTGGAAAGCTTTTCTTGAGGGAAGAAAAAACTCCCCGGAAGAAACGAGAAAAGAGGGGGGGGAGGGGGACAATGACAGAGAAGAGAAGGATGATAGCCAGGAACTTCCATGCATTTCGGGGAGAAAAAGGAGAAGTAAACTTGAAGGGGAGGGATCTAAAGCCGAGTGGAACCTCTCAGAAGGAGGGAAGTAGGAGGAGAAAGCTTACCAGAAGAAAAAGGTTCCGGTTGGTGATTGTGGGGCTGCGAGGGAGCAATTTAGGAGGGAGTTTACAAGGGGGAGGTTCAGAAAGCAGGAAGAAGAAGGATTCGCGAAAAAAAAAAGGTGGGATATACGCTCACCGGGTCTGAAAAAAAAAAAGGGGAAATAATAAGAGGAAAAACGCGAAAAAAAGGGAGACGGGAAAGTAGACCAGAAACCGAAAAACAAAATTGTAGGGGTCGTGTTTACAATTATGGGGGAACCGGCCGAAAATACATCAAGGGGGGGACTCGAAGGAAATCAAAAAGGCATTGGTCAGGGGAAGAAAAGTCTCGAGTGAGGAAAGCTGATCAAATGTTTGCAGGAAAGTCAATAAGCTCCTCTACGAGGGAAGAAGAAGGATATCGAAGAATCGAAAAGGGCCGGAGGGGACTCAGCGACCGAACGGGGTCGACAATCTAAGCCTATTGGAGGGGAATTCTATTAGGGCATACCGCACTCAAAAAAGAAGGGGACTCCCAACCCAAAAGAATCACAATTGGAAGAAAGGTTGAAGAAGGAAAGAAGGAAAAAGCACTGGTCTCCGTTCAGCCTAAAAGGAAAACTCTCAAAGATACTCTGATGAGGGGGGAAAGAGGGGGGGGGCGGCGAAAGAAGGGAATCCCGATTACAAAGAAGTGATCTCTCCGATCTTAAAGGTCTTTTGAAAAAAAAAAAGGAAATCTTGATTAAAAGATAACACAAGGGGGAAGGGGAAAGGAAATAGAGAAAAAGAACGATACAGAAAGTCAAGACAGAGCAGAATTAATCGAATTCAAGAGGGGCAACCTGTGTCTCAGGGGTAAAGGTGAGAAAAATTGAGAAAACCGTCTTTTTAACAGGCTTCGGAAAAAGGAGTCGGAGAAAAAGAAAAGAAAGGGACGCTGAAGATGGGAAGGAGACTAAGACGACTGAAGAGAAATTCTTCCAGAGGGGGGGGGGAAAAGGGGTTAAAAGGAGTCAAACATGAAAGTTTAGTGAGGGGGACAAAGAAGCAGGGGGAAAAAAAGGGTCATTCAAGTCTAAGTAGGTGGGTGTGGGGAAAACGCACGAAGCGTCACACCTTTGGGGGAAAGGACACTATTGAGGGGGAGGAAGTCGAGGGAGAGAAATTTCCAAAGAAAAACCGTAGGAAAAAAGACCGGGGGCGGAACTCTTTCGGAAAAAGGATCTCGTGAAAAGGGAAGTGTGCACAGGGGACGCCAAAAAATCTCGGGGGGGGAAAGGGGGCTCAGCCATCGTTACGAAAGAGACTTTTCTGCCATTCGGGGTGGGGAAGCCTTGAGGGGGAGTTTGCGGAGGAAGAAGAGCAAACGGGTCGGGGGGGAAAAGAGAGGGTAGCGTCGACTATCACAGAAAAGATATTAGCGGACAAAAAAAGTTCTTTCTCCTACATATTGGAGGGGTCCTTACAAGGTCGAAGGGTTCCCACCTAAAAAACTCGAAGGGCTCTCTCAAAGAGAAAAAAAAATAGGAAAACATTCAACAGGGAAAGGGGTCTCTGCGCTTGGAAAAGAAATTAAATCGAAGAAGAACTCTGATCGAGCGAGGACATCGGAAGGGGTTTGCGAAAGAAAAAAGGGAAGGAGCCCCGGAAAGGGAAGTACGAAACGAGAGGGAACTAATTTGAATCTGGAGCGCACGCAAGAAGGTCAAGGAGAAGGCCAGTTTGGGAGGGGAAAGGGGGGGCTACAGAAAAGGAAGACATTGGGCGAAAAAAGATGAAAAACTTTTCGATCTCAGGAGGGCATACTTCGAGGTGGGAAAAGGGGAACTTATGCAGGTCCCAGGAGAGCTAACCGGAAGAAAGAAAAGGGAGTTTCCAAGAGAAAAAGGGGTATATTCGGAAAAAAATCCCTTATTAAAGGGCGCCGAGGAAGGGGGGGGACCTTTAATATATAGAATAAAAAAAAAAAAGAAAATAGAAAAAAGGGGGGGGGGGAGGAATATCCCTCTGGAGTAAAAGGGGGAAAATGACCTATGGATTTTTGGTAGCTAAGGGAAAGAGCTTCCGGAGGGGGGGCGTACTCGAAACTCAGAAAGGACTTTGCGATAAATCCGGAGGGTTCACCAGAGAGGAGAAGAACGGAAAAGGGGGGCTGAGCAGTGAAAAAAAGGGAATACTGGAGGTTTAACTCTCCATAGGGAAGGATCCTATTTAAAAATAGTGGGGAAACTCAGTAGCAGTGATTGGGGAGGAGGGAAGCTTGCAAAGGGAAACTCGAGAAAAAGGGGACGAAGGGTTAGTATCGGGTCCCCTGCCAGTAGAAAACGTACTAAGGGGGGGTGCCTATCGAGAGGTCCGCGCAAAAGCGCCATATTCCGACCAGAAAGGGGGGAAGGGGGAAACCTCTCACGAGGAAATCAGAGAAACGTCTGAAGCTCCACTAAAATTCAAAAGGCCGAAAAAAAAGACGTCGTCAAAGGAGGGGGAAAAAGGAGAAGAGAGACTTTGGGGGAAAAAGAACTCCTGAAAAGAAAAAGATACATCTGGGAAGGGGAAAAAAAGAAAGAGCAATGGAAACCTTGGGGAAAAAATAGTTAAGGGGGAGGAGGGGGCCAGAACTACTCGAGGGTACTTACTCGGGCAAAAAAGGTCCCTCGCAAGAGGAAAGGAAGTTAAAAAATATTTCCTCCTAATTGAAGGCCCGGAAAGGGTACACCACTGGAGTTCCTGGTAAGGAAAGGGGGAGGGATGGTGTAAGAAAAACGCACCCTTGTGAACCTGCACCCAAATTTTGACTAGCTAAGGGGAGGGAAGTCCGCAATAGGGGAAGGGGGTATTATTATTTCGGAGAACTTTGCTAAGAGAAAGAACTTCGGGGCCGCAGAGAAAGGAAGATCAAGACCTCTTTTTCAATGTCTGGAAAAAAATTGCTAGAGGACTCCCAAGGCAAAGGCGAGCTCCGAGCAAAAGAGGAAAAGAACAGGGGAGCGGTACGCTCGGGTCGTTGAAAAAAAAGAAAAACACCAACAACGAGATATGGAGGCCTGGACCTTAAAAAGAGGAACCCGAGAAAAGTCACCGGAAAAACCCACTATTGGGGGAAATTTGAAGACAAAAATCCTGGGAAAAAAAAAGGTTTGCAGAACCTCTGCAGGAAAAAACGCCGGCCAAGGAAAAGGAACGTCAAGGACTCCATCGAACCGGCGGAGGGGGGAATGGTCCGTCGGTCCCTTTTACTTGGGGGGGGGGGGGTGATTAGAAAGGGAGGAATTAAAGGGAGAAGATGGGAATCATAACTATTTGACAGGGAGTAGATGCAGGGGAAAAAAGTCGAGGGAAGGGGGAGTATTGAGCTCTCGGCTCACGGGAAAATTTTGAAGTCAACGTATAGGACGACAAACAGCGAGTAGAGGGGAAAAGGGAATTGCTCCGGAGGACCTAAGCTTTCTTGCCCCTGGGGAGTCTCGCAAAAAAAAGGTCAGCCGCGATTCCGGCGGAACGAAAAATGGTGCTCCTCAATGTTCGGAAGATGGGGGATGAAAAAAAAGACCGTAGGGGGGGACTTCGTGACGTATTGCACACGAAGAAACGGTAGGTGTTCCTGGAAACTATGGAAGGGAACTGCCAACTGAGGGGTCTCTCATAAGTAGGGAGAATATGTCAGGGGGGTAAGAGTCGGGGTCTGGAATCTAATACAAAAAGAGGGAGAAAATTGATAAAAAAAACTCACCCAATCTCAAAAGAATCACCAAATGCACAGGTCTAATCTCCGAAGGAAAAAATCGGAAGAAAGAACGAATTAAAAGCGTGAAGGGAAGAACTTTATGAGCCCGCCAGAAGGACATGGGGTAGAGAGGGAGGTAAAAGGCAGAATTCTCCTTTCCAAGGAGACTAAGAGGAGGAACACGAAAAAGGGGTGAGAACTGCAGAAGGAAGAATGCAGGGGGGAAAGAAGCCAAAAAATGACCTTGTCTGCAAAAATGGAAAACCCTTTTTCGTATCCATCAGAGGGGGTCCCTACGAGGAGGAAATTGGAAAGAAGAAGAGACCTACAAGGAAAAGGACAAAAAGGAAGGGGAGTCACATTCTCAAAAAAACCACTTATGATGCTGGAAAAGGGGGAGGGTCATAAAAAAGGGGAAGAAAGGCCCTGGGGGGGTTAGAAAGGAAGAATCTCGAGCGGACTTGCAGAGCCGCGGAAAGGTATGGAAGGAAAGGAGCGAAATGGGGGGTTGTGAAGTTCTCAACATAGGGGCCTTGAGGGGAATGCTCCGGCGAAAGGGAAAAGCCACAAAAGGAAAAAAAACAGTGCAAAACCCGAAGAGATGCATGTCCAACGTCTATAAAAGGTGAGGCGGAGGTTCAGCAAAAAGCTTTAAAACAGAAGGTCCGTAAGGGAGAAGATTCGCCCAATTCAAAAATAAATCTAAGAAGCGTCGGCATTGAGGGGGGGAGAGGAGGGATCTGGGGAGGGAAAATAAGCAAGGGATTAAAGAGGGGGGAAAAACCGCCGCAAAGAAGAATATCATGCAAAGGGGAAAAAAAAAAAGTTTGCGACATAGAAGATTTAGAAAGAATAGGTCATTAACAAGAAAAAATAAAAAGGGAGAACAACTAACGAAAAAGGGCAGCTACAGTGGAATAAGGTGGTATTCAAAAAACGTTCGAGAGGAAGATTGCGGGGAGGGGAAGGCGAAACTGAAAAGGAGTAACAGAAAAAAAAAGGGTCAAGAAAAAAACTACTGCGAAAAAGGTCCCTCCCGCCGTCGTGACCGAGGGGAGATACTGTTCAGGAAAACGCTGCGGGAAGAGCCCAACATTCCCGGAAAGAAAGATCGCCCAGTAAAATCGAACCATATTGCAATCTAAAGACTTGAGTAAAATCTCTCATCTTAGGGAGGCTGTCACAGAAGGGCATGGGGTATCGAGGGCAATAACTCAGGGGGAGCCAGAAAAATGCTCAAGAAAAAAAAAAAACAATTGGGAGAAGCAATCAATGTCTTGATTAGGGATCTTCAAGGGGAAAAAAAGATCCTAACGAGACAGAGAGGGAAGAGGGGGGAACGCGCTGAGGTGCCACAAAGTGGGGATGAATTACAAAGGGACTTGAAGTGGGTCTGAAAAAGGGGAACTCGGAAAGAAAGGGAAATCGGGTAAGTAACTTGGTAAGAGATAGAACAAACAACACGAGGAGATTAGGGGAAACCTCCTAGGACCAGAGAAGAGTCCATAAATATAGGAAGGAGGGCTTGTGGAAAAAAAACCTCAGGGGTAAGGCTTTTCCAGAGGGATTTAGGAAGGAGAGGAGATCTAAGGGAGGGGGGGGGGAAGAGGATATTAATAAGTAGAATAGTCAATAAAGATTGAAGAGGGGATCACGGGGACCAGGGGTCATGCAATAGGTAAAAGGGGGGGTTTGGGACCCATGAAAAACCGGAGATATAAGGGGTGCCGGTCGGAACCTCCTAGGTTTGTGAAGAATAATGCGGGAAAAAGGGAAAGAACTGAGAGGAGGAGGATTAATGAAAAAATTGGAGGCGGGAGGGGGGAACTCAGCAGGGGTAAAATAAGTAAGGATAAACTGCCATCTCAAGAAGCCCCTTTGAAAAGGCCTCACAAAGAAGGGGGCTAACGGGGGGCGCATGGTCGGGAAGAAGGTTAAGGGAAGGATCAAGAACAAGAAGACCTGGGGTCTGGAAAGACGTGGGAAAGACTCGGGGGAGTCAAAAAAAGACTTTTCTTATGTGTGGGACAAGAATAGGGGGAGGAGGTCGGGAAAGGGGTCGCAAGAAGGACCAGAACTTAAATGTTCGGCGAGGGAAAAAGGGAACTATAGTGAGCACTCTCGGACCTTAAACAAATAGAAAAAAAAAACTAGAAAAAAAAAAAATTCAACCGAGGGGGGATGGGCTGAAAAAACCAAAGGGGCTGGGTGCAGGGAAAGAAATCTCTACGTAACCTCGGGGAGAAAGTACAGTTTTCAAAAAATCCCCGAAGAAGAAGAACGGGAGAGAGAACTGGAGAAATCAATCGAAGAGGAGGAAAAAATACCAAGACCTGGAGAAAAATTCCTGAAAACCTCACTTCAATGATTTCCAGGGGGGGATCCGGAAGGGTCAATACTATGGAGAGGTCTGGAGATTACCGGGGAAGGAAGGGGGAGACGATGAGGGGAAAGTTCTGATTGAAATAGTTGAACTGAGGACCTACAAGCTATATGGGAAAACCATATCAGAAGAAAGGAGCCAATCAACAACAAGGGAGGGGGGGAGAGGGCCCTGAGGAAGGGGGGAAGTTTTGAGAATTCTTGTAAAGGAAGGGCGGATATCAAAAAACACATGAAATAGGACACAGAAAAGGAACTCACAGAATAGAACTATTTCGCAGAAAAAGGAGAGTATTGGGGGCTCATAGAAGGAAGAGGGGAAAATAAACGGCCGTTAATGGTGGGAGGACACCCCCAGGGGACTTTTTCAGGTTTCGGGGAAAGACGTGCGCAAGGGAAAGAGACTTCTATAAGAAGTTGGAGCAGATCCCCGTTCAGGGAACTATTGCAAAAAAAGAGGGGGAACGTGAGGGAAAAGAGAAAAAACTCACCGCAGGCGGGGCATTCTATTTGTCACTAAGAGAAGACCACCGGAGACGTCTGAGAAGTTTCGGCAAGAAGCAAGGGAAGGAGGGAATTTGACCCCAATCCAGGAGCGAGTGAAGTCCATATAGGGGAGGTTCGAAAAACTCCAGAGTAAGGGGATCTAGTTCGGAAAACTACCGGTAGAAATCAATAAGTAGAGGAAACGCAGAAAAAAACACGAAAAATCTGGTTAGGGGAGCGGGAGAAAAAAAGTACAAGGGAAGAAAGGGAGCCGCCTTGCACAAGAAAAAGCGCA
>Ga0179593_1381852_pt1 | contig 27580 bp, 20 predicted proteins | sample CZODoug2_1_08_16_FD_185931 | JGI IMG/M metagenome (GOLD analysis project Ga0179593, IMG submission 185931) | Vadose zone soil fungal communities from Angelo Coast Range Reserve, California, USA - CZODoug2_1_08_16fungal (PacBio error correction) | ecosystem: Environmental > Terrestrial > Soil >...
CCGTTCCGTATACTCGAGGCGTAAACTGTAAGGGCAGCGACGAGGGAGGGAAAGAGGTCGCGAGGTAAACTGCAGAAGGACGGAAAAAGCAGGGACGAAAAGGAGCAGTTCTAGATCAAGGCACTCGATCGCGTGACCAGCAATATCCGGAAGCGGGAAAGAAAATGTAGTGCTCGAGGACAACAGGACGGACTGACGCGCCAGGCCCGCAAGGATACAGGAGGCCGCGACGCAGACGGAAAGGCCGCTCATGCGGAAAGCGAGAAGGGGAGTAGATAGCAAAAAAAATGTACCCGCTAATCGAAACACGGAAACCGTGAGGAAAAGCGATAAGGAACACAAGCGCAAAGGAAACAACAAAAAAGAAAGGAAAGGAAAAGAGAGGATCTCCTTGTACCAAAACAGGGGGAAATTCGAGCTGGAAACCGCTGAGAAAAGTAAAAGAAAAGGGGGCTTGTGGCTGAGTGACGGGTAAACAAGTACGACTGGACGGACCCCTCAGGGTGCACTACGAAGAGGCCGAGAGGTAAAGCTTGTCGAGGGAGGGGAAGGGTGGGGGACCATTCCGTCTGGTGCTGAATCAAGACAGCGCCGGGAAAGGTTTAGCGCGAGAAGGTCCGATAAAGGAGCGAGACGAACCAATAGAGAAAAAAACTGAATGAAAAGCAAACGGGGGAAAGTGTCCCCGTGGCTCTCGCACAGCGGAGAGCAGAGGTGGACGAGGGGACTCCTAAAACTATAAGGCGGGCCGGACTAGAAGTAAAAAAAAGCTGGTCCTGATGAAAGACTAGCAAAGAGCCCTGCACGTCAGCGAGGCGACCCCCGCAAGACTCCAAAGCCAGAAAAGAAGGAACCCTTGGTACGGGAAAGCGCTAAATTAGACGTGACAAGAAAAGGGGAAGTTGAAGCCGCTCGATCACGTACAGCGGAAACACGCTCAAAAATCGCGAACACAACAAATAAACACACAAAAAAAAAAAAAACCCCACAAACCAGAGACTGGGTAGCTCGGGGGGAGAAGGGGAACGGGAGGGACCCTCTGAAAAAAGATCGAAGGTCTCAACTCGCGAGGATATGGCGCGCCTCCAAAGACCCGAAAATCATGAGTCCACACTCGAGAGATGGGAAACAGTGGAGACGGTGGTAAAAGGATCCAGAGGCAGCTAAAAAAGACAAACAAGCAGGGAGGATGAAAAAGTATAAAGATGGGATAGCCCGGTTCCTGCCAAGCCTCCACAGGGGCCGCCGGGTGACCGCTCGACTGGACTGATAACTAGGACAAAAGACCGGCAAGAAAACTAAAACTTGGGTAGATGGTGCACAGCTTACAAGTAAAAAGGTGAGGGAAGTCTGGCCGTGACTGAGCGATAGGTGAGACTGACGTGGATCCACGCCAGGGGAGCAACAAAGCCACTCCCGAAAAGTCAAACCTATCTCGCGGGAAAGCGAAACCTAGGGGGGAATGCCCTGGGGGACTTGAATAGATAAGACGATGAAAGGGGAGGTCGAGAACCAAGGAACCGCGCCGTTGCCATGATCGCAGGACTTGGACATGCTTCCACCGGGACAGGACGAAAAAAAGGGGGGAGCGGGGACAAAAAAGTAGGGGACTTGCCTGAGACCCTGTTGTACAAGGCCGCGGGGTCCACCAACCGGAGAGGAGCTCGGCAGAGGGAGGAAGACAATAAATACCGAATAAAATGGGGAGGGGCATAATGACGCTCAGGACCATGTGAGGAAAGGATCGCCGGGTTGCAGGAAAGGGAACATTACGAAAGAGAACATACCGGAGAGAGGCCTCAAGCCCATCAGGTTTCCTTAGGGGACGAAAGGTGTAGAAAAAGAAAAGGGGCAGGGGGGGATGAAAAGGGGACACTGGGAAACAGGGGAATAGCTGGCCTGTTCTCTGCGAAAAAGCGGAAAACTTGGACCCGTAAGCCCTCAGTCCTTCCCTTTACGAGAAAATGCGGGCTTCAAAAAATCCGACGGGGGGACGGCGAAAACGAACGGGGAGACCTGGGACCGGTCTCAGGGCTTGCATATGGACAGGCCAAAGGAGGGGAAGGGGAATTTAAATGGTGATACATGCTTGCGACAGATATAGTCGGAAGTAAAAATACGACATTGTCCTCCTGTGTCAAATCGACGCCGTGATCGCTAACCTACCTTGTGTGTACGCGCTCGGAAGGAGGAAGGGGGCATACACAGGGAAGACAATACTTTCACTTAAAAAGGCAACGGTATTATGGCGAACAAATCTCCTTCATTCTTGACGAAAGTAAACAACCGGCCTACAGCAAAACGTGACGGGGGAATCTCTACCGACGCGGCACACTCTAAATGCGTTCGGCTGTGCACCGTAAAAGAGCTCGCGTGGGGAGGCAAGAGCGCAGAGGGCCCCCAGGGGGGTGCACCGCGGTAAGCGGAGAGGGGGGGGAACATGTCGTACAACTCAAAGGAAGGGGAGATGCTGTTGAAAAAACAAAGGTCTAAGGGCACACGATCGCGCGGGGAAAAAAACGACACAGTAAAGAAACAGGGGGGGGAAGCGGGGGCCCAAAAGGAAGAGGTAACCGGGACGAAAGGTTACCAAGAAGAAAAGTCAAAACCCATGCCTGGATGGGAGTCCCGGCGCATTCGACAGGAAATATGAAGGGGGTCTGGCGGGGGAACCAAAGCTCATTAGAATTACAAGGCGTTCTCAAGACTAGTAACCGGGCACACGGAGGAAGGGGTGGCCGAAGTGTCAGTGCTTACAAAAAGGCGCAAAAATCAGCCGGGCGTATCATCCCTTACACAGGAAGGAGAAACAAAAAAGACCGAACTCACCCCAATCGTCCGGAAATCTACCACACGTCGGGACAAAGAAGCACCTATACCCGAGAGCCGCACCAATAGAAGACAAACCTTAGAAGGAGGGAACCTGGTCTGCAAATTTCAAGAAGACCAAAAAAAGTTCGCCACGGGAGACACGAGGTTGACGGGACGGACATACACCTGCGAAGGCTTACTCCCCTCAAAAAGTCCATGGCTAGCCTACCCGGACTCGTGAGGGGACAGAATAAATAGGGACCTGAGACGGACCATTTCATACCGGATGCACACCGAACGGAGGGGGGGAGCCAACCGGCTGAGGAACCATGGAACTATTCGCAAACTGGCTGGGCTAATGGTTAACAAATACTTCGAAGTTGGTTCCGTTGGAGAACATGATCCATAAGTTACCATCGTTGCAGGCGACTCGAAGAGGGTACCCGCGTGAAGCGTGAGACTGTGGGGGGAGGACGAAACTAACGTAACGGACATGCCTGGTGGGGCGAAAAACTGGCTGAGCGGGGATGCTCGGGGCCGATGTAAACCCGGGGGTGGGGGGGGCCGATAGAACGGGAAGATAAAGAAAAAAAAGCCACTGTCGATGGGTGAAAGAAACGCAAAAAGGAAGACGAGGAGAATCAAAAGCTCGATCAGGAAGGGGCACGAAAAAAAACTCAGGTGGCCGGCACGGAAAACGGATCGGCAGTCCAACGCCAGCGGGCGATGGAAAAAACCGGAGGGGAGTTGCCGCAAGAAAGAGTATTAGGCAGACGGCGCGGTGGATGCGCAACAATATCGGGAAAATGACCTCGAAGGTGCAGGCACGGGCACCATTCCTAGTTAGTAGGTTACCAGAGAAAAGCCAATTCAAGATGGTGCTGCGACATCAAAGGAAGCCCTGGCGAGAGGGGGGAAGGTCGTGCTACACAGTACTGTAGGAGGTAAAAAGGATGAAGAACGCCGACGGAGAGGGAACAGGGGTAAAACCTGGATAAATAAGAATGGGGTTAGAGGGAACACACGGGGGGAAAAGATAGACCATGATACATGAAGTGAACTGGTACTCATAAGGGAAGAGTCGGAGTATCAGGAATTTTTACTCAAGGGGGGCTGGCAAGATCCAAAGTTGTTAACGGAATCACTGGGGAAAAGGCGGCCACCGGCGCAAAGAGATGAAAAAATCACAGAGGGAATCGTCAATGCTTTGCCACCGTGAGTCTTCGTCTCAAAGGGGGGCCAGATGGCAAAAAACAAGCAGGAGGGAGTGGAAAACAAATAGCAACCCACAAATCACAGTGAAAAGGTGAGAGGGGGAGGTGGTCCAAGCAGGGGGGGAACTTACGCAAGGTCAGGGAGAAAAATGTGCATGAATCAAAAAGTCTGATCTCCGAAAGGTAATAACGTGACAAATGGAAGACTCAGAAAGGCAGCAACACGCAGCAAGCGTAGTCGCTGGGGAGGATTCTAGGTATTCAACGACCCGAGGGGGGGGGAAAAGCGGCGTAGTAGAAAAAAAAGGCACAGAGGAAACCTGAGGTACCAAACTGGAGGTTCTCTAAAAACGCCACAGCCTCGGGTCATCCGTCAACTAAGAAAGGAAGCCCTTGAAAGAAAAACGCTGACACCACATCCAAAACGTCTTCAACTGAAACGGAACTTAGGGGAAAGATGGGTAGCAGTAGCGATTCCCGAAGCCGCATGGGAAACGCAGCAGGAAAACGGGGGCAAACCAAACTTCGCATAACACCGCGAGGCCCCGTATGCAAAACAAGAGGCAACACAACAACGTAAAGGCCACCAAAAGAGAGAAGGCAGGGAAGGACATCCGGGCTGCTGCAAGGACACGGTATAGGGGACCTACAGGATCTAAAGCGGTAGAGTAAACAAAACTCAGGGCAAAAGAACGGGAAAAAAAAGAGGTCGCAAGCCGTCTGGGACTAATATCCAAAAAAACGCTTAAACTCCGAAAGATGAGGAAAACTCGATACAGGGGGGGTGCTGGCCGCCCACAATCACCAAGGGAAACCCGCGAGGCTAGGGGGTACTGGCAAGGCGAAAAGGAGGCGGAGTGAAGCATGGGGGCAAGAAAGGGACTCGAATACTGTGGGAAGCAAGACAGACAGGAGGGTCTCAAAACCAACGTCGCAGGCTGTGCTCTCAGCCGGGGCAGATGGGGGGGACGGGGAACGGCACGTGGTGAAAATCAAGGGAAAAAAGACGTGCGAATATCTCACCAAGGAAAGAAGCGCCAGAACGATTAAAAACCAGACCAGGCGATTAAAAAACCGTCCAAAGGACGGACGCTCCCCTAGGCCAGCAGGAGAAGGAGACTAGGGATGGCGACCAGAGTAATCAGACGAGACCCCGGGCAAGAGACGGAGGGTCAGGGTTCGGATCGGAGATAATGCCCTGACGCCATGCAAACGTCCGGGCGTGCAAAATCAGAAACCAAAAAACAAAAAAGTACGCCGTCAGGGACTCAGAAAGGAAAAGCCCGGGCGGAGGGAAGATCACGAGACCGCGCGTAAGCTAATCGGGAACAGGAAAAGATTCTCGAGTGACTGAAAGGGTCGCAGCGCAATCCCGGAGAGGGGAAGTTCTCGAGATTCGATCAGCGAAAAAACGAAACAGCCGGCTGTTAGGAAGAATGGCATCACTGTCTAGCCAGGGGGGGACCAAAATCAGACAGCACAAGGACGTTAGAACTCGCTGCCTTCGTCAGTTTGCCAAGGCTCAGAGGGAGTTAGAGCCAAAAGCCGAAGGACCCAAGCAAACGTGTGGAAGAGGAGAAAAAAGTGAAAAGTCAAAGAACACATTGGATGTCGTACGAGAATGGTCTGTCCAGGTGCCGACCCTTCCCACAGAGGACCCGGGAATCCACTAGCCATGGAATCGGAAAGGGTCGAGAGGGAAATGACTCGTCGGGCAAGCATCAAGGCAGAGAGTATGCCCTAGCCGTTCACCACCCCGGGAAAGCAATTAGAATCTCGCATGTCAAAAGATTATGCTGCCCAAAATGCAACGGAAAAAATATAGGTGGAAGACTGCCAATCTTAGAATCTTCCCCGCGCCCTTGCAGAAGGAAATGAGGAATCAGGCAAGTGTTAGTTGTAGTAAGACCATGCCTGCCGCCTGTCGCGCTTTTTCGGGACAAGAATAGTTCGAACCAAGATGTGCGGAAAGGGTACCTGAAGTGTCTGCCGTGTGCAAAAAAGAGGAAACATAGAAACGCTAAACTCTTCCTTAAGGTTTCAATAGAGAACAACGGGAGCACACCTTCTCTAGCAGGTGGCGACGGCTGAACAAAACGCCAGGGGAAAGAGACGGTGGATCAGAGGTAGATAAGGGGCTAGCCCGAGGACTAAAACACCGGGCCGAAAAGAATAAAGAGCAAGCGTTTTCACGTGGGAAGAACGGGCAGGAAGAGAGAAGGGGCAACGGGCCATCGTCCAACACGCGACAATCACCAGTAGATCGAAATGGGGGCAATCGGGGAATCTAAAGGAGGCGTCACAAAAAAGCGGGGGCAGGAGGCTGGGGTGGAAAAACAACACTCTGACAAGGGTCGAGGGGGAACGTCACACCCAAAAAGAGAATGCACCCTCTCTCTGATGATCACAAAGGGCCTTGCCACCACCACAAAAGAAAAAGGGATCACGGAGGAACGGAAGAGTGTGGGCCGTAAACTCGGGGGGGAGAATCCACTGATAAATTTACTCAGACAGCTCGGCCCCAGATCTGTTCATACAGAGGGAATTCGAGACCGTTGGGAAACACCTATGACAACATTGAGAACGGCAGAGAGCTGCGGGAGTGGGAGCCCAGTCTTGTGATCTTGCCTCTAAGGAGGGCACGGGCAATCCGATTCTGACCAAAAGACAGCGTACGGAGACAGAAGGGGATCAGGGGCTTCACTATATACTTACAACCGGCACTTTCAAAAGCAGATTAAAACGGGAAGGGGGAACCGACTAGAGGTAACTTGACGAGAACAACGAAGGACATGCACTGGTCAAAAAAAAAAGAGCGCGCCTCGGGGGACTTGACTTGCGAACCCCCAGTATCCGAGGCTAGGAACAGTACGGTCGGGGACGAGCGGAAGTGCCAGCCAGTCTCATTACGACAAGCAGATGGCGGGGTCAGGGGGCAAGAGGGCAGCGGGATGCCGAGTGGCCAGTTAACCAGTTGTTCTTCCTGACTGGACTTTATTAAGGAAAAGGCTGCATACTTGAACTAGAAAGTGTACAGGTACTAAAACGGCAGTCAGCGAGAAACCTCCGCCCTCGGCGGTGAATAATGCGGCACGGGTGACTTCTGGAAAGAACGCACAGGGACCTGCCCGCGGAATTCTAGAGGCAATGAACGAAAAGTGCTTACATTGGACGGGAGCGGGGGTCGCCGGAGTGCGATGGAGAGGATCCGAGCTCCTAAACTCGGTACACTCTAAAGAAAACGCGTGAAGATACTAGAAACGGTCCGGCAACTTCGGTCAACGAGCAGGAGGGAAATGCTGGACTACGCAAGAACAACGCGTGGGTGCCCTGAGGGAAAAGGAGACAAGGGGAACGAGAAGAAACAGGCCAGACGCCCATTGAAAGGACGAGGGGGGGGGCCGAAGGAACAACCTTCAACACAAAACGGCCTAGAAAGCTCTGAGGGACAAGAGTTTAAAAGGGACGCAGAGGCGAGAAAAAGGACTCCTTCTGAGGACAGGTTACGGAATTGGGTCCTAACAGCGGGGAGTGGGGGAACTTGGTCCGGGGGAGGGGTGGCAAGAGTGCGGGAGGGATGGCCTCCGGGGGTGAGAGCGGTGGGGGGAGGCCTGGCGGCACGGGGGCCGACGCGTGAAGTGGAACTTGGGTAACGGAAAGCCCATAGCGATGTTAGGCGCTGAAAAAGAATGGGAAGGCATGGTGCAGTTTGGATTCACTTCTGCAGGAAAACTGGTAACTATCCGGGTCTTGAGTGAACACGGTTATCAAGGTGCTGGAAGGCTGGGGGAGTGGGAGAACTCTACTGTGGCAGCACGGAATGGTGTGGGGTCACGGAATCAAAAGGGAACTCAACCCAAGAGGGACAAACAATTCAGGGGAATACAAAAGAATCCTCGAGGGGACACGCCACTGTTACCTCACCGTTTTTTTGTCGGACTGCGGAAGCTGACACTCCCCCTCGGATCTTGCCGGGAATAGATAGATTCCCGAGAGATCTCCATGTGGGATTCGCGGCACACCATCCAATCGGGCAGAACGCGGCTGTCTACAAACGCTGTGGAGATACCCTTGAAGGAAAGGACTAAGTGGCAGTCGACTGGGAGAGCTGAACAGGACAGAGAAGAGTTTCGGGAAACGTGATCTGCGATGATGGGGGGGGGAAAGCTTGGGAGGGAGAAGGATATCGTATAAAAACAGGATTGTAGTGAAAGGGGGGGCAGAACGACTTTGAATGGGGTCTATAGAGGCAACATCAAAGAGGAAAAAAAACTTACAGATTAAAGACAGGAATAGGATAAAAAATGAGAAAAGTAAAATAGTTGCATGGACGGAGGGGGGCTATGAGGGTTAGGCCAAGGGGGTGAGGTGCCGTCAAAGATGACACATTTTTGAGAAACATACGGCAACATCAATAAGGAAGGAGAAAAGGGGATGGGGTGGGCAGCCCTCGTGAAAAAGAAGGGGTCCGATGATCCTGTGCCGAGGGGCACAGATGTTACCTCTCGTGATTGGGCAAATTCGCCTACAGGGGGAGGCCGAAGAAAAGAAAGAACGTGCCAAATGCCGCTGAAGGGAGATGCCGGGGAAAAAACAATCTAGTCCTCAGGGCGCACTAGGGCAATAACCACAACATTCCCGGAAGAAGGGAAGCCGAAGAAAAAGGTCGGTCACTGCGAACGGGATGGGTACTAGCGTGCACATAAATCGCCATACCCTTCTAATTCAGGGAATCGGTTCACCCCGGGGGAGGGAAACGGGGAGAGTGCTATCCAAAAAGCCGTGAAAGCCCTGGCGGAACTAAGGATCAAACCGGGAAGATGCCAAAGGAAGATTAGTAGGGGAACTGAAACTCTGATAAGTAAGTAAAAACAGTCGAAAACAGAGTAAATTCGCGGAACAAAAGGGACGAACTACCCTTTATTGAGGAAGAAGGAACAAAGCAAAAAAGTGGAGAGAGGGGAAAAAAGGAGACGGAGTATTAGAATTGGGGAGTAAAAAAGTAAGGATTATACAGTTACTCCGACACACGTGGGGAAAGGGAGCTCAAAGACGTCAAGCGAAAGGGGGCTGCCGGTGGGCCGCGTAAAGAAAAGGCAGAGAAGACTGCCCGGGAAAGAAAAGAAGTAATAACTGGAACGACGCCTTGAAAAAGAATGCGGGGAGGGGAAAGCCGATGAACAGCCGTCCCTTGAAAAGTGGGCGTCGGAACTCGCCCTTCCGAGTGGTTAATATGAAAAGGTGAGAGGAAATGAGGAAAGGGAAGGAAGAAAAAGAGAACGAGCGGTGAACGGAAGGATAAAAGGTTCATCTGCCCGGGTAGTCGAAAAAAACAAAGTGATCTGGGTAGACTCTCACAAAGGCAATCGGGGATACCTAAAGAAAGCACGGCGCCGCTGAGGAAAGAAAAAAACTCAAAGGGTGAAAGGCATCCGTCGGTGGCCGAGATGCCAACAAAAGGTTAAAGCGGATCTGGTAAAAAGAAACAAAACGAAGGCGGGGCGTAATCCTATAAGAACCTCGTGAAGGGCCAGCGGAAGTAAAATCAAAAAAACTGTCGACAAAAAATAGAACTTAGGCAAGCCTGAGAGGGAGCCGCCGGGCTACCCGTTCATCAATCCGGGAAGCTATTAACCTTGGCTTTAACACCCACTACTCCATTCGGTGTCAGTAAGACTGCACTAAAACCCTTCACAGAGAAGACGAGGAGTAAGTTCTCTGAAAGAAAAGGAGCCACGCGAGAAGCCTTGTCATCTTGCTGTTGTCAATGGGGGACGTCCAAATCAGAGGAAGTTGGGGAGGTGGAGCAGAGGGAGGAAACCCTTACACGGGGTCATCTGAAAGCGGGACCGGGGTGATAGCCTTCCAGGGGGGGTTTACTTCAGTTATCACCCCTCAACTTTGAGAGGAAAAGTCAAAGAGAAAGAAATTGATCAACGGGATCAAAAAAAACTCGGGCGCTCGGAAAAGAGGAAAAAAAAAAAAGTCCTCAGGATCCTTCAAGCTGGTTGCACAGAAGATGGAGGGACAGGAACAGGGAAAGACAACTCAGCAGTTCGGCCTGGTAGGAAGGCCGCTAAAGCCGAGGGGCTTCTTAGGAAAGGGCTAACCTCAGGGATAACGTCAAAACGACGTCAGGAAAGAAGGAGACTAAAAGGAGGAGGAGAGGGCACTCGGGCATCAACGTCCAAGGAATCTCCGGGGGCCTGAAGGGGCGCAGCTACCAAGACTTCTAAGAAGGTCGTGCGATCTTCCGGTCAGGTAAGAACATCACAACAAGGAAGGGGGAAGGGAGGCAAAGGGGAAGCAGCTGAGGTCGGACAATGTCTCGGAAGAGAACCGTTCGACGCTCATATCTCTGGGACTTCTCCTCTGCAATGAGCGGTTCCGAAACCGGGGGGCGAAAAAAAGCGCACCGAAAGGCACAGCAAGAAGAAGCACCTTTTGCATCATGGACTCGGGAAGAGAAGCGGTCCGGGGCAAAGGGTTTCGTCAGTAGGTAAGAAAGGAGGGTACAGCCTCAACGAAGAGGGCCGTCTGCCATAGAGTAGTCACCATGAAGCTCGGGAGGAAAGAAGAGAGGAATGTAGCCCGATGCCTCCCGTCGAAGACCGTCAAAACAGCAGGAGTCAACGAAAATCAAAAAATTAAAAACTTAGGAAAGACTCAAAATCCTGGACTTCAGGTAGGAAAAGAGAACTGAGAAGGAACAAGCGAAACATTGCCCGGAGAAAAGCCGAGGTACTCAAGTCTGGGGGCAAAGAAAAAATTCCGAGAAAGGAAAACGAGAGCGATGGGGGAAACTAAAAACTACCTAATTGCAACCATAAATTAAATGGGGATCAATGTCTGGGTCGTACGGAAAGGCTAGGTAAAAATCGGGAAAGGCCGGCTAGATCCGGGTGCACGTCCCGGCCGGGTGTGAGCAAACGGTCCCCAACTCTGCTGCAAATTAAAATACCCGGGGGGGAAAAGACGGTCAAATCGGCTGGGAAAGGGCAAGAACAGGCGTAGCATACAGGCCGGGACAAAGAAAGAAGAGACTCTTCTCGTGAACGGTCTGGAGCCACGTGAACCACGGACAGACCGCAGCTTATTAAAAAACAGCGGGACCAGAACAAACGGGCGGTGGAAAGAGGCAAGGTCGGGGGCCCGCCTATCGCTTGTCCAAGGCCGGCGGGGAACCAGAGGGGGCAGTGGAGTGTCTTCAGAAAACGGGGAAATCTCTCCAGAAAAAAACACCCCAATGGCAGTAAGGACAAGAAATTAAGACGGTAATGAGCAACGAAAGACAAAATCGAACGGTAAAGCTGAAAACTCAAAACAGGAAAAAAGACGGAAAATCGCTGAAAGGAGGAGAAAATATTTAGGAAAAGGTGCCTCCCAGGGAACTAGACGGGAGACAGCAGCTGAAGGCAAAACCAACAGGCTCAATCCGTTTGAACGCCTGGAGCACCGAGCGGGGGGAAGGAGACGGATCGCTATAGGGAGAACGGGTCTATCTTACGTTGTTGTTAAAAAGGGCTATCAAGCGAATATAGGGCAAGGCAAGAAGGCTAGGGCATTACAGCAAAAAAACACAGTACGAAGAGCCGATCGCACGCCGCAAACTGGGGGTCGGGGAAAGTGGCCGGAAGTAGAGGCGTCTCAATAAACAAAAGGTTCGGGTGGGAAGGAACGAGGAGAGGTGGCTCATGAAAACCGGAGACAAAATGTTCATCGCAAACCGGTCAATTCCTAAAAATGAGAACGCAATCAAAGACTCAGGGGAGGGGGCTCAGGGGGAGCGGACGTAGTTGAGCCGTTGGGTAGGGAAAATTCCGCGGGATGATAAAAATATGAAAACGGGTTCAAAAAATAATCAGCGCCGGGGGGCAGGAATTGCGGGCTCTTCGGGAAGGCAACGGAAATCCAGGCAGTAAAACAAAAAACCACCTCATACAGGGCACCAGAAAATCGTCGACCGATGTGAGGAAGCAAAAAAAGGGCTACTGAGTACAGCCACTAACACAACAGCGCGAAAAAAGAAAAACTGGACACCTCCAAGCAGGGGTTACAAAGGGCCAAATGTAACATCATGTAAGGGGTAAACTCTGAAGTAATTGGAAGTGACCCGAAGTCAGACTTGAAATCCCGCTGTAACAGTGAAAGAGATCTTTAATAGCTTCAGGGGGCCAAAAGGTATAAGACGTTTAACTAGGGGGGGGAAGAGGCCACGGGGACGGTTGAAGTCGGCCAATACAGGCTTGTAACTTGCCAAAAAAACGAAAGGGCAAAAAAAAAAGAGAGGACTGATTGGGCGTCCAAAGAATTGGGGGTCTCACAGGGAGTCAGCATACGACTACGAAGATAATTGAAAAGAGCCTTACTGAGAAATGGGTAAAACTGGTCTAGGACGGACTTTCGAAATATCACAGAGTTTCCTTAACAAATGTGGTGTAGTAGGCGCAATTCTCGATGACGATTTGGCCAAAAGGGAACGGACTGAAGAAAGAAATTGACAGCGGAACCGGGCCAAAAGTGAGCTGAGTCCGAAAATTAAAGGAAGCGGGAATGCGCATCTGAAAGAAGACAAAAGGGAGAGAAAAAGCAACAGTCATCACCGGTCGACGGGCAGCTTAGAAGACAATCGGAGCGGGAGTCAGCTTACTGCGGACGCTCCAAAGGTCAAGGGTAGGAGGACTCCAGAAAAGGAAGGACGACACGGTGGTGAGGGGAAGGCGAGCGCGTCAAAGGAGGTCCAAGAAAAGGATCTGTGTCACCCAACGGGAAAAGGGGGTGGAACGACAGCGGATGACGGCCTACGGACGCAACAGGGGAAAGGACCGAAATATGCCTACTTCGCAGAGCGGAAGGGCGGCATTGAAGAAAGCAAGACGCGTAGAAACCAAGCGAAGGAGAAGACTCGGCGAGAAACGTATACACTGTGAGTGGGCCGAAAAAGCAGTGCTTGAGGGAAAGGTGGGCCCGAAAGGCAGACCTTGGCGAAAAGTGGAGAGGTTCAGACTAAGCAAGACAAGGCGTAAGGTCCCGCGTCCGGTGACAGCCTATGAGTCCAGAAAACATAAAAGGGATCAACTTAGGGGAGTGGTCTAAAACTGCGAGGAGAGGAACTGGAGGCGAGGGAGGGGCCCAGTCCAGCCAGAAATTTAACTAAACCCAAAGAGGGGACGAGATCCAGTGAAAGAAGCACGGCGAGGGAACTTTGGAAGGGGCCAACAAAAATAGGGGATCGGGCCCGTGAAAGAGATCTTCAGAGGATAAAACAAAAAGTTATAAGGGCCATATGTGGGAAACCGGGGGCAAGAATGGAAGATTCGCATGGAGCAAGGGGGATAGAAGAAAAGAAGACTCAGGACGAAGGAGAGGTGAGAGAGGGACTGACTCAATACTAGAGCGAAGCTGCCAATCTGGCAGACGGCGCAGGATACATTTTAAAAGGAAACTCCCGGGGCGGGAAGCATGAACTCTGAGAAGGAGGGGAAAACATCACTCATGGAACAGGGTCAGTCGTTCACTTGAATCGGCAACACAAGCGGAGAAAGAGAGGGAAGGAGCAAATGCACAGCGCAGCATTGGGAACCTCTGATGTGGGGGGTAGGGCGGACGCGGCCGTGTTTCTAATGTGACAGGAGAGGGGGCGGGCTAAGTCACTGGAGGGAAGGTTCAATAGTCAGGATCGCCTGCTGGGGCACTTGGAGACAAGGGAGTTAAAGCAGAGACGGGGCGTGGGGGAATGAGGAACAGAAAGGGTCTTAGACCAAAATACTAAGACAATTCTCTACATTAAAGTGTGACCCTGGAAGGCAGAGCACAATAGAAACCGCGCGGGAGAAAGAAAAGAACAACTCTATGATGAACTTCATCAGGAGCTCGGGCTAAAAAAGGAGCTGACAACTGAAACCGAGACCTTGCACCAAGTGTGAGTGAGAAAGGGTGCTGTCCGCAGGGGGACTTCTCGAGCGGCTCCTCGGACAAGTGGGTGAATAATCCCTAATGTGAACAAAAGGAAGGAAACTACTCAAAAGGAAATAACGAGTCAGTTAAACAAAATTCGGCGCCTTGATCTCCAACTCCAGAATCTGCCTACCCTTTAACGGGAAAATCATGACGGGGGCCCTGGACGAGGTCGGCAAGCAGCTGTCATAAAAAAGACCTAAAGATTTAGGGGGTAACTCCCAAGGGTATGAAGGAAAACAGACGAGCAGAAAGGGAAACCAAGGCTTTTCAGTAAGAGAAGAAGTGGGACAAGCAAAAACTATTCGATGTGATACGCGTGAACTGAAGTGCTCAAGATACAGTCGGGGACAGGAGGGGGTCAAGAGGCAAACCTCCTGAAGGGGGGAACTGGCGACTCGGCTGATGGTGGGGTCAGAGACAGGAACGTACGGGGTTATACAGTATGCGAGGAAAAAAGGGAAAGGTTGCGGAAGAGACTGGTAGATCAAAAGGAGGAAACACCGAGGGCGCTTAATTTCAAAGAACTGTCCGTTGGACCGACGGTCGGCGAAGCGGAGCGGCAAGGGTCGTATCTGCGAGTGGGTCCGGTTCCTGGAAAGGGGTGCGTGACCATTGGATGGCGACAACGAAGACCAGACAAAATTGTCATGTCGGAAGAAACTCGGCTCGCATAATATCGACACTGGAGGGAAGACTTCAGAAAATGACGGGGAATCAACCAGAAAAAGAGTGGGGAGGGGTGAGAGAAAGAAAATTCAACTGGGATAGAAGGCCTGAACGGCATAGACCAGGTACAGGGGCCGCGGAGTGACGAACGATGTTAGAGAGTCAGGAGAAAGAAAATCCAAAAGGGGAAGGGGTCATCGTATGCTAAGAAGAAAAGTCAGAGCCTACCGCGATAAAAAAATGCAACTGCGCGGAAAAGGAATCAAATCTGAGAGCGGAAAGAGTAAGGCCGCTCCGACTGAGTCGGCATCAAAGAACCCTCGATAGAAAACGACAAAAAAAAATGGGTCCGCTAATCTCTCATGACAGACAAGAAAAAGGGAGAAGGGATACACCGGCCAAGGATCCGCGAGGGAAGGGTCCTCAGGTACAGGTTGGGAAGGAACAACTCAGGGCAAAGTGGAACGGGAGGGGTCATCTCGGGAAAAACTCCTTCATGCGTTAAAGGTCAGACATCGCAAAAGGAAGTCGTGCCGAGTGCTACGGGAACTCCGGAAGACAGGGAAGTCCTGGTCTAAAAATCCTGACGAAACTGAGGAAAAGGGGAGATAGAGTAAGGGACAACCCTGAAAGGGAGGGGGCAAACTTGAATAGGAACTAACGGAAATAGGAGGGCACTAGTTGCAGAAAAAGGTCAAGGAGAGACAATCAAGGCAAAAAAGAACAACACAAAGAGGAGGAAGAAAGATAGAAAAGGGACAAAAGTGAACGGTGTACACGGATGTATTCGTCGGTTCAGTTCGAAAGAAGGACGGCAAGGAAAGGACGAATCATCAACAAGGAGGTAAGAAGAAAGAACTTAAATCCTGTATAGTGGAAAGTGCATGCAAGGAAACACGAGCGGAAAAATAAGGGACAATGGCCAGCCGCACTGATGGATGAGGATCGAAGGGCTTGTACAGGATAACGAACAAAGCTAAACTAAACGAAGGGAATCTGGAGTCAACGGCATGGAGAAGTGGGGGGAACTGAGAACGGGGCAGCACGAGGACGACTTGGAAAGGGCCGACCACGACACGACGCAAGGGAGAGTCGGAGCGGAGCGAAGGGGGGGGGGGTGTGTGGCTTGGGGGGGGGGGGGGGGGGGGGTGGGGGGGGGTGGGGGGGGGGGGGGGGGTTGGGGGGGTTGCGCGATTAGCTTCAAAACGAACGTGAGCTTGAAATGTGATATCGGAAAGTCGAGGGCGAAATCGTTCGGAAGAACTGCACCGGAAAAGAAAAAATCTGGGCGTAACCGGGAAAATGGTCCCCGACGGGAATGACCTAACGGGTCCGGCTCGGTGAAGAAAATTGTAGTAAGCTGGGAGCAACCGTAAAAAAAATAGCCTAAGAAAAACAGCCGCACGAAAACTCGAAAGGACAAACAAATTAATACAAGAGGGAAGTGTGGATGCGCTAAGGAGAACAACCGTCATCTAAGAACTGTACGATCCATAGATTGCTTTCAGGGCCCACAACGATCACCTGGCCGTCCAAGAGGAGGACAGAGACCGAGGAAAGAAGGCGTGTATCCGAAAAGTGTGGGGGGGGATGAAAATCTCTCATACGTTGCCAATATGTGGTGCAGCCGCAGCCAGGGAAAAGATCGCAGTGTGGATAAAGGGGGGAGAACGAGGGGATTGGAAGCCGTCAGAACTTTGGAAAAATGCGGCAAAGGCTGGAAAACTGGGGTGCAAAGGGGGGAAAAGAAACGTCGCTGATCCAAGTCCCCAGAGGTGAAAGCACCGGGAAAGGGGGGGGCAAACCAAAAATTGAGGGGGGAAAAGAGTACCAAGCCCATCATTCTCATACAAAACACAGGACAACCCACTCAGGATAAAACTTATCTGGTGGGGACCCAACACCGATTTCGGTTATCCGTCCCGGAAAGGAACTATCCAATCGAGAGGCAGTTGGTAAAATTCCGGATCTTCAATACCCAGCAATAAAGACAGAGGAGAAGGGAGGCCACCTAAAATTACGGGAAAAGCCGGGGAAACCGCTCTCCGCCACATATATAGCGTCTTTCGATCTTGGGTGACAAAGTTCAAAATCGAGCATGATGAGGCCGGTGCTTTGAGGCAAGCCCTTCACGTGCCAAAGTATCCTTCTCCTTCTAAGTTACTATCCTAAAATAATGCAACCTCTCGTGCCTGGGAAATCCAAAAGGTTGGAACATAGAGGCAAGACGGGGGAAAATCTCGGAAGAGAGGAACCGGACGTGCTCTCCTGGGCACGTAGTGCACGACTCTGACAGCAAGAAAGTAAGAAACGGCGCTCGCTACCTCCGGGGCTCAGGCAAAGTCAGAACCTTGATATACGACCGACCGGAGGGCGATCAATCAAAAAGGGGGGAAAAAAGGTCCACCTGATCAACGTCAAAAGCAGCCGGAAGCTCTCGATGGCCATGCGGAGGAAAGGTTAGAATAGATTCCGGAAGCGGAGGCCACGAGGCGAGAAACAAATATCCGGTCCTACCGAAAGCAAAGCCCAGGAAAGAACACCTGCAACTGAGAAAATGAGTATGCCAGAAAGCCCGGCCGATGATTCATGGTAGGAGCACGAAAGGGGGGGGCAGACTGGAGGCAGGGAGAAAAAGGTGCAACGCAAAAAAAAGTGTGCCTGCTTGACGAAAAACCATGCCGCTCGCTCCGAAAGGGGAAAAACAAAAACTAACCCGGTGGAGAGCAGGTCAAACTCAACCGGCCCGGCCCGCGAACTCCGGCTCGTCCACGGACGTGTATCGAGGGGCAAACGAAAAAAGAAGCTAACCAAGGGGGAAGAAAACTAATGTCATCGCGGTGACCGAAAGGCGTCATGTCCGTCTCGAAGGGGAGAAGAGACGGAAATGGGAAGAAAACCCCGGGCAGAACAAAGCAGGAAGCACAGCCAACGCGAAGCCTTGGTAAGGGGTCAAAAAGTACAACTACCAAGGAAAGGGGGGGACAGGGCCACGACCCGAAAAGCCCAGAACAGCGCCGGGAGTGCCGATCGAAGGAAAAGAGTCGTGAACCCAGGCGGGAGGGCGGGGGAAAGAAAGGGGGAACATCAGATCACAAAAAAAAGTATTAATAAATAAATAATATAAAAAATGGACACCACCCAGCAAAGGAAAAAAAGCGGAAATCCTACGGGAACGAAAAAAGAAAGAGGTCACCAGCGGAGATAAGGAGGGGAGTCCGATTGCGGATGTGGAGTCCGCCAATGACCGGGACTAAACTCTCTACATCGGAGGGTGTAAAGGGGGTTCACCAAGGAGCTGAAGAAGGTACAGGCAAAAAAAAATAAAGTCAGAGAACGATCGTCTTAAAGCTGCTTCTGGAAAGGCAGGGTGATAGAGAACAAAAGAGGAGAAATTGGAATGAATCGGTAAGGACGACAATTACAGGAGGCGGCGGAAATATACCGCGGGGGCCTTAAGTCCGGGCATGCACCTGGGGGAAATTACACAAGAAAAAATGGCCTTGCGGAGAAGGGAACGGGCCGAAAACGGGGGCAAGGTAGGACCGCTCGCCAACAAGGGAAAAAAAGAGCACAGTGGTAGCACAAAAGAGAAGGACAGGGCATGTGATTAGTGGAAGCACTTACAGGGTCTGCGCGTGCCCCTGGCGCGAAAAAAGTCATACGGGGAATACTCCAAGATCAGGAAGGGCCGGGAATGTAATAGAAGCCATCGGGGGGTCCTGGGCCCTTAGAAGTGTCCGGTATTCGGGACAGTCGGGGAAAAAACTTCGCGAGGGAGGAAGTGAAGAAGATCATTCAGGCCGAGTACTAACTGAAGAAACCCTAATTCGAAAAAGTCCTATGGAAGCAAGAGATGGGCAGACCGTTAAAAACTGACGGAAAGTACCCGCTGTCCTGCCCGGTACATTCATAAAGGATGAAATGAAAGTAAGCTTCATTCGAGGGGCAGGGGGGCGCATCGGAAAACTAACGGCCCAGACGTGGAAATCACTCTGAAGGCCCGAAAGAACGTTCGCGGTCAGCAGAGCAGTTAATCTAGAAGAATGAAAGAGACCTGAGGGAAGACCAGTCAGCCAAAGGACGTTGGACTGGGTGGTTTACCCTGAGATAGCACTCGGGCGAATCCAGAAGTACCGGGACCGGCCAAAAAAAAAAGACTGGTCCTTCTAAGAAAAATGAAGAGAAATAAAGGAAGAGACGAGAAGAACTTCGGAGGTCTGCCCGATGTAAAAAAAAAGGCCTCGGCGCTGAGATACTGGAAGCAACGGCCATGGCATTGAGAAAGGGGGGATCTGTTCCGAAAGTGGAAAAAAGTAAGTCGTGTTCGTGAAGATACGGGAAGAACCTGACCGCTGAGCCGAGTCCCGGGGCAGAGAGAACCGGGAGGGTGGTAAATCGATTTTGAAAAAAAAATATCCTCTCAAGGGACCGAGGGCGCAAAAGCATGTATACGACAGAGAAAGAAACTTACGGGTGGGCGCTTAAGGGACGGGAGGCCTGAAGATTGGAGAAGAGGGGGGGAGCCTTCTAGAAAAAAAAAAAACGCGCACAGGAGCCGTTCGTGGAGAAAACACGTGCCTGAAAACAGACACAAACGACCAAAAGCTGGGGGGAAAATACCTCGACAGGAAAGACTGGTGAAAAAGTCGGCCAGGCTGAAAAAAGGTAGAAAGTTCAGAGCCCGCTGGTTAGGAACACCTTGGAGGGAGAACGGTGCGGAAGTCGAAAAAAAAACCGAAAAAACACGGAGGCTGAATAAAACTATGCTTTGGCAATAACAGACTGTCTCAAAATAGGTCCTCGTAGGGACAGATAAACGAGGAGGAAATGGAACAGGAAAAAAACTGGACGACATGGAAAAAGGAAGGTTGGACAGCGACCATCATCGGAGCAAAAAGGGAACAAATTGAAAGGGGCGGCGCTCCAAACCAGGAGCTCCGAAGGCGGAGAGAAAGCGTAGGACCTCGCAGCGGGCCGTGACTCCAGGGGAGAGGGAGTTAGGTAGACTGGGGGGGTTAGGAAGGGAATCGATGACCCTGGGTGGAGGAAAGGCCTGGAAAAAAAAACGGTAGAAACTCTGGGTAAAAACGGCGAGGCTTCTAAAGGAATTCCAGGGGGCGGAATGCACCATAAATGGGGAAGGGGTTTCGCCAGAGGATGAAATGAAAAGCACTCTGCAGGGCTGGAAGATAAAAGATTGCCGATCTACAGAGAAAAATACCAAGCTCCACGTGGGCAAGGGGACCAAACTCAGGCGGAAGAAAAAAGGATGAAGAGACGGCCGACTAACACGACCGAACGTGCAACACAGGCGCGCGTGGGGAAGCACGTCCCACGGGGACACATGAGGGGAACTGCAAATTCGGATTATGGGGAGGGAAACCAAAGGGGAGGAACGTCGAGCAGGAAAAAAAAGAAGGGGAGCCTAAAAGAGAAAGTGAAACCAGGGGAAAAAACTGCATGGGAGGGGTGCTCTTAGGAAAAGCCAAAGACAAGGGTCTGTCAGTACGGACCCCAGGCAAGGGACAGGGTGGAGACGGTGGCCAGTCAACACGAAATCAACAACGGTACAGTCCCGATCTGGACTGGAAAACCGGCCGCCCTTGAAGGGACGGACAAATTGAAGAAGAACCCCGGGAAGAGAGACTGAAAGACACAAGAAAAAAGAAAGGTCGACACCGATTGGGACTAGGTCAAGTTCCCTTCTGTCGAGCACCTAAAACCAAAAAAACACCCAAAAGGAGGGAAGAGGAGGAATAAAGGAAAGTGAAGTGGGTACGAACGAAGTAGAGCGGACTCATACGGTTAAAAAAGGGCCGGGAGTCCAGGGGGGGAAAGGCACAATATCAATCGCAACGGCGAAGAAAACAGAAAAGAGGGCAAAAGTCCCGAGGATGAAAGGAAGGGCAATAGCCACGACAACGGATACAAGGGGCACACATCCCCGAGGATGCCTGTATAAAGAAAAAGAAAGAGAGTTAAAACAAAAGGGAGGAAGGAGTCAGAAAAGCAAGGTCATTGGGGGGTTCCTGAAACGGGGGCGGGAATTCACGGGTCTCACGCTAAAAAAAAGGTGCACGGGGAGAAGATGGACGCTCTGCGCGCTGCGCGAGGCGAGCGACCAAGAGAAAGGGGGGAGCTGAGAAGGAAGGTCGTCGCGAGGGGAAATGATGAAAACAAGTGCAAGGCTCTACTGGGACCTCCGCTCCCTCGGCTGAAAACTACGCAAATGACATCTCGTCGGAGAACTGAAACGGATGGGGGGCGCGCAAGGAGTAAGGGAGAGAACAGTTTCGCATGAGGACGAAAGAACAAAACGTCCTGCCGTACACTACAGAAGAGCACTAACGTACAAACGCCATATCTAAAAAAAAGAAACGACGGGCTCTAAAGAAGGAGGAGCAAAGGATGAACGGTCATAAGGGAAACAGAAAGAATCTAAGGGGCAATTTCAAAAAAAACACGAGACACCGGGCAGCCAGGCCGCGCTACGAGGATGCTGAAACGTACTTCGGAGAAGGATGCAAGACTCAAGCCGTAAATTGGTGGTGTGCCGCTGGAAAAAAGTCAAAAGCAGCCATCAGAAGGTGTAGGGAGCTGTGTCAAAGGGAGCTGAGGGGAAAGGAACGGCCAGTTAGAGAAGAGGGCTTCCATATTCAGTTGAGGGACAGCGTGAAAATTTCACAAAAGGAGGACAGGGAACCAAGGGAAGGCGAGTAGAAAAACCAATGGGGCCCAAAAAACGTGAAAGAACGGGGCAAAATTCCAGCCACCTTCGAAATTACAGGATGATAAAGGGGCCAACTGAAAAACTGAGGGGAAAAAAAAGTACTCCAGGGATCACGCGGTAAAACCAGGCAGGCGGGGCAAGGGGTGAGCCTTAACCCATGAAGAACAGGGAGAGTCTCTTGGAGGTAAGTTTAACCCCGGAAATTAAACACATCTTCCGATGAACAAGCAGTAGGGGAGGGATCAGCCCACGGGGGAGTGGGGGGAAGTGAATACATATCGGATCTACCGGACACAGCCCGGCAAACGAGCAGCAGCCGAAAGAGCGAGTGCGGAGAAAAGGCCTCTCAAAAAAGGGCACCTCCTTCTATGACTCTGCATGCACACTGGGGTGGGGAACATGGTCAAGGGAGCCAGAAACAGACAAAGGGGGTCAGACTGTGGGGGTCAGGAGGGAGAGCGGGAGCTTGTACTAACTCAGACGGCACCAGAAAATGTCCGTGTATTCCAGATGACGGAAACTCTGAAAAAAGATTCAGAGGGAGAAAAAAAGAATGAGAGAGTCAGAGTCTTATGGTCCACTTCTTGGGACCGAAGTCCATAAACCGCGACCCCTGCGATAAGGGGAAAAAGAAAAAGTCCGCACATTAGCATGGACGCTAGAAGAGAGAAAAAACCACGTGAGACACCAGAACACTGAAGAACATTAGAAGAAAATGTAAAAGAAGAAGGAAACAGAAAGTCGCCAACAGTTCCGAGGACCTGCCGCACAGACGAGCTGCAAAGCCATACTATCTAGGATGTAGAAAAGAGCCCGGGAAAAGAAAGGGGCAGAAAAAATGAACGAGAGCTACAGTGCAAGGGAACGGCACGGACAAAGCCCTAAAAAAACGGCCTGTATTTCTGGTATACAGCAAAAAAAGAGAGAGAAAAGGGGTCCAAGAAGACGCGGAAGGAGTTCAATCCCCTGGAAGAGCGAGGGTTAAACTGACAAGAGGTGGGAGAGTCAGTAACCTATCTGCACGGGAACCAAGAAAAGCCGCCGCAGGAAGGCAGGTGTAAGGGGCCAAAGGGCAAAGAACCTGCGAATCATGAATCAAGCGGTCATCACTGGAGAAAAAGGGTGGGAGAGATGAAGATACGGAAAAAGGCATAAAAACCAGACGAAGCACACATAGCCGAAAAGGAGAACGTACTCGTTAAAGTAAAAAATAAACACTCAGAGAGTCCAGTACAAGAACAAACAAAAAAATTCAATGAAGAAGGAGGCGAAGGCTACTGACAAAAGGAGGACGGAAACCTCGCCGTGGGAAAGGTCGTTTGCGGGGAAAAAAGAAATCATAAAAACTAGAACAAGGCGAAAAAAAGTGGGGAGGAAAAGAGTGAGACCCGGTCCGGCCACCACCGCCAATTGGAAAAACGAGGGGTGAAAGGAAACAGGGTCCGAATCAAGAAATCGAAACGCCAACGGCAGACTCTTCTGCGAGGGACGATAGAGGCAGCGAACGGTCGCGAGGGCTAGAAGGGGGGGACGCTGTGGGGGGGGGCATACAGGCGGGGGCACGCTGCCAACCGGCGCAAAAGAGGCCAGAGACCGGTCTTCAAAGAGACTTCTGATCTTAAATTCTGGTGAGAAAAAAAGGGGAGAAGAGGGAATACGAGCTTCCGTAGAGGCGTCAAGAACAGGAGACACGCGGGAAGGAAGGAAAAGAAGGGACGAGTTCTGCCTTACACAGGAAAGAAACGAGGATCGTACGCACGGACTGATTATACCTCTCAGGGGATAAAAAGGAACGTTCTCGGGGGGTCACGCACCCACACGCAAGGCCTAAGATGTAGAGTACAAGATTGGTCTTCGACAGGGATCAGAATCGGCTTCATTGAGTACTTTATACCTGTTCACGCAACGAAGAGCACGACTAAAGGGGAAAAAAAAGAAGAGGAACGGCCAAGAGAGTCAGAAGAAGAAGAAGAACAAGGGTGAAGAGAGATCCTGCTGGCTTCCGTTCCCAGGGACCATCTGGAACATAGAAATACTCTTGGAATGGGTTCCGCCCGGAGTCATGGGAACGAGACATCGAAAATCAAAACTCCCGGGGCCTAGAAACCAGGCAAATGTCGCCGGTGATGCAGAAAAGACTACTCACGTTGGGACAGTTCAAAGAAACTTCGCAAAGAAACAAGGGACGGACGGGAAGGCGCGGATCCGAGGGGGCATCGTGCCATGGGTTACGAAAAAAAAAGGAAACCACCTTGGTAAGAGAAAGGAATGAGCGAAAGATATAAAGGGGGACTCAGGGAACTGCCGAGAGGGGCACGTCGAGCATGGGACGCGGTAGCTATCCACCAAAAGAGACAGGGTGGACCTTAAGGGACACTTCGCCCAAGGATCGGACAAAAAAAGTGAAGAATAAGGGGAGGGGAACGGGACAGGCCCAAGTTCCGGGGGGTCTCGAACGGAAAAAAGAGGAAAGGAGAAACGTCGAGGGCCAAAAGGCACAAGGGAACTCAGCAGGTAGAGGGAGGGAAGTGCGTTAGTTAAACTTTAAGTGACGGGTCGACATGAGGGTTGGCCGGTTCCATGAAGAACCGACGAGCGTAGGCAGGGGGTAAGAAAGCGCACTAACGAAAGAGGGAGGAAGACTGGGCAGGATCAAATAAAATTCTTGCACCAAAGAAGCATTATCCGAAAAAAAGGCCGAAAGCAGGGGGGGAACCGTTCACTATCACCGGTGGTCCGGAAGTTATCAAGGTTCGGGATGGCCGGAATTTGCATGCGCAAGTCCGGGCCCAAGAGGTGTCTCAAACCGAGCAAGGAACACAAAAGCACAGAAGGGCGAGATAAATCAACAACTGAAACTTGAACGTGTGGCACGGGAACGTTACGCTGCGCCCTAACCAGTCGGCGACCAGGTCTCCTACATAGAAAAGGTGAGAGGAGGGAGAGGAGGACGAGGAAAAAAAAAATGGGCGCCACACGGGTCTGGAGCAGCTTTGTGGGAAAAGGGAGATACAAAACAGGAAGACGTACAGAGGAAGGACTCGTCGCGGCAGGGTGCGACACGCCTGTGCTCATTGGAACGACCACAACGGAACCTGATGAAGAAATTAACGGGGGGAGACCGTCGGACCCTCCGCAGGAGGAGGAGGATAGGAGTTCTTAAGGGCGCAAGGTATGAGGCTAGCGGCAGATGTGGCGCTCTCGAGGTTCGGTGAAACGGAACCACACGAGGGGAAAGTGGGGAAGAGCGATAAGGCAAAAGGGGAATGAAATCAGCCTAAGCAACACTCGAATTTGAAGCCCGCGTTCCGGGCGGGGACTGGTCCGATGAGAGGAAGGGAACAGGAGTGCCGATGAGGGGAGGACAGAAAAGCTAAACGGGAGGGAGGGGTCACAGCAAAAGGAAAAGCTAACCGAACCCGACTAACCGCCTCGGGGGAGTGGCCGATAAAAATAAGGACGTAAGAGCGAAAGAGTAGAGAAAACCCCCCCCGGCAGGGCGCGAAGATCAAGGGAGGGCCACGGCGACAATGGGTTCAACCTCCTGGACAAAGCAGAAGGACAGGAGGGGAAGGGGGGAAAGGCGGGAGGGGGAAGGCCAGGTCGTCCGCGTTGGAAGTACAAGCTCGAAACCATGGGCGCAAAGCTGTGGCTCTCAACAAAAAAGCAAATGGGGGAGGAAGTGAACGGTACCCCGGCAAGGAAGAGAGGAGAAGAGAACGGCGCCGGGGTAAAAAGACACAGGTGAAAATTGTGGGATGAAGCTCTCCTCACCAACAGAAGGGGGCCAGGGAAGAGATAAATGAGAAAACAGGAAGTGAGGGTGGAAGGAGTTAAGGGGGAGTATGTCAGAGACGAAAGGACCGAACGGTGCCGGGCAGGAAGGCAGAACAAGGCCAAGGCGCCGGATCAAAGAACGGACTGCCCAGGCTTGTCCGTCAGTAAGTATCCACCAGGGGAGGCAACGAAAGGAAGCTGCCATCAGAAATGAGGGGGGTGAACGGAGAAACAGACCCGGGCCAAAATGGGGAAAAAAGCCCGAAACAGGTGTAACATCCGGACTTTCTCGAAGAGTGGGAAAACAGAAACGAGAACACGGGCTGGGTCACCTTGAGTAATCAGGTTATCGCAAAACAAGGCCTCGAGAAGAGGACAAATCTACCGGAAATGGTATGGGCCGATGGCCGCAGCGGCAAATCGGGAGAAACGATATCAACGAGCCAGGGGAAGCCCGAGAGAACACCAAAAAACGTGTCCTACGAAAAAGACCTGTTACTTTTCTGATCTCGAAGACAATGAGGCCAGAGTACGGCAAAAAACAGAAAAAAGTAGAGAAAAGCACAAAGAAGACGCCGGACAAGGAAAAGGGACTAGTGGGCACAAACCGACTTCTATAGAAAGCAGGTCCAGGTCATCCAGGAAGTCTCACCCAAGAGGATCCAGAAGCTGTACTCGATGCGTGGAGCGGTACCAAGCAACTTCCTTACGGGACATAGGTCGGAAACAAAAACCTAAAGCGTCGTCGAAAAAGGTCGCGTCACGCATAGCGGAAGGGGAAAGAAAAGACAGGGCAAAAAGGACTCTCGTGTGCAAAGCAAACTCATTGCCTATCCAAAAAATGTAAAGAGAGTCAAAATTTATGTACCTCAACTCCAGGAGGTGTGCAAGGCTGGCTTAAGGAAGGGGAACGAACTGGGGACTGTGACACGAAGTTGGGGGAGCAAAACCGGAAGGAAAGATTAGAGGAACACTACCAGTAATGCCAGCACAATGTGAACCTGCACTGAGAACATCCCAGACGTAAGACTTAGCTATAAAGGGCGGGAAACTAAAGCATTAGAGAGGATGAGGGGTGAAAAACAGGCAGAGAAGGGAGGGAATAAACAAGCTTCTCGGCGGTCGGTAAGGGAAAGGTCATCTTAAATCAGCAACAAAAAGGTCTACCATGCAGGGAACAGAAAAGAGGGATAGAATCATCCCAAATTGCAGAAGACGCTAACGCGCACGCGCCACGGAAAAATGCTACAAGAGGCACGAATCAGAATGGGAGTTTCCGGGGGCTTAGGTGGACCTCAGCTAACCTAGGGGTCTCGCCGGTCGTCGAGCTGAATGAGACAGGGAATCCATCCAAAAATCCTTGAAGGTATGGACTATCATATTGAATAAAGACAAGGGGCGGAAAAAAGCGCTGAAGAAGGAAACCTTAGACTAGAGAGAAGGGGAAGTATTTCACTGAGCACTTCTCTTTCTCAACGCCGCGGACCCAAACGCAAAAAGTCCAAAGGCAATCACCGAATTTACTCAGAAAGCCAAGGGACGTGAAAAGGGGAGATCGAGAAAAAAACCATTAAAAAAGGGGAGGTACTGCAAAGGAAAGAGGCAAGCATTAAAGCGTCGAAAACGCTCTGCCAACGCCCCCAGAGAAAGGCGAAAAAGCGGCGAGGCAAAAAAAATTTCCTTAAGAAAGGAAAAAAATCACCGAGTGAAAGGGCAAAACTGCAAAAGTCGGAGGGCCCTACCGGCCAACATCTTTGGTACGGAAAAGACTTAAAAAAAAGGAACGACGACCGGTCAGGCGGGGAAATCACATGCAGACAAAAGGGGCTGACAGCAGAAGGGGGGAACAAGGTGGATAAGGTCACTCCATCTTACCGTCCCGATCCAATGATCTGGAGGAAATTTCGGCCACATGAGAACTTATAGAGAAGTAAGAACGGGGAGAAATGCCTCCCAGGAAAACGGCATCTAAGGTAGAGAAGAAAGAACAGGGAGAGCTGAAAAACCGGAACGCCATCCAGAAGGAACGCTGAAAAAAAAGGTGGCACAGCAATTTAACACGGCCAAACAAGCGAGAGTCCCCGGGTCAAAACAACGCAAAAAGCTCAAGCACAGCTAAGAGGAGGGCCGGATGACGGAAAGGAGGCGGTCAAGAAGGAGTTGGCAGGGGAGGTGGAAAGACCAGCCAAAAGACAAAAACACATACAGTGGTGGAAACTGGATGAGAAAAGATAGAAACGATCCTCCTGCCAAACCGACACTGCCAAAATGTATGTCAAGACGGCCGGGGGGGAAACCGAAAAAATGCAAAAAGAGAGGAACCCTGGAAGAAAAGGGGATTAGGCGGGTACTAAGTCTGATAAAAAAAAGCTTCAGCTGGGAAAGGTACTAGAGTGAGGAGAGGGCCGAGAATAAAAAA
>Ga0179593_1671539_pt1 | contig 27579 bp, 54 predicted proteins | sample CZODoug2_1_08_16_FD_185931 | JGI IMG/M metagenome (GOLD analysis project Ga0179593, IMG submission 185931) | Vadose zone soil fungal communities from Angelo Coast Range Reserve, California, USA - CZODoug2_1_08_16fungal (PacBio error correction) | ecosystem: Environmental > Terrestrial > Soil >...
TTCGAGTCCAAAAACAACTGGGGGGCGAGGAGGGAGTCGAAGAAAAAACTTTCTTGAAAACCCAGGGGATTTTTTAGGGGGGAGACCCTTAACTTCCCTCAAACCAACAGGGAGCGGTTTTGAACACACGGGGGTGTCGGCCAAAAAAAAACCGTGGAATAATACCCTGCCTAAAAAGGGTGCCTTCCAGGAAAAAAAGTAGGGACCAAACTGGGGTGGTGGAAAAAAATCACAAGCAAAAAAAGAAAGACACGGTGGGTCAAATACGATCAACCTTGTCGGAAACGGGCGAAGGCAACCATATGGTAACAGCACGGGACGGGTTTAGCCGGCAAGAAAATTTGGGCCGGAGGGAACGGCGGTTGAAACAGAACGGTGGCCAAGAGGAACAAGAATAAGCCGTGTGGGGAAAAACCCTGTGTCCGTGACTGTTTGAGATATGACAAAAAGGGGAATGTGGAAAAACTGAAGGATGGCCCTCTCCTGTTCAAGGCAACGGCGCCGACCCAATCGAGACCAAAAAGGCGGATGGAAGGCAATGGGGGCGGGGACGGCCGCGGAAACAGTAGGATGTTGCAATCTGCTGTTAGACGTACTGGGTACCGCGAACCTGTGACGCAATCCGTGGGAGCAAAAGGAAATCACGACCCAACGGTATGCATCTGTTGGCGGTGCAAAAAAATGAACTTTCGCCAGGGTTTGGGGGGCCCCAAGCGCGTTTTGGTGGAGGCAAAAAAAGGTTTCTTCCAGCGTGGTGGGGTGATGGTGCAAGATTGAGCCACGGCACGGCCCGGTATGGAATTAGCTATGGGAGTTCAACAATCAAAAGAAGGGGTCGAAATCTTCCACGCACACCTTGCGAGGGCCCAGATGGTGTGACTACAAAATGACGATCCGTGTGTAAACTCGATCCCTTTTTTTGTACAAGGTCCTGCTAAAAAAAGGTTAACAACGAGGCTGTTGGGGGATAAGTTCCGCGAAGTAAGGGGAAGGCGGGGTGGGAACTTCCGGCGACCATACCCCCAAACCACACTTGCAAAACACGTGGAAATGGCGGGAAAACGGCAGGAACTGTTGAATTGCCTGCAAAGTTGACCAAAAATTTGGATGGAGGTCTTGGTCGGCAGCGGGACGAAACAGAAGACCAAGGGTTCAGTGAAAGCCGAGACAATTGGTCAGGGATGGGAAAAAAAGAAATGGCGGGGGGGGGGGGGGGGGGGGGGGACGACGGGCATACTAAAAAAAAAGAGGGTCTGAAGGGGGACTTGCCCTTGAAAGAGCAAAAAGAAAAAACACACCACAAAAAAAAAACCAACAAAAAAACCCCCAAAGCTGGTACAAAAGAAAACCCAAGCGGCAAGTAGAGCGGGGGAAGCGCCCCGAAGTGGAAAAAGCGGAAGACGGAGATACAACTCCCCCTTGTATTCAAAAGCCAGGGGGAGGAACTTAAGGGAGTCACTACATTGCCCACCCGGAACCTCAAGAAAAAATCTCAGTCTCCTCATTCCCGACGCGGAATAAGAACGAAAAAAAAAAACCACTTCAGATGCCAACTAGAAGAAAACTGCACAATTTCAATGGTGAATTGAAACCGAACGTCAATTCGAAGGGGACCCGCGCGGCCCAACCTAAAGCAAGGGGGGGGAGGGGGGAGCCAAAAATCGGAAATTAAGTCAACCTGAACGTCAACCCAACCAATCAAAAAAGGGACCCAGTCTCCACTTCAAAAAAAGGGGAAATGAGAAGGCCCGGAAAGAGTAGCCCTAAAGGCTCGGAAAAGGAAAAAAAAAAGCCTGAAAACAGGGGCCAGTAGGGAAAGGAAAAAAAGGGAACGGGGAGTTCCTCTGGGGAAAAAACAACCATTTAAAACATCCCTCAGTTAAACGAGAGATTGAGAAGGAAGAAGAAAAATCAGAAGCTTTAGTAAAGAAAAAAAAAGTCGTGCCTTTGTTTATTCCCAATCAGACAGAGCACCAGCACAAAGACACCGAGAAAAAGGATCCAGAAAAAAGACGCATCCAAAAAAAAAAAAAAACAGGAAAAAGAAAAGCAATCACAATGGAAAAAGAGGAGGAAGGGGGGAAAAAAGGAGTACACAGACGGGGGTGGTCGGATGGGTTCAGGCGCCGGAAACAAAAGGGAAAAAAAGGGTGCAAGGAAAGGAAGCTTCATCCGAGAACGACCGAAAAAGAAATCACAATAGGGCTCCCGACTCAAAACATTCCTCACTCGGAGAGGAAAAAGCGACAACAAAAGACTCACCCAACCAAATGTGGGGTCTCGAACGGCATGCTCGAAATTCGGACCGAAGAAATCACCAGGGGGGGGGGGAAAAACTTAAGACAACCATTCCTCCCCCCGACAAGGGGGGAAACCAACCTGGAAGAACGGGAAGTGGCCATGCAGGTAAAGGATGAAAAAAAACAAAAAAATCAGCATGGAAAGAAAATAGCCCGAAGGGTTCAATATTCAAATTCGAGAAGGTTGTGAAGAAAGTTTAAGGAGAGGAGGCCGGGGCCACACACCAGGTAGGAAAATGTTTCACTACAACCACACAAAAAAAAAAAAAAGAAAGGAAAAAATGCCATGCCGGGCAAGGGGGCCACCAAAAAGAGGGTTTCCGGGGGTTGGAACAAGTCCCACGTTAGGGAAAAAAAAAAACGGGAGTGACCACCGGCAAACCGGTGGGGGTCAAAAAACTCCTGTGAAGAGGGAAAGGGGGAGGAAGAGGAGGTGAGACGGGGGAAGGTTGAAGGGGGAAGGGAAAAAAAAGTACCACCAAGAAAAAGAAGGAAAAGAAAAGAAAGAAGAAAATCAAAGGTGGGAACCTTTGGGGGGTGTGGAACCGGAGACTAGAAAAGGGAGGAGAGGGAGAGGCTGAGTTCAGGTAAGGGGGAGGGGAAAAACAGCAGTAAAAAGAGGCGAGAACAAACGAATACAAGCAGGAGGGTCAAATTGTGCAAAAAAAAACTCCGCCCGGAAAAAATGGCAAGACAGATAACTCCAGGATGCAGAAATAATTTGGTTGGGGAGATTGATGGAAAAGGCGGAAGGAGTAACTGAACCCAAGTCCGAAGGATGAGAAAAAAGTCAAAGAAAATGGTGCAAAAGATTGAGGGGAAAGAGCAAGGGGAAAATGAACGAGAGAGAGAAGTGGGAACAATAACGGAAGAAAGCGAAAGGGGAAAAGGTGACTGGGGGAGAAGGGGAGATTGGCAATGTTTGCTGCCAGTTGGGGGGGATAAGGGCTTAGGAAAAAGGAGGAAGAAAATGCTAAGACAGGGAACCACCGCGTAGAAGAGCTTACAACGGGACGGGGAATGAAAAAAGGACATTTCTCATGGAAGCGGGGGCCCGTTAAGCTAATAAGAAAAAAATACTTTTAGGATGAGTGGGGGGAGAAAGGAAATCACCTAAAGAGGGTGGGCAAAGTCCTTCCGGGGGGAAGCAAAAAGCGAGTAGAGCCGGGGGAAATGTGACAATCTGGAATGACAACAAGGGAGGAGCCAAATCTGGGGGGGCGGTAAGGGAAGGGGAGGAGTTGGAAAGGACAAGAGGGTTCTCATTGACCCCCAGAAGGCGGTTTGAGGAAAAAACGGGATGGCTGCTGTGGGTAAAAAGGGGGAGATAAGGGTCAGCACAACACCTTGGGTGGCAAGAGGGGAGACAAAGAGTCGCGGAGGGTAGAAAGAGCGTGGAAATACGAAGAGAAAAAAAAGAAAAGGGGAAAAAGGGCCGTTTTCACAATGGGGTGATCGTCGGGTTGATGAATAAGGAAGCGATGGGAGGAAAAGAAAAGTGAAAAAAAGGGGAATAAAGATTTTCTTGGGGCACACTGAAGGGGGAAAAAGAACCAAGAAGTGGGGAGGCACTGAAGAAAACGCGCAAAGAATTAAAAGGGCAAAGGGACCTGTCGCGTCGCTGCGAAAAAGAAAAGGAGGGCATAAAAGAAAATACTAAAAAGGGGGGAAAAGGAAAGGACCAAGAACCAGTGTAGAAGGTGAAGGGAAGGAACCATCAGAAAGAGGTGCCGTTGACAACGCGAGGGGAGAAAATGAGGGGAAAGCGTGTATTGTGACGAAAAAAGGGATTATGGTTCAAAAAGAGGGGAGGGGGCGCTCCCAGGACGGAAGGGGTTAACCTAAAAATCAATTTAGCCAAAGGAAGAGGGGAGAGGGGAACAAATTCAAAAGCGAAACGAAAACTTTTATACGACGCCAAAGAGGGGGGAGGCTGGGAGCCAAAAGCTGGACGGGTCGAAACAGAGTTATCAAAGAGAACCCTCAATTGGCCGCGAAGGCATAAGTGTAAGGGGAGAGAGGAAACTACAGACCGGAAAGCACTCCAAGGAAGGGACAAAAAACCACCGATTGCCGGGTATATTAGTGGGTGAAAAAATTCCAAAAGCGGGGATAACAAAATTCTGGGAAAAGGATGGGCGGGCTGAATGGGTGGAAATTTATAGAAAGGGGGGCAGCTCAAGGCAATCAAAAAAGGGGGGGGGAAAAGGAAGGGTGTTTGGACAGAAGGGAATACTGTCGGAAAAGAAATCCTAGGGGCTGGGGGGCAGACGAGAAGTGAAAAAATGTTAAAAAGGGAAGGAGTCAGTTCGCCACAACAGATAAGGGAAAAAGGAGGAAGGAGGAGAAAATCCAGACGGGGGGGGGGGGAGAAAGGGAGGGAATATCAGGGGAAGAAGCGATTATTGGGACGGAACAAGGGAAATTCCTCGAAGAGAAGGGGGGAAATCGGGAAGGGGTCCGGCACCTCTCGGAAATAGAAGGAAGGGGGGGTCGAATAAAGAAGGGTTTTGAGGGGGAAAAAAGGGAAGAGAGCGTTGGGGGGCTCCCTCTAAGGGAAGGAGGAAAGGGCTGGTGATTGGGGTGGGAGGAAGTTGGCAGGCCCGGGGAGAAGCTCAACGGAAGGGGGAAAATGGGAGTTTGTCGAAGGAGAAAGTCAAGAGATACCAAAAATATGGGGGGAAGTGGGTCGGGGGGGGAGCAGGAGAATTATAAAAGTCATCCTCCGACGTAGAAAAGGAAGAAGGAAACTAAGGGGCGCAGAAGGGCCCCGATGGAGTTTTCCGGGAAATTGGGAGAAAAGGTTGCCGAAAAGGACGGACGACGGAGCAATGAAGGGAAGGCTTAGAAGCAGGAGAACGCAAAGGTCAAATAATAAAAGATGAGAAGAGGGGAGGAGAGGGAAAAAAAAAATCAAAAGGACAGACAGTACTGTTATTTAAAAGGGAAATCTTCTACAAAGGGAATGGTGATAAAAGTAAAAAGGACCAGGGGGAGGGAACGCGCCCAAGCAACTAAACTAAGAAGGTGGGAGATGCGGAGTCTGGAGGGGTCCACGATACGTGAAAAAAATGGGAAAGAAGGGGGGGCGGCAAGGAACTCAAGGAGCTCCCTTGATGTCTAACGGGGGGGCGGGTCAAAAGATCGGGATTGAAAGGGCTCGCGATAGGGGGACAAACAGGATACGGGAAGGTTTGGAGTCAAGCCAGGGAAAAATGGGACACAAAACACAAGAGGGGGAAGAAGGGGAAAAAAAGGAAAAAAAAAAGAAGGGGGGAGGGGGGAAGGAAAAAGAGAAGGGGGGTGAGAAGGAGAGGCAAGGGGAAGGTGCAGATGGCCGAAGAGTAACCCGAGGGCAGGTAAATATAACAAGGAGGGGGATCTACGGGACAGTACTGGTGGGAAAGGCGGAAATGCGCAACCAATCGGGATTTCAAAAGCAAGAGGAAGGGGGGAATTGGGAGAGTGGTCACACAAAAAGGGTTTCCGGGGAAAGACAGGAAGGGGTGGCCACGCGAGTGGTAGTTACAGGAAAGGGTGGGAAGAAAGTGCAGGGCTCTGAGGGAAAAAAAGGGTAAAATCTCTGATTAAGGACGAAAGAGAGAGGAAAAATCGGGAAAGGGTGGGAGGGGGGTTGAACTGAAAGGGGAAAAGAAGGAACCAAGGCTTTGGTATAGGCAATAGAAATGAAGGGGAGGGTGCCGTGTGTGGATGTTCCTCTTGTATGAAAGGAAGAAATCAACCGAGAACAAAGAATGAGTGGAGGGGAAAAAAAAAAGGAAGCCAAGTATATAGCGTGGAAAGAATTTGCCCAGAGTACGAGGCAGACCTGGGGGTAAGAAGAGGGACGGGGAAGACGGGGTATAGCGGGGCACGGGTGGAGAAAAATAAAAAGGATGTGGGAAGGGCTGGAGCAGGTGGGGAAGAAGGTCTAAACAAACATACTAAAGCGCCCTGTGTGAATATAAGGGGAAAACGGGGGGCCAAAGAACGTTGAGAAAGGGGGAAAGGGGTTAAAAGAGAGAAGGAAAGGGCAAGGTAGGTTGGTTGTTTAAAATTCTGTTCAGAATTGGGAAAAAGGGGAATACTAAGCCGATAAGAGGAGGTGAGCGAAAAAGGGGCAAAAGAACCGGGGTCAAAGTATGGGACAAAGGCTTTGGTGAGGGGGAAAGCCAGGACGCCACTCAAATGGGAAAAAGGGGCACACACTTAATTGGGGAAGCGACAAAACGGGAACAAGTGCTAAAGAAAGAAAGGCGCGCCTGGGATACCATAGAGGGAGGGATGAAAAACGAAGAGGTGGTGATTGTCACCATTTTCACAATAAGGGATTACGAACAGAAAAAATCGGGCATCAAAGTGTCCTTAGTGGGGGAGGAAGGGGGAAAGGTGGGAGGAAAAGTGGTGGGAGAAAAGTGTGGGAAGGGGCGGGTTTGGGGGGGCGAAAGAATTCGAACCTTACGACTGGGGAGATTTCAAGCGGAACCGACCCCTTGAAAACCGATGATGAATGGGTCCAGCGGGGAATGAGCAAGGAGAGGACCAGGAAAGTGGCGGGGGAGAGTCAGAGGAGGACATCTATGTCTAGACGCCCGGGGCCGGTGGGAAACGAGAACCTTTGAGTTCACGGGCAGTGAGTTTTCACAGGGAGAGACAAGGCGGGAGCATTAGCAACGCCCGAATGAAGTCACGAAAACACATACCAGCCCGAAAACTTCCGGGAACAGAGTTTTGGGAGCCGAAAGGTCGAAAATTCCGGGACGGGGTGGGGAATAAATTGGGGGGGTAACCTTGAACTTCCCTTCTGGGAAACGAAAAAGGGGAGAAACGGGTGGCTGAATGAAAAAAGGAAACAAGCAAAAACTGAGGCCAGAGGTAAGCTTACATGGCGGGGGGCGCGGGAGTGCGACAAAAAAAACGACCCAAAAAAGACTGGGGCCGATTCGCTGCAAGCGACCGAGAATGGAAGAGACGCTCGCGGACGAATATGAGGGGGGGTGGAGCAGGGCAGAAGCGGAACCAAAAAAGAGAATAATGAACAGGAGGATGCGCCTGCGATGGGGAAAGGAGGAGCGAAAGCGAAGAGGCGAAGGGGGACCGGATTTGAACATCGGAACGGGACTTTAGCTGGGTGGGGTACAAGGGGAACTGAAAAAAAAAGTTCGGAGAAACGGAGGAGGACTGGAGCCCGATCGAAGCAGGAGTGGGAGAAGACGGCCGTGAGAAAAAGAAAAAGACGGAAAAAGCTTGCAAAAAGCACCGGTGGGTGTAAGATGTGTGAAGGAAAAGGGTGTACACCTCGGAGGAATAAGAAAAAAAAGGGAACATTAAGACGCAAAGGGAAAGAAGCCAACTTCGACCCGAGGAAGGGAGAAATCGATCACAACAGAACAAAAAAGGAAGGTTTAGCGAGACGGGAACCATCAGCATGGGCATGGGAGGGGGATCAGAGTGGGCAACAATCGTAGTCAAGAAGGGAGGGGGACCAGGGTCCACGATAAGCCGAAAGAAAAAATTAGGAGTAGGCGCCGACGATGGTGGACTGCGATCCCGGAAAGGGAGACCGGACAATCAGGGGGCAAAAGGGGGAGCCTCCGCCGGCGGGGACCAGGAGGGGAAGGGAGGGGGAAAGAAGCCCGCCAGCGGGGACACAATGTTCAAAAAAAGGTGAGGGAAAAAAACGAAGTGGTGTGAGAAAAAGGGGAACAGGCCGAGGCGATAATGATGTTTGGTGCACAAAATGAAAGTAGAAATTGGGTAGAAGCAAGGGGAGGGAACGGCGGGAAGGGGAAAAAAACAAGAAGGTGCGGCAAAGGTGAAAGTCGAGCGGACTCGACAAGGAGGAATGCAAAAGGAAGGGGGGAAATTTGAGTTTGCACAAAAAAGGGAGGTGTTTCAGGGATCACAGGGAGAAAGAGGACAAGTTGGGCGGGGAGCAAAAAGGGGCCCTTATTTTGGAAAAAAAAAAGAGTGGCCCGGCAGAGGGAGAAGTTGAGGGACCCCAAAACAAATAGGAGACAAAAACCCGACCAAAGGAGAAAAAAAAAAAAAAAGAGAAAATTCTTTGGGTGAGCCCGGGCAAAAAGGGACATGAACACGGTTATAACTGAAAGCGGGGGGAGGGGGCCAAAAAGAGGGGAACCCGGTAGCGAGGGCCGAAAAAAATCACCAGAGACTCCCTTGGCGCAAAGAAGGGAACAAGGAGCACCGAAAGGGGGGAAGAAGGTACGAGGGATTTTAAAGAGGAAGGCGTGGGACATCCAGGAAGAGTGGGGAACGGAAAAGACTGGCCGCCAGGGCCATTTTACTGCATCCACATGAAAAAAAAAAGAAAGCCGCGCCCTGCCCACAAGTGACCACCTCTACTAGGTCGGGGAAGTAGGGAAGTGGGAGGGGTGGATCAAGCATGAAGGGGGGTCCTCTCCTCGGCAAGACAGGGGGGGGACCATAAGACCCGGGGGCAGAAAAGGGACGCAAAAAAAAAAAAACTTCGCGTTTGTAGGGGAGTTCATGGGAGGGGGTTGTGAGCTGAGACTGAGTGAATTGCGACAAACGGCACGGGAAGTGAGAACAGGGAAAAAAAGGGGGTGGTAGAAGTGAGCTTAACCTTCCTTACCGTCAAAAGGCAGTCAGAGGAAGACAAGATTCAGGGATGCAGCTGGGGGGGAAGGGGGGGGGTTGGACTTCAAAGGAAAAAAAGTAAAAAGGGACACGAAGTCATGCGAGGCGGGGTGCGCAAAGGAAGGAAGGTTAATTGGGAAAAAAGAGAAACAGGAATCCAAGGGGGGGGAAAAGCCCTCGGGAAGAAAGCAACAGGTTTGAAAAGGTAGCACCCTTAACCTTGGGGCAGGGAAAAAGACACAACCGCCATTGAAAAAAAAAATAAAAAAAAAGGGTTCAGAAGGGGAGCAGGACCAGAATGTGAAACTAAAGCCATTCAGGGTCGCAACTGTATGTCTTCCAAGAAAAAGGGGGTGGGAGCTGGGAAAATTAAGGGATCGCACATGCCAGAGGAAACCGTTGGGCGGGCAGGCCCGAGGGAAGAAAACAAGGGTCGAGGGTGGCGCGGGGAAGGGCCAAGAGGTGACCAAGAGGGGGGTCCGCCTGGTCCTATGCAGAAGAGGAGTTTGGCGTAGGGCTTGGAGAAACCACAAGAGGGACGTATAAAGTTGTTAACAGGGGGGGCACAGCGAATTGACTTGAGGAGTAGAACTGATGAAAAAAGGGGAGTTCCCCGTATGGGGTTCCCGGCTGTGAGGGGGAGAAAAACGGGAGATTAAGCCGAGTTGAAAAAGGGAAAAAGAAGAACCCACAGTTGGTGGGGGGAGGAGTAAGGGCCGAGTTTTCAGGACGGTCAAATGCGCCCGGGATTCTTAAAGGGAAGGATTGGGGGGAGTGGGCGGTTCGGTCAAACTAAGGAATCGTACCCTGGGACCAAGGAAAGAAGGGGGGTCAGGGGGGGGGGGGTTGTCCGCGCAGGAAGCAAGGAACTTTGTCTGTGTGGCAAAGGCAGACAGCGGGAAGGGGGGAGAAGGAGAACCCTTCAAACACGCCCTGGTTTGAAGGAGAACCAGGAAAGCGCTTTTGTCGAAAAAAAAAAGGGTTTTCTAGCGGCCGGTTGGCCCTGGGGTGATGAGTTGACGCCTTCAGGAAGAGTCAAGCGGTCAGAGAAACGCCAAGAAGACGGGAAGAGGAAGGAAGGAGAGGGAGTTCCCATACTGACCACGGGGAAAAAAGGCCAAACCCGCAACCGGCGGATTTAAAAAAATCGGTGGTGCTGGATACAAAGGACGGGGGCGAAAGAAAGCAGTGACTCAAGGGGCGGGCCCGACGATATTCCATATGGGAGGAAAGGGGTGACGACGCGGAAACAGCAGAAAAGGGGGCCTACGGCCTGCGACTGTGGAGGGGGGGAAATGGTGAAAGGATGCTGGGGGAGGGTCGGGGGTGGGAAAAGTGAAAAGGTTGAAAGGGAGTTGCGAACCCTCGTACCTTTGAGTTCTGGGAGGAGGAAAAATGCCAGGGAAAGAAAGAAGGGAAACAGGAAATGAGCAACAAGAGGCTTAACGGAAATCGTCCAAAAAAGGGGATAGATTGAGAGAGGGAAAATCTGAAGGGCTGGAAGGGAAAGGGAAAGTTCCCTTCTTGGGCCGGTAGTAGAGAGAAAAAGTGAAAAGGGACAGACGATTATGAGAAAAAGAAGTAGAGATGCCCCAAGGACAAAGAGAGATAATCCCAAGGAGGAAGAAAGTCAGGGATTGAATACCGGCGTCGAAGTGATCACCGTAAAAAGGGAAAAGAGGAGAAGGAAAGACACCACGAGGGAAAAACCCAGTCTCGAAGAGGACAAGGACAGGACCAAAAAAGGGAAGAAAAATCCAAGGGGGGGGTGCACACAAGAGAGGTGCACGGTAGGTTCAGGGGAATGTCAGAAAAAAGGAAGTAAGCTCCACCGCCATTGGAAAAACGGCAGAAGGACGCCGACCCGCTAGATAAAAAAGAGGCTACACGGAGGGGAGGGGAAAAAAAGAGGAATAAAGAAGGGAAACTGTCCCAAAAGGCAGTTACGTCGCGGTAGAATTGGGGGGATGCAACCTATTTAATAACGAGGCCGGTTGTAGGAGGAGAGATAAGGGGAAAGGGGAGATTATCAAGAAAGCTTGGAAAAATAGATCCATATAAGCCAGTGAAAAAGGAAAGAGGGAATGAAACTTGGGGCTCAGGAAGGGAACATCACCAGAAAAAGGACACCGAAAGGAGGATGGGGCCAAAAGGCCAAGGGAAAAAAGACTCACTCCCAGCGGAGGGAGGCACAACCAGAGGCGGAAGAGGTGGGTCATCTGGCAACCACAGGCTTCAGGGGGCGGGCCCCAAAGCTACCTCTTGCGTGGAGGGAAAAGCGAAAAAAATGAGGGTGTTCAAGTTGCAAAAAAGGGGGGGCCGCCTTAAAAAAAGGAAAAATTAAGGCCCTAAACGGAAAGGAGAACAAGGTCGCTCTCCAGCATAGGGAAGGGGGGGAAAGGGAGGAAAAAAAAGAGGGGGGGGGGAGGAAAAGGAAAAAGCTGAGAGAAAGGAAACTTGTAGAAGACGGGGTTCCTTCGGTCGGGTCTTCATCCCACGGTAAAGGGAAAGGGACCTTCGGAAGGCGCGCAAAGGGGAAAAGAGAAGTCAAAGGGGGGGAGAAGTTAGGAATTTCCTCAACTTCCCAGGACAAGGTTGGGGCAAAAACAGAGGAATTATACAAGGGAAAAAAGCGGGGTTAACAGTCAAAAGGGCAAAGGATAAGGGCCGGGTCTTCAATTGGGGAAGGCCCAGGGAAAAGAAAAGACAAAAGGGTAAGGCTACCAAGGGGGATGTGTCAGAGATCCGGACAAGAAGGGGAAAAGGGGGTCTAAGCTATTGGGGTGGGTGGTGGCCGAAGGGGGAGGGAAGACGCAAAAAAAGGAAAAAACTTGGTTAACAGTCGGAATTTTTAGAAAAAGAAAAAAAAAAGAGGAGACCTTACGTCAGGCCAGGAAAACCAACGCAGGAGGGGGGGGGGGTAATCTTGCCGGGGAAAAAAAGGGGGAGGAGGCGTTTGCCAAATGAAAAAAGAGGTCAGAAGCACGAAAAAGAAGAAAAAGGGGGCGGTGAAAAGAATGAATGTTATGGAAGCAATCACCAAAAGGAGGACAGAAGCGAGTGGGGGGAAAGGGTTCCGTACGGCTGGGGACGAAGAAAGACGTCGCCAGGCAAAGAAAAAAAAAAAGAAGAAAAGAGAAAGACCCAAAGATAGGGGGGGAAGGGGGCAAAGCTGGGAAAGGAAGTAAATCTATCTTGCAACGCGTACAGACCGCAAGGAGAGAAAGGGCAGGGGTTTGGATTGAGAAGAGGCAGGAGAAGGAAAGGGAAAGGGTAAAAAGGTGGGAAGGAGAGGCGAACGGGGACGTGAGGTTGAAAGAGGTTAACGGGGAAAAAGGGAAACTAAGGGGGAGAAGACAGGGAAAAAAAAGGGGGAAGACAAAGGGGAGGCAAGACGCGTTAGGAGAAGAAGAAAGAGAGAGCTTTAAGGGCCAAAAAAAGGGGTTATAGGTCTGAATGCTAAACGGTAGCACGGGAGAAAAAAAATATATCAGGGGGGGGGGAGGGGGGGCACGCGCTTTTAGCGAAGAATGTAAAAAGACTTGAAAGGCTGGGGGAAGGGGGAAAAATACGGGGAGAAGGAAGGGTCAACCGAGTTAAAAGTAGAGGGGAAACGTCTCGGAGGAAGCGGGGAAGGTACAATCTGGGGGGAAAGGAGAAATGACCCCAAAGACGAATTTGGAGCAGGGGGACTTTGATGTAAGGAGGACCCAAATGGAATGCAAAAGGTCTTGGTGTGGGTGGGGTGGGTGTTAAAGGGAAAAGAGTGGATAGGTCCCCCCATTGGGGGGTCAAAAAAAGAGAAGTGACCGGTTAGCTGTGCAAAAGAGGTCGCGGAGGGGAAAGAAAGGAGGGATTGTCACGAAAGGAAAGGAGGGCAGAAGGGAAGGGATGAGAAATTGTGAAAGTGCCTGAGGGGGCTTAGAATAAGTAACAAGAAAAAAAAAGAAAGGGGCACGATCAGAAACGGAAAAAACGGGGGGAGGACAACTAGAAAAAAGAAGGGGAAAAGGAAAAAAAGGAAAAGATCCCTTCCTACAAAGGAAGTTGGAGGGGGGGGGGAAAAAAATGCTGGGAAAAGGGACTAAAAGGAGGAAGAGGGGTGTAAGAAAGGGGGGGGCGATCGAAAGAGGCCCGGGGGAAGGACATGAATTTTGGGAAAAAAAGGGGGTAAAAATCACAAGGGAGCCTTTCAAAAAACTGAAAAAGGAAAGTGGGGGGGGGGACACGTGGATTTTGGAGAGGAGAAAAACATATGAGGGGAAGAAGAAACAAGAGCCTGGTTATTGCGACGGAAGTAAAGACGGAGGGGAACCCATCCAAGGGGGGTGGAGACGTCCAGAGGCGGAGAGGAAAGAAGCCGGAGGGGGGAAGTGTGGACTCGAAAAAAGCAGAAAGTACTTGACTCTCCACGGAAGAGGAAAAGAAAAAAAAAAAAAAAAAAAACAGAAAGCAAAATTTTAGGAAGGCGGAACTACAGACCTACAAAACTAAAAACAAAAGAAGAAATAAGTGAAGAGAAGCAGAAACAGGGCCACGCTCATAAAAAAAAGGAGCCAAACACGAGAAAAGGAAGTGACCGCCAAAGGGAACAGGTGAATGGGGAGGAGGAAGGAGGGAGAGAAGGGAAGAGGGGGAGCGGATTGGCAGTCGCAAGGCCTTTTAGGGCAAAAAACGGCGAAAAAAGAGGAAGGGCGCGCCGGGACATGGGAAAGGAGAGTGGAAAAATCGCAGCGCCAAGGAAAGAGAAACAAAGAAAAGGGGGCACAAGGTAAAAGAGGATGGAAGAAGGGGGGGGGGGGGGGAGAGAAGGAAGGAGAAGAAGGGGAGGGGCAATCAGTGTAGGGTCCAAATGGAAAATATTGTCTTTCGATCGTCAAAGTAAAAAAATCCGGTACCTTCCTCAGGTGGCGTGTATCAATTGGCTACTAAAAGGGAAGGTAAGAGAGGGATTGGTTTCGAAAGAACCGTTCAAAAGGGGGGGGAGGGGCAGAGGTAATCGAGAAAGGGCGACGACGGGGCTGGGGAGGTTTAGACAGTACCAGGAAAGGAGCAAGGGAGCTAAACAAAAAAAAGGAAGATTTAAGGAGGATGGGGAAGGAAAAAAAGAAAAGGAGGACTGCCTCGGAAAAAAGCCGGAGGTCAGAAGGCAGAAGGAGGGCCAACTTCGGAAAAAAAGAGGGGGCGAATAATAAATACTTTTTATAGGTCGGGTGGGAAAAAAGGGGACGCCAAGTGCCGAAGGCAAAGGGGGGTACCTCAGGACCATTTGACCGGGATCATGAGAAGGGGGAAAGAAAGAGGAAGGGGAGAAGTAATGGAGGCTCAAAATGACGGATTTCGACTGAGAAAAAAAAAATCCAGGGTGACGAGCCTGGAAAGAGAAGAGGAAAGGGACTTATCTTCTCAAAAGAAGGGGAGGGGGGGGCCGAGAGAAGAAAGGAAAAAGAAAAAGGAACGCAAGGGTAAGCTGCAGTAATAAGGCGGAAAAAAGGGGATAAGATGGGATTATCAGGAAGGGAGAAACGCCAAGGAAGGAAAGAAGGTGTGTGGCGGAAGATTGAAAAAAAGGGGGGAGAGGTCCCGACCCGAAAAACAGGAGGAACATCCCGGGGGAGAGAAATCAGACTAGGGGAGGACAGGACTCAGGAAGGAAAGGAAAAGAACTGAAAATCTCGGAGGTTGTGAAACCAATATGCAGAAGAAAGATGAGGGGAAAGAAACCGGTTCGGAATAGAAAGTCAGTGCCACGCGTGGTGGGGGAATGAACTGAGAAAGGGAGGTGGAGTGGCTGAAAAACTACTGGGAAAGGGAGGGGGCCGCCGAAAAGGGAGAAAGGAGGCTAATGGACAGGTGTAAAAAAGGGAGAAGAGAAAAAACCTGCGAGAAATAAAGGAGGTCTTGATGTGGGGGTGCGGTTCAAAACGGGGGAATAAAGAAAGGGGACCGTGTTTGCAAGGGCACGGGGAAAGATAACCTGCGATTAAAGGGAAAGAAGACCAATAAAGTGGGAAGGGTGCGGGGGAAGGGGAGCCAATTTTCAGAGCAAAAGGAGAGATAGAAACATCGAGGGGGGGAGGGGTGAGACGGCCCGAGGGCAGCAAACAACCTAGATGGGGGGGGGGGAAGGAAGAGTCAAAGCGGCAAGAAGAAGAGGAGGGGGGAAAAAAAGGGGGGAGAAAAGCACTCCTTAGTTGGTGGGGTTCGCCGCGGCAGGGCCAAGGGGAAGAAGAAAAGAACGGGGAGATTCCTGCAAGCGGGGGAACAAACAGGTCCCTGCAGGTAAAAGGGGGGATGGTGAAAAGTCGAATTGAACTGGAAGGACGGATCAAGACGACGAGGCAAGGGGAAAAAAAAAAAAAAAAAAAAAAAAAAAAAAAAAACAAGCCGTGGGGGCCTTAGGGGAAAAGGAGAAACACAAACTTGGGTCTATCTGAAGGCGAGGGAGAGGGGATGGAGGCCGACAAAGGGAGCGAGGGGTAGACGAGGTGAGGGCCAGGGAAGACATACACCGCGGACCAAGCCAAGATAGGGGGAGTTTAGACGAAGTCCGTTAAAACTTCAAGAACCAAACGATGTCGGATGTGGAAAAGGAGAGTGTTTGGGGCATGTTGGCCCGAAAAAAGTTGGTGGGGTCCCTAATTGAGGGTCCGCGGACCAAAAAAAGAAAGGAGGGGGGTCGAGAATGTGGTCCGGGAACCGGGGGGAAAAGTGGGGGGGGATCGCGGCAAAACAGGGAAGGTGGTTAATGTCAGGGGGGGGAGCAGGTATATCAAATAGATCTTGAAGACGCTCCGTCAGGGGGCCGAGCGGGGGAAAAGGTTGGAGAAGGGTTCAAGTTGGGGGGGAGGAATCCGCATATTTCTACGTCAGGGGAGGAGGAAAGGAGGGGCAAAGGTCAACGACGTCAGGTGTTCTATAGCAGAAGAGGAAGATCCGGATACGGTGAGTTAATGGTGGTGTCCGGGTGGAGAAAAGGGTACAGGCCTTCTCCGGCGGAAAGGGGTGCTGCACAATTCGGGGGGAGGGTACGGAGACGCAGGGAGAGGGAGTGAGGAAAAGCCGAAAGATCTGCGAGGGAGATTGAACGGAGAGTGTTTGGGGCAGAAACAAAGGAGGGGGCACGATAGGGTGAAAAGCGCGCAAAGCTCAAACGGAGAAAGAAGGTGCGCGGGGAGCCGGGTCGGTAGGGGGGCGGGGAGCAATCGGCGCGAAAAGGAAAACACGCGTCCAGCCGGGAAAATGAGGTGGAAAGGAGGGGCGTAAGCACAAAGTTGTGCTCAAGCGAAGGAAGCAAGGAGGCGACCCGGGAAAAAAAAAAGGGGGGTAAAAGAGGGTGGGCAGAGAGTGGGGGAGAAGAATCATCTGCCTGAAGGGGGGGAGAGAGAAGGGGCACGGGGCAGGGTTGAAACGGGCGGGGAAATCAAGGGGGGAAAAATGTAACAAAGTACTCTTCTCACGGGAGGGGAGGGTTAAGGGGCAAAAAAAAAAGAAGAAAGGGCAACGGAGTAAGAAGTTTCCTGCCCGAAGGGAGGATAAGAAGAAGCACCAGCAGAAACCCTTGGGGGGGAGGAGAGTGAGCACGTGCCTGAAGAAGGCGCTGGGGGCAGGGAGAAGAAAGAATGGGTGGGCAGGGGGATGGGGGGATGTTTTCAGCCCATAATTGGTGGACAAAGGCGGAAAATGAAGAAAGAAACGGAGGGGGCAAGATCCCTGCTCAAGCACGGAAGGGCGGGGAAGACTGGGGAAGAGGAAAAAGGGGGAAGCCGGTCTCAAAGCAGATGCCGCTTTGGGCGGGGGGGAAAAGGTGAAGGTAACTCGGTGGGGAGGGGGAAGACGAATCACCTACTTTTGGGCAGAGGGACAAGAGGGGGATACGGGGATCAAAAAAAAGGAGAAGAGGGAAATAATTGTTGGTACCAGGTGGCACTGCTGTGTGTAGGAGAGGAGAACGAGGTGAGCGAAAGGGGAGGAACGGAAAGAAATGTGAAAGTTTCACCTTTCACTTGTAGTGTGGCGCGTGGGAAAAAAAAAAGCCCGGTGAGGGAGAAAGTGCCAAAAAAAAGAAGAGGACCGGGGGGAAAATGGTGGAGGGTTGAGAGAAAAAGGGGGGAGTCGGGGATTGAATGAGGGGAAAGTCCCGACGATAAGAGAAAGAAAAAACTACCGCACGGATGCCAAACTTAAGCCATAGATCTGGTGGGAAAACCACAACACCGGGAACATTGGCACGTGGGAGAGGGACAGAGGCCAAAACAAAACGCGTTCAAAGAAGCATTGGTGGGACGAGGGGAAAAGAAAGGGGACAAAAGGCCAGCAGGCCTTCACAAAATCTTGTACAAGGCAGGGAGGATAGGTAGACGAAAAAAGTCTAAAAAGGTAGAAAAAACGGAGAAAAGGCCAAGAACCAGATGCCTTAGAGTGAAGGAGGAAACAGGGACGCGGGCCAAGGGAGGGGAGGGGGACGAAAATAGTCTTAAAAGAGACGCATCCTGCCGCCCCCTCCGAGGGAGTATAGATGGTGTGTGAAAAAACAAATCTCAGGGGGGGAAAGACTGAACACGGGGCAGGAACAACAGCGCGTGACCCTGGCCAGAAAGGGAAAGAAAGAGCTTGGGGGGGGTATTTTTCCTAGGGGGACCTAATTATGGGGACAAAGAAAGGCGCGGGAGGAATTGGGCACGCCCCGCAACTTCAGAATACCCACAGGTGGGGGCCAAAGATCGTAAAGCCGGGGGGGGGGGGCCGGGAGAGAAGGTGTGGGCCTCGAAACGTCCTGGGGGGAAGGGGTCACGGAATCCCAAGTCAGAAGCGGAGGAGAGCGGCTGGATAAAGAAGGAGGGAGGGAAAGATAAAGAATCTCTGCGAAGCAGACGATGACTGTCCCAGGGGGAATGGAGGCCAGCCCGTCTGGAAATTAACCCGGGAGGGGGAGGGACAATGACCCTTGAATGCGGGTTAGGGGGAAAAAAAATAAACTCCCTTTCACCCACCTAGTCATGGGACTTGGTATCAAAAAAAGGGGAATGGAAAAGCAGGGGGAGACCGTGGGGGGGGGGGAAGAGGGGTAACAGAAGCACAAAGGGAGAGATTCAGGAAAAGAAAGTGGCCCGTAGGGGATGAGGGGAATTTGAAATAAAAAAGAGTAAGGGAAAAGGGAAAGCAAGGGGTGGAGGGTGCAAGAAAGAAAAGGATCATAGAAATGTTGGACAGAGGCAGTCCGTGTTTGGCCATCAGGAGAGGAAAATGGGGACCCAAGAAAAAGAGGGGAGGAGGAAAATTAGGGCAACTGGGAGAGCAAAGTCCGTTGAGGAATCCGGGCCCCCAGTCTGAAAGGCATTTAAGTGGTGGACCATATTTCCAGGAGGGGGGTAGAAGGGATCTGTAGATTTAAAGCAGTAATTATTTCAAAGCCCCGGGAGATGTGAAGAAGGTTAGACGATGTGGGCGTAAAAGGCGGGGGTACCAAAGTTCAGAGTATGCGTCTTGTCTCACAAGAGAAAGAGAATTCAAGGTGCAGATTTGGCGCTGGCGGTAGCGGAAGGGAGCTGGGGGTAGGACCCGCCAGGAACAAAATCAAAGGGGGATCAAACCTGAATCTACCAGCAGGGGTGGATTCTTTGGGAATAAGGCCCAGAAAAAAAAAGAAGGGAAGGCACAGAACGACTTCCAAAAGGGGTTTGCTTGCACGCAGGGAGGAGAGGGGACGGGCGCGAAAGGAGGGAAATTCGGCCGGCGTGAAAGGTGATGGTGGCTCTGGGGGATCCCCGTGAGAAAGGGGGAAGCAGAAAAGGGCAAACGCAAGTAGATATGAAGGTTAAGGAGGGGGGAAAGGTCTGCCCTCTCCCTAAGACCCTCCCAAAACCGCAGAAGGGAGGAGGGTAAATCGTGTGGTTGAGGGGATAAAATTCTGAAGGACTCATGAATATGGTAGCCGGAAAAGAATTCACGTCATCACGGGGGAAAAAAAAGAAACAGTCGCGCTCACGCCTGACAAAATAGGGATCACTTGCCTCGGGAGGCCGAATGGGGGAGGGGAGAATTGGCGGGTGCGAAAGGCCAGGTGGGAAAAAAGTTGGGTGGGAGAAGATTGCTGAAAAGAGGAGGTGGATTTCGAAAAATCTGGTGGGAGAAGGCGGAAAAGGGTAGGGGGGGGGGGTCGGTTTCCTTGAAACAAGAAGGGTTTGCGGGGTGAGGCGCAGGAGGGAGGGAGGCCAAGGGGGTCTGAGGGAGGCCCTTAGGGGGGGCGTAGACAATGGAGGAAAAACAAAAGGGGTAGTGGAGAGACCCTCTCCAAGGGAAAGAAGAGAAGAACAGGCAACCCACAAGGGGGAGGATCCTGTAAGGCAGGGAAAAAAAAGTAAAAGGGTAGACAGGATAAAGAAAAGGGCACAGGGGGAACTGGGGAGAGATGTCGCCTCGGAAACGGAAGAAAAAATTAAAGGAGGCAGGTGCAGCAAATCGTCGGGAGGGAGAGAAAGGTGTCCACAGCTAACCAATTTCCGTGAAACGGGTCAAATATGGACGCCGGGGGCGAAGGACTAATGAAATTAAGTTCGCGAGGAAGCCCTACCGTGGGAATCGAAAAAGAACGAATCCCTAAAAGAAAAAAGATCGCGGGGAAAGGTTGTTAAAACCAGAAACGAAATTCCCTCCTTGTTGGAGGGAGGATGTAGAAGAATAGGAAAAGGGAATCAGATCTTTAAAAACGGGCGTCCGGTTCCGCTGGCGTTGGGGAATGAAAAAGTGGGGTCTCGGAAAACATGGAAAGGACAACCTGAGCAAAGGATCGAAGAAAAAGCGCTGGCAAGTCAAAAGAATGGGCAAGGGGGAAAGGTCGAATTACGTCCAACAGGAGTGGCGCGGCCAAAAAGAAAAAGCAGAACCTAACCTGGGAAGGGGTTTCGATACCGGGCCGCTAAAAAAGAGGATGGAGTTTAAAAAAAAAGGGCAGCTTTCAGGGGGAAGTACTGACCCCCGAACCGCAGCGCAGGAGGATGCGGGTCAAACTCCAAGGGAAAAAGGAGCTCGGGAAGAAAAGGGATGCACGAAAATCGGGAAAAGGAGAAAAAAGGTAAGGTGGGTCTTCGAAGAAGGTCCTGCAAAAGGGGGGGAGAGGGGGGGAATCTGGACCGGGGGAGAAGCCAGCGGAAACTTATCAGGTTAAAAGTCCAGATTAAGATCCGCCAACAGGGGCCAAGAAAAACGGGGAAAGAGAGGGGGGGCAACAACTTGGAACTGGAAAAGGGACTTTTCCTGAGTGGGCGAGGAGGGGCGAGAAAGCAGGCGGCGGAAGGGGAGTACGAAAGAATCCCAGACACAACCGGGGAAAGGGGAAAAAACTTAAAGAAACGAAAAAGGATCACAGAGGCGGAGGGGGAGAGATTTGAGAAATCAAGAGGGTAAGGAAGGGTCAGGGCAAGTTGTGGAGAGGGTGTCGGTTGGCCAAAAAGAAAACTTTGGAAAGGAAGGTCGAAAGCAATAGAGGGGGGTCAAAAGACCGATAGAAAAAAGCAGAAGGCCGGAAAAAAGGACACATAAAACTAGAGAGGGGAGAGGGGGGGGGGTATCGAAGAAAAAAAAAAACAAGTGCGCAAAAGAGGAAGAGGGGTCAAAAAAAAAAAGAGGAGGGGTCAAACCTCCCTTCCAAGGGGGTGAGAAGGGTAAGTTAAGGTAACAAGGAGAAGAAAAACGGCGCCAAGGGCGAACAGGCAAGAAAAACTGGTAGGGAAGTAAAAAGAAAAAAACCTGAAGGGGGATGCATTTTAAAAAGGGGGTAAATCCCCGACGGGCAGAGAGGAAAGACGGAAAAAGAGAAACCAAGACGCAGATCGTGCGCGCCAAAGGGACAGGAAAGAAACGAGATGTTGGAAAGTCAGAGCACCCTCTCGGCAGGGGGAGCAGATGTTAGTGGGAGGAAGAGGGGAGGGGGAAAAGGGGAACTTACCGGGGGGCAAACTCAACCAGGCAAGAGGGGAGGTGGGGTGGGGTCGCCGGAAGGGGGAGTGGGCGCAAAGAGAGAGAAAAACGAGAAAAACGCCCATGTAAGAAAAACAAGACGGGGGAGGAGGAAAGATTTCCTTGGGAAGTAAACAGGGTAGTCATGTAGTCAGGGAGTTGAGGAAGATAGGGAAAAAATTAAAAATTCATAGGGGAAGAACAGAAAGAGTAAAACACTGAGGACAAGAGACGCATGGTGTCGCTAACGGTTTAAGCTAGCATAAAAAAAAGGGGGGAGGATTGAGAACCTTGCAATTCCCATGAAAAAGGGAGGGAGTCCGGTTCAAGGGTAATAGTGAGACTCCAAAGGAAAAAAAAGACGAAGAAATAGATGGATGGTTACCAAGTGGGGAAAGGGCGGGGGGGCTGGGAAAGGGCTTTGAGAAAAGGAAACAACAAATGAGAAAAGTCCGGGAGAGAGTGGGGGGGGTATGAAATTCCCGGGGTCCCGGGTGTAAGCAGAATAGTCTCGAAGGTTCAAAGTCAAAGGAAAAAGAAGTCTGAAAAAAAGAGAAGGAGGCTCCCAGGGGCAGGAATGCCTCCTAAGGTTTGGGGGGAGTGGGGATTCACTCGGAATTCCTGGGGTGTTGGCCAAGTGGAAGGGGGGGGAAAAGTCGGGCGACAAAAGGACCGGAAAACTCGACAAAAACTAAAAAGAAGGTGGAGTACCTTTAGGAGGGAGAAGGCGAAGATCTAAAAAAGGGAAGACACCGGATCGGGTTTCAACCAGAAAAAAGAAATTTATGGAATGCTAGTATGTACAGAGGTGGGATCGTGCCACAAAGCTCGGTGGGGTGTCGTGCTCCGCAAGAAACGAGGCAATTTCCATTCCTGGAGGTCGGCGCTTGAGGAAAAGGTTACGGTAGGATAGAGCGCTCCAGGGGCAGAAAATCATGAGAAGAGCATAATGGAGAAAGGATGGCTGAAGGCAAGGAGGGAAGTGTAAAAGGGGGACTACAAGAAAAGGGCAGTAAAGGAGAAACGATTGAAGGAAGGGGGGGAATGGGACCTTTGGACGAGAACGTTAAACGCTGGGGGAGAGGGACCGGGGAAAGAGTCAAAATTCGCAGCCCCAGAAGGTCAGGGGTTTGGGTAAGGAAGAAAAGGCGTGGAGGGGGGCCGCTTCAGGGGGGGAAAGAGAAGGAAAGACACGTTGGTTCAAGGGGAAAGAAAGAAAACTAAAAGGACTGGAGAAGGGACAACGTATGCGGGAAAGAAGGAAGGACCAATAAAAAGAGCAGAGAAAATCGAAGCAGGTCAAATCAAACGGGAAAAAAGCCTAGGGGAGACGAAAGTCGGGGAACTTTCTGCGGGTGACACGAGAGGAAAACGACTGGAAGACGAACCAATCCTTAAAGGATCAATTTCTTACAAAGATAAAAGAGGTTACATCGGAGAAAAAGGGCAGGAGGGGAAGCTTTTCCCAAAAGGGGACGAGGCAGACGGTTGTAAGCGGAGCCCAAAGGGGTCGCTCTACAATCAGCCGAGGAACGACCGGATCAAAGGGGAGGGTCAGGAGTGAAAGGGGGTGATGGCCTATCACCATAGGGAAAGAGGGAAGCCCGGAGGGAGCGATCGGAGGAAGATGAAAGAGTTTTAGGGGCGCTGGAACCTGGGAAAGAGGGGGGGGGGGACGTAATCGGGAGGGAAGAGGTGATTGGTTGGGCCACTGGAGAACGTCTCGAAACAGGGGGCAATAGCAAGGGAGGGGATAAGGGGGGGGACCGGGTAACAGGGAAGACAAAGGAATAGAAAGGGGATTTGGATGGGGAAAAAAAACAGTCGACCGGCTGTGGGAAACGGATTGGGGGAGAAGAAAAATCGTCAAGAAAAACAAAGAAGGGGGGTGGAAAATAAGTCCAAGGGAGGGGGGATACCAAAAAAAAGCTCGAAAAAAGGGAAGAGGTCTTATGTGGTCGCCAAGAAGAGTGAAAAAAAAAGGAAGAGGAAAGGGAACATCAATGAGGGGAAAGAAGAATGCGGGTCCTTCCGTCAGCAGTCGATTGTATCAAAAGGAAAAATAGGGCCCAACAAAGGCGAAGAAGGGGAATTCCCACAATCCGGGAAAGGAATCGAACCTGGGGGGACCAGGGATCGGAAAATCAATTCTCTTAAGGACAATAAGAAGCATTAAGTTGCTATCTGAAAGAGGAAGGAGGGAAAAAGGCAAAGGGAGGGGAGGGGGGGAGGAAGGGTTGTTGGAAGTGGTCAAAGGGAACCTTAAAGATAGAAAGGAGGGTGTTTTCTGAAATTCGAGAGGTGAGCTGCAGGACAACTGAAAAATATGTGCATGGGCGGCAGGCCCCTCCCGGGGGAAGGGAAAGGACATAGAATCTAAGGGAGGAATTGGATGTTTTTTTAGTTGGAGGCTGCGAAAAAAGAAAGGGAAGGGCATCAGGAGGGTGGGTTCAAGCGGGACCGGGTGAAGAGGTACCCCGCAAGGACTGACCAGAAGGAATGGGGACCGGAAGTCATGGCGGGGTGCGACGGGATAGAAGGGAACCCCTACTGTCAGAAGGGGGAAAAAAGAAGGAAGGGGAAAAAAAGGGGGGGAAGAGAAGGAAGGGGGAAGAAAGGAAGATAAGGGTAGGAGAGGGAAGAAATAGGGGGGAAGAGAGGGAACTGGGCCTATAAAAAAAAATAGGGCTAGTAGCAGAAGAAGATCTCAACAACAAGGAGGGAAAAAAAAGGGAAAAAAGAACGGGTGAAGAGAGATAGATACGGTCGAGGATGAACCGTAGTTTTTTGGGAGGGAGAACGGGCAAGTAAAGGGAATCTAGAGGGCCTCCCGCGAGAAAGGAAAAGACCAAAATCCATCAACGTGGAGGGAGGAAGAGTACCAGGGGGATCCGGGGGGTGTTGGAGTGAGAGGGGGAGGGGGTAATCAACAAAAGAAAAGGAAGGCGCAAATGGAACAGGTGGTCAAGAGGGAGACAGAGCAAAGAACGGCGTTAAAAAGAGGGGGGAACAGCCAAAACTAAAACAAAGGGAGTCAGATAAGCAATCAAAAAGAGCGGGGGGAGTGCGAAGGAGACGATAACTTTTTCCGTGTGAAGGAAGAAAAAGAATTTCGGGCAGAAGAACAAAAGTGCAAGAGGGGAATCAATTTGAACAAAAAAGAGAAATGGTACACTATGTTCACAAAAGGAAAAACGTGGGGTGGGGCGAGGCAAAATAATTCTTGAACTTGGAGGGGAATGCGCACTTGTGGGAAAATGGGGAGGATAAAATGCCGTCCTGTGGAGGGATATCGCAACCAACCAGGCTTGTGGGGGGGAAGAGGGGGAGACGCGGACGAATAGAATCTGGGAGAACCGGTCGCTCTTAGGGCAGGGAAAGGGGGGGGAAGATGGCAGGGGGGAGTAAGTAGGGAAAAAAAAAGCATATCTCGGGTCGGGTCCAAAACAAAGCGGCCGACTTCCAAAGAAGAGAGAAGTTGTGTAGCAGAGGACCTAGTGAATGTTTTTTGAGGGAAGAAAGGACTTCAACCCTCTAGACTGGGAAGGGAAACAGAGTGTAAATGAAAGATCAAAAAATGAACGGGGGCGGACGCGGCGCGCTAGTGGGAAACTCGCCATGCTGCGAAGTCGACGGGGGGGCGAAAATTTCTTCGAACGAAGAGGAATCAGGGGCGTCGGTAAGGGGGGACTCGGCCGAAAGGGAAAAAAATTGAGGGATGCGGTGCGGGCTGCAAGACTGGTGGACAGGACGTAGCGTCCCATACGAAAAGGGCGGGGACGCAAGCAAAGGGGGAGGTGAAAAGAGAAGAGACCTTCTGTTTGGAAAAGTGCACTCAAAAGAAGCAGGAAGGGAACGGTACTGATCCAGGAGAGGCCAAAAAGCAGGCGGCGGGGGTTGGGGAAGTGAAGTAAGAATTTCGATGGAACTGTCCGAAACGCTAGGTGTGATGGGCAAAAAGAACATTCGCGAACGCGGACTTTATCAGAAGCAGGGAGGGGCAAAAAGCCGCCGGGGGAAAGCAAGCAGTTCGAGGGGAAAGAGAAACAGTGCGCGCCGTTTGCAAGGCGCGCACGGGGATGCAAAGGGGAAGATTGGGGGCTTCAAGGTTTAAAGGGGGAGAGTGCTGGGTCAGGAGGGGGCACGAGGAGTTTATGGCGCAGGGGGGGGGGGGAAGGTCGGGCGAGGGGTAGAAAGCAGCCGGACGAACGCAGCCGGGGGAAGATAACACTCGCAACTGCCTGACCGGAAAAGGCGCAAGGCTTGGAACGGCTGGAAAAAAAAAAAGGGTACGCCGGGATTGGCGCGAAAAAATCCGAGCTTTTGTGCCGTAAAGGGTGAAAAAAACAAAGGGAGGATAATTTTGAAAGTGGTGGTGCAAGGGGGAACAATAGTCACGAAAAAGCGAGCGACGTCGAAAAAACAACCAACTTTCTTTTGCGGAGAAAAAAAGTGGTGCAGTGAGGGCAAAATGGGGTCACTCGGAAAGGTGCCAAACACAAGGCCCGTTTGGGGGCGGGAAAGGGGGCCCAGGGCAGGGGCCGTAATTCGCCACGAGGACCCAACTGGCAAAAAAAAAGAGGGTGACGACCCCTAGGAAGCCGAAGCCTACCAGGAAAAATGGAGGGGGGGACTTCGGACAAAGAAAAACACCCGAAACAAAGGATTGCCCCAGGCATGTGGGGGAAGGGAGGAGAAAAAAAAGTACAAAATCCAGGAGTGGGGGCCACTTGGTTACAGAGCTCGAGAAGTAACTGAGAGGGGGGGAAAAAGGCGCATGCCACCAGGAGGGAAAATAAAGCAAAAAAGGGTGATTGTAGGAACGGGGCCAGATTGGGGAGGAATGAAGGGTCTGAGACAGGGACCTCTCCCAGGAAACAGTGCGACCTGCAATTTGGGGGTAGAGGGAGAATTAGGGGTGGGAGAGCTCTCGGATGGGGAAAGCCTGAATCTAGGGGGGGGGAGGAAAATACCTACCCGTCCATAAGGAACAAGAGAAAAGGGAGATGCAAGGGGGGGGGGGGGAAGGTTGCCCAGAGGAAAATAGTGGGCTCTTCGCGCAAACGTTTCAAGGGGAGCCAAGCAGTCCAGAAAAGCCAAGTGAGGTTCAACGGAAGGAAAAAGGGGAGGGTTCGCGTAAACTTGAAGAAAAGAGGAAATAAAGGAATAAAAGTCTTGGCGGGAGGGTGAAAAGGCGAAAAAAAATCGTGATGGACTGTAAGGGATCTCAAGAGGAGCGATTAATGGGTCTCTTGGTGATCAAGGGGACGAGGTGGCGGGGGGAAGGGGGGAAAGGCAGTGGCGGGTAGGCACAAGAAACGGCTTTTAAATGGGAAGAAGGGGGGATTACCAGAAACTTAAACTTTAACAGAGGAGGAAACAACAGACCGGTGGAAAGGTGAATCAAAAGGGATGTTAAAAAAAGACATTGAAAGAAAGGGAGACTAACCTGGGAGGGGTCATGGAAGGCGGGCTCGCGTGGGGGGAATGGGCCGGGAAAGTATGGAGGGGGGTGGTGTGCGGGGGGGGAGTCCAGGGATATGTAAAAAAATATCGGGCTGGCAGCCAACGGTGGGGAGTGGCTGCAATCGAGCGAAGGGGTGTCGCGTTAAGGCATCAGAACGAGGGGGGGGGGGGGGGGGACGGGGGGGTGTAACGGCAGGCTGACAAAATTTCGAAAAAGTGGCGTGGAAAAAAGGCTTTGCACACGAAAGAGGAGGTTAAGGGGGCAACCCGAAAAAAGGATTCCAAAGAGGGGGGGGACCAAGAAGTTTCCGTAGTAATGGTGACAGGAACTTCACGAGGGAATTGCCAAGAAAGGGGAAAAGAGGGAATTAACGAAGGACGGTGCGCAAAGAAATTAAAGAAGACAAAAGGAGAGGAGGGTAGAGGATCAGAAGGTGTCCGAGGCAGGGGGGGGGCCAGGGAAAAGGCATAATGGTTTTGTTCAAGCGGGTTGGGGAGTCAGGGCGAGTGGCGACCCTTTGAGAAAAAAGATATAAAAGGAAGGTGGGTAAGCGGCGAAATCGGAACAAAAAGAGGAAAGGATAGGGTTGTATGGGGCGAAAAGAGACGGGGGGAACGGAAGAAAGGAACGAATGGGGTTAGAAACGGCCGGAGAAGGGAAAGGCAGTCGTAACAGGATTGGGTTCAGAGTCCATGGGGGGTGAAAGAACGGTTGGATGATAGGGAAAAGAGGGTTCAGGCCACGCCATAACAGAGGGGACGAGACTGGAATATATGGGTAAATATAGGAGAGGTCCACCGGATCGGCCCGGTGGTTGCTAAGGGAAAAAAAAACAGGGGCTGAGGACTGTTTCGGTAAAGGGGGTGAGTAAACAAAGAGAAAGGACCGGCCAAAGAGCGTACTCGATTAAAGGGTGGGTTGCCCTTCGGGCGAAAAAGAGTGAAAAGGAGCCGTGGTTGAAAAGACTGAGGGGGGCCTTCAGCTCTGGGGACAAAAAGAGGGAGGGAAGCAAGCCTTGGGTGTTGCGTGGGGGGGGGGCATTTGAGGCGGACGAGGGGAACCGGCGTTTGAAAGAAAGTGGGCACCGCCGGGAGATTAACGTTCTGGTGAGGGAAAAAGAGGGAAGGTCGAGAAAAGGGGGGTTTCTGGTTTAAGGGGTCGTGGATGATGCGGACGAAAGAAAAAAAAAAGGGGGCATGAAAGGAGGGAAAAACCCCTGGAAGGGAGGGGGGA
>Ga0179593_1270115_pt1 | contig 27568 bp, 31 predicted proteins | sample CZODoug2_1_08_16_FD_185931 | JGI IMG/M metagenome (GOLD analysis project Ga0179593, IMG submission 185931) | Vadose zone soil fungal communities from Angelo Coast Range Reserve, California, USA - CZODoug2_1_08_16fungal (PacBio error correction) | ecosystem: Environmental > Terrestrial > Soil >...
CTCTCTTCCGCAGGACCTACGAGGAAGTGTGGAACCCCTATTTGGTGGCCTGTGAAGACCTAGAGGAAGACATGATCGTGAAGTGCAAAGCTGAGCAATCACGAAATACGAACAAAAGATAGACAAAAAGAAATGAAGAGTGGATAACCGACTTGCCGGAAAGGAGTTAAAAAAGACCTGCTCGCAGAAAGAAAAAGCTGCAAAAGGTAACCGTAAAAGACGTGAGCGAGCGGAGAAGCAAGAGTCCAGATAATCGCACGAGGCGTAGTGGCTAACAAAAAGGTCTCTTATCATCAGAGAAACGTATAAGTGGCAATTGAGGAAGAAACCGGCGAAGAACAGCTTCTGACGGAATCGCCCATCAGGGGAATCTCAAACAACAACGGAAGAACGTCACAGCGTTCTAGCGTAAACATCAAAGGTGTACAACTAACTAAGGAAGAGAAAGTCTTGAAAAAGTTCAAAACCTTTCTTCTTGGAGGATCGAAAAAGGAAACTTGAAAGACGCCGCTTGCCGAATTGTCCATCTGCAAGAGAAAGGAAACCAAAGCTGACCGTCGGAGGTTACAAGAAGAACTTTTTGACTAAGAAAATTTTTGGTCAAGATGCCCACACGGATCGAGGCCAAGGCCGTATAAGATGGGGACAAAGGCGTCAAACGGGCGCAGGGACGTCAGGTAGCGAAGTTCCGGAAGGAAACTTTTTAAACAGAGTCAAAAATGGGAAAGAGCAACGGCCAATAGGCTCAGGCGCAGAAATAGACTCCATTGCCTCAAACCAGAAAACTGAAGCACAGCGTTTCTGAGAGGAGACTAAAAGGCTCGGGGCAGTCGATTCTGAAAAAGAAAGCGCAAGCCCACGCCGTTATCGGAACAGGTGCGGCCACAGCTAATCTGGATGAAACGAAAGGACAAGAACAATAGTAGGGGTCAGGTAAACAAATACCTGCCAAAAGGAAGCAGCTTGAAGGAGCAAAGAGAGGGAAGTGAAAAGTTCAGTGAACTGGCGGTGCCGGAAATTTAACAAAGGGGTTCAGGGGAAAGCCAAAGATGGCGTGAAACGAAATTTGTAGCGATCTCCGTGAAAAGGGTCGTGGCCAACCCAAGGTCAAAGAGATTGGAGAAGGTGAGAGGGGGCTTGGAAGTTAAAGAGAATTGTCAGGAAGGGGACAGAATCGGAGGAAAGTGAGCCGTAAAATGGGGGACCGCAATCCACAAGTGGTCAACGCAAACATTTCCGAGAGAAAAACAAGGACTACAGGAACGTAAAACGTTAACACTGATTGATCCCAGATCAAGTAAAAACGACCGCAACCAAACCGGGGGCAAGCCAGGGAAACCAACTTTACCCAGAGGAAAGGTAAGAGGGGCTTGGGGGTTTGGTGCGTGAAATGTGAACTGAAAACACGTATAGGACCCCCAGTGGAACAGATGAAACTGCGGACAGAGAAACTAAACCTCCTAAGAGGAAAAAGGGGGATACCGGGAGGGACTCGGGCAGAGGTGGCGAAAAACGTGGAGGGGGTTGTGCCAGACCCACTGGAAAGTTTTTGGGGAGAAGGGGAAACGGAGAAAAACCGGGTACTGAACCAGGGGTCGAATTCATAAAAAACATGCCGCTCCCTTCATTAAAAAGAGTGGAAAAACCTTCGGAGGAATTAACATCATTTAGACTGAACACACTCCCTTAAGGGAGAAGGGTAGGGGCCTTGGGACAGAACATTTTATGAGGTTGTCACGCAAAAGTGAAAATAAGTACTACTGGGGATGGGTGGGTGAAGACGTCCAAAGCTGGAACAATCGCAATGAATAACGTTGGATCATACCCATGACCTTCCCTTTGGTGATGAGTCTTGAAATTGAAAGAGAAGTGTACGAACGTGGGAAAACATTAGTCTCGGGGACCGCATGATTTGCATGCAGAAAGAGGTCAAGGGAACAACAAAGGATTGATACCGGAAAAGGGAGGATTCGATGACGCCGTTGATGTGAAGGCCATAAAACAGCGAACAAAAAAGATGGGGTCCTGGATTGGGAAAAAACGGTCAGGCGCAATGTCGCAAAATTGAGGGGGAGTGCGGAAAAACCAGGGGGAAGTGGGGGAAAAAGGTAAGTAAGTTCCTTCATACTAAAATTCCGAGGGGGGAATTCACGGGGGGGGGACGACTCCTTTAGGGGGAGAAAAAAAGCGAAGAGTCTGTGAAGAATCCAGAAGGCGTTAATCGCAAAAAGGATGGTTCTTGGGTCGGTTAAAAAAAGAAGGGGGGGGAGGGGGGGGGGGGGGGGAGGGATAATGCTGGGGGGGGGGGGGAACAGGTGGATAAGGTGGGGGAGATAGGGGGGGGGGGGTAAGAAGGGGGGGAGGGGGGGAAGGAAAAGTGAGGGGCGAGGGGGGGGGGGAGGGGGGGAGAGGGGGGGGGGGGGCGGGGGGCTGAGGGAGTGGGGGCGGGGTGGGGGGGGGGACGAGGGAAGGGGGATAACTGGTGTGGGATCGGAAGAAAAAGCAAATATTGAAAGGACTGGAACGGGCTTTATCAAAACAACCTTTCCATAAAAAACCCACCCGCCGTTTTCCAAGTCAAACGGAGCCAATTGGGGTCCTGTGGGGATTGGAACACGAGCGGGGGAAGTTCCAAAGGAATCTCCTAATCCCGATAGAAAAGGGAAGAACTGTAATAAGGTAAGGGGGCTTTAACGAGAAAGAGAAAGAAGTTTGAGAAACTTCATTGCCCACCGCCGTAGCCAGGGGAAAAGAAAACACACAACAAAAAAGGGAAGGATATCTGGGAAAAATGACATCCGACGGCGGAAAAGTGGGCAACTGAGAAAGCAAAGATCTCATTACTAAAAGGAGGCCTCAAAAAGTCAAGAGGATCATTAACGGGTTGGGAGTTTGACCAGATAAAGAAAATTTGAACTTGCAAGTTCCACTCACTGCGAGGGTTCCAAAAACTCGCAAATCCGAACCGGGGAGGTGGTCGTTGGCACGCGGGTTGTTAACCTTAATGGTTTGCGCTCCATGCAGCGTTCGGATCAGACATTCAACATCGGCGAAGGGGACCGCCAGAGGTCCAAAAACACAGGGGAGAGGGGGGGATACGGGGGGCGAAAAGAAAAAATAAATTACCATCAAGACTTTGTAAAGGGGAAAACAAAGCTCAAAAAGAGGAAAATTATCATCCGCAAAAAGGACTGAGTACTCCGACATTTCAAAACCCACGTGTTCAAAAAAGCGGAAAGTTGTGGGGTGATCAAAAACTTCAGACGCTTGTCGACCAACTTGGACAAAAATGCTGTGGTGAAAAAATACAAGAAAGTTTACGAATCTAACCGGAGGGCGGCGTGCCGGTGGAAGGAAGGGCCAAACGAAGAGCTTTGCACCAAGAAGGGAGGTTAGTAGGATGGTTGAATAGGGATCCGGACCGCAACACTTCAGATCCGACGGAAAAGAGCTCACGGCTCGAAGAATCTTTTTCCACGACACAAGGAATTCAAAGCTGGCAAGACTCTAACAAGGGATTGGGGGGAGGCAAGAGCGTGGATATACAAGAAAGTAAAGGAAGTGGTTACGCGGAAAGGAGAGCCTAACGGGGAGTCGGAAAAGCGAGAACTGGGTAGAACAAGGGGGTCAACTGGGAAAAAAGTCGGGGTAATATCAACGTAGCAGGCAACACCATACGACTAAAGAAGGGAAAGGGAAGCCGATAGACCGGTTGGCTCAAGGTATCCAAAGAATAGAGCGAATATTGAAAAAATGGACTACATCGGGAGGTCAAACTATGTTCGAACTTGCAGTCTTGGTAGCCACCAGAACCTGGATTCTGGGGGGTAATCGAGTTATAGCGGAAAGAACCGGTTGTAGACATTAACCCAAAAGCTTCCCCAAAACCCCAAAAAGAAGAATGAGGCTAAGAGTCTGGGGCGTCTGTAAGCAGATTTCTCACGAAAAAGAATATAGGGGAGAGCTAATTGCGGGAAATAACTCACGTTCCCGGATACAGAAAGATGAAAAAGAGACAACGTATCAAAAGAATCCGCTTCAACTGGCGTAAAAAGAGACCTTGAGGAGTACATTTGATGATCAATCCGAACGACGGGCCGACTCAAAAACAGTGGCCACGGGGGGAGAACGGAACTTTGGTTTTGCTGCAAAATCCGTCATTGACTTTTATGAGGCGGTGTGCAAAACATTGTCCCAAAAAGAACAGACTGCAGTCCAACCATGAGAAAGAACAAGAAGGGAGCCCCCACGATTCAATCAGCGAAAGATTGAAGGGAAACCACAATCTCTGGAAAGGTTTTGGATCAGACATTCGAACCGGAAACCGTGCCAAACAGTTTACAAAGGTTTCGCCAGGAAAGGATCAGAAAAAAACCGACGAATCGGATTCAAACTCCCAGAGAAAAAGGAAAAACAAGAAAGCCTTAAATTGAGGCCTTTTTGCCTTGACTTACGACGAAGGAAGGAACAGATGCAGGCGCCCGCGAGGTCCGCAGGGTTTCCGATAAGTTTGGGGGGCTGCCACTGGGGGAAGGCGCCGAAGAATCTAGACAGGGCCCTTGAGTCCGCTGAAGTGGGCTCAGCGCGGCAAAGCCGAACTCAGCGGGAAGAGAAAGTCCTGGCCTGGTGGGGAAACAACAGATTGGGGACTTTTAAAAAAAAGAAAGAGATTAGGCGTGAAGAACTGACTTTAAAATGAGCAGAGGCATCACCCCTATCTTAGAAAGACAAGGAGCTTTAAAGGGGGAAGAAAAAGGCAGTGACTGCTTTCTGAAAAAAGAGCGCAAAACGCAGGGGAAAAGTCTCTAAAAGTTCCTCTAGCTGAGCGAGCGCTGAACTTGCGGAATATTGGCCCCGAAGGGGCAAGGCTGGCTAGGGGCGACGAACAAGAAAGGGGAGAGAGGTCGGCTGAAAGAGTTTGACGGAATTCTCGCAAAACGTAGACTCTTCAACTCCAAGCGGGATTAGTAAGACCAAAAGCTAAATCTCGGAAGAAAAGACGGAGAAAAAGTAAGCACAGCATAGGGAAATCAAGAACGCGCTTGGTGAAAAAGACTCCTGGAGGTATTCAATAAAAAGAAACAATAGCCAGTGTTAGATGAGAAAAGACGCACACGCCGAATTGCCGATTGGCCATATGAAAGGACGCAGCTCGGCTCCGTCGAAAAGTTGAAGAGACGGGAATGGTGTGAAGGTGGTTGCGAGAGCAGTGTGATTCCCGCGTCGGCTTCGAAAGGGAATACGAACTGCTAAGACGATAGTATAGGTCATGCAGGAAAGTCACATCGGTCGTTCACCAGGGAGGTGCAACATCTGGGAAAACTCGTTGGGCGAAAAAGAACTCAGGCATCAAGGCACCTGCTTACAGTGAAAAATTTTCGTCCCCGTAAGTAGCGCAAAAGTGAAAAAATCGTCCGGGTATAGTCATCGCGAATCGTGTCTCGGACTAAAGGCAGCAAACAAAGGTATCGAAAAAAGGCACCCTGCGAGGAAGGTCACTATCTGAGATGACCGCAAGGGGACAGAATAATCAAGGTGGAATGCGGGAACAAAAAACAGAAAAACACCTCGAAGCCAAACTTAAGGGAGACCAAGTCCTTTGCTAGAGAAATGGAATCCAGTCGAAGTTTGGGGGAGCTCATATGCGAACTGATGTGGCGGACATTGAAAATTGTTGCCGGTATCAAGGTAAAAGCGGAAAGAAGTGGGTAGAGATCTAAAAAATTGTCGTCCAAAGCAAGGTGAAAAAGGAGATTTTCGGGATTGCCGTTGGGAAAGATTTCGTTACCGTTTCCGGCCAAGTTGGGGGAGAGACTGGGGAATATATTGGGGGCCCAAGTGGTCACACCAAGCACCTCCTGGAACAGACGGAGGGGAGAAGAGGAAAAAACAGGTTCCTAAGCGGGGGAAAGAGGGGAAAATGTTTGGGGGTCGATAACCAAATCGGATTGACCGAAAAAAAATGTAAAAAGAACGCAAAAGGGGCCGGGAACGAAGTTGAGACCACCCACGGCGCAGGCCTGATACTGAGCTTTTTGCCGACCCACGGGTTTATTTTTTCGTGAGGAAGCAGGATGCGGGAACACGGGGAGTGGGGTCCCCGCCAGGGTAGAAACCCTAAGCGTGATCGTCCAGGGAGGGAAAAAGGAACTCAAGAACGGAGAATCAGATAGCGGACGAAGACTAAGTGTGGGAAGGGGCCAGAAACACTGGAAAAAAAAAATCGGGTTTGTCGCCAAATGAACAACCATGGGTGTACTTCAAAAGAGGTAGCATCAATAAGAGAATTGAGAGGGAATGCCTTAGGGGAAGGCGACCGTTGACTCCCAAAAAAGTGACTGGAACTCATAGAGGAGATGGGTAGCTGTCTCTACACCGCTGTAGAACCAGGGGGGCATTTAACGGTGTTTCCATAGTTTAGAGGAAAGGAGCTGCTTGAAAGGGTGGAACAAAGAAGATCCGCTAACGGATCGCCCGTCCGGTACAGTTGATTGACACACGAATTCACATTAAAAATCCCCTGTTGGATTAGTGAATTTACAGAAAAGAAAAGCGCAGTCCTGTTACGGACCTTTGTAATGGTACTGGTCGCGATCATGCTATTAAACCACCCGTCGATGCCGGAGGTTTGCGGGGAGCGGGAAAGAAGAAAAAAATCACGGTTAAAAAAAAAAGCGAAGCGGGTCAGGCTGTGCCCGAGAAAAAAAGAGCTGAGGTTGTATGCCTTTATGGACGGGGTCTCCCCGGTTCAGCAACAGCAAGTTGGGGGAAAGCCCAGAAAGGGAAAGAACCTCATGAATGTCAGAGCATATCCGCTTGGGATGAGGAAAAAAAAGATTTAAATTGAAGGCGTAAGGAATTTATTGGGGTAAGGAAAGGTTCTAGTAAATAGGAAACCGGCGTTGAATCGGCAAAAGTGGGGCTGAGGGAATTGTTATGGGTGCTTGAAGGAAAAAAAAATACTGTGGACGGAAGGAGGCACTGAAAACCAGCTTAAAACCTCAGAAAGACATAGACTCCCAAACAAACAGGGAGGAAAAAAAACCCTCCGCACCACAAAAGACATCAAAAAGGAGACCAATTGATACAAGGAGGGGTGGTGGATTTTGGACGAACGGTTAAGGAATGTCAAATATTTGTTCGGGGACTGTATAAAAGTCGAAGAAAGAAATTGTCAGAAAGGTCTTGAGGGAGAGAAAGCGTCACGAATTTAGCGCTGAGGCAAGGGCCACACACTAAAAGCCAAGTGGGACTGTCAAATGATCAGTCAAAACACAACACCGTAAGGGAAGGAGAATCATATAGAAGTTAATTACTGGCGACAGGCAACTCATTGGCCGTTTGAGAAAGCGGCCTCATTAGTGAACTTTCTCGAAAAGAACAGAAAGGGCACCGAGAGGGAAGCAAGAAGGCTTAGATCGGGGATTTGTACACAAAAAGGATAAAGGAGGGGGGAAAGGGGCCTGAACCAAGAAGGTTCCAAACAACTCCTTCTAGGCTAACGGAATGGCTTGGTCTTGTAAGGAAATTCCTGGCCGTGTGGGGGGGAAGCAGGAAAGGTTCGCAGTAGCAGGAAAAAAACAACATCATCAGGGGGGAGGAAATGATCAGGTGGAAAACAAAAAAGTTCATATAGTGCAATTCACCCAAGAAAAAAACCCTTAGATTTAAAAGGCATAGGTATAGCCGGGCAAGGCTCCCAAGAAGGAGTAAGCGACAGAAGCGGGAGGCATTCACCACGCACGTCATTTTTAAAAACAGGAAAGGGGAAATGCAAGTTCATTCGGGAAAAATTGCAGGGGGCCTAACCATAACCTCCAGACTAACGATTCCTGAAGGCTCGCTGGTCAGTTCCCTGCAACAAAGAAGGGGGAAAACGAAAAAGATCCGCTTAGACGTTCCGTAGTAAAAAATGAATTGTGGGCCAGGAAGGGACTTTATACCTCAAAAGGGACACCAAGACCTCAAAAAACTTCGACCTATCTGTTAAAAGAAATGAAAGGGTCAAAACTCGGACAAGGGGGACCCTTCAACTCGTGCGGATAAGTAAAAAAAATTGGGTCAAGAAGATCTACTAAAAGCCTTCCGTTCCTTCTACTTCTTACGAGAAAAGAAAAACCGGTCTAAAAGGGGGGGTCGTTTGCACGGGTGTAAATGAACCAGGTAAAAAAGGAAAAAACACGTGAAAAAATCAAGGATACAGGTCCAGCGTCACGTTTTGGGGACAAGATTTTAATGCCTCCAGCAGGAATTCAAAGAGCTCTTTTCTTGGAGGACACAAAGATGGGGAGACTGAAACTTTTGAGAAACAAATTTCTTGGCCGGAATGAACCAAAATGGCCCGAGAAACCATTTCGCGCCAAGAACCATATCACGCACTCAGCGCGGGGAGGGGGGGGGGTCCGAAAAGCGGGCGACGAGTAGGAAAAAAATAGCGTAGCGGCGCCACAAAGGGAAGGGGGTGACCTCCTCCTTCCTCATAGTAAATAGAGAAAATGCAACCAAAGACAACGCACCCTGCAAACCTGGGAAAAGGACAGAGGGGAATTCAATTCGTTATGACAAAGGTTTGAGGCGAAGGAAAATTTTGGAGAGTGGAAATACGAAGTAGTAAAAATTACTCGAAAAACAGGAAAAGGCGGTCATATGAAGAGAACTTTTTTTGGCGAGAAGCAACAAACTGAAGTTACGGTTCAAGGAGGCGTGGTACAACTCGAAAAGCCCAATACGGCTAACAAGGCCCTAATACAAGCCAAAACTGAAAACGAAGAGCAAAAACCCACAGTACAATGAAAATCGAGGGGAATGTTTTGTACCAAAATCTGACACAGGATCGCTAAAGTTTACGAGGATGAAATTAAAAAAAAGAAGGGCGGGGTGGACAATTGAAGGAAAAGAAAGAAACGCACTAGTGCGCGGGACGCTCAGACAGAACTCGATTCAAATGATATTACCAAAAGAAAGATCATGAATATCCTGCTAACGGTTGGGTTAAAGGGTGTTCCTGGGAAAAAAAGGAAAAACCCTCGCTGCTCTATTGGCCGAGGTGTGAAAAAAGACCAATAAGGTGCTTCAAAAAGTCCCGAAATGAACGAGAAGGAGGGGGTGGGAGGTAGATAAAGGTAGGGGAGCCGCAGAATCGCAGCTCCAAAAACGTTGTTCGCGATCCGGAAAACTTAAAATCGCTGGCCAAGAAATGAAGAAATCTTCCGAGAGCCCATGTCCCGGGGGGGAAGCGATCAGATAGTTTGTGGGGAATGGAAAACGAAAAGACTGAAGGCTAACTGAGAGTGGGAATGAGCCGCTCCCTCGACGCACGAGAAACTGGAAAAAAAAGTCACTTTATCGAAAAGCAAGACTTGGCCCGGGAGAGGGAAGGGTTACAAAAAACTCGAACGATAAACCAACTGCAAAAACGAACGATCAAAACTAACCTTTCCAATGAGAAAAAGAACGATCCAGGCCTATATGTGGGAGCACAAACGTGGGTTGCAGAGGGATTGAAGATCTATCTATCAACGGGACCGAAGCTTCGAAGAAGATACGTCACTCCGAAAAAGCTTGATCAGGACAGGCAAGAAGAAAAAAATTGAAAAAAAATAGAGAGCAAGAAAAAAGGTATTAATAAGAGAATCAAATAACTGATGGTAATTTCCAAGAAAACTTGGACTCAAGACGACGCGGGAGGGGGAAAAGGAAAACTGCAGCCAGATGCCGTGGAGAGAGATAGCACAAGTCGTGACAAACACTGAAGAGGGAGTGCCGCATGGGGTCCATGAGGAAAGGTAGCTGGTAGGGCAAGCTCTCGACGAACACGTTTAAACGTTCACAGTGTGGAGAAATCGGCGATCAAGAGGGTTTGGACGCAAGAGCCGGCAATGAAGCTTCGATCAAGAGATGAGATCTGCATAAAATAGTGGGAGGAGAGGGGACGGCGCAATGTCACTATCTCAAAACTTCAAAGATCTTTTTTGCAGACATCTTAAGATAAGAACAAAACAAGCAGTCAGGCGTGAAAAAAAGGGAAGGACCGTTCAACGCAGCGCGGGAAGCAAGCTGAAAAAAAAAAAGGGCAGACTCAGGGAGAGATCGAACAACCCCAAATGAAGGATCGAACATGTACTGAAAACGACAGCTTCTGACCTCCCGGGACAGATTAGCAAAAGAGGTGTAGGAAGAAAATGCAAAAAGAGCAAAGGAAAAAAAAACCGTACGCAGGCGCTTTAGCTCCGGCGGAAAGGACCTTCTGAGATATAGGGGGTTTTGCGTTCTGAACGGCGTCACGAGGGAGCGGAATGACAGTAATTTGGGTAAGGGTTTTTGGCCAAATTGATAAGGAAAGGGAAAACTCCTTGGTAGGATATCCGTAAAGATGGACTTTTCAAAAAGAAATTGAAGAGATATTGGAATGGTTAGGAACCTGGAAGCCGTGTTCAGGGAAAAAGTTTTCTGAAGAGTAAAAAAGAGCTTGGGGGGGGGCCATAAAAGGTGGCAACAAAAAGAATCTAAAAAGGATAGTATCTTAGTCTGAAAAAAAAGTCGAAGGACCCTAGAGGTGTCTTAGGTAGTGGAATTAAAGTCCACGTTCGGATTGGAGACAAGCGGGAAAAAATTTGAAGGAAAAGAAACATAAGCGGGTAAAGAACAGGGGTAAAAAAACACAAAACGCGTCCATCTGAACATGAAAGTCTTGTGAGTGGGCGAAGCTGAAAACGGATTTAGCCCAAGCCAGGTGGAAAACGCTAAAGGGAAAGGAAGATACGAAGAGGAAAAAGAGGGAGAAACACCCACTTCGTAAATCGAGAGTACAGGGGAAAGCGAAAGATACCCGGATGTTTGATTGGTGCCATTCCACTGGAAAAAGGGATGGCTGAGGTCCTAACCATGGTGGGAAGCCAAATTTTAGTCTCCGAAACACTGAAACATTCTTGTGGAAGGAGGAAATCTGGGGACCAACCCGAGGGGAGACAGGTCCCAAAAGCTCCACCTTGTTAGTACTGTTGATACGAAGTTGGAAATCATACCCGAACGCTGGGGGGAAAAAAAACAATTTCAAAGTGGTAACCATAGGAAAAGATTCAGGTAAGGAGAAGGCTTGAAGGGGTTTTATGAAAAGCGAGGGAAGAGGAGGCGGAGCCGGGGACTGAGACGAATTCCCAGATTGAGGAACAATGGAATGGTGGGCTTGGTAAAAACGAGTTTACTTTAAAACGTGAAAGGAAAAAAAGCGTTGACTGTAAAAAGGAAAAGGTCAAGTATGCCTGTTGGTTCGGGACAAGCAACAAGGAAAATTAATACCAAGGAACGGTTCTTGAAGTTTTGGGAGGGAAGACCAATCCATCACACTCCGCGGATCGTGTTCCGTAGAAAGTCTCGGTCCGTGTTCAAGTAAAAAGGGGAAGGGTGGAGAACCCGCTTCTCCTTCAGGGTGAGTGCACTAAGCAATGCAAGAGAGGGTGGGGGGTGATGAAACCTGGAGTGGGAATGGGAGGAGGACGACTGTATTTTGAGGAAAAGGATACATTAACTAATACCCAGGCGTTAAGTTAAGTGGGAGCTGGAAATTTAGGGGGCTTGCCAAAGAATCCTCGAAAATTGGACCATGAAGAAACAGCGATGTTGACTGACTCTGCCTGAATAAGAAGGACCAACCACATTTCCGGCAGGACGAAACACGCACGTTGACAAACTACAAAGACATTAAGAAAAAGAAAAAAAAATACGGGGTGTGGGGGTGTCACAGATCACTTGGAATGCCAATTTCAATAGTACCTTCTTGAAATGGGTTAATCAACAAAATCGGAAAACATTCTCAGGAAGAAGGGGAAGGAAATGATTGGGGATCGAGAAAGAAATCAGATGAAAAAGGAATGATTTGAAGATGGTAGCCGGCAGGAAGTAAGAATAGCTAGATAAACACACCAACTTATGATAAAGATGCTTTCACCTGCTGTGGCAACTCTTGCGGAAAAGCAATTCGGAACGCTTTCTCGTATCCGAACGTGAACCTTCAGACAAAGGGAAAAGAAGAGAACTTCAGAGCGTGTGATTAACAGTTTGGTCCCAACAGAAGGCAAAAATTCATTGGAAACTTGCCAGCCAAACTCGAGGGTTCCAAAAAAACAACAATTGGCTTATCCTATGAATGGCGGGAAGTGGGACTGCAGTTGGGGGGAGGGGGGAGAAGGAAGCATCGTGCAGATCAAGGGACAGTCAAGCCGCGAAGAACGAGCCGATCAGGAAAAAAAGGAATCATGGGAGGAGTCGGACCTTCATAAATAATTTAACTATCCCATCCAAAACCCTTTTGCCCGAGAAAAGAATAGCGCAGGCAATAGGCTCATGGCACGAGAAGAGAGTACTCTCCGACATCAAACACTAGAAAAACATCAAGCGAAGGGGGGGACAGGACTTCCAAATTAAAAAAAAAAGAGGGGACATGGACAATCCAACTTTCAATGCGGCTTGGGTTTCCGGGACGGACGGCAATCCCGGCGCTCCAGACTCCGATGAAGGCGGTGGAGCGGTCCTTACCAGGATTCACAAAACTTTGGAGGAAAAAACAACGTTCCGTGTAATGGAGGGGTTGCTATTGACCCGACCGCAAAAAGGCATAGAAGGAGCTCGCATACTAAAAGCAGAGACCTAATTGAAACACGACGAAGTCAAGAAAACTGTACTCTACATTCAGCTCAAAAAAACAAATTTCCTCTGAATGAGGGAGGGAGAGAAGTACAAGCCGGAACGTGGAGAGTTCCAAGCGCTCCGGGAGAACTAAAGCCTCAAGCCTTCGGAAGGGAACTTGGCAAAACTACTTTAGTTAGGAAACTATGGAAAACAAGTCAAGAAGAGGAAAGGTTCTTCCATGGCGGGTTTAATAACAGGGAACACGGCGGGAATAACCAGGACTACAGGAGAAAGGGGGAAAAACCGGAAAATCTCACGCCTTTTTCGAGAACGGGTCATGAGGCTCCATAAAATTAAAAGAAAATACTGGATGAAAGGGGGGGACGACACATCTGGAGTACAAAAAAGTAGGGGGGTTACGAAGAAGAGGGTGAAAAAACCCAATACGGTTGTTGACCTTCCAAATCAGACCATCCGCCAGCGGACAAAAGAAGGATAAAGGAGAGGCAGGGTGAGTGGAAAGGGAAATCGCGTGCGCAGATTATTCACGACGCATGTTAGAGGCAAGAATGGAGAAAACGGAGGGTTAAGACTTGTCGAAACGGAAAAAGACAACCAACAACGGCATTCAGTAGAAACCTGGAATCGGTGGACCGTTGGTGGAAAGCTATGACATCGGGCCGGTTTACGTAGAAAGGTACCTTTGGAGATGGGATTCGATAAAAAAAGGGGTTGTGGAAAAGTTGCAGGCCAAACCGACACATTAAACAGAAGGGGGGTATTCTTCGGCTTTGTGTGTACGAAAAGCCGACCAAGAGTCAGTGGAGCAAGGCGTGTTTTAAAGGGGGGGAAAGGGAAAACCAAACTTACCAAAAGTTCAGATATACCCGCCGGAACGGAACGAAAAAGTCAAACCCCAAATGGGTATGACTGACCTTCGGTTGGCCAGACTCTCACTGAGATAGCTACAGGAAGGGTGAAAACTATTTACAGGTGATAAAACCTGGCAAAAAAAAAAAAAAATGGGGAATTTTCTCCCCATTCGCGGAACTCACTACTGCGGGACCCGAAGAGGGAAACCTGAACGAACTCGGGGAAAAACTCTAGTATAAACGAAGATGACCTCAACGGAAAAGGGGGAAGAGCCTCTCAAGGGGGTGGGGAAGGAGAGGTTGTTGACGTTAAGAAGCAACCGGTCCTTTATGCTACTTAAACCGCCTCAAAAGTAGAGTCTCCCAGGAATGGGAAAAGAAAGAGGTTCCGATAAAGGCTTTGTGCTGCGAATTTTGGCGCAAAGAAGCTGAGAAGATTAAAGGTTCAGAAAGGGACGCACGGGAATCTGGGAGAAAAGAGCGGTGCAATAGGGCGTCCTCATGATGTCTGGGTGGCGCTGAGAAGAGGTGGGTTACCAGATGTGCAAAAGAAAATCCCGGGGAAAAGAGACAGACCTGCGGTGAATGGACCGAAGGCCTCTGACGAAAGGAGATCGTATAATCCCAGTAAGGGAATTGTAGGAGAGCCAGAAGGGAAAGTCACTCAAAAAAAACCTCGGCGATAAACTCCACCAAAAGAAGGTCTCATTAACCTGGGCGAAGTTGCAGTGGAGACGCATGATGGCCGAGGAAAATCGGAGTCCGAGGGAAGTAGTGCTCACAGGGTAGTCAGGAGAGGAGATCAAAACGGTAATAATGCGAGGGTTGTGAGTATCTCGTTCCACGTTAGCGTATCATATAGAGAAGGGGGAACATAAAAGAGAAGAGGGCTTGAGCTCTCTCAAGAAAAAAACCGGTATGGGGGAAATATCGCACGTGGCGGGAGACCGACAAAAAGAGGTATTTGCGAGTAAGCAGAGGGGAGAACTTAAAGCAAAAACTGATTCGGGTATGGAAAACCTTCGGGGAAACGAAGAAGGGACGTTGGTTTAGATCTACGAAAAAAAATACCCTTCGTCAAGTGTGTAAAGGAAGATTCCATTGGGTTGGGAATATCGTAGTGAGGAATCTTTTTTTAAAATAAAGAAGACGGCTTCGGAAAATAAATAGAAGGGAGAAAGAGAAGAAAGGGAGGAGAGGACAAAGTCGCAAATTAAAAGGAAGGTAGTCAGGATTCAAAACGATTTTCTTGTGTCACTCTGGCAACAATATGTGCGCGACAAGGAAAAAACATGGCAGAAAAAAACTCGAAATGGAAAAGATCTCAGCCATTTCAGGGAAGCCGCTCAAGAGAGAGAGGGACTCTACGGGAGGAAAAAGCAAACTTGGAGTCCCTATGATGAGAGGAGGATAAAGCCCACAAAGACCGGATCGAACATTGAAACCTTCGCTGCAGGCTCATAGTCGATCCGTCGTAACAGATTGAGGAAAAGAAAACGGTTGTAAGAACAGAAAAAACGGCAAAAAAAAAAGCTGTCAGGGAGGGGGGAATCGAAGTGAGGAAAGTAGGGCTACTAGATGTAAAGAAGAAGGGCGGCGTTCCTAAAACGCGGCGTCAAACACAGTTAGGTGGCCTAGAAGATTGGAAAGGAATAAAAAAAAAAAAAAAAAAAAAAAAAGAAAAAAAAAAAAAAAAAAAAAAAAAAAACACAAAAAAAAAAAAAAAAAAAACAAAAAAAATGGACAAGGGTGTTTGGCGGTTACCACGTGTGGAAGGAAGGGACGATCTTCATGAAAGATTGTCTGGGCCACCGCAGTAAGAGAATTGGGGCGCGATTGGGAAGCTGGGGGGATTCTGGACTTCGTTTTTACAGTTAATGTGGGTCTGCCACTTGATCCGTATTTGGGGGGGACGAACTTTTTTGCAAACAACAAGCAGACTGGAAAAAAATGATCGGAGAGTCGGAAAAAAAAAACAGTTCCAAAAGAGAAAAGATTGAAAAGGTTTTGGGCAAAGAATGCAGAAGCCGGACCTTCCAAGAAGTGATCCCATCTCAGGGGTCCGGCGAAAGCCCGAAAAACGATCCCGACGGAACGAGTGAAAGCCCCCAAGCAACAGGGAGAAGCTGATACTGCAAAGGAGTTTGAGGGAAAAGTTTAAGAAGTATCTATGCGAAAAAAAGGAGGTCGGTCCAAAATGTGGACGCCGATGCCACTAAGGCGTGGAAAACCGGAGAAACTGGAAAAGCAAAAATGACTTGAGGTTAGGGAAGAGGGGCGGTGGGAAAAAAAGAATGTTGGATTGGGAAGACACTGGAAAAGAATGGGGTTGGAGCCAAAGAGCGAAAGGGTCGAACACGAGGGGGGAAAAAAGCCGAAGTCGCCTACATATACTTGTCAACGATTTATCGCATTAAACGAAGAGAAAAAGAAGAGGAGGCGGGAACAGGAAATCTTATCCTTTCGTACGGGGGTTTTGGGGAGGGGACGCCGGGATGACAAGGGAGGAAAACCGACAGGGGCAAGAACCAAAATGGGAAAAGGCCATAGTTCGCGCGGGAGAACGTAAGGAAAATTGTTGTAAGGGAAACGCCGAGCACCTCGGGATTGTAAAGGAAGCCACGGGTCCGGGGAAGAAGGGGAACCGTTCGGGGAAAATTAAATTCAAAAAGGGGAGGGCAAATGCCCTTGGGGGGGTTGGTTGAGTACTAATGACGAAATTGCAAATATCTACTCGGCGAAAAAGGAAAAAGACACTTCGGTGAAGAAGGTGGGAGGTCCGGTCCAAGTGAAAAGGGCAAAAGAGAAAAAGGATAGAACGGGAAAGGAGAAACGGAGGGCCGTTATTGGAGGGAAAGCAGATAGAGAAACCGCGATAGGTTGACTTTGATTCGACGGTGAGTCGCGCTTTTTGCAGCAAACACATGGAAAGTTTGATAGAAGGGACAAGGGAGTGTTGCACGGGAGGAAAGGGATGCGCAGAAAAAGACCGCGTGAAGGGAGGTTAGACAGGAACTTTGGAAATGTACGGAGCGACGGAAGGGGGAGCCGGAAATAGCTCATCTATTGCTGCTGCAATAAGAGGGAAATGAGACGGCAAAAGGGTTGAGGATGGGATAGGAATTTTGGGGTCTTGAAAGGGAGGAAAAAAAGAAGAAAGTAATGGGAGAAGAAAAACAGGGGGGGGGGGGAACTGGAAGTCAAGGGGCCAAAAAGGAGGATTTGGAAAAAGGTCCTGAAGGAGAAAAAGCAGTAGAAACGCAAAAGAAAGACAGCCCCACCGCGCCCACCGAAGCCATTCCATCACTAGATGATCCGAGAAAAAGTTGAATTGAAAAAAGGGAAGTCAATGAAGGGAAAAAGAAAGGGTAATAAAAAAGGTAAAATTCTCCTTATGACAGGGGGAATGAAAGGGAATGGGACTTGAGGAGAGAAATCGTGAAACCCTAAGACGCTGGCAAAGCCAACTTTTCAAAGCAAGAAAAAAAAGAAAAGAAAGCTCGCAAACGACACACAAAAAAGAGAGGGAAAAGAAGATAAAGGTAAAAAAACGGGCCTAGAGGGGGGAGGGGACACTTCATACTTCGCGGAAGAAATAAGTGAAACTTTTACTCATCCACCTCACATTCACACGGACAAAGATAGAGAAAGGGCTGGCGGGTTTGGGACCAAGTTTTCCAAGAGGATACCCTTCAAGAATGGAAGGGGGGAACTTCACCAGAAGGGGGGGGAAAAAAAGAAACTCCTTAAATGCACATGGGAGACCGGATGAATAGGGTCGTTGGCACGGCGGGTGGGGGAGAACGGCCGGTTGCGACGCAGGTATCATCTTGAAGGGGAGAGGAAATACATTAAAATCCACGAGAAGGGGGTGGAACCCGAAAGGATCAAAGTTAAAAAACAGTTAGAAGGGGGGGGGGGAGGGGAGGTCGTAGAAAACAATAAAGTAAGATAACCACCGACAACCCGTTGGAAATAAAAGCAATGAATGCAAGCAATCTATATCCTGAGAAACACTCACCAATACCTTAGATCAAAGAAGGAAAAACGAGGTCAGAAAAAAAAAAGGGAAAATTGTGGGATGAAAAGAATTCCTCCAAGAACAAGGATTGGCATTGGGGATCCAACTTAAATGCTTTGCAAAGGAAAAAAGACCCTTGAATCCATTACTAAACGAGGAGTAAATAAGTGCGCTGGTCGGGGGGCCTCTTCAAGAAAGACGGGCACGACAAAGGGAGAAAAAGGTCCGGTTTTGAAGGGGGGTTGAGAAAGGATTACAAGACCGCAACACTTCGGCCACACAGGAGAACAAAAAAGAAAAACAGAAACCTATCTTTTCAGAAGGGAAAACGACGTTCAATTAGGAGAAATATTTGAGAAACATGAGACGCCACACCAAGGAGGGGGGAAGGAAGGAGTGAATGAGGGAGATAAGTAAAAAGGAGAAAAGAAGGGAGTTAAAAATCGCTAGGAGTCCGGACATAAAAAGAAAGGGCCTGTCTGTCGACTTCTTAACGCGCGAACGAAGTAAACCGTTCAATGAACCATGGTTTGGAAAGCGTCGGTGTAATACCCGTATAAGAAGGAGGAATAACCAGGAAACGAAAGGTGAGGAGGACCGTACAGGGTCCTGTAGATCAAAGTTTCATAACGGCCATGGAGGGAGCATATAAAAGGTGCTACTAAAGCTTTGAAGTGAAAAACACTAGGGGGGGGGGTCGACTTCAGGACGGAGCAAGAAACCGAGGAGGTCCATTGGAAAGTCACAATGAAAAAGACAACGGTGTATGCCATTCGAGAAAGGAAAAAGCTAAACGATTAAAAAAGAAATGTTCCTTATGTCCATCTGACCGGGAACGATACTGGAGAGGGAGGAAAGGTTAAGGGGCGGCAAGTCAAAACCTGCGGGGGGACCGAAGTAATCAAGGGTGAAGAATAGAAATCAGGACGAAAAATGAAAGAGAGAACCACGCACTGCAAGTATCCCAAGTGACAGCTCCGGGGGGTGGGCGGAAAAAAGTGGTTGGAAATTGCGTTGCGTGGCGGGCCGTAAAATTGGGGGGGAGATGGGGAGAGAAAGAAACGTGGGAAGGGGTCCGACGGACGACCGACCAAAAAAGGTACCAGGGCGGGAGAACGAAATGTTCTACGCAACAAAAAGACTATAATTGCCGGGGTCAAGGAGGATGGTTGGGAAAAAAGGGGGAATCAATACCAGAAAGGGAGAAATATTCAGGAATGATAAACCCATGCCGAAAGAAAAAACGACTACAATAATCCAAAGGGAGCTAAAAAGGGATTGCCACGTCAAGAAATCTCTATCCAATTAGGTCATATTGAAAGGTATCAAAATGGCCAAAACCGGAGGGTGAAAAAAAAAGGAAAGAACTGTAAAGATCAAGGGGAAAGAAGAAAGGGAAGCACGCGATAAAAAGGTCCTAACTCTGATTCCACCTATTAGACTCCTAAAGTTATCCATGGCAAGAAAAAGAGCAGCGGTTTAAAGCTCTGTTGGTGCTGGCCCCGAATTCCCAGAAGAATAGGAGACTCTTTCCGCCGGGGGATCAAGGGAACAGTGAAACCGAGAAGGGAAGCAAAGGTTCCGAAGGGAGTTTGGGTTGGAAAATATAAAACGGCAGCACCGAATTGCCCTTTGGTCGAGAAATACAAGTAAAGCTTTGCGCTCGTCGGGAGGCGAATGGCGCAACATCTTCCGCGGAAGAAGACGGGAATGGTGTCCGCAAAAAGAAATTGGGGGGGGGAACCAGGGTTAAAAAAGAATACGGAGGAACACCGCCGACCTTAGAGTGAATTGCACCTCTTTAGAAAAAAAAAGCACTTATGGAAGCGAAAATTTAGGGGAAGTTGGCGGAATAAATTGGAAAGGCTTATGTCTAACAAAAAACGTGCTCGCAGACGAATAAACCACCTGCCAACTGGAAAAGAAAGAAAATTAACCGGAGGGGAAGAGAATCGGAAAAAGCCTTCCTTGCATATTTCCATACGCGGCAAGACTGCGGTCTCGAAAGGGATGATCTCGACCAACTTAATAATGTTCGTAAGAAGATGAGACGGCGTCTGCAGTCCTCAAGCGCTGGGAATTCTGGGAAGGAAACAGCACACCAGGGAGATCTCTCAGGAACAAAAAAAACGAAGGCGGGAAAAAAGTAGAACACAGAGGGGTATAGGTCCAGAAAAAGCGCTTGTTACTCTACTAGATAGAAAAAGTAAAATTCTCCCCTTCTGACGGGAGAAAGAGTATCGCCAGACCGTCGGTGCCAATAAAAAAGCTGCCGAGGATGGAATGAGCAGGAAGCGCGAAATCTGGAAATTCGTCAAGTGTAAGGCGCTCTTTCAAAGTTGGCGGTGGTGGGGGGGCGTCCTGGTCTCAGTCTTGGGTAATCAGAAAAAATGCAATTCTTCAGGAAAGAGAACACCAACGAGAGGAAAAACAGACTAATAAAGGGAGGCGAGTCCAGAGTAGAATTCACGCTCGAGGCGACGTCCAAGAGGCGGTTTGCAAGGAAAAAGGGTGAAGAGAAAAAAACCCCTTCATTCTCAGTCCCTCAGAAGAAGAGGATCAAAGGCTCCCGACGGGAGCGGAAAAGGAGCCAAGATTCCGCCGGAGGATCTGAGAGGGAAGAAAAGGAGCGAAGGATGGAGAACAATTGCAAAAAAAAGCCCGGATACAGGAACGTTGCAGAATTCAGCTTTAAGAAATGATATCTTGCTAACCATCCAACTATTGACGAAGAAACGAGAAAGGTGAATTCTGGGAACAGGCAAAAAGCCCTGCAAAAAAGAGAAAAGGAAGGAAGGCGCACCCGAGGGAAGGGAAAGTACCTTGCTACTACAAGTATCCGAGGTGTCAGGAAGGGTGAGGAAAGGGTTCACTTAGTGTTGCAGCATTTGAAAGGGATGGCAACGTTGGGTTTGTTTGGGGAATTTGAAAGGGGCAAAAAAAAAGGGGTCGGGAGTCCGTGAATATTGTCGTGGACAACCGCAAGAAAAGATAGGAAAAGGGATTGAAAAGCGGGGGGGGATTCTTTATCTTTTTAAAGTTCAGATGTATCTTCAGAGCGGGAGGAATGGGGGCCGAAAAAGGGGTTGGACCACTCCTAGGAGAAACTTTATCAATGAAGTCAAAAACATTTCACGAATAATAAAACTCGGGGTCGGGAGGAAGGAAGGAAAAAAGTCCATTAATTGATACAAAAAAAAAAAATCAGAAAAATGGTGAACGACCGCACCATAGCAAGACGCACAAAGACCCACTTCCCTCGTCAGGAGATACAGGCAGTTTCTTTCTGTTTAGTTTGGGATCATGATCAGAGAGAAACAAGAATGGGGGGAGGTACCCACGCCATGTGTGAATCAAACCGCTAACGGAGTCGGGGAAGAATCTCCAAACATCCTCAGAGGGCAGGGAAATTATTCTTGCTCTGTCTCAAAATTGAAGCAAAAACGGGAGGTTTTAATTTTGCATGAAATGGAAAGAAGAGGGGTGGCTCAAAGGAGGAGGAAGGAAACCCATAGTGGGGGGGGACGGAAAGAAATGTGGAAATCATAGAATAAGTGCAGAAGATGGATGCGGCATGAAACTCGTTGGCTCAGAAGAGGACAGGAGATATCCTTTCGGCGGGTGAGAACTCCTGTGAAGGGTATTACAAAAGAATGGAAAAGAAAGGGTTGAAGGTGGGGAAAAGCGCAAGTAGAAAAAGAAAAAGAAATGGATCGGCGGCTTGAGTGGGGTCAACAGCCCGGGGGCCGAGAGAACTGTAACAAGAGAGTGAATCCTTTTTTACGTATCTCCAGAATTCAACATAGTTAAGTCCCAATCAAAATTTGGTGAGGGAGTGACCAGGTAATGTAAAAGAAAGAAACCTTGAGCAAGAGGGTGAAAGGGCAGAGGGTAGAGAGTGCGAAGCAAAAGGGAGATCCGTCAGGTAACAAGGAGGTTTCCGGATAAAGGCACCAGCAAATTAAATTACCGTAAAAGGATATTCTTTCCTTATGGGTATGAGGAAAGCTAACCATCAAAAGAAGAAGTATTAGTAATGGAGGTAAGAAACGGGGCCGTCCGGGCACGCAAACAAGCATGGGGGGTGGATAGGACATGGAACAAGAAGGAAAGGGGTCCGTCAGGGTTACTGATCAAAAAAAATCAGATGGGGATTTGTGAGTACCGAATTGTTGGGGAAACTGTAAAAAGGTTTTTGAGTCCGGCGAGCCAGGCTATCCTCCTTCTTCAGCCCAGCTTAAAGTAGAAAAAAAGGTTGCAAGGGGAGAGAAGAGGATTTGGTAGTGAAGAAGAGAAGCCCAAATGAGACGGGTTGAACGGAAAGGATCGTACAAAAGGCGCGATGACTGGTCCCTGCTTGATAACGCTTATCAGGCGAAGACAATTCCTTCATGGAAAACAAACCGCCGTTGCCCACGACCAAGCCATTCATCGTAAAAAGAAGTCAGAAGGAGGTGGGGATGGGGTTGGAAGAAAAAATATCTGGGAAGCAAAGGTAATTATGGTACCTTCTGGAACGGTAAAATAACAGAAGAAAGAAGAAGAACTGTCCCCTTTGTGTAGGAAGGTTTGTCAGAGGACTGAAAGAAAGGTGATTACTCTTCTGCAATGGGATTTGCACCACTTGTCCTACGCCGAGGGAAAGGAAGATAGTCGAGAAGAGAAAAAAAAGTATGGGGGTGGTAAATAGGAGGAGGGATGGTACTTTGAAAATGGCCTAAGAAAAGTGGGGTGGCATTCATGCCGTCGCTGCCTCAAATTCAGAAGAGTGGAAATAGGCATCCCTAACAATTAACACCGGGTGAATGAAAAAATCAGGATAACTGTCGAGGACGGGGGGGATGGAAAGGGTTTAAGAAGGAGACAAGAAGTTGAAAGAATCACATCAACACCAGAGTGGTTTCGAAGCCAAAAAAGCCATCAGGTAAGGAAACTTCTGGGGGGGGTCGTTTTCACGATTGGGCATGAAAGGCCAGGTGGGGCGGAAAGAAAAGAGTTAAGCGATAAGAAAACATTCAACATCGGGGGGACTGGGGGTAAGCCACTTAGTTTAACAATTCAAATTCAGGGGTAATGAAGTTAATAACCTTAAAAGAAAAGACAACTAAAAAAAAATCAACCTTTAAAGATTTAACTCCTGGGGCTGCAGAAAGAGGAAAAGGGATAGCCACAATACAGGGGGCTCCGACTTTCCCAATGTAGGATGCACAACATAAGACGGGCATTGTATGGGAAAAGGAAGTGACAAAGAGGACAGTGTCCGAAACATTCAATTTTGTTTGGTCTTTTTTCGGAAACACGGCGGCAAAAAAGAGGACGAATCCGATAGGATCATTCAAAAAGACGTGAGAGGGGACGGGGAAGGAAGCACAAATAACCAGAATCCTCTTTCGACCGGGTCAGGGAGGAAAAAAAAAGGATTGGTGTTTACCACCGAAAACTTCCTTCATCAATATGCCGGAGGGCTCAACAAGCTGACCTGAGGGGAACACTGACAGCAGGACGTCAAAGGAGAGGGATCAGTTAAATTCAAAAGCAAAGCAACCAAGAAGAATTTGTTGAAGCACTTGGGAATAGGGGCGGAAATTAAAGGGAAAAGGGGGGTCTTTATCAGGCCTCTGCGCGGAGGGGGCATAAAAAATAGACGGCCACAGTACCGGCTTGGCTCGCTTGGAAAGAAAGAGAGGAGAGAGGGAACAAGAAAAGGGGTTGTCAGTAAAAACCTGGTTGAGTGACAGGAAGTACCTGTGTGAATGACCCTGTAAAACTCAGAAAAAGACGCAGGGATCCTTCTTTACCCACATAACGACTGGTGGGCGCAACGAAAGTTCATGGAAGGGAAACTAACAGAAGGCAGGAGGAAGTGCTAGTTATTGATGCGACTACATCTTGAGAGACAAAAGGGGGGTTAAAATCATCTTTTGAGACCCCAAAACTCTTTCTTTACAGGAAGTTCACAATTGAACCAAAAAGCCAGGGAATTAATCAAAAAAGAGTAAACTGAACATCAAAGGATTGATCAAGGGAGCATGGGAGTGAGAAAGGGCGCGCCGATTATTAGAACACCTCAGGGATCGGCATCGGAAAAGGAAAACTGGACTAATCCTTGTCTAAAGATCGACTAGAATTCAACCATAAACAACGAAGTAGAAAGCACCTGGCACGGCGTGGGAACGAGGGAAAAAAGGTTAAAATCTTCAGTGTTAGGGATCCGTAAGGGGTTGATGGGGAAATAAAGCGGAACGTGGACGTGTCCGGCCTAAAGAAAGACACGTTCACAAGCGGAAATAGTCTTCTTAACGGTTTTTAAAAAAAAAAATGAAACAAACTCCTCAGACTGGGAAAGGGGGCACGTGTGGTGAAAACCTTGTCAGTCCACACAATACAGAAAGCAGAAAACAAAGCTGAAACCAAACGAAAGTCCCCAACTCTTCAATCAAAGAAAGAGAGTGACTTCTTTTGAAAGACGGATACTTTCAAATAGATTTCATCGAAAGAAAAGGGGGTACAGAATGGAAAGGGGTAAAAATGCCAACAAAAAACAATTGTGTAAATTCCCAGACAAAATTCATCGACACGCAGAGAAAAGTGGAACAGGAAAGCGCGAGTAAACCGAAAAACCGTTCAACTTCTATGGAGGACCGAATGACGGGAAAGGGAAAGTCCCTTTCAATTTCCTAGGAGTGTTTGGCAGGTAATGTTTTTTGGGGGGGAAAGAGGAAGGAAGAAAAACAGACGCTTTGGTTTGGAGCTACGACCTGTCCCAAGAGGCATCGAAGATGAAGGGCGAGCGCATTTCAAAACAAGCTTTACTATACGGACCAGGAGGGGCTCAGTTTTTCGCGCAAGAGAACGGACCAAGAAAAATCGCGTATCCAAAAAAGGGGGGAAAAGCGCGGGGGACGGGAGAAAATGGCGCGAAAATAGTCACAAAGTGGCATAGACTGCATGGTCCTGGCAGGAAGGTTGGGGGGGCTCGAGAAGAGGGGGTTTTGGACCAATTTTTCAAAAGAGAGAAAGCGTAAGTCTGAAAATAAAACGACCTATCGGGGGGAATGCGCCGTAGGAAGAGGGGGGAAAATGTCCAAGAAAGGAGTGAAGACTACAGAGGAAACTTGGCATTGGATCGAGGACGTACTGAGAAAATTTGATGAAAGAAGGCCTACATCAAATCTATAAAAAAATTCAGGGGAAAAGAGTCTCCTTCACCCGTGAAGACGTGAGAGAGGCCTGCGCAAGCTGGGAGTGCCGGGGGTATTGGAAATAGAGAAGGAGACGGAAACGTAGTCGAAAAAGTTATTGCTGATCTAATAGTACAAAAGAGAAATTGGATAAGGGTAAAGGTAGATAGATCTCCGAGGTAGGAGAAACTCAAGCTGCTGTAGCGAAATAAGGCGGGGAAAAGAGTGCTGATCTCTAGACAAAAAAAAACAGGAGGAGGAGGAGAGATATATCAGCAAAGCAGGTGAATGTCCAGAAAGCTGGATTTACTAGCATACAGAGAGATGAAGTAAAGGAGGGAAAGAAAGACGGAGTGAAGATAGATCAGGCAGACCTGACTTTGATCAAAAGGAAGAGATGAAGAGGTGGCCATAGGAAGGACGAGGCGAGCTCGCGCAAGGTCTGCGTTTACTGCGACGATTTCGCAAGTTGGCAGGTGTTAATCTGTAGTGCGATCATTTCTTTTTGTAATTCAATACTGTCCCGTAAGGTATCCTTCTGTGAATCAACGGCAGAGGGTAATTCATACTGAGAGAGGGGGGGGGGGCAAGGGGAGAAAGTAAAAGATAGGTCGGCGAAGACCGCAGAATTTACGTTTTGCAAAAAAATCTGGGCAAACATAGGGGAGAGAAAACCAGGCCCGAAAAGTCAGAAGGTCTGTCCATTGATCAAGAGCCCGGGAAAGAGGAACGCGTAATGTCGCGAAAAAGAGGGCATCGGGCGCGAGATGAGGGAAGGAAAGGAAGCAAAAAGAAGAAAGGGAACATTCTTGAAAGGAGAGGGACAGATACAACCTGTGCGAGACCGAAATACCGGCGACATAGGGGAAGACATATAACAAAAGGGGGGAAGGAAAAGTCAAAGATCAGAAATTCTCGAAGGAGAAAGGGAAACGGGTTCCTTCTACTATAGTGGATCCGTGGAGCGGGGGGGGGGGAGAGCAGATCAAGGTGCTTGTCCGGAATTTGTGAAGAGGGGGGAAAAGGTTTGTGGAGTTTGATCAGAGGTAAAGGAGTAAAAGAGTGGTACATCTCCGTGAAAGAGAGTGTAGGGGCAACCGAAAGGAGAGAGGAAAATTAGTTCTGTTAGGAGGGGACGTCTGGGACCCTTTTTATCTCACAAGATACTGAAAAGTTGGGAGAGGACAACTGTGGGCACAACAAAGCACTACTGAAAAGGAAAAGGAGAAAGTGGCGTCATTAGAAAAAAGTTCCCAGAATGAAAGAGTTAAATGTTGTTCAAAGGGAGGTCAGGCCGGGGAAAACTAAACCACTTTCATATGAAATACAGTAAAAAAATGGATCCCGCACCATGCACGCTGCATCACGAAGGGAAGAAATAAACGGGAACAGAGACAGGTGAAGAACCTTGCAAGGGGAGGGTATGGTTGAATTTTTGAAAAAGTAAGTAATCTATGAAAGGAAAAGAGTGGTCGTCAAGGAAAGGTGTGACGCGAGGGCAACTACCCTGCAGTCTTAAAATCCTGGTAAGAGAGAGAGGAAGAAACCATCTCTTATATAAAAGGGGGAATAGGGCGGACCGCTGGAGGAAAATGGCATACCCGAGGGGGGGGGACATTAAAAAAGGGAGAGGAAGAGGGGTGCTCAAAAAAATGAGTGAATTCGAACAACGAGTTGCTCAACAGATGTGAAAAAAATAAATATATGCGGAAGAGTAGGACGCATACTATTTTCTCAACGAAAAAAGTGTAGACGAAATAGCGGGAAAAAAGGGGATGACGCGTTGGAGGACCGGGTGGAAGTAAAAAAGAGGGGAAAAAAAAAGTTGTAATGAGACGTGGTGTACCAGAGTTTAGCGCGGGAATCGCAGACGGTACTGTAAGTAGATGGGGGTCAAAGGAGCTCCTCTTCTTGGAAGAGGCCATAAATTAAGACCTTTGGTACTTAGAGGACAAGAATTCCCAGAGGGGGGCCAAAAAAGAAAGTTGTGTGGAGGGAGAGGAGAAAGGGAGAAAGAAAAGCATCCCCATGGACGTACGTGGGCCGGGAAAATAGGAAGGAGAGGGGGGCTATAAAGAAGGCGCCGTCGGAGCAGTGTTTTGGTTCTGAAAAAGAAGGCCGAAAGAACAAAAAGAGGATTGAAAAGGAAAGTAAAGGGAATCTGATTCGGGTAATTGATGGCTGAAGGCCCCTCAGCGCACGACTCATATAGTTTAGGCCGTTAAAAAGTAAACTTGCGTAAGAGGTTAAAAAACCTCATTAAATGTGTCGTCGGGTACATTCCCATCAATGGCTTGGGGAAGGGGAGGAAGGGGACTGCGTCAAAAAAGCCAGGATGGGAGGGGGGATTCACCGAAGAGTTGGAAAGGAGGAGGAATCAAAAGGTATTGGGTGAGCCGGCGATCCTGGGGGCTGAGTTGAAGCATGAAAACCAGGCGTTAAATCTTCAAATGTGAGCTTTTATAGTAGGGTATTTTTCTTGCTGACGAAGCAAAGACAACAATTGAGAACTGTGGGGTTGAAGGGGAGAGCGGGAAAAGGAGAGGAATTTGATGGCCTTATCTTGACAGCACGCTGATCCGGCGGAAACAAAACCTGGCCGTCACCAACCCGCCGTAAAAAAAGACCCATCAGGACCGGAAAGAAAATCGAAAATGGGGTTTTTGGGAACAAAGAAAAATGTTTAAGTCCCAGTGGACAGAAGGAAAGAATCCTTCTGGAAACTGGTTAAAAAGGAGGAAGACGTTTAGAATGAGGACAGGGGTAATGAAAGGGATTTGTGACGGGAGGGAGAGGAAAGCTAAACGATTGAGGCGCTGACGGCAATGTTGCGAGTCGTCCGCCGTAGGGCCTGGAAAAATTCACTA
>Ga0179593_1662591_pt1 | contig 27565 bp, 41 predicted proteins | sample CZODoug2_1_08_16_FD_185931 | JGI IMG/M metagenome (GOLD analysis project Ga0179593, IMG submission 185931) | Vadose zone soil fungal communities from Angelo Coast Range Reserve, California, USA - CZODoug2_1_08_16fungal (PacBio error correction) | ecosystem: Environmental > Terrestrial > Soil >...
TTCAGATAAGAATTTGCAATGAGAAAAAGATGAAAACTTTTTGGGCCGGTACAGGGGGGATTTGGCCATGGCATAACGATGCCACTATGGATGCCTAGGGATGGGGGGCGGACAGGAGCCAAGCGGCTTTTGAAGGAAGGACAGCATAGTAAGTCAAGGAAGGGATCAACGGGACGAAGAAAGATGGGAGCCGGAATTTATTCTCAGCCGGAGTTAAAAAGGGGCGAGGTATCGTCCCAAAATATTAACAGCACCCCGGGAAGCAAGATCGAGAAGAGAAATTGGCCTGTGACTCAAAATAAAAGAAAAAAAAAAAAAAAAAAAAAAAAAACAAAACTAGAAATGCAGAAATGAATGCGAAAAGAAAAAATATCAAGAATGGGATGCGCTCCTTCCAAGGGGGGGCCGCTACCCCGTCGTACTCTCGCCGCAATACCCCGATACCGTACAGTGGGCTCGTAGGCGAGAGTTTCAATGCAGCGGGCCTTCGAAAAAAGGGGAGAAAAAAACGAGGGAAAAATGGGGGCACGCATTTCTTCCCTCTGAACGGGGACATCCAACCGCATGGGACTAAGAGGGAAAAAGCCACAGGCAAACGTCTTCAAAATCGACTAGGAGAAAAGGGGCCACGAACTTTCCGCCGGAAGCACTGGGGGGATAGTTATGGGGTGTGCTAGAAGGTCAAAAGCCACGAGGACAACTCCAACCAAAGCCTCACGTTGAAAAATCTGGCTAAGCGATACCCCATAAGTTTAATGACGGCTCCAAGAAATCAAGGGGAAAGAAAAAAAACTCCAAGAAAGGTGAGAATCAGTGTCCTGAAGGGGATAACGTCCGGGACTCAGAAATACAGTCTCGTTTATCGTAGGGCACGTTGAAAGTGCGGAAAAACCTAGGAACGGGGCATTCCTTATGGAAAGATGCGGGGAGAAGGGGGGAAGGAGAAAAATCGAAAAGCCTCCAGAAAGAACCTCAACAAACTGATACGTTCTGCTGGGAAATCATCGTTGATCCGGAAAATGTCCAAACGACAGATCCAGGGGCCTGAATTCGCTGAGAAGAGGAAAGGACCGAAAACACCAGTCCAAAACAACGCGATCCAGGCCTCGTCGCACGGGATCGCGGAGGAGGAAAAAACATCCGCTGTAGGAAGGGGCCACAAAATAAAGTTGCGAAGCAAACCGATGAATCAAAAAAATAAAGGGGTTCATAGTGAGGGTTGTGTGTACCAAAAGGAATTTCTTCTTCTAAGAAAGACGGGCACTAAGGGAAGGGTCGAATAGGCTCGAGAAAGGGACAAATGTCCCTTTTAATGCGGAATGCAGTTGGTCAGCCATTAGGGAGGTGGTCGCTTAAGAAAACTGCGGGCAGTCTACTATCTACGGAAAATTCTGAGTTATCTTGAAATGTTAACGAGGTGGTTTCCGGAAAAAGGGGAAGGGACTTCCAGGGGAGATCAGTCCCGTGAAGCCTATCCCCGGCCATCGTAACCGAAGGGGACGGTGGAGGGGTCAAATGAAGGGTGAAAATGAATCCTAACTATCGGAAGTGGCCGGAAAGTGAAACGGGGCAGAGACTCTTCGGTTTAGAGAAAAAAAGAGCGAAGGAGAGAGAGTTGAGATCGAAATACCCAACTTTCATTTAGGAGAATTTTCGCGCTGACGAAGGTGAGCTCGTTGTCAGAGGAGTTGCACTGAGGTGATGGGGGGTTAGGGGGATGGCCCAAGAAATCTTTTCACCTTGAATCGGTTAGAGAAGATCGTGCCCATATAAAAGCTTGGGGGAAACAGGATTCACACAAGCCGGGGGAGCTTCACCGGAAAGAGTTTCCACCTTGACCTGCACAGAATGGGGGGGGGAGTCGATTGTTCCTTGGCGGGTAGAAGAAGCAAGCGCGCGATGGGAATTGAAAACGCGGACTGAAGGAGGAGCTTACAGAATGGTGGCAATATTGCCCAGGCCTTAATCCATCAACGAGAGCGAGAGCGGGGAGAAGAGTGAATGCATGTGGTTATTTTACGGCCGCACCAAAACGATTATACGAGAAGCTCCAAAAAGAAAGCTTCGATGCCGCAAGAGGAGAAGGGTAGATTTAAACTTTTATTTTCTCAAGGGACTAAAAAAAAAGAAAGGGGCAGACTTAAACCCTGAAGACTGAAAATGAAAAGCATAAAAAGAAACCTAGACAAAAACAACGGTCAGCTCTGACCCAAATCGCTTGATTTGGGGAAAAAGGACTTCCGATGTAGTCAAAGGGGGGGATCTAAAACTAAGCTCGAGGGACAGCGGACAATAAGGGCGGGCAGGGATAGGGAAAAATTGCAAAAAATCCAGGGCCGAACATGTCTTAGGCTTATCTAAAGAGCTAATTGAGAAAAAAAAGTTTATAAAAAGAGAGAAGCTACGATCATAGCGAAATGGAAGGAAAAGGGGGTCGGGGAAGGTCCTGCGATACCAAAGGAAACGATCTCGAACATTAAGCGAAGGAAGAATGATCCACCATCGTTAGAATCACGGGGACGGTTCAAGGGCCCAAGCGGGAGGAAGGACGGGGGGCGGAGGAGAGCCGTAGGTGTGGAGTGGAAACGTGAATGACAGAAGAGGAAGGGAAGTGGAAAAGACATGAGCGTTTCTCGCTCAACTAAGTTTCCGAACCAGGAAAAAAACAGAGGGCCATTCCGCCGCAGAGGGGGGCGTGAGAAGAGGGAACATAAATTCCGGTAATTAAACAGGGATAAAACGCTTCACCTATCTGAGAGTCGCCCATTAATTATGAGAAAATCATCATGGCCAAAACAGAGGGAAGAAGTCCGAGTAACCAAGGAAGCTGAGGAAAAAGGGACGCTCGGTTAGGTGGAGACGGAAGAGAGCCTCCGACGTACAGCTACTAGGAATGGAGGGGGTTGGACAAAGAGGGGGGGTGGATAATGCGAGTATCCAATGGAGGGTAAAAAGAAAAAGGAAACTTGAGAAAAAAACTTAAATACGGATATTCTTTACGCTCAAGACCGAATGGGGAACTAAAAGCGGACGGGGCCAGCGAGTTCAAAGTGATCCGACAGCCGTAAGGGAAGTCAGTCAAAGACCTTGAACACCGCTCAAACTCGCAAATGAAATTTGTGGGAGATACTCGCAAAAAGGGATTACTCTCAGCGCTGGCGTGGACTTGGCCGAAAATACGGGGAAAACATCAATCCGAACTCGTCGCTTCAAGGAAAACTCTATCTAAAGGAAAACGTTTGGGTCAAACTTCCTGAGGAACCCTTTACTTCGGTTCAAAGAAGAGGGTCGGCATTTGGGGAGGGAACTCGATGAGCAACGCCCTTGGGACAGAAGTTGAGTCAAGCGAAAAGGGGATTGAAGTTCCAAGAAAAGGAGAAACTGAGAATCGTCCGAGCGGCTTAGGTGCCCGCGTGGGTTCCGGGACTAAAAAAAGACCTGGAAACTAAACTGGGAACCGGTGATGTAAACCAAAAGGGCTAAGGAAAATTTTGCCTAAAAAAAAAAGGAAGGAAACACGCAATTAGGAGCGTTGACTCACGTCATGCTTACCGAGCAGAGGGGAAAAAGGGTGGAAAACCAATCTTCGTAACGTTCTGGAGAGAGCGGTAGTCAAGGAAAAAAGTCTGGCAGCTCCTAAGGAATGAGACAGAGAAACAAGCAACCAAAGTCAGGTCTATCCCGCAAGGGAGCTGGTCGCTGTTGCGAGAAAGGTGGGAACCTGTATTGGAGCGAAGAAGGAAGCCGGATTTCAAAAATACAAAATGAGTAGTTTGCTGGACTACGCTGAGCAGATGCTGCTCGAGAAAAGAGCGGAGGGGTGGGATGAGGGGGGGAATGGGTGCGGACTCTTTTGGAAGGAAAGGACCTAGGTCCAGGGACAGGCATGAATCCCGGAAGCAGTACTCCTTTAATCAAAACTCGTGTATCAACAAAAAAATATTCGAAAGGGCGCCCTTCAGGAAATCCGCATCGCTGATCAGGGAGTCTTCATGTAAAGGAGAAAGAGGGACCTGAAGGCAAAACCAACAACGGGAGAAGGGGAGCTGAGGGGAAAAAAAGTCTGGAAGCTGAAAGGAGCCTCCGGCGTTACCGCATAACTTCTCAAAACGAGGACCGAACATTACCTCAGGAAAAGGCGCTCACAGGAGCAAGATCCGCAACAGGAAAAGGAAGGAATAGTTTAAAGAACTCTTTGGAAAAGCAGAAGAGTTCCCACTGCTTTGAATGACGGATCTGGATTGGAAAGAAAAAATGCAATATCCAATCCTTCGGGGGGGAGAGGGAAAAAAAGCAAGGTTAAAACGAAAAGAACGAAACCGAAAAAATGGGGCCTAATTTTTCTCGAACAGAAAAAGATAGAGGGACGACGGGCTAGCGGCCCATACCGAGAAGGAACTAAATGAAAAACATCATGAAAGTGAGGGGAGAGGGAGCGAAGGAAAAAAGGAGTAACAATTGGGAAAAAAATTAACTGAAATTTAGAGAAAATCTTCCATCGGAAAGGGGGAGAGGCTCCAGGACTCCTCGCGGTATGGGCCAGAAAGAAAGAGGCACTATCTCTTGTCGCCAGCCCGAAAAGACAGGGGATGGCTGACGAAAAAAACTGGCAAGGCGGGGGAAAGTGAATGAGCTTGTCAGGCAACGACAGGCCGCTTGGCTCAAGTGGGGTTCCCCCCTCCATAGAAGGGAAAGGAAGACATTGGAATCCAGTTATTAAAAGGGTGCAAGACAGAAAAAAGGACAGAGGGGAAGGGGAAACGGTATTGACGAACGTTCGCGCGGACGAAAGTCTTGCTCAAAGGGAACTAAAAAAGGTTAGGCTTGAGGTAACGGGCTGAGAAGGGGGGTTCAAGAGAGGACACCGCAAAACCAAAAGCCAGGTCAGATGTGGAGAAGTTTACTCAAGACAAAAAAAAAAAAACGTGGGTCGGCTTGAATAGTTGAGGAATCAAGAAAGCAAAAACCTCTGCTGCGGATCAGTTTTAAGCTACAGCTTTCCGCAGCAGGCTCTTTGCATCCGGGGGGGTCACCACTGACTCAAAATTGGCTTCCTTAGAGAAGGAGCGGCTGCCGAGGACGCCCACCACGAGCTGAAGAAAACCAAGAATCAACAACCCACGATGACTCGAGTTAGCGGATCATCAGTATACCTTTTTGAAAAAGAAGTAGGGAGCGACCATTGGGCCACTGCGTGCGATCGGAGCCGCCGCCGGAGGATAAGAACGAAACAAGCGAGGAAGAAAACCACTTGGGACGTACTTCTATAGAAAAGAAAATTAAATCCCGGAGATGATAATGTATTTTCGTCAATAAAGGAAATCCTAAATATCCGCAAAACTCATACCTTTCCATGACTAGGGGTGGGGGGGGGGACCACGTGAAAGCGAGTATCCCCGCTAATCGTCACAAAACTAATCTTTGCGCGATGGGAAAAAACGGGTAAGAGTGACATGCCCAGTTACATTCACCGGCTAAATTTCATACACTGAGCAGTGGGACTGCACAGAAAAGGCTGACCTTAAGCAGATCAACTTAAGGAGAAACAAAAAAGGAACGTGAAACGTGGGGCCAAACGACCAACCCTGTCATAAGAACGATTCATCCATCCAGCCAGAAGATTGATAATAATGGGAGGGGATCACGTGTGTAGATTGAAAAGGTAGTGTTAACCTAACTATCGAAAGGAAAATTCGAAGATACGTGAGCAGAGAGCTCGGAGTTTACAAAACAGACTGTTAGGCATCCGGGGGGGGTACTTCGACGCCCACTGAGTGGAGGGAAAGATTTCGCGGGAATGTGAGCTGGATAGTCACTTCTTTAGTGTAGGGGAATAGGGTACAACTTGCAAGACCGTAGACGTTATCTATGGAAACGGTGAGAAACCCAAAGAGGTGGGGGAAGCAAAGGGTAAAGCGCCGTGGACAAGAAAGCAAATGAAGCGTCCTTACCGAGCACAACCAGGTTTGTCAACGTTCGGAGAGGGGCTGGTACTTCTGCGGTTCGGGAAGTTGGAGCAACACGAAAAAAACTACTCATGGGGGGGGGGAGTGGAGTAGAACGGAAAAGGGTTGAGGCCTTCTGATAAGCTGCAAGCCGGGGGAGTCCGCCTTTCCGAATACAGGAAGGGGATACGATAGCTGAGTGTGGTAAGATCTGGGTCGTCTTGATTAAAACTCAGCCAGATTTAAGGGAAACGAGTAAGAAATCTAAGGGCGGACACCCCTATTGCGGCATGAAGATGTCGGGACTTAAATTTTAGTGGAATTTCTGTGGCGAAAAACAAAAGGTCCTTCTTTACCCTTGGCGGGTCGAAAAAAAGTTCAACATGAAGCTCACACCTATCCTGAAAGGCAGGCTCACCCCGGAAGAAAAAAGAAGACCAGGAGTAAACTTCGATGGTCACATCCGTGGGCGCTCATGAGTAAGAGACCTAGCGTACATATCAGGCTATCAGAGGGGGGAGACGTTCTCAAACCATGCGTAACAACTGGTGAGGAAAACCATGGATTATATCTGAGAAGAAGTCAAAAAAACAAAATGGAATGATATCTTCCATCTAAGACTGGCACCCGAGTCCTTGGGGTATCCGGAACAGCACGCCCGACCCCTGATACGGCGTCAAGAGCTGGAGAGACCCTGAGGGCACCAGAGTGAACTACATGAGTTGGAAGGGCAGGGGGCTCAACAGACCGGGGGAAAGCGGACGGTTAGCCGTAAGGGTTTATGGACCTGCTGTGACTGCTGGGCTCAAGAACTCCAGTAAGCCGTAATGGCTGTGGTAAAAGATAATACCAATGGGAAAGACCACACAACCCCTCCCATGACTGCCAGAGAGCCCAAAGAGGGGGTGTCGTTAAGTAAAAGACGCGGCAGGAGTTGGGGACACAGGAGAAGACATCATTCACCGAATCCTCGTCAAGAAGAGAAGCCATGAATGGGGCCCGTAATAAAAGGCCGACCTTACCTAAAGGGGCGGCCAGGAGAGACGGAACCACGAGGTTAGAGGGAAGGGGGCCTACAACTTATACCCCGGACACGCCGTTCCGGTAATCCCGGTGATAAAAAAAAAAAAATGTTTGAAGCTGGTGGGGGGGGGGTGGGGGTGGTGGGGCTTTAAACTCTTGAAGGCGCTACACCAAGCCTTCACGTCTTGGGAAAAGAGTCAAGAGACCGATAACTATCACGGTTAAAGAAAAGAGGGGAAAATAGGTCACACACAGAAAATATGCAGGGGGGACCAGAGCACCATGTCGACTACAGCGACATCTCTGTCAATAAATGATAAAAGGGGTGGGGGCGACAACGGCACGGAGAGTGCTTACCTGAGGCAACCTCTCCTGGGGAAGAGCAGACTCTGCCGATCGTTTCGGAGGGAACTACATTGGAAGCGGAATTTGGTATCCGTACTTACATCAGGCCTACTCGTGGGGCCAAGATGGGCCTCTTGATATCAATCCCGGTTTAAGGAAAGGTGGGGGGGAGGAACTGGACAAAAAAGTTTTCAAACAGCTAAGATCTTCATCTTCGGACATGTCTTACCTACCTTCAAAGCCTGAGAAAGGCCGGTGAATGTCAAGGGCCAATTCACGTAGCAAGGGGGACGGGCGCGCAACCGCGACAAGCTTCAGGATCTTGGATAGTCATGAGACTGTCTTTGTATACACAGTCGTCGATAAAGGAAGATATCTTCTGGATTTGGGAGGAGGGAAGGAGGAGCGAATCTAATGTCAGCACAGTGAGACCTGAGTTCCCGACTGATACAGGGGGCCGATCGCGTGGACTAGTCTGGAGGGATAAGCCTGTGTCGTTCAAGATGGCAAAGGAAGGAGAACGCATTTTTCGAGGGTTCCGGGTTAATCTGTAAAAGACTGCGAACAGACCATCATTGGGGGGAGGTTTGGGTATTGGGGGAACTTCGCTTTTAAACAAGAGGGAGACCCGCCTATGTTGAAGTCCAGGCAGAATCGGTCGTGCGGAACTTGGTTCCTCTTTACAAGCCTCGGGTCAAGCGGCAAATGGCCATAAGCTTGGAGAGCCGTCAGGAAATGATCCGCAAAAAAAGGGAAATGCTGCTTGTGGCCTTTGGGGGGGGGGGGGGAAAGTGTGCAAAACCCCCGGGGGAGCCAGAAAAACAAGTAGGAGTAACGAAAGACATCTTGAAGGTTTGTTGTCGGAACGTGCCCTAGGCCCATAACTTCACAGAACTACCTAACAGACAACTGAAATCGGCTGATGACTAGGCGGGGGAGAGGGGCGACTAATGTGGAAAGGAAACCGTTTTTTGTCGGGGGGGGGAGGGAAACGGTTATGAAAAAGCTTGTCGGTAATTCCAAGGGGGGAAGAGGTCACCAAGGGCTGCCGGGGGTTCCGGGAAGCATCGCAATGGCAATCATTGGGAGACTCGAAAAGCAATCCCACGTGGAGACGAGTGGTTAGTCGCAACAGAAATAGGGACGCAGGCAACCCAACGAGTGGAAGGATTCAGATCGATCATCGTCTACGGAGAGACATTTAAGGGCAGAAAGAAAACAACAAAACTTAGGAGGAGGAAAGAGGTTCAAAATTTCTCTCCACGTCGAGATGAAGGAGAAGGCGCGACACTCCGTCGGGAACGCTACCGAAGCCGACCTAATAGCAGTGAATTTAGCTACTACCCTGAAATAAATATCTAACGGGGGAGGTGCAAATGCTTGCCCTTGCGGCCTCTTCTTTGGTCAGGGAGAGAACAGGTTCCATGCTCTTGTTACCAAAAACCGGCCGTCCAAAGACAGTGGAGCCAGTCAGGCCCTGGGAAAGATCAAAACGTGAAGACAATTGCAGTCGGTGCACTAAGGGGAAAAGTCGAAAAGCTTTGACACCTAGTTAGGAGTTTTAAGGGGTTATTGCTAAAGTTATGACAACGGGAATAAACGAAGGGAATACGAAACCACGTCCGCAAAGTCTGTTGGGGTGGGGTGGGGGTGGTTAAGACGCTCCAAGAGAGGTTGGGTCCTTGCTCAGTACGAAAAGTGAAAGCAGAGCCCCCCCACCCCACGGTAGGATGCGGATCAGTTTGACTGAGGGGGGCTATAGACGTTCTCAAGACGGGAGTTGATCAAATTTGAATCCCACCGGCCGCCCAGAGGAGATATGAATCCCTGGAACAGGGGCTTGAAAAAAGACCACGAGGGGCGAATCACTTCTGGATGCGACCAATACCAAAGAAATCAAATAACTCAGCTGCTCCGTGCTAATCATCTTGAAGACCAAATGAACCTGTTCAAACTAAGATCGATCCGGGGCCCAAGAGCTTGGGTCCTGAAGGGATGGATTCATAAAACAAGCGAACCGAGCTGCGGCTCGCTCCAATCTCTTAGTCTCACACTCCTCCTTAACTGAAAAGTAAAGTCGCTGAGCTGTTGGGAAGACGAAAATCAGACAGGAACGCCTAAACGAAAAGGGGGGGGGGGGAAAGGAAATTTAAAGACGATTGAGGGGTTTTCCAAACTGTAAGCAAAAGGTACTCATGGGAGAAAAAAGCGAACAGCTAGGGGGTACGATGGTGGGACACACGTAAACATTACATTCCAGTTTAACTCAAAGGCAGGTTCATAACAGGAGTGCAGTCCCGTTCTCCTAAATGAAAAAGAGGCACAGAAGAATCGACGGAAAGGTTACTTCTCTGGACTTAACTGTGAACAGTTCGGGGTGGCCGGGTAAGCGGTTCCTAAAAAAGGAGAAACCCAATCCCCCATGCCCCCGTCTGGGAACGAGAAGGGTTAAAAGGGAGATTTGAATGTAGCTGAACGAAATCGGGGCCTGCATCTCAAGAAGAGAGCAGAGCTCTTAGGTTTTCGGAAGCAGAGGATCGGGTCCGCCTACATGAAAAGTCATTTGAGCCAAGAGATGGTCGGAGTGCGATAACAGGACTTGGCTATTGCACTCTGGTAATCGTGATCTGGGAACGAAACCCCAATTTAGGCACGTATAGTAAGAATCAGTTGGCCCCCGCGAAGGGTCGCAGCCGCCTTCAGGAACACGCTGGGATAAAATCAGACGTTAAAAAGGCCGAGAAAACCTGCCCACAGGGAGGAAACCAGAATCGGTAGCTTAGACACGAGTCTGGGCATCAGTGTAAGGGAAAGCAAAACGTAACCTAGGTTTGCAGGGGAAAGCGAGACTGTGGGGAGTCACTTCAATCCAAAACAAACGGTAGCTCAATCCTGGCAATATTCAAATGGCAGGAGAAAGACGCTTGATGTATCGGTCAGGCATGACATTTTAAAGAGCAAGTCCGCGGGGGAAGGCGAGTCTCATCTAATATTCTGAAAAGTTTTTCAAATCAAAGGGGGCTTGGTAACTTGTGGTCAAGAAAAAAAGGCTGCGTTAAATGGCGGAGACTTTAAATTAAAGCAGCATCTTGCAATCCCTATCCGGAAGAAGAAGCGCCGGCCTCATGCGGATTGCGACCCTTGGGAATCCCTGAGATGGAGAAGGAAGTTTTCTCCGCCATCCCGAAGAAGCACAGACAGTTCGGTCTTTTACGGACGCTCATTCGGGAAAAATGTAAGTGCCATGAATCTGAGATTATAAGAGAGAAACAACAAAACGGAGGGAAAATACAGAGAGGAGGCCGTAAAGAGAATGCCGTACCTTGTCTGTGAGCCTTTGATCAAGCAGCAACAGAGTCCGAGAAGGTACTCTGAGGAAATGAAGCCACCATCTTGAACCGATGACGGTAAATTAACCTAAAGGGTTCAGGAGGAGGGAATGAAAGGCCTCAGGGTGTGTCTGAGGGGAAAGCTTTAAGAAATACGGTAAGCGCCAATGACTAAAAGGAAGATAGAACCAAAAGTTTATGAACCCTGAAAACCCTCTCACATGCGAGCGGGGGAAAAGGGGAGGAGGGGACGGTAGACTCGTTCCAGGAAACGCGAGTGCCGCCGTTTGGACTAAACAGGATCAACCGATTGGCATCCTGCTCTCAGGAAAGAAAGTTAAGGGGAGGCCAGTGCCATGGGAGGGGGGGGGGAGAGACGGGGGAGGGTGGTGTGGAAGGAGGGATCATGAGGGACTGGGTGTAGGAAGGTGGAAAAGAGGGTGACAGTGTGGGGATGTGGGGAGGGAAGGGGAAGGGTTAGTGGTGAGGTAGGCGGAAGGTGAAAGAGGACGAAGAGCTTTGGGGGAAGGGGGAGAAGAGGGGAGATGAGTGTGAAGGAGGGGGGGAGGGGGGAAAGGGGGAAGATCTGAATAGTGTGGAGGGGTGGGAAAGGGGGATAGAGTGGAGGCAAGGGAAAGGGGGGAGATGGATGGGGGAGGAGGGAGAGGAGGAGGCCGGTAAGGAGGAGATAGGAGGGTGTGCAAGGGAAGGGGGGTTAGGTGGAATGGCGGGGGGGGTATTAGGATCATAATCGTAGGTAAGGGGGGTAAATGGGACGGGGATAAGGGAGTGGGGGAGGGGAGGGGGGAGTATGGGGGCTGGAGGGGTGGGGGGGTAAAGAGGGGGGCCTGGGTAATGAAGAAGGGAGGGACGGGAGTGAGGGAAAGTAAATGTGAAACTATAGGAGGGGTCTACCAAGCATTGAGGGGAGGGGGGGGGGTGAGGACGGAAAAGGAAAGAAGGCAGATATGGTGATAGTTTGAGGTCGGATAGAAGAGAGAGAGGGGGTTAGGGCTTAGCTAGGGTAGGAGGATGGAGACGACGAAGGGGGAAGAGTTGGGAAGTGAAGAATAGATGGGAGGAGAAAAAAAAGAGCGGGGGGATAGGGGCGAGGTGTGGCGGGGGGTGGTGGTGAAAGAGGGCGGGAGTGATGGGTGAGGAATCGGGAGGACCGGGGGAGGCGGAGGGGTGGTGGGGGGAAACAGAAGTAAAATGGGTGAGGGGATAGAGTTGGCGTAGTAGAGTGCAGGGTGTGGAGGACGGATGGGGGTGAGAATGTTAGGTGTGGGGCGGGATGGGAGGAGTTGGTGGAGATGGATGAGGGGGGTGGGCAGGGCTGAAGGGGAGGGGGAGAAATGGAGTGGAAGTAGGAGGGAGAGCGCGAGGAGTAGGGCGGGAAGATAAAGTGAGTAGAGGCAGAGGGTGTAAAGGGGTTGGTCAATGGAGGATGGGTGGGGGTGGGGGATGGACGAGCATGGGTAGATTGGGCAAGGGGATACAGGGAGGGGAGGAAGAGGGTGAGTGGAGGAAAGGGAAGGAGGAGGGAGAGGATGGAAGCGTGGAGGGGAAAAGATGGCGGGCCTGAGGTGTCGTGGGGGAGGCGAGTTACGCGGAGTCAAAGCGGGGAATGTAGGAGGTGAAGGCGGGGTAAGGGTGAAGGAGGGGGTGGGGAGCGGATCGGGGTGAGTAGTGGGGGGGGGGGGGCGCGGGGGGAGGGGTATGGGGATTGGTGTTTGTGTGGAAGGAGTGTAGAGGAGTGTGGGGGTATGGGGATGGAAGTGGGGGTGAGAGGGAGTAAGGAAGATGAGGGAGGAGGTGGGCAAGGGGAGGTGGGGGGGGGGGGGGATGGGGGGAGGAAGGGGGAGGGTGAGAGGTAAGGGGAGGTGGGTTTGAGATTTAGGGACAGGTGGGGGGTTGGGGGGGGGCGAACGCGGCGGGTTGGAAAGGGGCAGCTGATGAGGGCTTGGGCGAGGAAGAAATTTTGGTGGGGTACCGGGAGGGATAAAGGGGAAGGACAGGAGAGGGGGTGAATGGCGTGGAGGAGGGTAGCGCGTTGAGACAGATGAGGAAAGAAGGAAAGGGTAGGGGCGAGGAAAGGAGAAGGGGAGTGAGAGTGGGGACCAGAACGTACGATGGGAGGGAGAATACGAAAGGGAGAGAGAGGCATGACGGTGCGGTAGGGGGGGAGTGGGAAGAATGAGGGGTTGGGGGGGGGGGTAGGGAGAAAGAAGGGGGACGTTGATAGATGGGTATAGATGGGTGTTTGTGGCATAGGGGGAGGGGGAGCGGGGGAAGGTAGAGGGTGGAGAGGGAAGAACGGGGAGAAAGGGGGGAGAGAGGGGGATCAGAACGCAGTGTGTGGGGGTGTGGGATGGGAGGGATGTGGGTGGGCACAAGGGTGTGCAAGGGTGAGGGAGGGATCGTAAGACGAGAGGGGGAGGGCGGGGAGAGGGTGAGATAGGAGGAGAGACATGGGGGGGGGAGATGGGGAGAGCGGAGAGGGGTATGGGTGGGGGAGAGCAAGGGGTGGAAGAAGCGAGAGGGTGGGGGGAAGAAGTGAGGGGAGTTGGCGTGGGACGAAATATGGGGAGTGCGTAGGAGATAGAAGGTAGTGTAGGAGGAGGGGAGTGTTTGGAGGATTGGGTAGGAGACAACGACAGCGAAAAGGTGGGGGGGGTGGAGGGGAGGGGTGGGAAGGGGGGGGATAGGGGTTGGGGAGTAAGACAGTGGCTTCTAAGGCGGAGGGGGGGGGGGGAGGGAGAAGAGGTGGGGGGGTGAAGCGGGAATAGAAGGGTAGGGGTGGGAGAGGGTAGGAACGGAATTGAGTAGAGTGTGGGAGGGGGGGGAATAGGCAGGAAGCTAGGAAGGGGGAGGATGGCATGCATGGAGAGGGGGAGGGGGGGGGGGAGGGGGTGAAAGTGGGGCAGGAGTAGACACGGGCGGATTGGACGGATCAGGGGGGGGAGAGGGGGGTAGGGGTCTGGGTAAGGGAGAAAAGGGGAGGAGAAAAAGGAAGAGCGATGGGTTGAGGGATGGGCGAGGTGGCCAGGAGAAGGATGGGAAAGTGTGGGTGGTAGAGGTGGAAGGGGAAAGGTTGAGTGGAGGTAGGGTATGGGGCTGCGAGGGAAGGTGCGGGGGGAAAAAGAGTGGGTGAAAGTGTGGGGCAAGTGGTGAGAGGGGGTAAGTCTATAAATTGGAGGAGGCAGGGAGGGGTTAAGAATGGGAGTGCAAGATTGTGGGAGGAGAATGGTGGGGGTAAGAGGGTGGCAAAGAGTTGGAGGTGAGGAGGTGGTTGGGGGGAGAGTGGAATAGAGGGGGAGGAGGACAGGGTCGGGGAGGCGGAGAAGAGGGTTTGGATGCGGATGGCGGGGGGGTGAGGAAATGAGGATGGGAGTGGGTAGTGGATTGGGGAGGGGGGGAGGGGGGTGGTGGTAGTAGAAAGTGGATAGAGGGGGAGGGGGGTGGCGGGAAGGAGGTGGTAAGGCAGCACGGAGGGAGGTGAGTAGGAGGATTTGGGTGCGGTGGGAGGGATGGTGCAGTTAGTGGGGAAGGAGACATAGTAGGAAGCAAGAAGTGGGGGGGAGGGAGTAAGGAGGAAGATGAAAGTGTGGGTGAAAAGAGTAAATTCGGAAAAGAGGAAGCAGGGGGAAAATGGGGAAGTGTAGGAAGTGGGGAGGTAGCACGGGGTGAAAGGAGTGGACGGGGGGGATAAGGGAGGCGCTAGAAGGGTAAGGTGGTGATTAAGGGGGGGGGGGTCAGCAGAGGGGGGTAAGGAAGTCGGAGGGGGATAGAGGGGAATAGAGGGAACGGGGTGCGAAGAGAGGAGGGAACAGGGGTGGGGAGGGAGGGGGGGGGGGGAGGGGGAGATGCAGGTAATACGGGCGATGGAGAAGGAAAAAGAGAGCTGGGGGTAAGGATAGAGGGGTTGTGTGCAAGGAAGGGATGGGGGGGTATGGCGAAGGGGGGGGGGAGGCTAGGGAAGGGGAGTAGAGGGAAGCTTGGGGATGGAAGGCTGAGAGGAGACAGGTGTGGAGTGGAGGTTGTATGGATGAAGCAGAGTAAAACGGCGTGAGGTGTGGTGGTAAAGAGACGGGAAGCGGGGAAGGTGAAAGAACAGGAGGGAGAAGTTACAGGGGCGGGGTAGGTGGATGGGGGAGGGGGCGAGGAGGTGATGCGTAAGGTAAGAGGTACAGGTGGGAGCTGTGAGGGGTAAACGAGAGAAGGGGGAGGAGAAAGGGTGGAAAACGGGGGGACGGGGAGGAAATGACAAAAGGGGAGGAGAGAGGATAAGGGAAGTGGGGGGGGAAATTGGAGGGCGCTGAAGAGTGGAAAGGGGTGGAAGAAATGTGATGCAGAGGAGGCGAGAGGGGGGGGGAAGGAGGAGGGGAGAGAGAGGAGGGGGGGAGTGGAGACGACTAATTGGGAATAAGGAAATATGGAGGGGATTGGTGGGATGCGTAGATGGTGGAGAGGAGGATAGAGGGTGAGGCCGGGGGGGGGGGAGAGGAAAGGGGTGGTAGAGGTGGGGAAAGGTAGGGGGGATAGAAGAGTGAACGGGGGGAGGGGTTGGGATGTAGGGAGGGGGAGGGGAATGGGGATGGGGGGGAGTGGGGGGAGTGGGAGGGGTGGGGGGAAGCCGAGAATCGTGGGTGGGGAGGTGAGGGAGAGGTGTCCAGGTGGAGGAGAGGGGGGGAGTAGAGAGGAGGAGGGAGAGGGAGAAGTGGGGGGTGAGAGTTGAAGAGGGAGGGGGTTGGGTGGTGGTGCGTGGTGAAGAGGGAAGAGGGGAGGGGGGAATGGAGATAGTTGGGGATAAGGTTGGGGTTAGGAAGGTATGGGGGGGGGGATTGAGAAGGAGGGTGGAGAAATCAAAGGGAGGGGATGACTTGGGGAGGGGGGGGAAAATGAGATCAGGGTAAAGGGGGAGGGAGAGAACAGAGGAGAGGGTGGGTGTGGGGAAGGGACGGGGGTGGGAAAGATTGGATGGTATTGAAGGGTGGGCAGGGTAAGGTGGCGGCGGTAGAGGGAGAAAAAGAGAAAGGGGTGCGTGGGGAGTGAGAGTGAGGCTGAGGGGGGAGAGGAGGGGGAGCGTGGAAGAAGGGGTAGCGTAGTTAAAAGGAAGGGGTAAAAGGGGGGAAGAGAGGGGGGAGAGATGGGAGAGTGGTAGGTCGCAGAGGGGGGTGGAGACCTAAAAAGGGGAGGGTGAAGATCAGGGGAAAAGGGAAGAGTGGAGGGAGGGGGTGAAGAAGAGAAAGAGCGGCATAGCGGGGATGAGATATCCTGGGAGAAGGAGCGTATGGAAGGGCGAGGGGGGAACGGGTGGGGGGGGGAATGAGAGGTGCGGTGTATCGGGGGGGAGGTTGGGTGAGGAAAGGCTAGAGAGAGGAAAAGAGGAGGGGAGAAGGAGTAGATGGTAGAGGGCGGGAGGGGGGCAAGGGGGAAGGGTGGGGGAGAAGGGGGGGTGGGGGTGAGAGGGAGAGAGGAGAGGGGGTATGGGGGAGGGTGGGGTTTGGGGGATGGTAAGGATGGTAGATCAGAGGGGGCGGGGGGGGTGCGGAGGTGAGTATTAGGGGGGGGGTGTTGGTTGTTTGAGGTGGGGATGGGAAAAGTACGGGGGGTGGGGGTGAGGGAGATGAGAATGCGGGGTTGGCCAAAGTGGGGGCCGTGGGGTGGGGATGGGGAGGAAAGGAATGGTCGGTTGATGAGAGAGGGGGAAGGGTGGAGGGAAGTGTGGAGGTTAAGGGAGAATGGGGGAAAAAAGCATAGAGTAATGGGGGGGGGAAAAAGGGTTGGGGTTGATTGGGAGGGGGGAAGGAGGGGAGGGTGGGTGAAGAGAGGGTTTGGGATGCGGGGGGAGTGGTTTTCGCGGGCGGGGGAGGGGGGGTGGTGAGGGTGGAGGAAGAGCTAGGGGGAGGGGGGAAGGTAAGAGAGAGGGGGGAGGAATGGAGGAAGGGGAGGGGAGAGGGGACGGCGGGGGGAGGGTCGGAGGGAGTAGGTATTGATGAGGGGGGAAATCAGAATGGAGGATGGTAGGGGGTGGGAAGGTAAGAGATGGGGTGGGAGGGGGGAGGGGGAGGGAAGGAGGATGGGAGGTAGGAAGATTGGTGGGGAATAGGAGGGTAGGGTAGTAGGGGTGGAGATGGAGTTGGGAGGGGGAAGGAGGGAGGGAAGGGGGAGTTGACGGGGGCGGGGGTGTGGTAAGCCTGGTACGGTGGGTGGGGTTGGGTGGCAAACGTAGGGGGTGGGAAGACGGGGATGGAGGGGTGGCGAGGGGGGAGGAGAGACCTTAGAAAGGTGGGGTGTATGTGTGGGGAGTGGGGAGACGGTTAGTGAGGCGAAGTTGGGAGGGAGGGCTTGGTGAAGGTGTGGAAAAAGAGGGAGAAAGGTGGTGGGGTATGAGGGAGGAGGGGAGGGGGACGAAGAAGCGTGAGAGAGGAGTAGGGAAGAAAGGTAAGGAGGGGAAGAGAGGGGGGATAAGGACGAGTGAGAGAGAGATTTAGGGGAAAAAAGAGGGAAGGGAGTAAGCAGGGAGGAAACGGGGGAGGGAAGAGGAGTAGTGGGGGAGCAAACGATGAGGATTGTGACAAGGGGGGAGCAGGGTGGGGAAGGGAATACCGTAGGAGGTGGTGGGTATAGGGGTGAGAGGAGAGTAAAAGGGACGAAAAAAGAGAGGTTAGGGGGTTTAGAAAGGAGGCGAGGGGGAGGGGAGGATTGGGGGAGAAGTGGCGGGGGGAGCAGAGTGGGGAGGGGAGGGGGTAGGTGAGGAGGTGGAAGGAAAGATAAGGAGCAGATGGGAGGGGGGAGGAGAGGTGCGGGGGTAAAAAAGAAGGTGGGAGGAGGGTGGGAGGGGGGATGGGGTGGGGGAAGGATATTCCAAGGGTATGAATGAAAAAGAGGTGAGGAGAGTGGAGGGGGGGGGAACATCAGGTTCGCTAAGGGAGTAGGAGAGGGGGGTTAGAGGAGCGGGAACAAGTGAGAAGAGTGATAGTGGAGAGATGGTGGAAGGGTGGGGTTGGGAGGGGAGGAATGGGGTTGGGGTGTGTAAGGGAGGGGTGGAAAGGCTAGGTGTATGAGGGATTAGGGTGGCTGGGGTAGATGTGAAGTACGAAAAGGTGTGGGGAAAGGAGAGTCGGGGGTGCAAAGGGGAGATAGATTAAGGGGGAGGGGGGGGGGTTTAGGAGAAAAAAGGGGGGAGAGGGGGTGGAGGGCGGGGTGGTACCCTTTCTTTCCCTTCTGTCAAGAGGGCCGAATTCAGTAACGCATCCAAGAAAAATTCCAAAGGAATAATCTATGTCTGACAAAGAAAGGACACACCCTCAAAGGTCCGGGGAAGGTCACGGTGGTTGAAAAAAAGTGTGGGAAAGGAACCTTATCAGATGTCGTGAAGGCTCTTGCGCTAAAAGAGGATATGAGGGAAACGAAAAACGATCCTAAAACAATGCCTAAAGCGGGGATTTGGAAAGAATAACGATCAAACACAGCATGCATCCATTCCTTGGAAAAAGCCTATCTCATTTCACGCAAACGTCAAAGAAATGGAAAGGGGGGGGAGGAAATATAGAGGCGCTAGCGCTGGCCGGGATGGGGCCGAAAACAAAACCTAGGCCGCTTCGAAAAAAAACTTTACCGTTCTGATGAAAAAATCACAAGGACAAAGTTTACAAGCGCCTGACTGGGTTCCATACTAGGCCGGAAGGGAAAAATCGGGTGGAGACGGGGGGAAGTGCGTCTCAGCCTACGTTCACAGTTTTAAAACGATCAAGATAGAGTTGAAAACCGAATGAGAAAGAGGATGTGCAGTTGCCCGCGCGCCGGCAGACCAGTCTCAGAATGGGACTAAAAGGAAGGCCGGTATTTTAGGCCCGGGAGAAGTTAAAGATAAACTCTACGACAGCGAGGGCTTGACGCTGGGATGATACCGAGCGAGGACACGTTTGTATACAAACCCAGATGTCGATATGCACTGGAGGAAATAGGGAGGAGGAGGACCTTTAGAAATGAAGCAGACCCTAGGAGAGGACAGGGAGTTAAACTCGATCCATGCGGGCTCTATCAACGGGGGGGATTATAGAAAGCTGTGGGGAAGAACATCAAAACAACAGCGCGAAGTGGGCCCCGGGAGGCGAGTTTGAGGTGAACGTCTTATCCACGTGGAGGAGATCTAAACGCGGCGAAGTAGTAGGGGGGGGAGGGATGGTGTAGGAGGAGGAAATCTAGTAATTAACATATCACAGAGGTTCAAAAAAAAAAAAAAAAATTCTAACAGTCAATCGGCGAAAAAATAAAAACTTGCCAGACTTTTGCCAACAGAGGTCATCGATCTGGCTAGAAACGGCTTGAATAAATAAGGAAAAAAGGGACGCACGCTTATCTGGTCTTCAGGGGAGGACGGAGCCGATCCCGACGGGAGGGCTAACGCCATAATAGAAAGCTTTTTGTGAGGAGTCTCACGTGCCCTCGTCCGGAAATACCTAAGGAAAAGCCTCCCTTAAAAAGAAAGTAAGACGTGAATGTTGCTCTGAAGTTCGTGAAGAGAATCCGTAAAAGTTTTGGCCGGGCCGCTTGGCTGGCTCTAATCGTGTTTCCCTGGGGGTGGCACGGAGAGGGAATTCGGACAAAAGGAAAGTCGTTTGAAAGGAAGGACAACAGGCGCAAGGTGCAAGCGAATTCCGAAGGAACGCAGCCACCCACGTTTGTATTTCGTACAGTAGAAAAAGAACCAGGAGAGAAGAAAAAAAGAAAGTTAGCGGCCATAAGAGGGAGGGTCACAGCTCCTCCCATCGAGAAAAGAAAAAAATTAGTTCAGCTACTCAACAACGTTAGAACCATCCAATGTCTCTCAACGTCAGATTGAGAGGGGGGGCAGACACAAAAGAAGGAAACGCGGTATTTGCCGCAGAAAATGAGAAACCCTCTATATCTTGGGATTCTGCGACTAAAAATGAACGGAAAAAAAAAGTTGAATAGCGTCTCTTCTTCAGGGAGGTGAATAAGGGCCTGCGGCCTTCTTGATGAGACGGCAGAGGGAGAAGGAAAATTTTCAAAAAATTCCACACCGCCATGCAGAAAAAGACAACGGGACCTTCCACCAATGGAGACAGGCAAAAACGTCTTTCGGGGACGAAAAGAGAGGGCAAACTTCCAAAGGAGAAAGAATCTTTAAAAACGAGGTTAAAGGGGAGGGGTATTGTGTAGGAAAAGGATACTGTAAGCAAGGACCGCCAACAACGCCTCAGTTATTCGGATTCGCCACCTCAAGAGGTGAGACTCTCGGACGAAAAAAAGGAAGAAACCGATCATCGCTGGCGGGAGGACCTAGGATATCAACCTCAGGAACAAGGAAGAGTTTGATCAAAGTGGGTGAGACCACAGGCGTCAGCGGGACGTAGGAAGGAGGATCCTGACAATCGGAAAAACTTGTAGCAGCGAAGACGAAGACCAATACCCTCAAAGAAAAGATAAAAGACACGGCTGCGCTCGAACGTGTTACCGCTGATGCCATACAAAGCGGAAAGGAAACGGAAAGAACGGAAGTCACCTCCGGCATGAGAAAAAATTCCAAAAGAGAGGGAAAATCGACTGGGGGGACGAAGAAGGTCAAAGCGAGTCGACGAACTATCGAGGTAACTCCCAGAAGGGCCTGAGCTGATGAGGGACGTCGAAGCAGCAAAGGGGAAAAAAGACCGAAGAACCAAGGATCAAGACAGAAGAAGGTAGACCAAATTTTTCCATCGAAGAAAAAGGAAAATCAAGATAGAAAGGACTTGGTAGAAAAGATGGGGAGGGAACCAAAAACGTGGCCATTCTTACATTGAAATTGCTGACCATTGCAAAAAATTAATCAGGGGATGCCTGAAAGAAACTATACCTTCTATCACGGCAAAAGATTACGGTCTCAGGGAACGGGTCGGTGGTGGCACGTTAACCCGGAGATAAAATCCGCCAAAGAACAGGCAGGGAAAAGATACGCCGAGAAGTACGTTTAGCCTTAATCTTGGAAAATTAGATCGAAAGAATGGGCGTATCCTTAGAAAGGAGGAATCGAGGTGCAGGACAAGCAATTCCAACGGATGACAGAGAAGGTTCTATCTCTAACGCCAAAAATTGTCATTTCAACGGGAAGGAGGTCGAGGGGAGTCGAAAGGTCAGTTAAACAGGACGAATTGCAAAGGGCGGGGAAGAGTGATCTGGAAGGCAATTCAAACCTAAGCAATGTGGCCTCAGGGGGGAAAGAGGAGACGGAATGATACGGCCGAAAGGCTTTTTAGACCGGAAAGAAAAATGATCCCGCCAGGGGAACTCAGGCCTTCTAGGGCGCACAAACCAAAAGGGGGGGACAACGACCTCAGAGGAGGTATCTGGTAGGGGGTACGTGGTAGGCCGTAAAAAAAATATTTCTGGGACAATCCGGGAATTACTAGCAGCGTAGCCAGAAATTTAACAAGTTCCAATGAAGAAAGAATTGAAAGATCGAGATGGCGTTTGAGGAAATTTAGTAACGGGACAGTCAACGCGTTTCATGGACCGGGTCTACGTAGATACAAAAAATCCGAAATTGTCTTTGCGAGAAAGTCATTGGGGGCAAGAGGGAGGGGGGGTTTTCAGAAGTGGTAGTGGGACCGAGAACCGGCCACTTGGAAAAGGGAAGTTCAGTTAAATAGCCAAAATCAGGCGAGGGCGCACTAAAAGCCCGAACATGTCAGCTCAAGAGAATGACTGGATGTTGGGAACTTGACGTCCTCGAGGAGTACGAGCGTAGAGTAAAAAGAAAGAGAAACTAACGCTAGAAGGCGGGTGATCGACTATAGGTATGCCAATAGGGGCAGGCTAGCTCCTCCCCCAAAAGGGATGAGAGAAAGAGAAGCTCCAAGACGGGAAGGGGAAACTTAGGTGCAAGGCGACGGCAACCCACAAACAAAAGCCATGTTCAAGCAGGGCTAGTCCAATCTATCGGAGAATACAGGGCGTGGAGGGGGGTCACAGGACGTTGGTCGAGATGGACCGTTAGGTTCAAGCGGGGTGAGTTACTGAAAAAGTTGCCTGCTATTGCTCAAGAACGCCATGTAACAAAAAGGGGGGGTAAAAGAAGAAACGATTTGCCAAAAGAATCAAAACTGCCCCCTCATTGCACAATGCATCGAAGCATGCTGTAACGATTCCAGGAAACCGCGGAGTCGCCAGGGGGGTAACATTAAGATTACCGCCAGAAGCTCTCGAAGTCGGTTTTCTGAACCCAGTTGACCCCCGGCATTTTGACTCTTACCAGAAGGGAAGCCAAGGCGGCTCAATGTCATGCAAGGGGGAAGTGCTGACGGGGAAAAAGGAGCCAGACCCGCTAAGGACAGCCTACCAATGTCTAGGGGCACGGTGCAGGTTTTGTGACGTAAAGTCCGATAACGGAGATGGAGGGCGGTCCTTGTAAAGGATCATATGAAGCACGACAAGAGACAGCACGGTTAACTAAAGGGCGTGTTACACGATCACTACACAGCAGCAGTGCGCCAGTTGGGAAACGCGAGAGAGAAGAAACCTAATTCTCTGGAGGGGGAGGGACGAAGCGCAGCATATCTCGCTGCGGGCTGGAAAAAACCCCGAAAGAGCTCTTCCCTCGGAAGATTCGAAGATGCAAAGGCCGGATCGGGTCGAGGAAAAAATAAAATGGGGGCAATTGGCAAGGAGAAATACTTCCGACGTTTTGTCCGAAGAGTTCCAAATGGAGGTCATCGTGTGATAAGCAGAAGGGTGAAACCCGCCACAAGACTTTCCAAAAGGAACAACTAAGAAAGGACCAGCATCTATCTCTCTTAGATTGCCCGTTGGGGGGGGAAGTCCAGACCGAGAAAAGGGTCGCAACTTGGAAAAGAATGGCAAAAGGGGCAAAATCTTCACGGGTGGCGCGCACAACATCGGCGACAAGAATGGCTTTCCGGGTAGGAATTGAAAGACTTACCGAGTCGGGGAGAAAAAAACCCTCAATCGTCCAAAAGAAGGTCGGGTATGTCCGAAAATTAGGATTCAGGGGAGGGCTTACGCCATGAAGCTCACTCCCGACGAGGATGAGAAAGTGCTCCATTTCTCTCTAGACCAGCACGATGGCCGCGAGCCGCCGTCGTTTCAATTGAAGGAATTAGTCGGCGGCCTTTCCGAAGGAAGATACGCTGGACCCTGGCGAGCTTGTTAGGGAACCTTTGCAAAAACTATTCTTCAGAGAGAACACGCGGAAAGTAATCCATGGTGGGGTGATTGGGGGGCCGCTAGAAAAAAAGCATTCCGCCAGGGAAAGGAGGATGCAAGGGAAAAAAAGGAGTCGCAGGTCGGTGCCCACAATAGAAAACTAGCCGCTACCGTTTCAGGAAGGAGAAGGCTTTGAAGGAACTGATCAACAATCGCTAAGAGGGGGGAGGGAGGGGCTGAAGGAAAAAGGAAGAAAGGAAACCCCGTAGAGTACTAACGCCAGACATCTTATGGATTGTTAGTCGGACCTCCGAAGAACTAAAAAAAAATTGCAAGCACTTCTGACTCGGGGAGAACTAAAACGCCGAAAGAGGGCTGAGTGAAGATCAACTATAAAAGGAATGAAAAACCCTAAGGAGTTTTTGACTCAAATTGGCGGGTGGGAAGGCCTAATCTAAATGAGCCCCTTCTTGTCGGCATCCTGGGGGGTGGGGGAAGAAAATGCGTAACAATTAACGGGGGGGAGAATGACAAAAAAAGAATGGTGACGCAAAGAAAAAAGAGAGAAGGCCCACTGACGATCATGGTAGGGCAAAAAGAAAAAGAGAGGAAAAAAGGACGGCGGGATAGAACATCCAGCTCAAAGAGGAAATACCATCGATAGAAGAGAGGAGGTTATAATAAGACTCGCAAGAAAACGGGTACGGATTAAAGAAAAGACAGAAAGATTTCTCTCAACGTCGATATCTAGGGTTCGCTTACCTCTTAAAAAGAAGGAAGACGAGTCCAGTGAAAACGAATCAAGTCTAGGGTACTTGCTACGACAAGGTGGCTGCAACGAAAAAGGGAGCCTTGCCAGCTGGACTGCTTGAAAAACACCTCTGACTTTCGCGTTAAAAAAAAAAACCAGAGAGACCTTTCCATAACGAGTTGTAATCAAATTTCGGCGCCAAAAAAAAGAGAAAGGGAACTCTAGAGTGGAGAGGGACGAACTGTAGGCCGTAAGAGAACTAGGGGCCTAGCCAGGACGGGGACTGTTCTTTCTTAGGTGCACGGACGAGTTCCGCCGAGAAAAAAAGCCAACATAGTCAGAACTACCCTACTAAAGAGGGGTGGTCTTTCACGGGAGAAACCAAGTGAACCGCAGCAAAGAAGGTGCAGGGAATCCTTAAAATGCTATCAAGTGGAACCAGTAGCCCTCGTTTAGGTGGCCGGGTAAAAAAGGACCGAACCGATGAAGGGGAAGAAACTGGTCGACTGGAAAAAGAACGAACTCTGAATGGAACCGGATCGTACGCCCGAAAAACAAGAAGCAACAAAACCCTGATACCTCACGGAAGCCGTTAGCGCGCAGCCATCTGTAAGAGGAAGGTCCAACTACACGCTCAAAATTATTGAACGGGACGAAGGTATATATTACAAGGGACCGTCGTGCCAACAAAATCAAACATCGAGGAGGTCTAAAAAATCGCGAACTGCTCGAAAGGCAAAAGAAGTCAAATGTAAAACGGGGGAAAGCAGACCGGAAAGAAGGAAAAAGGAAAATCCTGATCTCCAGACCATAGCGAGGATGGTGGGGGGTCCACAATTTGTCCGCTAGCGGACAGATCCCCGCACGAGAAAAGATGAGACGGGGGAAAAAAAAAAAAAAGTAAACCAATGATGGGACAATTGTGGACATTAAAAGGAGGTCAGGCAGGAGAGAGAAGGTCGGAAACTGAAGAAACTGCGCGGAGCAGATCGACTATCCGAAAGCTTTGGTGCGAAAGGGAAAGGGTGCCTGGAAAAAAGTGGATAAAATTCTAAAGCATCCCGAGGACAGAAAAAAAGTATGAACCGAAAAAAGTAGGAGTCAAGTTACTCTGGGTGAAAATTTATGAGGGGACGATCGGCCAGAGTTCCCACTTGAAAAGGAAAGAAGTCTTCTTTAAGAAAAAGGGAAAAGCAGATCGGAGTTCCGAGCACCCGAAAAAAATTTACATGGAGGACTCGAGGGTTTACGCGAAGAGAGTTAAGGGACTTGCTATGAACTGCTGTAGTAAGAGAATCTTGACCGAGGGGAACGCCAGGGGCAACGGTCGGGATGTGAGGAAAAAAAAGATCGAAACTACTTCGGGGGTCAAAAACGCCTCATCACGAACAAGAAACCTTTGGATACTCTGAATAAGGCACAAACCCCTTGGGGTCACAGACCCATCTGGAGCTGTCAAAGTCGAGGGCGGTATCCTTTTATGTCCTGATCAAACGGCCTCGATGGTTTCTTTGACAGTAAGGGGGGATTCATTCGCAGAAGGGGGGGGGGCTGTCAAATCCTTGGGCAGGGGAAGAGACCAGAAAGGGGCAAGATAAGAAGGGATAGTGAATCGTCATGTATGAAAATAACTTCCTTCACAGGGACCGGAACGTTACTACGATTCTACGATAACGAAAACCAAAATCTGGTCTGAAGTTTCAAGGAGAGGAGGGGAAGGGGATGAACGGTTCGTGTGTCTCGAACGAAAGCGGCTGGAAAAATTGGCGGAGGGGTCAAGTGAAAACCATTAACAGTCATCACTCAACATCAGGTCATACACTGACAGACCCCGAATAGACTGGGGGGACAAAACCTGGGGGTAAGAAGATTTAGTCAGAAGAAGATTTGTCTAGCATCCTACGCGTACGCGCGAAAAGATAGGTTCTTTTGTCTGAGCCAGTCTTAACAAAAGAACGTTCAAGAAAGGTCCTGGGGAGGATAGAGATCAAAGAAAGAGGAGAGAAAAAGAGGAGAGCTACTAACTATCATAGGGACTGAAAAACCTTTTTAATCCGGTGGGGGGACAGATACCACGCCTGAGGGAGGGGGATGCTATGGACTATAAACTGAGCGCCACCATCTAGAAATACAAACGAGGTTAAGGTTCAAAAAACGCAAAGAGAAGAGAAATTTTCTGAGGCCTTTGGGAACGGCTAGGTGTGGAGTTATATGACTGCTATTTAACAATAAACGAGGACGTGGGCAGAGCGCATACAAGTGGGTCACGCTCACCCTGAACCCTCCTCAACTTGTGTCCTGCGCTGCAAGGGCCTACGTAGACTCGTTAGGGAAAGGAAGGGGGGGAAGGGCGGTACGAAAAGGGAAACTAACCGACAAAAAAAACGAAATGAGGATTTGAGGAAATTGCTTTTAAACAACGGTAACTTTCAAGGAAGAAAGAAAAAATCCTGAAAAAGTAAAGAGAGACGTGCTGACTAACCCTTAAAAAAAGACACGGACAGCAAAGAGGAAAGGAAGTCACTGGGTTGTGTGTGCTCGTAGGCGACTATCACCAAGGAGGCGGAAGGTCGTGCGAGCAAACAAGGGCTCGGCCGTCAACTTATTAAAAGAAAGAGCAGCAGAAAATTCCCAAATATTGAAGCGATGTAAAGACACTATGCAGCGGAGCGCATTAAAAAGAAGGGGACCCTCCAGGGAAAAAACCATTAATCTCCACAGAAGGGGAAAAGTGTTCCTATATAAGCCCACACCGGCTGAATCATAGCGGGTGCTTTGAAGAATGATCCAGAGTCGTCTTCAAGATTCGATCGACGAGGAAGAGAGAATTTCCCACAATGGGCAGCGAACCGTACAAGATACATACGGACGCTTATTATTTCCTCAAGGATCGCCGGGTTAGGCTAGTACCGGCCACAACGACGTGTCAAAAAAAACAAGGGGCTAAGTCCCTTCCTATATGCGGAACTTCGGTGCCCGAGTTTATGGGAAACGACTCGACACGAACTGCAAAGAAGGTCTTGTCAGCCAATTCCGTCCCGGGGAAGAGAAAAAATCATAGACCAGCTGCGAAGGGGGGGAAATGTTTCCATTCAGAACGAGCGCGCAACCACGTTGTGGAGTACAAAAACACCAATAGTCGATAGAAAGGGACATGAACCTTTAGTTCTTTGCGGGAGATAAAACTACGCCACTCATGAGCTCAGCGGAGGGGAGGGGCAGTAACAAGGGCGGCCGACTGAAAGGGCGCGGCAAAAAAGGTCCACAGGGTGTCGACGCCGATGGATATCCGCAAGCGGAAAAGGAAAGCAGAAACCCCTTGTCTTCGAAAACTAGGGAAAGCTGGAACAGTTAGCTGACCGCTGAAGAAGGTGAATTGGGGTTTAGGGGGTATTGTACGTACGAAGCGTCAGGCTCCCCGCGAGGGGGAAAAGATCAGTCTGACCACTACTGTCCGCTGTGAAATCCTGGCCCACACTTGGGAGAAGGAGCCGATTCCGGCGACCTGGAGAATAATTCAAGATCGAAGGTTGAGGCAGAACTGAACGAGAAGAAAAGAAAACACCACGTAGATGTGGGTACCTCCAGGAACATCTTTACATTGCTTCGTGGTTGGCGTCGTCCGCCTGGCCGAAGGGGGGATCGGAACGAACTAACCTAAAACAGTGGAGGGAAAAGACGTTGGATCTTATACGTCAAGAACAGGGGGGTTGAGACGCCCAAAGTCGAGGGAAGAATTTTTCCTTTCGCCTGGTTTGCCGGGCCGAATCGACAGGGTAACCTGTTGTCAGCAGGAAAGGGGAGGGGGGGTGATATAAACACGCCTGTCGGTTGATGCCTGAATCAGCACTTAAATGAGGCCGACGACCGAAAGGGAGCAAACCCTTTGGGATTCCCCCACCCAAACATGTCGCCATAGACAGCCGAGGAAAAAAAAAAAATAGTACATAATGGGAGAAAAAGAGATCGGAATCGACGTTGGAGAGAATAAGGGACTGCCA
>Ga0179593_1452827_pt1 | contig 27563 bp, 44 predicted proteins | sample CZODoug2_1_08_16_FD_185931 | JGI IMG/M metagenome (GOLD analysis project Ga0179593, IMG submission 185931) | Vadose zone soil fungal communities from Angelo Coast Range Reserve, California, USA - CZODoug2_1_08_16fungal (PacBio error correction) | ecosystem: Environmental > Terrestrial > Soil >...
CCGTTCGGACGAGGAGGGATTCCAAACTACTATGGTCAAAAAGTAAAATGGTGGAAAGGAAAAACAACAGAAAAGAGAGGAGAAGGGCAAATCCGCGAAAACCGTCATGCGTTTGAGTGAAAAAGGCACGGGGAAAACGGCGGTCCAGCCAGGCGAAAAAAAAACAACGTGACGTTCGCACCCCAGCTCTGGAATAGGGCCACCACGATCAACCGGACGTACATCTAGTCCCCAGCAGTAGTAACATTATGGAAGTGTTATGAACGAGTGTTCTCGAAAGTCACCCAAAGACCACAGAAAGGAAGCTCATACAAGGAACCGCATCAAACCAAAAGAAAAAAAAAGAACTCTAATAAGCAATAGAGACAAGCTCCCATGGGGGAAGGGGGGAATGGCCAAAAGAAGAGGGTGGGCCGTCGGGCAACCACGTTCACTTCTCAGGTTCAGCCCCGAAAGTAAAGGGGAGTTGGCCAAGGGTAATTGCCGTACAGAGGGACAGTTTAAAAACCAAATCTCAAGCAAAACTCATGGGGGGGGAATGGAACTCTTTGGGTGAAAGGATCGAATTGGGAAAAGAAAGGGTGAGTGATGGAAAAAAAAAAAAATCACCGAAAAAAGGGACCTTCGGGAGGGGGACCCGATCCGAATGATCGGAGACATCCAAACAGATTAAAAGCGTCGTTGATGTCTCTTTGTCACCCAGCAAAACTCAAAAAGTCCTACCGACACCACGAACCAGCTACCTGTAGAAACCCAATTCTCTGACAGGGGAGGCATCCCCGCCACAGGAAAAAACTAGGGGCCAAACGCACTGGTGTAAAAAAAAAACAAAAACCGTACCTCACGTGATCCAATTGCAGCAGAACACGCCAAGAACCACCGGAGACGGGAAAAAATCTGTCGCCTGGGGGCCAATGGAGAATACCATATGAAGAGGAAACCAATTTGAAGGGGGGGGAATCGCCTGAGTGGTTCGGCCAGAAACCACAAGCGGGCTGAGAAATGCTTCGTCAAAGGGGGTCGAAAAATATGAACTCCGGCTGGGGTCATCCTACCTAGCGAGCCCTTTAGTCTTAAGGAAAAAAAGTACATTACTAAAGAGACGAAAAAGCCAATTAGGAAAGGACTAGAAATCCGAGTACAACGTCAGGACAAAAGTGGGTTTAGTCATCATCAGTGTGAGAAGTAGACCTCCGTTTCAAAATCGTAAACAGCTGGCACAGGGTAGAAACCTCATTAGAGGAAAGATCCTGAACAACCCTCAAAAGAGGAACCCAAAGAAGAACAAAAAAAAAAATGCTAGGAAAGAAAAGTAAAAGAAAAAGTCAAATGGGAACCAAAAACCACAATCAAAGGAAAGGGGAGGACCGTAAAATGTAGTGGTGTCGAACACCTCAGTCGTGCCAGGGGGCCAGCGGTCCATGGGCTTGCACGCGAAAGAAGCCTGTAAAAAAACTCCGAAGTGGGTACGTACTTGACGGGCTGACAAATCTCTTCGTGTCATCAACAAAGGCCGAGGGAGAACCGACTCCTCAAGGTCCCATCAATTGGAACGGGGCGGAACGCAAAGGTGCCTTCCATCTTGGCGTGGTAAGCGAAGAAAAAGGGGTTCTCAAGAAAGGGGGTGGGACAGGAAAAGGTTCGTACGGACCAGGTACGCACTCGGTTCTCACCCACCATCTAATCGGTCCGTTAATGAAACAAAAACGACACGTTGGGAAAGACACATCTGAGTAAACCGTGAGCTGACCAAGAGCTGCAACAGGGTCAGACTCGCTTAAAAAGGGACCCTGGTACCCTGGACAAAAAAGTTGGGACAGAAAGGGGGGGGAATCAGAAGTCGATTCAAACGCCTCCACAAGGAAAAAGGGGGAAAAAAGAAGGAAATGCAAGACGGGGTTGGAACAATGTAGACAGTCCTCACGGGACGGAATGTCGGGGTCCAAATTAGTCGAGTGAACAAGTCCCAAACAAAAACAAGCCACTCTCCAAAAAGAGGCGGCATCAATAAAAGGGAATAAAGTGGAGAGGTTGGGGAAAAACTGGAACCATCTGGGGTTCGGTCGGTCATGTTGGTCGTTAAGTACCTCAGCCACGGGGTGTGTCAAGGGAACACATAAGTGGGTCTGCCACAAAAAGAAAAGGGGAGGCAAGAATTTTCTAGAAGATTAGGTAAAGGAAGGCAGGATAAATGGAAATCCCGACGAAAAAAAAGGGAAAAAAGGCAGACGGAGTCCTTGGAAAGACCCGATCACTGACCTACCCGAGCAGGAAGCAAAAACGGCCACAAGAAGAGGATGAAAAAAGCCGAAAAAAACTATGAAAAAATTGCCATATTTCAAGTTAACAGTGAACAAGGGGACTAGGCGACTCGGAAGCAAAGAGGGGAATCCTCAGGAGGCACACGACACGACAGGGAGCCCCACTGGGGCGGTCGCAAAAAAGTCTAATAGCAAGCGAAAAAATCAGAACGACAGGATCTCGGGGGCCAGGGGAAACTGGATTAGGGGGGAGTGCAGGGCAAGCCAAACGAGCCGGGGGCCCAGAGGGAGACGCCGGAAAAAAAGCCCACGCTCTAGAAGAATGGGAGAAAAAAAAAGCGAGGCCATCACAGGGGGCAACAGCGAGGCGGTGGGACGGCCCGGAAATCATCGCAACGTCTTGGTCAGGCGCGACCTGAAAAAGAAAAGCGGAGCAAGTTTTGGACCGTGTTTGGGTCAGCACAGAAACACAGTCTGTAAAAAAGTCCGCAGGGATCCCTCCTCGGGGGGACTTCGCTCTGCCCTTTGACCACGTCTCTTTTGGTAGCATCGGGGAAAACTTTTCAATGTGCCTTTCGCCGCCACTTGACACTGTTCGAGGAAACTTTCCCGCGGGTACAACCCCTCGATCTCATCAAAGAACAAAACGACAACGGGGGCGGCGAGGAGAAAAAAGAGGGAGGTTGCCCGCCCGTAAAGGCATGCGAGCTACACATGGGTAATTTAGCGGGGAACGAAGTGCTCAGTCTCGCGCTCTCAAGTGGGGTGAACTAGCGCGACACTCGGGTCCTCAGCGGCGTACTTTGGGCGAGGGCAAACCAGGGTGATCGGGGAGCGACTGGACCGGGGGGCTAGCCGCTTGGGAAAAAAAAAACAGAAGCAAAGAACTTAAGCGGGGCGCCTGGTACGTATCAAAAAAAAAAAATACCCGTCAAAGAGGGAACTGTGGATGGCCACGAAAGCACGAGTTCGGAGGATTCGAGCAGACATGGGGGGGACGGCCTCGTCGAAGGGGCCCACAAGGGGAAAAAAATTTTAAATCTCAACGTGAGGCCGCCGGCAACAAACTCCCACCGGGTTCTGGGAAGGGGGGCTCAAAAAAAAAAGAAAAACGTGGGGGGAGCTTCTGACTTGAGCCGCAGACGTGAAGAACGCAAACCAGCGCCAAGGGGGGCAAGACGACTTGAAAGAGGACACGGAAACCTCTGTGAGGAAAAGGAGGCTCCAAAATCGTAAGCAACTTTAAACACACCTAAGGAAAAAAGTGGCCAACTCAGGCGCGCAAACAACCGGGCGGGCCAAAGCCCGGCCGGGTCACTGCTAAGGGGGACAGGCCGGCGAAAAGGAGTGACTGGCTGTCAGGGTCTTGTTCGTGGGCGCTTTGTGTCCTGGGGTGAGGGTATGCTAGAAAGAACCGTCTCTAAGAACCCATATGGGGCAGAATTCCGGGTTCGCCGCCACAAAACAATCGGGGGGAGGGACGCTGAAAGAGGAGGACGCACTTGTGAGCAATAGCTCCACGTTGACACTCAGGAAAAAACGGAAGCCTATTACGAAAAGTGGAACGCGCCCGCACAAGGGGGCGGGACTTCTTTGGGCTTGGGGGGGGGGAGAAACCCTTTGACGAGGTTGGAAATCGCTCCCGAAAGAACAATAAAAAAGTGGCGGGGAAGGGGGACTCGGCCGAGGGGCATGGTGCAAAAAGAGGGCCTTAAGAATGACTACTAACCACGAAAAAATACCTGGGAGGAAGAAACGGTGAAGACCAAAGGAAAAACAAACAAAGGGACGAGGAATGAGCTTCGATCTCTTTGTAGCAGCACGACAACGAGCAACCGGGCAAAATAAGGGGGAGAGGGGGGCCCCCGAACCGGACTAGGTACTTGACGACAGGCGAGTTCGTGTCGAATAGTGGTTAACGAACAGGAAGGAACGCGAGCCGAAAGGGGGAAAGAGGGGCACCCAAAGGTCGCGCAAAAAGTCCAAAGAATTCTGATGGCCGCGTGAGGGGGGATTCTGCTCCGTGATATACAATAAAAAACGTGTGGGGACCCCAAACCACAAACTACGGCAAAACGGTTATTTACGCCTACGCGCAGGGAGGAAGATGCAAAGGAAGGACTGTGAGAAAACGAATTGTCGGACGAACGGTCGAGGCGATGGGGGTTGGGGAACAAGATTACCTGGTGAGGCCTCTGGGGGCCGCGAGGAACGAGTTCTCTTGGGAAGGTCAAAACCGAGGCGTTGCACTATTGCGGCGACGAGGAATGGCGGGGTTCGAAGGACAGGAATGGTGAAACGCGAGGGAGGGGGGGCGGCTCTCGTAAAAGGGCTGAAAAGGAAGGGGGGACCGTTCTGTACTCGTGGGAGGCACCTCGTACGGGTGGCCTTGTGACGTATGCGTACAGAGGTAAACAGTAGGTGACCGTACTTCAAAAGGGTGCCCAGTGGGAAAGAACGGCGAAGATTTAGGCATCTGAGAAGAGGTTGACCAAGACCTATGAGCTCAGGCGGCCTTTTGGATCGTTGCGCAGGGGGAACATGGGGAGAAACAAGGGGGGCCGGCTTTTGTGGGGGGGACTGCGGAGCTTGGACCGTGGGTTGGGGGGACGCCGCACAGAGGGTCGGGGGTCGTGATTGGCGAAAAGGACGGGAAGGGGGGCCGAAACCGTCAATCTGGGGGAAAGGTGGTGGAGAGCTGGGTCCTTGGCGAAGAAAAATCCTGGATGACAGATGTTTTTAGTAACGAGCTTTTGGAGGGTGAAAGGTCTGGGGGGTTCCTTTAGAGATCCTAACTTCGAGATCGCAAAGCTTGAGGGGCAGGAGATGGGGGAAAACGTATGCTTTGAAAAAGTCCGCCAGAGGTTGGCGGGGAAGGTCACACAAACCTGTGCAAGAATCCTCGATTAAAACGCGTGGGGAGCAAAAGACGCGGGTGCTAAAAAAGGGTGGTTCGGAGGTTGAAGGAAAAACAGTCTCTCGCGGGAAAAGAAAGACATCACGCCCCCCACCACAAGAAGTCAAGACGGAAAGGAAACGCCAGGGGTTCCACGAAGGGTCAAAAACCTCCCCAGGGTGCCCCTTTTGCTTACCCTGTCGACGACGCCGGGGGGTCTGAGGGAAGGGATGGGAAAAATGGGCACTTCGGGAGTTAGGACTTCCCGGCAGAGAAAAATGAGTGGGGGATATGGTCGCTGGGACGCAGAAGGCACGCGACAGTCCCGGGCCTAAAACGCCCATTCATCGTAGGACCCGACAAAAACGGTCCGGAGGGAAACCAGGCGAGAGGCCCCGGCAAGGATTGACATCTGCCAGGCAAATGTGAGCCCATGGTGAAGGTGTTTGGAGCTAAAAAAGGGAGGTAGTTTCAACCGGGGTGGGGAAGCCCCGAAGGAAGGGGATCTCTCTTAAAAAAGGAGGAGAGGGGGGAAGATAGATCCGTCCTCGGGGCTGAGGCTTAACCCGGAAAAGGACGAAATGTTAGGGAGGACCAAAGAAAAAAATTTCGGGAAAAGAGCAGGAAAAAGGCGTCTGGGTGGGGAACTCGAGAAAAGGGCAAAAAACGTAATCGCGGGTGAGGGGATACGGAAAAGGCAGCAGTAAGGAGTTAGTGAAAACGGAGCGAAAAAATCAGGGGGAGCCGCCAATCGCCATACGGAAAGCCCACGTCAGCCCAAAACAGGAGCGACTAAGACCCGCGGAGTACACAGACCATCTCGGAAGAAAGAAATCCGAGACAGACAATGGGTTAAGGAAAAAAGTGAACCACCGGAGGAAGTTGGGGGCCTTCGTGGACAAAAACGTGGGCGCCGTATTTGGACAGCTCGGGGGGGCAGGGAAAGGAGGATCGCAGAAAAAAAAAAAGGCCCTTGACCCATAACGAGCACAGCATTGGGAGTGCGAAAACGGCGTTTGTTGAAAAGAACGGGAGCAGGGGCTGTGGGGGTAGTGGAAAAATCGCATCCACAGAAAGGGAACGCTTCAACTAATGGAAAAAAGACTGGGGGAGCCTGCCGCAAAATCTGAGAAAGCTCGAGTAGAAAGAGAGGGGAAAAGAAGGAACTACGACCACTAAAAAGCAAATCCGGGGGGGGGAGAACCCCAAAAAGGGGTACACTTCGCTCTAGTCAGAAAAAACAAAGGGGGCGCCCAACCTGTCAAAATCACCAGTACTGGGGATGCTCACTTCCGCTAACCATAGAAGAAAGTCAGAAGAAGAAAAGAGAACGCAACGGGGGCTTGCTGCACCAATTGGAGGACTAAATTTGAAAAAAAAAAAAAAAAAAAACAAAAATGGTAAAAGTGCGCAGGAGGGGGGTGCGACCTGAATAGTTCCAAAAAAACGGACGGTGACGTAAGGACACTTATCTAAAATATTGAAAAGGGAAAGTCTTGCTCGGTTAAATCGTAAGAAGTGGGCAAGAACGGCACTGATGAAAAAAAACACGAATTCGCGCAAAAAGATAATAGAAGGGGAACGGCGATCAGGGAGGGGGGGGGAGCGTCGAGAGCGCCCAAAAACCTCTCACCAAAAAAAGCCGGGCTGGGAGCGTGAACGGCTCAGGGGGCGGCCCGAAGGCCTGACCAAAAAAAAACGGGAAGAAGTAGCCCAAAAAGCGCCTCGAGCAAAAAAATGAAATCCCCATGTCAAAAAAACCAATGGAAAGAACTGGTCAAAAGAAAAAAAAAAAATCGAACCAAAAGTATGTTGAAAGCAAAAGCGTGAAACTCTAAAAAAGTACGCCGTCGAGAAGGAAGGTCCATCCAGGACGGTGGACGGGGTGGACACTGCACTATTCGCAAAAAAAGTGCGGAAGGTCAGAAGGCACGTCCAGGGTGCCGCGGGTGGCGGGAAACGAAAAGAGGGAGAGCGTCAGGACTTTTAGGACATTAAAAACGATTCGGACAACGACTAATGAGGGGGGCTGTCCTGTCGACACTGCGTATTTACCGCAGCTGGAAAAAAAAGACCTTGTCAGAGAAAAAAACGGGTGAAAATAGGGATCGCCCCCAAACCGCGAATGGCAGGAAGAGATAATCAACCTCGGCCAGGATTGTCCGTATGGCAATTAGCAAAGGGTGTCAAAAGTGCGTAGTCCCAAAAACTCACGGCCCGTCAGGGCGGGAGAAGGGTCCAAAAAAAAACCGTTGCCCCTGCGCACGTCAGGTGAACCAAGAGAGCGGTGAAAGGAAACTCGCTCTAAACGTTTGGGGAAGATCGTCAAACGACACCAAGCCACTCAAAAGAACAGCAGACGGCGTCAAAAAGCAAGAAAAAAATAAAGATGTCAGCGGGGGTTTCAGAAGTGTGGGGCTAAGGAAACTCGGGGTGGGAGGACAAATTTGGGGGAGAAAAAAAACGAGAAATAAAAAAAAAAAAACTGAGCCAAGTTTAGGGGGAAAAAACAAAAAGCGTGTCTGAAAAAAGGGGCGGCACGGCCTTCTGGAACTTTGTCAGAGGAGTAAAAGGACGAGGCCATGGGCAGACAAAAGAAAAAAATAAAATATTCCTTTAGCAATAGAAAGCCCCGTAACCCTATGGAAGTCCTACCGAAGTTCCCAAAAAACCTGTACGAAAATCGACAGTGTGCAATTGACTTAACTTGAAGTCATAATCCTTTCCGACGATTCAGTGTCGGAGAGGGAGCGCGGGAGCCGGGGAAAAAGACCCGTGGCAGGAATGCGGCGATATGCACAAACCCGCAGAGATGCAGAGCTAACGGAAGCAGGCCCGAGGGAAACACAAAATTGCCGCTGGTGTGGCAAAACGAACCTCACGAAAGGGCTCAAACGACACGGGAGATCTTATGGGGCCTAAACCAATACAATGCTCAAGCGCCGTCTAGGGGGGGCCATCACCAGGGCCAGGGACGGGGAAAGAACCCCCCGTATAAAAAAGGAAGTCGGGGGGACCATACGGGTCTCCGAGTGGCCAAGTCCGAGGGAGCTCGTTGGAAAAAAAACTATGAAGGTTTCCTCGATAGGGCCTAGAAAGACCGGTTAACTGGGGAAGCCTGGGGGGCGATCGGAATAAACTTTAAAAGGGAAAGCCGATCCAAGGCGGGTCGATTAGGGGGCAAATATCTCAACAAACAAAGGGGGTGAGGTAAGGAAATAAAAAAGGGGGGCGCGCAACAAGGTGAAGGCCAAAAAGTGGCGATAAAGCCGGGAAGGCTCGCAGGAGAATGGGAGCGCTGAGGGGGGAAAGGGCAAATCTAGGAAAAGAACGCTGGGGGGGGAAGTGAAAGGCAAAAACCAGTCCGCCAAGAAAAAAAAAAGGGGTCCATGGCCGTCCCGAGAAAATGGGGGGGACGGCAATCGAAGTAGAGGGAATCTTGAAAAAAGGCGAAAAAAAAGGATGGGACCGGGCGCTCGACAGTGCAAGCCTGACGAAATGGGGAAATTGGGGGGACCCCTACCAGAGCCATGGGGGGGGGGGAATAAACTGGGGATATCTTCGTGAGGGCACGGCAATCAGGTGGAGAGGACCTGATAAAGAGAAAGGAAGGGAGGGAGGGGGACTGATATTCAGTGTATATACAACAGCGAGCCACGAAGGGGGTACTCTGAAAGACTAGGCGACATTGCGGCCAAGGTGACTCGCCCCTTGCGACTACTAGCCCTTTGGCATCAAAGGCCCGCAAAAAAAAAGGGAAAAGGGCGGGCACGCCTCGGGTCTTCAACGAGGCGTGGATCGGTTAAGGGCATGGGGGCGTTCTGTTGAGGGGGTTGTAAAGGGTGCTTTTATTCAGTTGAAGCTCGGGACAAAAAAAAAAAAAAAAAAAAAAAAAAAAAAAAAAAAAAAAAAAAAAAAAAAAAAAAAAAAAAAAAAAAAAAAAATAGCACCTGAATCTAGAGGGGGGCCATTGCAGAAAACCTAGGGGGGTGCGCCCGAAAACAAAGGTGGAGCGGGGCGGACTGCGACAACGACTTGAAAAACAGCGCAAAACGTTCTACCACCATGAACCCTTTTCGAAAGGGGGGGGGGGGATGCCGGGGAAGCAGAGGGGGGAGCAGTCCAGGGGAGTGGGTGTGAAGCGTGACGATGGGAAGAAAACCTACGATGGGAGCGCCTCAATGGGATGATGGAGGGCAAAGCAAGGAATACTGGGGAGGGGGACCATGAACTTGCCGGGCGAATGACGAACCTTGGATCACCCGGGACAAAAAGTGCAAAAGCCGGGCTACGAGGAAACGGTCAGAGGGGAGGTGCGCGCAGCAAGCTCAAAAGGACACAAAAGGAAAGAAATCGAGGGCAAAAACCCGCGGTTTTATTGGGGGGGGTCGGAGGAGTGCCTAGGACGAACAAAGGGGTACAACCGACCAGGACGCAGAAAAAGACATCTACTTAAAAAGGAAACAGGCTCATTACTGGAAGCTTGAGAAAGGTTCGTTGAACCCGGCTGAGAAGCTTCCTGGAAACGAGATGAATAACAAATAGCAGAGAGTAACTGGGGGAGGACGCGGGAGACTGGACAAAAGATGCACAATGAAAGGTTACATTAACCGGAAACAAAGGAAGCCGATGGGGGTTGTGGGGGGAATGTGACTGGAAATCTGGGAAAAGGGGGGAAAAAAAACTGAGGCCTGAAATGGTCTCTGGACTCACGAGGACGGTTGTGTAAGGCCACGAGGGGGGAAATATCTCTAGGGGGAAGTGCAGGGGAAAAAAAAAACGCTTTCAACGCGAGACTGGGGAGGGGTCACGGAAAAGAAGGGACAGACAAGGGAAGAAGTCATTTGGGGGACGGTAGGGTAGACCTTGTACTTTAGGCGGCGAATGAATGGGTAAAAAACGGCTTTGGGCCAAGAGGGATTCGAGGGGGCGAGCCAAAGGGGAAAAGGGGTCTGTATGAATAGGGGACTCAAGTGAGACTGCCGAGTAGTCGCGGGGGGTTGGAAACGGACCTCCTGAGGGAAGGAACAAAAGAAACCTGGGGGGGGGGGGGGTTAGCGGCTCAAATTTGGAGATCCCGTGGGCCGCCGGGGCCAAAGGGGGGGCCTAGGAGGGGGGGGGGCGTCTTAAGTTGGGGATTTGGCAAGGGGCGCAAGAAGGACGGTGTTTGACAACGAGGAGGCCAGTAGGAGGGGGGCACGCAAGAATCAGCTGCATTGGAGCGGGTCAGGGGAAAAAGGGGAAACTTAGGCCTGTTTCATTGAGCAATTCATAAATCGAGCTGGGAGGGGCTTGGCTCAGGAGTAGGGCAGGGGAAAAGAACGCGCAGGGGAAAACTGGGCGATGGGCAACCCCTTCAAAAGGATCCCGCACCAGGAAAAAGGTAAATCCACCGACAGGTGGGAGAGGTTGGGAAGGCCGAGAAAAAAAAGCGAGAGGAAAAAGGCGCACACACATCGGCGAAAGGAAGCCCAATGGGAAGAAACGGGGAAAAAATCAGGGTGGGCCCTTGTCAAAAAAATACCCATGACGCGTCTTGGGGTCTAGGAGGAGAGGGGGACTTGGGCATGGTTAATATTAGAGGTGGAAGCACAAGCAGCCTTGAAAAACTGGGATCGTGGGCGGGTCCCGCCGAGTAGGGGAAAAAAAAAGGGACGGAAAGTCACAAAGGAAAACCTTCAGCCAAAGGGTACCTAACGACTGGGAAAAAACTTAGAGGCCCGCGGCTCTGCCCTGGCTCGTGCGAAATTTTGGGACGGGGGGGGTGGGAGAAAGACCAGATGAAGTTAAGCACTACTAGAAAAAAAAAGAGCAAAAAAAAAAAAACTGAGGAAGAGAAGACCGTCTCCGGGACGTAGGAATTCCAAAAACGGAAAGAACTCAAGTTTAGCGACACCAAAAAAAAGGAAAAAGGGCGCAAGCAAGCAGAAGGTCAGCCCCGGGGATAGAGGGGGGGGGGCGCGACGAACCTAGCCCAGTTTTAAACTTGCAGGCTCTGTGAGGGAAAAGATTCGTGACGTAAAAAACCGAGGGGCGGCCAGAAATTCGTATGTCTTGAAAAAATCATCTGTCAAGATCATCGACGCTAGAAAAAGACCACGGAAAGAAAAGGAAGGTACAATCTCGAAAACGACCACCAGAATGTAGCACAGGATGAAGAAGCCAAGAGAGATGAAGTGGGTATAAGGCCAAAACATAGAGTGGGTTCCGATACAAAAAAAGTAAACACCCAGGGGGGGCGAGTCACAGGTACGGAGCTGAGGGCGTGGACAAAAGGTCGCAAGGGAAGCATGAAGGAAAGCTGGGTCAAAAGAGCCAGACACAAGGCAACTGTGGTTCAACGACTCACATGTCGCGCCCAGGGGCATTTTCTTGGAAAAAAAACTCCGAAGCCAGACTGCCGCGGCAACGATCGAAAACTAATCCCTCTAAAAGTTTGCTCAAAGCACGAGTGAGGGTCTCTGCAGAACCAGCCCCAGCAAAAGCACTAAAAGGGAAAAAAAAGAAAAAAAAAGGAAGTAAACCCCCACGAGAAAGTCTTCTAAAACAAAGGGCCGCTCCTTCCCCGGATCGTAAAGGCTCTGGTTCCCCTTCCGCTGTTCCTCCCCAAGAAAGTACACTTGGGCTGGAAACCCGTAAAGATTAATTCAGGAATCCCCTCCTCCCTCGTCCCACAAGAAGGGAAAATGCTCTTGAGTCGAAAAAAAAGCCCTCTAAGCCCAAAGGGAACACAAGACCACACATGAAATAGGTCCCAGAGGGGCGACGATCCTCTTACATTCGGGGCCTCAGCAAACCACAATATAGAAAGAGACCAACGAAAGATCTTCGTATAAGATACAATATTCAGAAGAAACGAAAAAGTTTCGCTTTGACTCGGCTCACGACTTTATCAAGAAGGGGGTGGAGGGAAAATGGTGGGACGCCAAATAAGTACCAAGAGGACGAAAAAATAGAGGGGGACCACGCAAGGGTCGCGCGGTCGGAAGAGCCACATAATCTATGAAAGCCAAGCCTCGTCTCTGTGGAGAACCTGGGGGGACCCCGTAAGAAAAGCTCAGAGGGAGGGGAGGCCGAAGGAAACGGACCAGACCCTCACCGTGAGAAAAAACAGAAAAGGAGTCGCCGGGAAATCAAAGGGAACAAAAGGACAAAAAGAAGGACCTTCCAAAGACAGGGGAAAGTGACCAAGGTTCAATGAGGAAGCGAAAAAGAGCAAAAGTACTCGAGCTCTTGGGACGGTCAAAAAAACATCGGCGGGGGGGTCCGGGGGGGGATAAAGGAAAAAGGGGAAGCAAAACGAGAGTCCCAAGAAGGTGTCGACTGCAAAGATCAGAGAAAAGAGGGACCTCGATAAATAACGTTGACTTACAGAAGGAGTGCGACTAAAACTCTTCGCGGGGTCCTTGAGGAGAAAAGGAACAGAAAAAGGCAGGTCGGGACTATGGGGGTTCTGGAACTGGGTCAGGGAAAACGGTGGAAAGATACAGCGGCCAATCTCTGGAATGAAGAGAAACATAGAACAAACACACACTATAGGAAACCCAGTCCTGTCCTTTTTATGAAGTATTTATAAGGATGTTGAAGGCAGGTTGGGGGGTGGGGGACTTCAATCGAATAAAACTTCTCTCAAGAAAAGGTGAATCAAGGGTCTGCAGACCAAGGTGATCTCCGGAAAACACCATCAAAGGAGGCGGACCAGAATTCAAAACAGGCAACACCAGACCGAAAGAGAAAAGGCGGCGTTAAACCAGAGAAAAGTGGGGTAAAAACCCTAAAGGGGGGGACGAGGTGGAGGGAAAACACGACTTCTTGAGGGCACTTGGTAGCCTCAACAGCGATAAGGGAAGTGGTGTGAGGCGAAAGGGGTGCATGTTCAAAGAGTACTGCACGCAACGGAAAACAGGGACTTTAGGGTGATAGTGGAATGAAAAAAGATGGGACGACTAAAAAAAAAAAAAGGCCAATCCAGGCGTGGCAAGCCAGAGCCTGACGCCAAAAAGAAAGGAAAAAGAATTGCTCGAAATAATTGGTGGTCCGAGGGAAGGGGGACCAACTCTTGTGTGTCCCGAAAAAGCCCACGACTCCGCAGTCCGTCACCCAAAAAAAAGGTTCGCAAGAAAGGGGGATTGTCAAGCCGCGACAAAAAACGAGGAAAGCGATCACAAAGGGATCAATCACAGAAAGAAACAACCGAAGAGGATACAGGCCTACGGATGTTGCAGCGCCTGAACGGAAGATAAAAGATCAATCATGGCACGAAGGAGGAACTAACAAAAGCCTCTAGAGCGAAGTCGGAGCTTCCGGGCAGCGGGGGGGGGTCAAAAAAAAGACCGTTATGAAACGGGAAAGAAAAGGTCGCACCGTCAAAGGAACAAAATAAACAACAAGCTAAAGAGTTCTAAAATGGGGAAAATGGAGACAGGACAGATGGGGACGAGTGGAATCGTAAAAGAAAGAGTGAACGAGAACCATGTCCATTGGTGAAGGAGTAAAAACTTCAAGGGCGGGATGTCCAAAAAGAAAGGACGAAGGGCAGCGGACAATCAAAAAACAACTAGGAGGAAGAGAGAGAAAGTGCGACCCATGCTAATTCCCTGGGGGAGGAGAAAGATCGGCGGGAAAAAACACGGCAGAGGGAAAGTGGCAGGTCGATGGCGAAGGACTCACGGGTAAAAGAAGGGAAGACTCCAAGTTCCAAACAGGAAAGAATCTGGGCCGGCGCGCATCGGGGAAGGCGGATAGAGGAAGGGGGTCCAAAAAAGGGTCCGTAACCTTCAGTAAGAAAAAAAAGGAAAAAAAAAATGGCAAAGAAGAAAGTACGAAGGTGAGTCAGGTCTATCTTGGGGGGGAGGGGGTGACGGGCGCCGGAAAGAAAAAAAGGGGAAAAAGTGCCCAGGTTTTTGAGAGGGTCTGTGGGAGGGGGAGGAGGGGGACAAGCCCCAAAGGAATGCCGAGCAAAGCATGGGAAAGAAAAGTCTTCGGGAGGAAGGAAACTTGATAGAAGATCCCAAAAACGCGGACACCTTCCGTGGGGGCCGAAACAGGGGAAAAAAGCGAACTTTTGGGGGGGGGGGGACCGCGGAGCGCCGAAAGACCAGTTCAATGGACGAAACCAGGGGGAGGCGCGGCCCAGCCGAAGAAAGGCCAACCAAGGAAACGGCTTTCATGCTCAGGGGAAAAAGACTCATTCTTTACGGGGGAAGGGGCAAGGGCAAACTGGGAGGGGGACAAAGTGTCCGACTTTGGGTCTCAAGGATCCGATTGAACCTAAGCAAGTGAAAGAGAATGAAACGGGTAACAGGAACTGAGGGAAAACACGCATATTTGTGCCCCTCCATTTGCGGCACACAGATGGGTCCGACAGAATGACGACGGAAGACGAAAAAAAGGGTGTCGACAACAGAGACCACGTATGTTTTGAGGCCCGAGGGAAAAAAAAAGGCGACCTGTCTCTGGGAGGGGGGGGGGGGGAAGGGGGGGTGACAGTGAAGAAGGTGGAAAGACCAGATGAGAGAACGCTCCCGGGGAAAGAAAAAGGCGAAAAACGAAAACGAGACCTTGCACGGCGCTTCGGCAAATAACAGAAAACTGGGAAAGGCGACATCACAGAAATCACGGGCTTCCGATAGGAGCAGGGAGCCGCAGGGGGAAAAAGCAACTCACTCCAAAAACGGCAGGAAGTTCCCCTACAAGAAAAAAGGGTGGGACCAAAAGGGGGGGCGTAGACTTCCCTAATGTTTTCGAAGGAAGCGAAAAAAACGTCACTGAGAAAAATGCCGAGGGGGTTTCTTTGAGGCAGAACAAAATTAACAGAAAGGAGACGTGCGCCCTTCGGGACTGAAAGGGTCGGGTATAAAAGGGAAAGAAATCTACAAAGAAACGAGAGGAAAACCAGAAAGAGAGGAACTTCGGCCTCGGGCCCAGGGACGGGCGGGCCAAACAACTATTGTGTAATCAAGATGTCAAAATCCTCGGGGGAGGAAGCGGGTTCCAAAGGGGGGTTTGGGAAAGGGTGAATCTTCATGGTGCGACGGAACGGGGACGCTGTTTCTCTTTTAAAAGCAAGGGAGGTGTCAAAAGGGAAGGGCAGGCCGCTCGCTGTCCCGCATCCCAAAAGGGAAAGTTGGTGCCGCCTAAAAAAGTGCACTTGAGATAGAGGAAAAAAAAAACAGAGACGAGGTGATTGGCGTCGTTTCGAATTAGATGGCGTGGGCAAACGACTTGGGGGAATTAGGGAACGGGCCACTTCAATTTTGAAAAACTAACTGTTGAACTGGGGGGGGTGTTTTGTGGAGCAAAAACCAAGGACGCTCAAAAGACACGACGCCGGGGGCGGGGAAAAAAAGAAACAAAGCTTGTTCGTCAAGAAAAGACGGAGATACGAGGTGGGTGGGAGTAAACTTGGAAAACCCCCTCAAAAAAAGAAGCAAACGTCGGCGTTGGGGTACGAATGACGCGGGGGGGGGGGCCAATAGCCCAGGTTGGGGTGGCAGCAGCAAAAAAAAAAAGAGTGTGCCTTCGACGGTTGGCAGGAAAAAACTTGGGGGAGTGAAGCCCAGGCAAGGCTGACTGAGGACGGTGGGGGTGAAAGGACAAAATGTCCGAGGCGCTCCGGATGCAAGATGTACTCGATGGTGGGACAGTCTTGAAGGAGGGGATGGGAGAGAGCCTCCAGGGGCTGCGCAGCGTGAAGCCGACACTGGTGAGGGTTTGCGGCCGGGGAAGTGGGGTCGGGGAAGGAGCAGAAAAGGAAGCCAACTGCGGAAAAACGCGAGGTATTAAACGAAAAAAGCAAGAAAGAGGGGGCGGGGGCGGTGAGGGCGAGCACCGAGGAAATCGGCAAAAAAAAAACTACTCTTAACAGGAGGGAACAGGGGCAGGAAAAAGCAAAAACACCAACAGAAGGTTAAGTGTGCCTGGGGAACAAAAACAAACGGTCTCGGGCTGGCAAAAAAAGGGGGAAGGGGGGGCTTGTGCGAAGATGAGGAAATGAAAATCCCGACGCGCTTCGGGAGCGAGAGGGCGAGAAAAACCGCCCAATCGGAAGCGGACGGGAAAAAAAAAAAGAAAGATCCTGCAAAACAGGGGAAAAAGAAAGAGGGGGTTAAGGACACGCCGCCCTTCGAAGGGCCCCGCAAAACTGGGGCCCGCTGCCAAAAAGGGGGGGACCGGGACGTTTTTGGGGGGAAAAGGGAATGATCGTTCCTGTGGACCCCAAGGGGAGAACTAACCGTCGAGCTAGTCTCACCACAACCAGAAGAAAAAAATTCCACTAGGCGGGGGATGACGCGTCGGGGCGTCACACGGACTAATGTGAAGCCCTAACAAAAAAAAAAAATCAAATGGCAAAAAAAAAAGAGGGCAAGCCGCCAAAGAAAGGACCGGAATTTCTCTTGACAAAACCGGTCGGGGTGAGGGGGGGAAGAAAGGGCGAGGGTCCCGCAACGGAGGGTGAACGGTCGCGCAAAGAGTCGATGATTTCCTCAAGGTCCACGTCCAACTAAAAAAGGGCGGCGGGGAGGGGTTAAAAAAAAAGAAATCCATACTTCCCCCTAAAGCCCAAAGGGAAAAAAAATCACACCAGACCGGGGGAGTGTTAAATCAAAAAAGGGCGATTTGGGGCTGGAAAAAAGGTGGCCCACAAAAAAAAGGCAATTTTACGATCTATTTAAATTAAGGAATGTCTCTACGAAACCCATCTAGGGAGTTACCACACGGAAAAAAAAGCACTTGAGGGAAAAAAAAAAAGGCGCGTTCGCAGGGCGTTGGGAGAAATCGAAGAAGACCTTCTCGAAATGCCGAAAAAACGAAGGGTGCCCGACAGACAGCCTGGGGAACCAAAAAAAGGAATCTCTTGATCTCTACAGAAAAAGGCAACTACTAAACGAGGTCGAGACACCAAAAAAAAAACTCCCGGGTACCGGCGGACCGACCCTCTACCAAAAAAATCGGCGTCCAAGCAGAAAGTACTCAGACTGGGGGACGCCTTGCACTAAAAAGGAGAGTCTACTCCAAAAAGCGGGAAAGAGAAAACACCCTAGAGTCGGGCACCAAATAAAAGGAGAAAAAGGAAAAAACCCAAAAGTCGTGGACACGATTCTTATAGAAATCAAACAAGTCAGGGAGGGAGACGGCAGAGAGGGTGTTCAAAAAAATTAAAGAAGACGCGTGGATACAGGTGCGGAAAAAAACACTGACTCAAGTACGTACAGAGACGGGGGCCTCCCTCAAAAAAGTAAGGACTATAGTAAAACCGATGGGGAAGAAAGTAGAAATTCAAGGTTTTTCTCGTCTGGAAAGCCAAAACTAATCCTAGTAGAGAGGAAACAAGCGCTTCGGGAACATAAACTAAAATGCCGGGTCTTGTTCTAAGCCTGGAAAAACCACCCTCAACCGGAAAAAAAAGAAAATAACATAGCTGAGTGCAACAATAGGAATGAACAAAGTCCCCTTTGGTCAAAAACCACCAATCAAAAAGAACGAAAAATGTCCTCAAGAAGACCCCGGGGCAATTAGTTGGCCGGAGGGGTCATTCAGCAAAAGGCACGCTTAAATCGGGGAGGGGAAAAATAGGTCGAGGAGGCGTCCTTGAAGCGAAATATCGTGGGGAAAAAAAGCAGAACGACGGGAAACGAAAAAACGCTAAAAGTCGAGGGTAGTGGACAACCGATGCCAGGCATCAATGGGAAAGGGGACTAATGGGGGGAGACACGGTTAAGTACACGTTTGGTACAATCAAAGAAGGAAGAAAAGATCTGGGGGGGGGGGATGGGGGGGGGGGGGCCTTAAATCCCCTCCAGCAAGGGGAAGGGAACCAAATCCGGAAGAAGGAACGCATCGGGGGAAAGTTTGAAGGTCGGGTGTATGCTTCCTGCCAAGAGTTTCATGAAATGGAGGGAGATCTCGAAAAGAGAGTTCCTGGAGGGACAGGGGTTTTTCCGGCAAAAAGGTTGAAAAGGTCGTCTCGACCCACTCAAGGAGAGGGGGGGGGGCAAAGCGAGGAAAGGATTGGGCTGAGCCTCACCGGAACCAAAGGCGTAAGGGACATCGTGGAAAAAAGGAAAAGAGTCAGTGGGAAAACCAGAAAAAGGAGGATTAAAGCAAGGAAGACGGGAGGGGACATGACACAACGAAGGTAAAGAGAAAAGATAGGGAACTGGATATTTTTGCGAGGGGGGGGGGCGGGGGGGGGGGGGGGGGTTCTAAACTTTTGTTGGGGAGAACAAAAAAGAGTTGGGTAAAGGAAAGAGGGGGCCAGAAAACCACATGTGGGGTACCGGAAAAACACAAGAAGCTTGAGGAAAAACGAAGGGTGCAAAAAAAAAAAAAACTAACCTTCCGACAAATTAGGGGGGGTGTAAAGACGGGATAAAGAATTGGTACAGAGAGGGAACGAAATAAAAAGAAAAAGAAGGACTGGGATCCAAAAAAGAACTTTCCCCGAGCAACCGATGGAGCAAATGAGGGACCTATCATCCCAAAAAGAAGACCTCCAATTTGGGGGTCAGGGAATCTATGAGGAAAGAACTGTGCCTCAGGAGGTAACTGAAAACAAACAGAGGAATAACAACTTCAGCGCTTTCGTTGAAGAGAGGACCCGGGAGAGAAAAAATCAAGGAAAAGGAAGAACGACTTCGAAGGGGAAATGTAAAAACTAGGTAATGGTTCCTACAAAATACAAATACCTATAACTATCACAGGTGGCAGGGACGAAAAGGCCGGTAAAAACAAGTTAAAAAAAACAAAGCGTCGGGACCAAGCACGGGAGAAGAGCCGTGGGGAAAGACGTTAAAAAAACCGGGGAATGGGCTAATTCAAGAAAAAAAAAGGTGGAACTGAAGCCGGCCCTTCAAGGCTGGGGGAGAGAAGGGGCACATACTACAAGGGGGGCAGTGAAAAAAATGGGTGGGGGGGGAAGAGGAAAAAGGATGGTCTTTTGGGGACGGGACTCCAAATAAAATAGAAGACAAACCGGAGGGGGGTAACTTGACTAGGAAAGGGCAAAAGGGCTGTGCACAAAGGAAAGTTCGTCAACAACAAATTCTGGGGGGGGGAGACAAAGGGATCTGTCAATCGAAAAAAACAAAAAAAGTTATGCTTAGAAAAGAAAGAAGATGTTTCAACGCGTTCTAAATTCCTTTGCGAAAAACGGGGAGGGCGGGCTTCGAGAAAAAAGGAGTAAGGGCAAAGGGGGGAAGGGGGAAAATCTCTAAAGCGTAAGCTTGTTGGGGGGGGAGAAATTTCCACCCATGAAAGGGGGAGGCTTTCAACCGCGGCGAAGAAAAAGGATACGATGGACTTTCTGGCGGAAGTAAATCAGAAACACATGGGACCCTGGTGGGGAAAAAAAAAGGATCAACCAGTGCAACGGCTGTCCAGGGAGGAAAAGAGTGAGGGTTTTCCCTGAACCCAAGACCGGTGTTGCGGAAAAAAAAAATCTCAAGGGGTGGGGAAAGGGAGGCACATCCATAAGGAGTTCGAACGAGCTCAGAGGGAGCGTGGTCTCGCTGGGAAAAGTCCCCGCCAGGGGACCAAAACAAGGGCCCATTTGAGGGGAGGGGCGTCTCTCATTACGACCTAACGCAGTTCAGAGGAGGGCTAGAAATAGAACCGGGTTTTTGGCCCTACCGGGTCCACCGAAAGCCCTGGTTCCATCGGCATCCCTCCCTACGAGAGATTAGACTCAAAAGCGGTTCCTGCCGGCGGGCCACAGGGCACCTACGGGGGGAAGGACCTTGAAAAAAAAGGGGTCCTTTGACCAGGGATTTCCTGTTGGTGGTTTGGCAGGTGGGTCGGCCAATGAGAGGGGGGCACTTTTTGAAGAAGTAGTGGGGTACAAGGAAAAAGAAAACCTCATAATCCGTGCAAAACTTCGTCAGAAAACCCTTTCTGTGTGGGGAGAAGGAAAAACGAAAAAGGTGGACAACAAGGCGACCACACGCACTTTCAAGGGAAAAAAACGGAGAAAACCTCGCCAAAAGAAGAAACGAGGGGAAGAAGGAAAAAGGGGGGGCGCAGGGAACGTGTTGTTGTTACCTAACGAGGGGGGAACGGAAAAAAGGACGCGCCTCCTGAACAAGGAAGGAGGGGGGGAGAAATGGCCAGGAGGATTCCCTTAACGCCGTGGCACGGGGGAACGAACGACCTGTCACGTCGAACATCATCACCACAAACGAACGGGGCGACTAGTCTGGCTCGTGGACGGGGAAAGTTCACGGGAAGAGGAAGGGAAAAAAAAGAGTGGAAAGAAGAAACACCTTAGTGTGCCGGGGGGGTAAAGAGAAGGAAGCGTCAGGAAAGGGGGGGAAGGGTACCTTCCTGCGAACCGAGGGGGCTAGGAAAAAAGAAGAAAAGTTGGGGAGTGCCTGAAAAAAAAACAACTTAGGGACCTCCTCGGGTTAGGGGGAAAATCGATCCAGGGGGGGGAAAGGACCGAAAATTACTTCACCGGAGGGGGGACTTTTGGCAAAGAGTAAAACGCCTATTACGCCCGAGAACCAGGGGAGGTGGAAAAGAAAGGGGGGGGGGGATGAATACTCCTTCCGTAAAAAGGGGTGGGTGACATTAAAAAATGAATTGAAGTGCCGGGAGGTTCCTGGGAATTCCGGCCGGTGAGGGCCATTGCGGCAAAGCCGTCGTTGTGGGGGTCACGACAGAGAAAATCAAAAGTGGGTTTTTTTTTTTTGAAAAAAAGCCTATAGCGGGCGGGAGAAAGAGGGGAAAAAGGAAGGGAAAAAAAAAGGAAGGCGAAGCAGGGCGCGTGGAAAAGGGGGGTACCATTTCTTACCAGAGCCAGGAGGCAAAAAAACAATTGTAACACAAAGCCAAGGGGTCCAATTTAGGAAGGAAAGGACTGTGGCGGCCCAGGGAGAAAGAGAAACCGGGGGGAAAAGGCTGTATTGTCCGAATCGGGGAAAGGAAAGGAAAAGTGAAGGCGCCCAAAAACTGTGATCCTGGAAGGGAGGAACAGGTACGAGGGGGCACCAGGAAAAAAGGGGTGTGTTCGCCTAGGAATCGTTCCTTGGTGGAAAAAACAAAAAAGACGGCACGGGGGAAAAGCGGCGGGAGGAAATGCCTGGGCCTGGGAGCAGCAGATGAAGGGGGAAGTGGTGGGAAGAAAACGGCGAGGGTAGCGTGGCGCAACATCCCCGGAGACAGCGGGGGTGGGGTCGGAAAAAAGAGCATTTCGTTTTAAGGGGAACTGGAGGGGGGGTTGGGTCTGAATATCCCCACGAGGGGGAACTGGGGGGACCCAGCGGTCAAAAAAAGCGGTGAGAAGAGGGGCGCAAAAAAAAGGGATGGGGAAGGAGGAAAAAAAAAACTGGAAACGCACGTGAAAGACAAGCAAGAGCAGGGTTCCTCCCACCGACCGAGGGGGGGGGGGCATCTCGGGGGCATCAAATAAAAAGAAGGGAAGCCACACATAACACAATAAAAAACAATAGAGAAAGAACAAAAGACAAACAAAAAAAAATAAAACGAGCTCAGTATCCTCTCACAAAATACGGGTACACACCAACAAAAGGAAGAAATGATCAAAACCATATGACATGGAAACCAATGAAAAGGATCTAAGTACTTCGGAGAGGGGATAAAAAAAATGACGGAAGAAAAGGGAACGTGGGCGTCCCCGGGGGCAGGGGAGAAAAGGGGGTACGGAACGAGATGGGGGGAGGGGAGGGGGGGGAAGCCACGAAAACGACGGGAAAGGGGAAACAGCGCCCAAAAAGTTATTCCCCCGAACGCACGAAGAAAAGGCAGGGGAGATCAAGGGGGGGGGAAAGCAGATGCGTGGGAAAAAAAAAATGGTTTTTTTTGGGAAGCAGGAAGGGGGGTTTGGAAAAACCACACGGGAGGCCTAAGAACGAGACTTATCCCATCAGGAAAAAAAAAAAAAAAACGAGGAGAAAGGGGAGAAAGGGGGGGGGGGAAAAAACAGAAAAAAAACGGTTTAATGTCTTTCTCAACAAACCGGGAAAGCATGGGGGCTCATAGCTCCAAAAAAAAAGCAAAGGAAGCAAAAAAGGGTACAGAAAACATCGACGAAGTTCGCGAAACGAGGGAACGGGGAAATGCTGAAGGCGCGGGGGGGAAAAAAAGGGGGAGGCCGGGAAAGGCAAAGTTCGCCCGGCAAAGGAGGAGGCCTCCCAAAAAACATCGGGGGAAGACATGCCCAAGTAAAAAAGAGAGGCAAGGAGAAACAGAGTCCAAATCGGAAAAAAAGACGAAAGCCCAAGCTCGAAGAATAAGCCGAAAAAGGGGGGGTGAAAGGAAAAAACGGAAAGGAAGGGTTTTTGCGTAAGGGGGGGGAGACACCAGGGCAGGGGAAGGGAAAACAATCGCTCCCGTTCTGCGAAGAGGAGGAGGGGAGAAAGGGATGAAAAAGAATTACAAAAAAACTAAGAAACACACCATCTTTCCTGGGGAGGGGGACATTTTAAGAGGGGGACAGGGGGGTTATGGGGCTGGGTGACCTTCGCATGGAATAGAAGGCCGGGTGGAGAAGCGCGGGAAAGGTCTGAATCTGGGGGAGGGATGAAAAATTGAAAGAAAACACAAATCAATAAATTTAAAAAAAAGTAAACATGCTCGGAGGAAAAAAAAAAAACCAAAAAAAATCTAGTAAGTCCAAGAAAAAAATAAAAAAACAAGGCCCGTGGAATGGGGAGTCTCTCAGCAAACCTTCCCTCATGAGCAAAAAAAAACTTTCCAACGCGGGTCAAGACAATTCAAGAGAAAAGGAAAGAGCTCCCAAAAGAGAAGGAACTCTTTCCACCAGGGGGGCGAAAAAAAAAACAGGGAAGAGGTGCTCCCGGTGAGAGGGGAGGAAAGGGGCGAAAGGCAAGCCCTCAAAAAGAGGAAAAAAAAAGGGTCCAACTAGCGACTGAAAGAAAAGCAGCGTTCAAGGAGAATCGGCAGCCAAAGGGGAAAAGTAAGGGAAAGTGGGACTAATCCTCAACGTACAAAAGAGAAAATGAAAGAACGGGGAAAAAATACGATCCGTACATCCAAAAAGAAAAAAACCGCCGACTCCGGGAGGGGAAAAAATGGGGGGGAGGAAAAAAAAAAAAAAGAGACGAAACGTCCCTAGAGTGAACAACCGCCAATCGGAGCCAAAGATAAAAAAGGACGGGCCTCCGGGAAAAGATCCAAGTGGGACTGGTCAAAAAAAAAAAGAAATACTGAAATGTCTGGTGCAGATGAGGGGAAAGAAGGGAATGTGAAAAATTCACTCGGTAATGTTCGAAAAAGGGGGAAAAAAGAAAGTGAACAGTTCTAAAGAGGGGGGACGGGAGGAAATACCCCTTCTTTGGGGGGTCTAAAGCACGAACAAAGGAATATAAGCAATAACTAAGCTGGGGGGTCCAACAGAAGGGCCATTTTTTCACAAGGGAACTCGAAAGGAAAAATAGTCTCAGGAGGGAAAGTCCTTTTTCGTAAACGCCTTGAGGGGTCACAACCCAAAGAAGAGAGGCTCCACATTACACTGGAGGAACAAGGTGCGGGGGGGAAAAAAGGGCCCATCTGGTTCGAAGGGCGGGGGGGGGCAAGCCTCGCAAGAAAGGAGGGGGCTTGGAAAAAATCTCCCGTACGGGAAAAAAAAGCAAAAGGATTGGAAGGGTGGGAAAAGGGGTAAAGAAAGGTGAAAAGTTAGCTGAAAAAAAAGACTCCCGGCAAGGAAAAAGGGGCCAAGCGGAAAGTGCTTGCGCCTCAAACTCAGCCAAGCTGAACTGGGGAGAGGCCTTTTGAACGAAAGGAAAGAAAAAAAAGGTACTGTCCACACTCTCACTCATCTTCAGTCCGGCGTCATCCTCTAGGAGGGAAAAATGGGATCGGTTAATATTGTTTAGGGAACCGCACGGGGGGGGGCGACAAAGTTCTTTAAACGAAAACAGGGCCGCTGAAACCCGCCAAAGAGGTGTTCGGATAACAAAAATACTTTGTCAAGGGTGCAAAGGAAAGTTTGATTACAAACGGTATTAACCACCGGTGGGGGGGGGGGAAGTAGGTGGAAATCTCTCATGAAGAAAACGACGCAAGCCTAAAATAAACAAAAAGGCAAGAGTAGAAGAAATCCAAAGCCAAAAAAAATAATAAAACCGGCCTCCAGCCAAAACCCACTAAAAAGGAGAGGAGGGAGAACCTCAAAAGAAGCCAGTCCGGTCCAAAAACCAATGGGCGAAGGAAGGGCAAAACCTCAACCAGGTATATAATTTGGGGAGGGGGGCTGAACGTACGTAAAAGGACGCAATGAACACCTGAAAGGACGCCTCCGGAGGCCTTAAACAAGGAAAAAGAAAAGAAAAAGTATCGAGAACCCCAAAAAAAACCAAGGAGACCAGACTTTCCATGAAGGGGTTCTCTCGGCCTCGGTCCCTATTAGAAGAGGTCGGGTGCCGGGAAACACGAAAGACTCAAAATCAACATGGGCAGAGGGGAGGGGATGCCAGTCCCCATGAAACGGAGAAGAGACAGAGGTGTCCTAAGAAGACTCGGGGGACAGAGGGGGGGAAAAAAAGTGCCGGGCGTGAAAAAAGCAGAAAGAGTCGCCGTCTGCGGGGGACGCAAAAAACGAATATGAGGGAAGGGCCCGCAATGGACGGGAACCCAAAAGAGGATCCAAGGGGGAGGTCCTCGCCAGGAAAAGGGGGGGGGACCTTAAGAGGGCGCCTGGGGTGGCAAGCCGGGGGAAAAAAAGGTTCAAGGAAGGATCAGACCAAAGGGGAAATTCCGAACGGGCACTTCAATAAAAAAAAAAAAACTCTGAACAAACACAAAAGGAGAGGAGGAAAAAAAAAAAGAAAAAAGGAAAGGGGGGAAAAAAAAGGGGGCACTCTCCAAAACCAGAAAGGGGGAAAAACCCAACCTGAGGGGGTCAGGGGAAACATTTGCGGCAAAAAAAAGGAATTTTTCAAGAGGAACGAAAGAGGGGTCCATCTTTTCAGGGGGGGGGGACAGCAATGGAAAAGAAAAGTCATCTGGCCCCCAGCACTTGAAGAGAGAAAAGAAAGGATTCTGAAAAAAACCTTCCGGTCCACACCCAACAAGGGAGTCCAACGAGCAAGTCGACTGGGGGGAAAAGGGGAGGTGAGGGAATAAATCTGGGGGGATGGGGGCAGCCGATTCCCGGTTATGAAAATCTTGTGGAAGAAAAAGCACTGATGGGGGGCAGAAGGAGGGGAAAGAGATGCGGTGATGCGGGAAATGAGAGAGAAACGAGAAAGGGACACCGGAGTTGTCGAGGGGGGACAAGCTTCCTGGGGCGAATCAAAGAATATTCGCGGAGAACCTGAGCCCTACACGAAGAAATCTCTACGCTCCAGAAATGCCGGGCAGCGGCAAAAAAAAAATTGAAGTGCTCGGGGAGAAGGAAACGACGGGCAACTTACCCGGGGGGAACGGGCTTGGCAGGAAGTCGCTCCTGTGCAAAATAGTAAATATTATCACTAGTTGGACCTAACCGTGGAGTAAAGGAAGGGGGGGGCCGCATCGCAGAAAAGGCTAGTTGGGGGGGGGCCCAAAGAAGGTGGCTCTCGGGAAACAAAACGGGGCTGCACGGGAAAAATTACCGAAAACACAAAATTTCTACCAATCAGGAAAAAAAAGCCGGGTCATCTATGTCGCAAAAGCTTCCTCTTGCGTTGGGGGGGATTGGTGGAAGCTTGAAAGGGAAAGCGGGAAAAAAAATAAAAAGGCAACCCTTGGCCCGGGGGGCATCACAGGCCGCGAAGTTGGGGGGCCCTTCTCTGTGAAAAGGAGAGAACTAAAAAACCAGGAAAAAAAGGGACGAACAGGAAAAACGCGAAGATAGAATGGTTCAGAAGGTGGCGACAAGCTCAGAGGATCAGAAAGAGAGACCGGGAAAAAAGGGGGAGAGTGCTGTTCTACGTAGGACAGGCAAGTGGGTCCGAGGCCGAGTGTACTACGCGTCAAAGGGGAAAGGGAAAAAAAAGAAACCTCTTTGTAGCACGAAAATGACCCTTGGGGAGGAAAAAAGGGATCGCAAGTTCAGGGAAGGAGCGGTGGAGGAGCAATCGTGTCGCAACAAAAACAGGTCACAGAGAGGGGGGAGAGACTCCTCCTCAGTCGGAGGACATAAAGGTGTAACATTACGGGAATGGTGGAGAAAATGGGGGGACGGAAAAAAGGACGGCGTGTCTTGGTGGTGGTGGGGACCAGGGGACTGGGGGCAAAAAATGCTGTTGAAAGGGAGGGGGAGGAAATGGTGTACAGCCTGGGTAAAGAGATGCGGGGGTGAGCCTCTTTGAGACGATGAGGTTTCGCAAGGCACCCATCCCTCAAGGGGGAAAGGGATAATAGGCGGCGTCCAGAAAAAAAAAAAAAGGAAACAGAGAGGAAAGGGAGGTGAGAAACGTTCTTCCTCGGGGAGAAGGGGGAGTCCGTGGGGAGAACAAAAAGTGAAACAGGTAACTTGGCAAAGGGAATCTGGGGGTGCGCAACAGGGAAATGAGAGAGCAGAAAAAGGGAGGGGGGGGGGTCAAAAAAAGCAAGGGTTGGGAAGAGCGGGGAACGACGACTCTGTCTCAAATTGTGGCCGAAAAATCCCCCCCAGGAACCCCCTTCACTACGGGGGGGGGGTGGGTGGAGCTCACAAAAGGTGGGGCCTTCCTCCTGGTGGGTGAAAAGGGCTTTCCACCGGGGTCTCTACGTCGGCTTGGAAGATGTAACGGGGTCTTGCCAGGAGGGAACGTGCTGACGGAAAGGTTGTTACTGCGCGAAACGAAAAAAGGAGAGAACGGGTGCCGGGACCGGAAATAAATCGGGGGGGGGTATCACAGGTTTCTTTTGGCAATGGAGGGGGGTGGGAAGGTTCTGAGGGAGACAGACTCGAGCAATGGCGACGCTTCGCAACTCAAAAGTAGAGGGGGGCGGGCGAGGACGCGGAGAAAGCTAAAGGACCTGCCGAAAAACCCGGGGGGAGGCAGAAAGAAAAACGGGACCAGAGAGGGGGAAGGCAGTGGAAATTGCCAGCGCGACAAAGACAAACGCTACCCACAAAAACTCGAGGAGGGAAAAATGACCGAGCCAGGGCGACCAAAAAGAACCCACCGAAGAAGGGGTTACCCTTTTCCCCTGGGACGACATGAAAGAACGTCTCGGGGAAAAAAAAAATTTCTTCAGAGAGGGGGGGGAGGGGTGGGACGGGGGAGATGCGGAGGAAAGAAACACAGAAAGGGAGGGTGGGCGAGATGGCGGGGGAATGCGGAAGAGGACTGGCCTGTCACACCGGTCGGGGAAAAGGGGAAGCACCAGGAAGTTCCCACGGAAAAGGAGAGGGAGTAAACCCTGAGGAAAAAGGGAGTCCCCCCTTCTGAGATTGCGGGGAGGTTGGGAGCTAGTGAAATTTTTCCAGGTGAGCCAGAGAAGGGGAAGGGGACGTG
>Ga0179593_1704037_pt1 | contig 27563 bp, 26 predicted proteins | sample CZODoug2_1_08_16_FD_185931 | JGI IMG/M metagenome (GOLD analysis project Ga0179593, IMG submission 185931) | Vadose zone soil fungal communities from Angelo Coast Range Reserve, California, USA - CZODoug2_1_08_16fungal (PacBio error correction) | ecosystem: Environmental > Terrestrial > Soil >...
GCAAATAAAAGATCAGAAGGGGGAACCCTGTGCCCGGCAACAGCGTGGGTTGAGATAAGTGAGATAACTCCATGCTTCACGGAAACACCGAGATCACCCGCTTCGGAATAGGAACTCTGACTACAGACGGCCTCCGACGGATTCTCTCTTAGGAAGCAGCCGCCCGGGCAATCCTCGATGTACGGAATGCTTGGACTGGTAAAAACTAGGTGATAGCTCTGACTAGGCCTGACATACGAAGGAATTAAAGAGTAAGGGTGGATACTACTTCACCTAAGCATTGGGGACTATGACTAATTAGTACCTGAGACAAACGGTCTCAAAGGACCAGAAAGTACAAGTGAAAAAGAAAACTCTCTATAAAATTTATGAATTAGGAACAAAGAGTGAACTTTGGTCCACACCGACAGGGAAGAGTGTCCATATCTCAGGTAGAATGGGGAAATGGAAGAGGTCCTATTAACAAAGAAGGAAACGGGACAAAAGGGAAAAACTCCCCTGTGTCACCCTTCCCCCCGGACTTAAAAAACAAGCCTCGATAGGGAGACAACCACCCCTCCTCGGTCGACAAAGAGAAAGAAGATTCCAGAAGGGACGTAAGGACGTTTAACTACCCTCCGGAGAAAAGGTAATGTGCAAGAGTAATCAAGGCGTGGCGCTCTTGGAGGCTTGGAGAAGAACTCTTAGTACAAAAAACAGGGGCACCACGCAAGGCGCTCACTTGAGTCCAAAAAATCGCCCGCAAAGAGGATGGTACCGAAGCCGTCTGACTGGGGCTCCGTCACGCTTGATTGCGAGCCTGTTCGAAAACACGTTGGTCAAAGCTTAAGGGCGCTCTGCAATTCAAAGTCCTCCCTTGACGAAGGGCCTCGGTAGGGGGGCGGAGACAAAACATGGAGATTTGCGTCGAGCGCCACTTCCGCCAATCGGGAGGGAATGGGAAGCTCGGTCGAAAGGAGGAATGAGAAGGAAGGGTACTTGGCAAGTTCCTCGTATATGGGGAGGAAAAGAAACGCCTGGGAGTCGGAGGGAAGCCAAGTCTCATGATTGTGCAAAAAGGGAAGACAAACGAAAGAGAAGACTTTTGAAATGGGGGGCAAAAGGCGAAGACCATTTTCTTCTCGCCTTTTTAGAACTGGGTACTCGTCGTAACTGAAAGCGGGCTAAAATGTGGGTAACTACCTACCACCACATACCCGATCTTGTTCCAGGGAAATAGTCGCCCGCCAGTGGGGGGGCTAGGGGAAAGACCTCTTTTTGGGGGGGGATAAAGTTTCGCCGAATAAGGCTACAGGAGACAGAAGTAAAGTTTGCGAGCTGAAAGGAAAAATATAAGGGCTAGGCGCGTAATGGGCCTTCGTGGCGGAAATATTTCTTCCATTCGCCCATGGGTGGGCGTTAACTACGGTCGAGGGGGGAAGGAGATAGCCCCTTCATAGACCTCCATGGGGCACGTTTACTCTCATCAGCTCGAAAGCACTTCGTATCTATGTCATTGGTGCCTCTAGCGATCGGAAGAACAATATGGTATGGCAGCTCTGAACAAACCCCGGGAAACCGGGGAACCGAGACCAGCAAAATCAATTGGTCTCCTAGGGTTTCATTAGTTGGCGGGGGGGGGGGCGCGTACGTTCTCTTATTTTGACCCACCTCCATTCCCTCCCTCGAAAAGTAAAAAAACTTTACGGCATAAGGGGGCCAGTCCAGTATAACAAGGGAAAAGGGAGAAGGGGAGGGGAGGAACCACCGCTACCCGGCAAAGTGCTTGAGAAAGCGAATCATTGAAGACAGAGTGAAACTGAAACCATAACTCCATCAGACTTCTGAAATTCAACATTAAACCGGGATTGGAAGGCCCCCGAAATAAAAGGAAGCGGGGAAAAGGTCTCACTACGCATTAAGGGGAAAAAGGGGGGGGGGTTCCCGTGGGGCGGGGACGCAAAAGTTCTTTTATCTAAAGGTCAGATGTCTGGCTGGGAATCGCAGGGCGTTACTGGAAACGAGAAGAGAGCCCAGGGAACATCCAAGAGCCATTCGAGACTGGCAAATACTAAGTCCGACCCTCGTCTCTAGAGGAAGTTCCCCTCCTTTAGTCGATAATGCGAAAAATCGGCCCATCATCCCAAAGCATTGTTCGGAATTATATTTCCGCCCCTCTCTTTTCAAGGGGCCTCACCAGGCTACCCGGAAACGCTGAATATCTAAAGGGCGCATCCGCGTTCCGAGTTTAAAGAGAAAGACGAGGTGCCTCCTACCCAACCCTAACTGCGCCAACCGCAGAGACAAGATTCTTAAGAAAGTCTAAAATGAAAGAAAAAGAAATCGAACACCAATCCACTTCCATTTAAGACGATAAGGGGTCCGCCGGGGGTGTAAAGCGGACTCCTCTGCAGATCGACATGTCGAACCGGCGCGGAAGAGAGATTGACTCGATCCTTGACCGGATCACCCAGATGAATAAAAAAAGAGGAAAAACTCATTCTCACGCATATGAGACATAGAAGAGGGGCAAAGGGAAAGGCGCGATCCTTGCTTGGGAATAGGGGATGGTTGAAAGAAAGGAGTGGCGAAAAAGCCAGACTGTTCTAGATTCCAGTAAGCAGAAGTTCTATTACGCCTCGCCACGACCGTGGATCAACTAGCCGGAGACGAAAGGTCGGGGGAAATATTACTTCGTAGGCGTTTCGAGAAAGAAAGATTCCAGGGACGACGACATAGGGGGGTCACTTAGAGAGCCTGCAAGTAAGGATAAAAAAGATGCAAAAAAAAAGAAGTGTCACCAGCCCCATGGAGCGAAAAAGGGAGAACGGTAGCGGCGTGCGAACTCGGACGCAAAACTGTAAGCAGGACGGGAAAATAGAGATAGACAACAAAAACTCGAGGCAAGCCAGGATCTTCATTATTCTTTAGGGAAGCGAATAACGATTTTTAGGGAAGCCAAAGCCTTGGCGAAAAGTACTCAAGAAGGTAGCTTCTCTCTAGGCCCACAAAAAGACGGGAAACCGATCTCCATTGAAGTAGGAAGTCGACAACCCGCGGGATGTCACGGATAAAAACGGGATCCGCGTTGGATCGCTTAGAGGGTAACCGAAAACGGACCGGGAAGATGGGCGGGACAAAATACCGAGCTACGGAGGGTCGAGGGGCCTCCAGCGGGTTGAGGAACATTAAACCATTTTTATGTCAAATGGCTTGCCGAATGTGGCGTCGCGAGGAAGGGTCTCGCAGGTGCTACCTCGGAACTGCCCGCAGCAGCCAGAGGGTAGTCCTGACAGGGGGCAATCGCGGGGGGGCGGCGGAAGGAAAGCAAAAAGGATAAGAAAGTCGCGGCTCGGGAACTTGGTAGGGGACCGCGGGAGCTTGCTAAACAAAAGAAGGCCGGGGCCGCGAACCACCCAGAAATTGCAACCAGGGTGAAGAAGTTCTGGGGGGACTTTGGGACCTCGAGCTGGGAGAAAGGGAAAGTCTCGTAGCAAGCAAGGGGGTCAAAAAAACGTAGGACCGACTAGGTAGCGGGGGTCTGGACGATCAAGGATGTGCGGATCGAAGCGACCAATCCGGTCAGCACTGGCTGTAGTCGCAAGAAAAAAAAAAACGGGGACGGCAAAAAAGCGAAAGCCGGTCACATAAGCGCCGGGAAAACAGGGTCGGAAAGAAGGGATCGGAGCGTTACGAACGCACCTCAGAGGGGGATGGGGGGTGAAGTACATGTTTCCTGCAAAAAAAAAGGAAAAACGGTTCTTTTCCGACACTACCCAAAAAAACGGGGCCAAAAAGACGCGTGGGAAAAAAAAAAAAACAAAAAAAAAAAGGCGGAAAAGAGAGCTACTCCAGGAGGGGATTGAAAAAAGGTTTGGGGAAAAAACGGACAAGACAACGCGTCGGTCCTGGAGGACCCAGGGAAGATCCGTCACTCAAACAGCGAGGGACGTGCGTTCGTCACGGACCAAACCGAGGACTCTCAATCCACGGGTTGGAACTCATTGGTTGCAAGGCGCGTCTTATGGGAGTAAAGGTAGAGAAGAGCTGACTTACAAGGACGCCGCGAAGGGGGGGAGAACTACATCCATATGTAAGATCGAGAAGGACAAAAGTGAGAAGACTCCGATAACTGCTACTGAGAAAAGGCTAAACTTCCCTAGGGCGGGGAAGAGATTTCCTGCTATCCTCGGGAAAAGATAGGGACAGGGCCAAGAAAGCTCTTAAACAAACCAACATTCTTTTTTTCGAGACGCAAAGGACATGGAGATCAATGGAGGGAACAATCGAGCCTCGACTGGCTTATATCCGAAAACCGAACAATCACTCTAGCTAGGGCGAGGACGAGAAAGAGGAAAAGTCGAGGATCTTCGGGTTCCAAATCGTCGAGGAGAGGGAGCCCGATTAATATCTCGACAGAGAAAAGGGGATAAGCAATGAAGCACCCTTCAATGCGGCAAAACCCCTTTCTGGCGGCGTCGCAAAGGGGCAAGCGAAAGGAGGGCGGCCGAAAGTCGGAAAAAAGCCGGGGTTCCATGGCGGCGGCATGACTATCACGCGGCTATGAAGATAGTGCAGGGAGACCGAGGGAAGTCGGGTGCTGTATTCTTCGCAGACTTGGGAAAAGATCGAATCGTTCAGGGGGGGAAATCGAGCAAGGGGAAAGAATGAGTGAATTGGTCGGGAAAAGGTGTCAGGCTTCATGAAAAAGACGCCTGCGCTGGGGTCACCGGCCAGCATACAATTCATAGTCCTGCGGCCGTGGAAAAAGGTTGGGGACCGGTTGGATATCCGTCAAAAGCCAGGGCCGAGAAGAAGGGTGGCTACTAGGCTGCAATCCGCGCCAAACAAAAACCGTAAGCGACGCCGCGCTGGAAGAAAGGGGGGGGGCAACTGGTCACAGGGATAAACGAATCGGTCGTTCGCACGTAGCCGCTGATGAATCGTGGAGACGGGGAACTTCCGCTCAAGGGGCTTGGGAAGAAAAAATAGAGAAGGCTATTATACTGTGCCAAGGGCATCTCCACTGTCTCTGCGGGCGTCAGAGCTGGTCACATTTCGTCGCTCTTCTCGAAGGGGAAAAAACGGGGTCCCTTTCAGCTTCGAAAGAGAGTTGGGAGTTGAGATCCGATACGGTTCACAGGGGGGCACCCATCCATTTCCCCGCAACGCTCGGGGAACGGGTGAGGTGCAAGACAGGCTGCTGGGTTAACGGTTAAGGCAATCTGTCGAATCTCGCGGAAGTCAATAGGGGGGGGCATTAATCTTTGGCGTGGCAAGAAAGGAGAAAGAAACTCTCGCTGCAAGCGCGGGGACATGAGGTTGAGAGGGATGCGGCGCTAGAAACACAACCCGGGAAAAGTGACCTTTTGATAAACGTCGGGAACCGAGGTGAAGGGGGTATTTTCTTAGGGCAAGGAATGGGAAAAAAGAATACTAGTTCTGTGAAAGGGAGAGGTAGGGTAGGGGGATATTCTTCGTAGTTTGCTGGGGGACGTGTTAGGGCACTTCCATGTCCGCGGGGAAAACGGTCGGACAACAGCGCGCTCGGGAGTGGGAAAAGGGGGTATAGAAAATGGGACGGTTAGCTGGGCTTCGGCATGACCAAAGGTAAACGTAGCCGGGGGGGGAGAAAATGTGAAGGAAGAAATGATGGGGGGCGCGACTATGGTCGAAATTCTGGCTGCGCAACCAGAAAAGGATAAGTGAACTGCAAATGGATGAGGGAGAACCGGACCACTTATCTCTCTTATCGTTGTATTGGGAGAAAAAAAGTGTTTTTAATGTATGCCTGCATTTAAGTAAATCTTCCGGGAAGTCTACCCATCAGGAAAGGTCGGTACTTTCGTGGGGGCGGCGCGAAAACTCAACGGTCAGGTCTTCGCGGAAAACGGAAAACAAGGCCGTCCATCCATTAGGGTCGAGGGGTTTTCAATGGCCCTTCTATTATCTTTTGGGGGGTTTGCGGGAGGAACGGGAAGTGAGGGGGCCGAGCAGTCGAGAGCGCCTCGGAGTGGTCAAGTCAACGATGAAAGGGAAAGGGGATCGGGCTTTCTATTGGGCAGATACGCAGGGATCGACTGAAAAGCCCAGGCATCGGTTGGTGTCAATTCCATGGGTGAGGCCGGCGGGAAAAAAATGAGGGAAGCCGGAAGCGCAATTTGCAGGGTCGGGCAGGGGAAAAACTAACCTCTCTCGTAGCTTTAATACGCACTAAGAAATGAAGTAGTCCACTGCGGAGGACGGGGGGTCGGGTGGTCAGCGCCAAATCTGGTAAGAGGGAGATTCCGAAACGTCGGAAAAAGGTGAAAGCCTCTCCCAAGAGAGAGTTCGGGGCAAATCTCTATATCTAGTTTTTGATCCCCTTCGGTAACCAATGGGCTCTCTTGCTGAGAACCTGCTATTCCCCCACTCGAAGAACGGTCGGGGAACAAACAGGTCGAAGACTCACCAAGATTTGCCTTCCCCGCTCCCTCCGCGCGGGGAATTGCAGGAGTATTGGACATGAGGCAGCCGAAATGGGCCGCTGCTAAAAGTCAGGTACACTCAAAGCTCGATCTCTTTTCGCGACACTTGATCGACTCAAAATAAAAAACAAGGAAAAAAAGATGCTTCTCCTAACTCTTGTGAAAAGGTGGACACGAGGGGGGGTTCTGGTTGTTAACAAAAACCTAGCGGGAGTGATATGAACGCTTCAACATTTCTCCCGAGAAGAAGCGAAACTCTTTCTAAGCTTTATAATGCGGACAAATGGCGGTCTGCTGAAGGAACGGTGAGAAAAGAGGGGGGGGTCAACCCATTGACGAGGATGGGGAAAAAACCTGATCCGAACAAGGGGGACCGTGGGGGTCAAAAACATCGCTGGTCGGGCAACTTCCCGTAAAACAACATGCGCACGCAGCATTTCGACGCCCCCGCGGCCTGGACGGGGAGAGAGTGGGGGGGCAATATCGCGGGGACGAGGGCCACCTACATGAGTTTAAGAAACCAAGGGGCGAACAAAGGGGGTCAGGAGACTTTTGAAACGAATACACAGGCAAGAGAAAGACCTGACTTCTATAAGAGCAAGGCATATCCAGACCTCAAGGAAACGTGGGAGAAAAAGAATACGTATTTAAAAGTCTGTACCCAAGTGGGTAACCCAGGACATCTAGGGGATCAACGCTCGCAATGGCGTGTATCGGGGCGGGCTGGGAGGGGGTGCGCTTTCGGGGGGCCGAAAAAGGGGAGATGGACACAGGCTATGCGGGTGCTTGCACAAGTCGGGCGTCGATGGTAGCAGCGACCGACTTGCCGTCACACTTTTGTGGAGGGAACACGGGGACGAAGGCGTGGGTGTGAAGGGGGGGGTAATATCGAGGCGTTTGCCCATCTTTATAAAGGGGGGGGAAGTGGGGTGAGCAAAGGGGTCAAGGACTATTGATTCTTCAGGGGGCTCATCAAAAGGGCGAAACTGAAACCACCAGGGACGATGTCGTAAGGGTCCGAACTTGTTCAAGAATTCGAAAGACGAGGCGGGACCATCCTGGACCTTGCCGGGTGTTATAAAAAGGGGACAGGGACCTACTCCTCTTCCCGAATTTCCAAGAAAAACCAATGGGATGGAAGGTCGTGGGCCTCCTTCATAAAGGAGGCGACGGGTCGCCGGTCCCGCGGCCTCTAGCAAAGCCAAAAAGGATTCCCCTCGTCCTCGCGCCATGGAAAGGGCTTTTTGCATTGGCCCCTCCGCGTAGGGCTTCCTCAAAGGAAGAGGAAGTCTAGAAGCCTCGACTTAAAGAGCAAAGTGGAGCGCAGGGGCAGTGTTTAACGGACGACAAAGATCCGAAGGATGGCGAGCGATATGCAAAAAAGGATGTCAGGCAGACGATGTCTTGCTGAGAGAGTATTTAAAAAAAAAGCAAAACAACACGGATGGAGGAAAAAAGAGAAGAGGGAAAGGAAAAAAGGGTACGATCTCCACCCTATGGCGGCCCTAAATTGGAAAAGCGTGGGGAGACGCATATCGCGTCCGCCGCCAGCGAGACCGAAGGAGCCGGGAGCCCGAGAAACGGGAGAAGGAATTCTGGCTGGGGAGAATCCTACCGGGGCCTCATGAAGAAAAACGGGGGCAGTAGGGGGGAGGGATTGGAAAAGGCTTCACCGAGGTACTATTCCGGACACACCTCAGGAAGATGAAAGGTAGTGCGAAGAAGCCGAGGTTGGGGATATTACTATTATATACCGGAGAAGGAAAGGGCCGCCGCCCGCAGGACCAAAAAAAAGGGTCACGACGCTCGAGGCGGGTGGAAGGTTAGAAAGATTGGGGAAAAAACCGACATCGCTCCGCGTGGGCAATAGCTAAGGGGTAGAGGGATGGCCAGTCAGGAGGGGGAGACTCCCTTTTGCTCACCACTGCCCCCCCGTCTGAACAGAAAAAAAAACAACGCCTGAATGAGGAGAAAGAAACGCGGGGACTCCAAAGCAATCTTCTCATTCAAAGAGGTCTTTACGAGCGGGGAGTGAGAATAAAAAAGGTCAAAGGAAGGAAAGCCACGAGCTTGGAGCAAGAGTTAGAACTCGTGGGGGCGTAGAACGCGACGGAAACGCGAAAAAATCAAAAGACAGCATCCCAGCGAAGGCATCCAGCTCAGGGAGAGGTTGATGAGGGGATCAAACGCCTTCTGGTAAAAAAACAACCGGACGACCGGAAATCAGGGAAGAGTGGAGGCGCGAAGGCGAAGAGCAAAGGTTTGCCGGCCAGGGTTGATCGACGGGGAAAAGGCGATGTATTCTTTTCAAAGTAAATCTCCAGTCCAGGAAGAGGGGGGGAGTGATTGTGTCATCCAAGGGAGGATGGGTCAGAGGAAAAAGGCGGAAAATGAAAGAAACAGCGCGGCCCGGCATGGCCTGCTCGGGGTCCTAAATGACTGGCAAAGGACTCCGAAGGGAAGGGGAAGTTTCAAAAAGAAGAGCTTTGAGTCAAACGCTGTGGAGTCCGGCTGAAACAGGCAATGAAACCCAATTTTAAGAAGCTTAACCATGCAAACCGACAGGGGGCCTCTTGGAGGATAATGTAGGGGATCACGTGGACGACTGGAAGGCACTTTACTCGTCAAGGACAGTCAGGGAAGATCTCGGGTTTGGAAAAACATACCTCAATTGTTCCCAATGGGTTCACAAAGAGGGACGCCGCCGAGGGGGGTCATATGCCCTCTTTTTCGGGGGTGGAGAAGAAAGCGGGACGAGAGGAGGGAACCTGAAGAGAACAAGGGGGGGAGAAGGGACTCTGGGACCAAATATCAAGAGACAAGGCAATCAGCCGAACAGAGGGCGCCCGTTTTACGGAATTTTAGAAATTCTCCCCTTTGGGTCTGACACGTTAGAAAAGGACTGAGAGTTTCCTTCGGATAAACCGTAAGTCTCCGGCCTAGGAGGTGACCGTAAGTAAATACAAAAAACTCTCTCTCTATCACACCCTTAAGCTACGATGGGCGCTTGTGAAACTCATGTCGGTAAGAGAAATTCTGTTCCACGAAGGCTGAAAAAAAAGCCAGTTCGACCTATACCAACCAGCAAACGGGTGGCTAAGTTCGTTGTGCTGGGGGGGCGTCTTGGCAAAGGAGCGAGGTTTGCCCCACGGAAGACAGTCGAAAAGCGCTTGCCGGCAATTTAAAGGTACGGCAAGGGGGAACGGGGAAAAAAAGGGGAAAAAGTAATATCGATCCAAGTGCTCCCTAGCAAGCGGGGGAGCGGGGAAAAGCAATCGAAACCTATAGGAAGAGTCCATCGGGGGTACTTGGGCCGACCGCCCAAAGAGAACGAAATGCTCGGCCCCAATTAATCAGAAACGGGAGTTTGAACGCCCAAAAACATAAGCGACTTGGGGCTAAAACCCGATCTTCCTAGGGCGTTCCTTCAATGTGGAAGAGGTTTTTCTTCTCAGTCTACCCCTTTATGGTGAGCTGTGGGGAACTCCGGTTTGTACTCCCTGGTCCAGTGAGGTGTTGATCAGGAGAAAAAAAAACATCTGAGGTACCGAGACCGGCGGTCCACCTCGTTTCGAAATCACGGAAGCCGTCGAAGGAGAAATGACTATCGTCCGGTAGAGAGTCCCATAGATCGAATGCCATCTGGTCAAAATAAAAGACCGACGACCGAAAGCGAGGAAAACGACAAAGCATGGTGGACCGAAAAATGGGCGAATTCACGACACGTTGGAAAGGATTAAGTCCGCAGAAAATCGCCGTACCCGCTACGAAAGAATTAGAGCGCTAAAAAACCGACCAAGGTGACGCGGCAGTGGGGCAGAAGGAAGAAACCGCCGCCGAACACACCCTAACGTCGAAAGGGGGTCAACAATTGCAAGGGGAGATATTCTGAAAAGCCTGACAAGGACTCATAGAGCCACGGTTGACGTGAGCAACACGTGCCGGATGCGACAAGCGGGGTCAACAGTCTCGCCAGAGAGAAAAGGGAGGAGGGGGGGGGGGTGCGCGCAGATTGCGCGCGGAGACCTTGGAGTCGCCGCAGATTTCCGAACGACGAGAGGACTGCGAAGCGCGGAGCGAGGGAGAAATAAAGGACCCACAGCACGCAGGCCCCGAACTAGAAGAAGAGTGGAGAGGCATAGTGAGTGGGGTGAAAGATGAACGAGAAGCAGGAAATGCGTTCGACCCCTGACATGAGGGGACGGGCCTCTCCGGATACATGCCACGAGAAAAAAGGCTCTACCTTTTGAGGAGGGTCGTTTCTATAAAAGCAAAATGGGCAAAGCCCGATTCAGAAAAGCGAGTCACTTAGCTCATTAGGCCCGTCTAAAAAAAGACTCTTCCAAGGAAGTAACCTTCGGAATGACCATAAACTTTTCTCCAAAGACCTTCTAGATAGGAGAGATGCTCCACGCCGTCTCCCCTCCTCTCGGTTCTGCCGTGTAATCTGTGAGGGAAAAGGTGGAGGAAACATCGCTCTCGGGCCTCCAGGACTTCGAGGAATGCGGCAAGGAGATCTTGTTCATAAGCTCTCGCACGGGACCAAAAAACAATTCGCTAAGAAAAAGGTCGAGGCCCAACGTCTCTAAACATCACTCGTTTGAAAGGAGGATCTCACCGGCGCTCTGGGGGGAGATGTACGGAAAGCGGGGCATTTATGCCGGTGAGGCAGGCAGTAAGGAAGGCAAGAGGGAAGTGGAAAAAACTCGCGGGGGAATAGACTAGCTCTCAAGCGGGACACGCCACAGAGGGGAGGACCTAATGACCATGTTTGGGGCTGAGCAATGGCTTATCCTTCGTGCATAGAGGCGAGCAGCGTCCGTCAATCGCTAAGAGAGACGAGAAGGGATTTCTGCCAAGACTCAAAAAGGTCATCAAGGAAAGCCTCGCTTTCGAGCCCGGGTCGGTTGACGGCGTCGGGAGGCGCGATGCAGAAATTCGGCTCAGGGAGTGGTTTGTCAAAACGTGATCTTTGACGCAACAAGGAAATCGTCGACCAAGGGTACAGGGGGTGTCCGCATTTTGATGGGATTCCTGGTCCTCGGATATAAAGGCCAAAATCGTAGCCCAGCGGTATGGCTCACTGGAGCAGGCCGCGTCTGTAGAAAGGAAAGCGTCATCTGACGAGCGCCCAGATCCGGGCTAGAGGTGTGGAGACAAGACAACACCGTCCTTCAGTCCGAAAGGGACGCGACCTGCCGTGAGAAAAGGAACATCATGAAATTCGGTAGCAACCATTGGCCGAGGATAAAAAGGGAAAGGGTGACAAACCGTCCTCGAGTGTTGGCTTATTGCGGGGAGACGGCCAGGTTGGAAAAAAAAAGGGGAATCTTCGAAGGAGGGTCAACAAACTCGGGGCCCCAGACGCGTATCGACTCGAAACACGGAGGAGGAAAGGAAGGATTGGGGCAAAGAGGTTGGGATTGGGAGGACAAAAAAAGGGCGAGCAGGCAGAGGGCCGAAAAAAGCACTACGACACGCCCACTCGAGGAAGGTCGGGGGGAGAAGGCCCCCGCTAGCTCATCTCGGCACAAGGTAAAAAACTCTATGTGACCGGAAGGAAGGGAAAAAGCAGAAAGACACCTGGGTGCGACCACATCCAGAGGACCGGGAGGCGCGAGTCGAATGAGGAAGCACCCCTTGATCGCAGACGGCGCCGAGAAAAGGGCAAGAGGGAAAATGGCGCCCCTTGCGGGGCTACTGGACTAGGTACCGTATCAGCCGTCTATTACTCAGGGAATTCACCAAAAATCTAACCACAGGCGGGAGAAAAAGGGGGATTTGTTCTCAAGATTGGGAGTAGAAGAAAGATGCCGCGACTTTCTGAGTCGCGCAGCAACTCAAATAGCAGAAGAATATTATCCATTCTGAATGGACTATGGGGGAGGCTTAAAGGGGGGGGAAGGGAGTCGAAGGAGTGCATCAACCGGCGCAGCTAAAGGAGATCGCAAGTCTGCAATCCATGGCTCGCAAAAATGTTCAAGGGTTAAGCTCGGCGTCGCATCTTTCAGTTCGGGGCTCTGCGGTAAGTCCTCGGATCGTCACAAAGGAAGGCTTCATCCACACGGCGCAACGCCACGCGGCCGGAGATATGCATCTTGGGCGACACGATCGGGTGAGATGTAGTCTTCTAAAACTTCACAGGGGGGGGGAAGCGAGGGGTACTTCTAGAGCCGTCTAAGCGAGAGGAGGTTAGGAAGGAGAGCGAATGAAAAAAGAGCAGTTACCTTCCATCAAGTAAACGCCCAGAGAAGAGAAGGCGGCCTTTCGCGCGAGGGGAGGGATAAACGAAAAGCCTGTGCCCGAAAAAGGAGCGTGCTAAACGAGTTAAAGAAAAGAGAACCGTCGCGAAGCATGCTACGCTGGTCGAACGAGGTCACAAGTGAGGCCAGGGCATCACGTCGGAGTACGCACGGGGTTGACGCTACGGCAAAAAGGAAGATGGACGGGCGCTCTCGGCTGTTCCGTGTTCAGGAGGAAGAACGTACGACGGAAATCTCGAGAGTAATGGGAGTATCCTGAGTTCGAAAAAGGTCGACTATTCGCTCTGACAGGGAGCCTGGTCACATTAGGAACTAGAACGCGGCGACGTCATCTTTTTCAACTTCCGTTTCACGAAAGGATCGAAAAGCGGGTCGGAACTGCCGGCTGGGGGGTCCTTGAGAGGAGCATCGAAAGACTCATAATCATCTAGGCAATCAGGAATCTGGTTGGCAGAGAATATTGCGCCATCTCGAGAGGAAGAAAAGGGAAAAGGGGGGGAAGGAGGAAGAGGGCGCGCTACACAAAAAAGAAAGCTTCTCGAGCACGGTTGACATGAGGGTGGAAAACTGGGGTGGAAAAAAAGATGTCTTCTTCACATTGAAGCTTGAAAAAATCTCTGATAAAGAAAAAGTGTTGAACCAAGGGACGTTTAGGTTTGTTGGGAGTTGTGGGGGTTTGTGCGCGGACTGACGCTTTCAAATTTAAGTCAGGGAAGTAGAAATCTATATGATTTGACGTAGCGGGAAAAGGGGAGGAAAGGCTGCGTACCTCGAACAAAGGGGCGGAATGGATGGGCGGATCTGACCCCAGGCTGTGGGGGAAAAGCTTGAGTAGCCCTTTCCGCTATCGATGGGGGGGGGGCAAGAGGGCTAATCTATGAAAAATCAGACGATAGCTACGGAAGCAGCTGCGGCGGGGAAGGGGGCGAACCGATGAATAGGGCTACGTAAAGGGGCAGTGCTAGAAAGCCGCGATCAAAGCAAAGAAGAACCCTTTCCGAGCGACGGAATCCAAGGCAAAGTGGGGAGGAAGCCCACGGACAAACACTGAAGGGGGGACCGAGAGAGGGGCAACTGCCCGTCGATTCTCGTTGGAGATCGGGGAAACCCCTGTCGAAAGGGGGGGGGAAGGAAGCAGTCGGCGGCAGAGCGTGGGAAAGTCAAGAAAAGGACTCTTCCTTATCGATTTCGATTGCTGGGAGCGAACTAAAGAAGGATCTGGCTAGGGAGACTATACCCATCTTCTCAGGGTGACGCAGAACTGGAAGAAAAGGGAAGACGGCATCTCTGGGTTCGAGGGAAGGGGGCTTGGGGGGGGCAAAAGAGAACGGAATCTGCGAACCGCCACCTAATAAGCCCAAGTAAGTCGGCTGGTCTTTTCGACGGGTATGGGGGGTGTGGCACGAAGATGGGAATTGTCCCATTCAAGCCACTAGCTGAAAGCGCCATCTATGCGGGTGCGAATAGAGGAGGGTGAAAAATTCGGGTAATCCGAGAAAGAAAGTGGCAAATCAGCGGAAATCCTTAGCCCCTCCGCAGAACGTGGGTTAAAAAACAGGGGCGAATGGCTACACAAGGCACGTCCACGACGGGCTCCCAAAGCGGCTAGAGGGGCCGGTACTCGGGGTCATTGCAAGGGCGAAAATTGCCAGGCTGGGGCGGGGAAAAATTAAGAGCAATCGTCGGCGGGATCGTTTGAAACGAACAAGGATCTCGCGAAAGGCGAGAGTCTCAAGGAGGCGAAAAAAACGTGTCAAATTTGACCAAAGGTTGATGGAAGGGGGGGGGGTGAGGTATGACAAGAGAGGCCGCTTGACCGGGGGGTATAGGAGAAGATCTCCGGCTAAACTCACGGGCAAAACGTTGTAAAAAGCAGGTAAATACATGACCTCCAAGAGGCAACCCGCGTCTGCGGACTGGGGGTTAAGCGTCGGGGGGGTTGCAAACCCTTATTGAGAAATCACTTTTCCTCAGGAAGGGACCAGAATTCGGGGCTCCAAAGCGGAGCTGAAAATTCCCCGAAACCAAAAGGATTACGAAAGCCTGTAACCCCCGCGACTTAAATACATCTAGGGGAGGTCAATGGCCTCTCCGGCGGGACTGACATCCTACATTTCTTGTGGATTACAAAAAAGGCCACGGCGGGCGGAAAACTCAAAAACCTTGGTAAAGCAAGAAGTACCTCCTTTCACGGAGAACATGGGGAAAAAGACCGAAGCTATCAAACTGAACTGCCTGAAAGGGAAAAAAGGCTTGCTCTCCCGCTTAATAAACTAGATCAGTTAAAAGGACCCGTTTGCCATACATCTGCTACTGGAGAAATCAAGATCGGCCATTATCGTGGAGGAAGTGCATTAAGCGCGGGGGAAGACTATGTTATTCGTTTCTGTAGAGAGCCGGTATCTTAAATGGAAAGGCTTTCACATCTTCTTTAGGTCACGCGAGGGTTCTTGCTAAACAAGAAGGATTTAAGAAGAGACTACTTTGGTGGAATTAGTATTGCGCTTGGAGACCAAAGGAGTTGTGGTCTTGCGGGGGCATATGAGGCGGGCCGAGTTATCAAGGGGGGAAGTGGGAGCCACGGAGTGAACCCTAAAAGATGCCATTCAACGCTCTCCCCAAAGATATGGCCAAAAGGCCGTTGCGGGGGGGAGAAGAAGGGTGAATTCTAACCACCTCAGCGGCGGAAAGCTCCCTTGAGGGGGTCGCGAGAAACCTTGTGCCGGGAGAAAGGTCGACTCCTCGTCGAAGAAAGTGGAGTCGTTTCGCCCTACCTGCGCCCTGATGAGCGCGTCAGAAAAGGGTAAAAAGCGAGCTCGACCTCGGAGACGTCAAACTCGACCGGCGCCAAGCCGCATGGAACCCTGGGCCTCAGAGGCGGCTTCCTCAAGAGACGGAATGAAGTGTAAGGACACTTCCTCTTCAACAAAAAGCGGGGTGGAAGAGCGCTGCAGCACTCGCTCCGCGAAAGAGGGAACTAACACGCTGGCATTAGCAACGATCGTTTGCTGAGAAATGTGAAAATGTCGAGATAAGGAGAGAACAACAACGAGAGGAAAGAAGAGGGGGCGCGAAATTCAGAAATACCAAAAAAAGACCCGATGAGGAAAGAAGGCAAAGCTTGGTGGAGATCGGCATCAGCTCGCGATCGGAGGAAAGCCGGAGAACACATGAAGATGAAGAAGCTGGCAACCCAGAACCTCAGACAGGAAGCGTCCCGAGAGGAGGAGGCAGAAAAAAGGAAGGGGGGAAAGGACTGATTGGAGGAGGGTGTGCGGGGCCCGAGGACGAGTAGATCAAAAGGAAAACGAAACTGGGGAAACGCCTTCATCGAGGACAGTAGGAGGGCGACGACGACGAAAGACTCAAGGGGAGAAACCCCCCCCAAAAAACCAAACCCCCCGGGAGGGGGAAAACAAGAGAGGAGAACTGGGGCAGTCAAGGTCACCGACCCGGCAAGGGACAACGTGGGAAAAGATGGGATCAACAAAACGGACGCGATTTTCCCAGACCTCGCGGCAACCCGGGGAAAGAGAAGGTTGGAGCGCTTGAAGGATTAAAGAGGGAGTTAAATCAAAAAAAGGGGCTCACTCCCCCTCCGGATAAGGAAACAGACGGACGGAGACAAAAAAAAGACTCTGGTCTCCAAGAGAATCATTCCAAAGGGGAGATCAAGTTGAAGCTACGAATCCGCGCGGCACGACGCCGCGGGTGAGCAACCCAAAGACGTCCCGAAGGAGCGGGGCCTCAGGCTCGAAACGAGCACTCGTCCGGACCAGAAGAGAGGTGACGCAAAAGCGCTTCTTTATGTCCGAGAGACAAACGCAGGATGGATCGCAACCGAAAAGGCAAGCATTGAACGTTGGGCGCGAACGCTGGCCTTTGCAGTCCTGTGGAGGCAAGGGGGAGACCTTCATGTCGCAGTCTGGGGCAGATATTAGTTCAAAAAAATCGTAGACAGTGGGGGAGAGATCTTGGGGTGGGCGAATGGGGGGGACCATCGGAGGATGCGCGGAAAGCAGGAAAAGATCGCCAATTACCAGAAATTCGCGACCGGCAGGCCGGAAATACAAATGGAAAAAATCGGCCTGCCGACAGGGGTGAAACGGTTAGGGGCCGGGTGCGTAGGAGTGTAGGACTACCGCTGGGGGGGGCAAAAAAAACAAAAGATTCTTCAGAAAAGTTGCAAAAGTGTCTCCGCTTAACCAAAAAAGGCAGACCGAAAAAGATCGTTTGCATCTTCGAGGCATACAGCGAGGAAAGTTGAGGTCGCCGGGCGGTGAGCTATAAAGAGCACCGGGAGGGTTTTGTCAGTACCGAACCCACATACCCAGATGGGGGACCGGGGTGGGGTTCACAAGAGGTATCGGAAGGACGACCTGTGGAAGGTCGACGCAAAAGAGGGGGTGCTATATCAACTGTCGACGAAGGATCGGAGGAGGAAAGAACTCGCAAGCATTTTTCAGGGGGGGCTACACTGCCCCTATCAGATACAAGCAAAGGCCGTCGTGCCCGGCGTGCGGGGGGCCAGAAACCGGGTTCAGTTAACGACGTTAAAACGGAGTGGGAATTGGGGTGGAAAGAGCCCAGGGCAAAAACACGGAGATCGGTCACGACGTTTAAACAGGCTGAAAACGCAGGCCTGGTCTATGGAGGAAACGTTGGGCAACAAAAAGGATGGGAGGGAATAGCCCATTCTGTCCCAGCCGGCTAAAAAAATACCGTACCACCCTACTAGGTTGGCGGCAGGGGTAGTGGGGATTATTTGGGGGGACGCGAGGTTAGCGGGGCCGAATTGTTGGGGGGAATCAAAGGAGATCGACTTGCCGGAGGACCTTTTCAAAACGGCAAGAGAGAAAAACGTAAAAGTCAAAAGTGGACGGGAGAGGATCCCAACCCCGTTCAAAAAAAAGGCTATCTGATATTTCTGCGTATCCAAGTCAAAGCCCGAAATGCAGAATAGTCTCGTTGACCTTTACCAAGCCCAAAGAGTACTGCTAGGAAAAAAGGATACTGGAATGGAAAAGCAAAAAACAGATAATACGGCAGTGAACCGGACTCGAGATGGGGGTGGGGGTCCTGTTGCGGCGGAGGGAGGACACCAGGTGCTTTTAAAAAAATAGAGCGAGAGCACGAATTTTGCATTTGATCGCCGGCGGCAGGGAAAAGACTGAGGTCCCACATCGCGCCAAATCACCGACCAGCGAGAGAGGTCCCGTAAGATCGACGTCCTCTTCAGGAAAACAGCACTCTGGCCATCTCAGGGAAAAACGGACGGCGACCGAAAGCGAGCCCGCGACAAGGAAAAAGCGGGACGATAAAGGATAAAGGGAAAACACTAGTGAGGTAGCCGCCCATCGCCCGTACACGCTAATAAAAGAAAGATCGGGCGAAAAAAAAAGAAAGGGCATAAGTAAATCGGTCAGACGATCACCGACACAAACTACGACAACACCTAACTTACGCCCTGGGCAACGCGGGCACAACTCACAGTCAGGACCAAAATCGGGAATGGAAGAAGAAATCTAAAGAAGGGGCGACGACGGATCACGTGCCTCGGGAGACGCGTGGAGCGCAAGAGACGAGAGCGTCATGTCGCCCGCTGGGCGCTCAGGAGGAATCGGGGATTGTCCATTCTCCAACCCAGATGAAAAAAGCAGGGGATCCCTAATGCGCGGCTTGGACGAAAGCTAAAGGACCAAAAGGCAGTTCAGGGGCCCCGGACACAAGGAAGACAGGGCGGACATAGGAGTGGGGGTAACATAGGGAAAGGGACAGCCGGCATGGCGTTCGACGAATAATTGACCAGGAGGGGAGGACCTGAGCACCCCGACCTGTGGAGACGACCAGGAAGGGTGGGAGGTGAAGGGGGAAAGGGGAATGCGTGTCAGAACTGGAAAAGCCCTCGATGAAGACAGCTAATGCAACGGATAGAAGAGAGAAAAGGCGAAAAAAGATGGGCAACCGAGCGCCGCCGGGGAAGGCGCGGGGGGAAAAAAATCGGAACGGTGTAGCGTCTGGGGAAGCGAATCGTCAAAAAAGAAAGCGATCCAGGGGGAAAAAAAGTCTCGATCGGGGACACCGCTTCACACGAAGAGCAAGGCCGCAAGGGAGATGGCATGGGAAAGGAGGAAGAGAAGTGGCATGAAGCTCTCACTGGCGACACAATTAACGTATTCGCTCTCAGCGAGGAAGAGTCGAACCAAAGAGCGAAAGACCTATCAATGGGAAGGAGGCGAATACATCGGCACACGCTCGTGAACGATGGGAATAGGCATAGGCCGCGGTGATCGGGACGCCTTGGGCAAGAAAAAGGGTCGCGGGGGCCAGATACTCGCAGCTAGACCAAAATAAAAGGGGGGGAGCGCCATTGTGTTGGCGAGCATGCTGGGCCGAGACCTTCGCGTACGGGAAGAAATGAAACTCTGGCGACTCGACCGAAAGACGAGGGTAAAAAAAAAACCAGAAAAGCGCGCCGGATCTCCTCGTCGATAAAGCGATGTGGGCGTTCGTCTGTGGCGCGGGCGTGAAAAAAATCATTGGGTTTCAAGGGACACCTTGATTGAAAAAGAAGGCTACAACCGGTGGGGAAGGCGTGTGGCCGAACTTGGTAATTCCGGGGGGACCGGGAGCTGGGATGAAAAAAGGGGCTCTAGGACACGCAAGTGAAAGGGAGAATGTCCTCCGTAGCCGGTAAGAGCTCTGCGAAAGACACGGTTTCTAGAAAGAAGAAAAAAAGGCAAAAGAAGATCATCGGGCTGTATGTTCAAGACCCAACGGAGCACAAAAAACAGCACGAAGGGAAAAAGAGAAAAAAAGAAAAAAAGGACGGGGAACAACCTGCCGAGATGATCGTAGATACAGGGGGCAAGACGAGGAGGCGTTGACGGATCGGCCTTTTCCTGTCCCTTCGCAACGTTTCTTGGAGAAAAAAAACCAAATCCGGTGCCTCCGCGTGATCTCTAAAAAAAAGGGGAGGGAGGAGATAACTCGGCGGGGCCCCAGGGGGGGAGGGCGCGGAAGGAAGGAGGGGATGGAACATTTCCTATCCGTCACGCCAACATAGAGGGGAAGGGGGGCTTTCTAACGGCACCACGGGAGGATAAAGGTTTTCCGACCGAGTGGTTTCAAGGGCGCGCAGGGTTAAGCACGGGGAAATCGCTCGGGGGCCGGACTCTTTTATTCGGCATACACATGATCAACCGAGAAGAAGAATCGCACGCCGTAGCGCAGACCAACCGGGGCTAAGGGATCAGTGCGCCCAGTAACCGTTTCTTAGAATATAGGAAAAAGTCAGCCGGGCCCATAGGAAAAACAAAAAGAAAAGGAGTCAAAAGAAAACCTACTCTGTCGTCGCGGGAAAGGGGGCGTAATGGGGAGGATCAAGGGGGCTTCGCAAACATCGAGTCCGCGACTTCGAGAAAAAGCGCAACGAGGCACTGCACCTCGGGCTCGGGGCTCGGGGGGGTTGGGGAGAAACGAACTGCCGAGGGAGGGGGAGGCGGGGCCGACATCTTCCTTCGCGATGACAAGATCGAGGACGGCTTCTCCAGGGTCGCAACCGAATCTAAACCATGAAGTACATGCGGCCTGCACACCCGATGAAGGGGGGGGAGGCGGGAAGGGAACGCAAGTACCGCGATAGGCCCGAACGGAGAGGCTGGACAACTCCGGCGCGAAAAAAAAAACGCGTCAGTTCCTCTCTCCGGGAAGCACTGGGAACGGGGGGATTCGTTCCTCCGACTGCAAAACTAGCTTAAAATACTGGGGGACGAAATTTTTTTGGGGGGGGGGGCAAAACGCCCTGCTCCTGAGAGCTAATTGGACGTAATTGCGCAAGAGAAGAAGAACAAGATAGTTTCCTGCCTCTTCAAAAGACCAAGAAGGGGGGGATAGACTGGGGGGGGGGGGGGGGGGGGGGGGGGGGGGGGGGGGGGGGCGGCCTTGCGCTCGAAGGTCCGGTGACGCATGATACAGCGCCGACCTATATCTAGATGTTGGCCGAATATTTGCTTGCCGGACAAAAAAGAACAAACAACGTCCGAGAAGCGGAGGGTCAGAGAGAACCAGTTGTTCGTCCTTCGGCGGTTCTTAGGTCGCAAATGTACTGGGGAGGATAAAAACTCATTCTCGCTACGTGGGGGATTTCTAGAGAAGAGGTCTGGTCAAACGTTTTCGGCTGACAACGCATTACTACGTAAAGAGAGGGCGAAAAAAATGAAACGAGCTGACAGTGCGCAACAAGGTGGTTCCGGCTGAGTATGCCGACAAAGAAAAAAAGGGTCCATGGCAATTCGGAACGCATTCCGTCGGCAGAAGGCATGGCAAAATCCTATGGTAAAAAGGAGACTCGAGCTCGTGTTGTGCCAGGGTGAAAAGTAGGAAAGCCGGGAGTGCGAAGCTCGCAGAGAGGAGATCATCTATGCTTATCAGACATCTTTGCTGAAAATAAAGGAAGATTCGAAGACATCCGAGCGCAAGCGCGACAGGCGATCTGATCGATGGATAAAAAACAAACGAGTCTCAAGGCACGTTGAGAAGGCGGTCAAGCGGGGGCGGAATTGAGGAAAGTTGTACTTAAGAATGTTCTCGGCAAGGTTGACCAGGTGGGTGGGGGGGCGCGGAGGGAGGATTTTTAGGGTTCGGGAGCGTCTGCCGTAAAATTGTCGGCAAAGCGGCGGGGGATCGTCGTGATGAGGGTTCGTCTTGAAGGTAGCATGGCTTCAACTTAACCCTAGAAAGGGGGGGGAGAGATGCGGCCATTTTGTTTGGGATGCTAAAGGCTTGGGCCTAGGGCTCTCTTGGTCTAAGGGTCGCGGGGAAATGGGCCAAGGAAAGAAGGGAAAGGGGTCAGATCTCGGGAATCAGAGAATGGCTCGTGATGGCGGAGGGGGGGAAGTGAAACTCTGCCGGACGTCGAAGCAAATCATACATGAGGGATTCCAGATGGAGTAAGAGAAACCAGCAACGTGGGCGCTTCGCCGCACCTGAAACTTCCGAAGCCATGTAAAAAAAAGATAGGGGGGGTGAGGGCTGCCAAGATAAGGTTGGGCGACAGTGCGAACATTACCTGGAATGAGCCGAGCAGTCGCTGCGGCGTTAAATCTTGGGGGGGGGGGGAGTGGCGGGGCAAGGGACAAAAGAATTCCTTAATAAAGGCTTTCGGGGGCGGATACGCAACAAATAGAAGGGGGGTTGGATATTCCCTCGAAACATTTGAAAAACTGGCCAAGTATTGAGACTGGCACGGTGGGGAAAGACAAACGATTTGGACGAGATGATGTCCGAGGAGGGGGGGGGCAACCCGCTGAGTAGCGTCCCCATAAAAACAACTAATAAAAGAAAAGAGTCCGACAACGAGAAGGGGGGGGGGGGAAATAGGCAACGGAACGTGATTTGGGTGGACAGCGGGCGGACGAAATGTTAACCTACGGCGCTGAAGGGGAAAAAGGAGGGGGGAGGATAGTGCGTTGATATGGCGACTGGTGAGAGTCTAAACAGCGAGGATTCTCCTTATCCGGAAAAAAGGAAACCAAGGAAAAGGAAAGGGTTAAGAAAGGTGCGAATGCTACCCATCTTCAGCACGAGGGGGCGCCTCAAAGAGAGGAGATTGGGAGGGGTCATTGCACATCAAAAAATTAAGAGTGCTAGGGAAGACGAAGCTCGTACGATCATTTTCGGAGGGTGAAGAGGGGGCAAGGCGGCTAGACCAAGTCGGACTTCAGGGGAGGGGACAATTGGAACAACTAGGTGTATTTTTGTTCTGAGTTGACAACACCCCGAGAAGATAAAGTAATACGGAAATATGGACAAGGGGGAGTCAGAGTCCTCAACGTGAAAGGCCTAAGAGGGGGGGATGAAAAAAAGGAGAAAGAACGATCTTGTAGTTACTGCTTAACAGTTAATCGAAAGGGGGGGGGGAAAAGTCCATTGATACCCGAGGAAGAAGCCCAAAAAGCCATCTAGAGTAACCGGGCCCGTAACTAAGAGCAGCTCAAAAAGAAAGGGGGAACCAGAGCACGCTAGGCAGGGAGGGGAGGTTCTCTCTTCTCTGGGACGCGACCATCCAAAGGATTTGAAGGAAAAACGGCGCAAGAAAGAAAAGACTTCGATCAAGGGAGACGACTTGAAACGGAATACAGAGAAACCAAAGTCCGATCAAAACGTCCGAACTAAGCCGAGCAAACGAAGACACGGGGTTTCGCGCGAAAAAGAGACGGTTGGGGAAAAACAGGCCATGCCTGGGCGAGCTTGGAATCAAAAAAGAAAAGGGGTAAAGAGCGGATGCCGGTCGCTGGTAAACGAGAAAGGCACGAGCCGCAAGCAGCTGGAGCAAGGAGAGTAGACGGAAGGGGGAAAAAGCGTGCGCAGGATTTTCGTAGCGAAATACGAAGTTACGCCGTTTGTGAATTATAGATTGCCGAGGGGTAAGGAACAGATGTGGTTTCTGGTAAACCGCAGGAGAGGGAGAGTGTGGGAAAGAAGTGGGGTGATTCCACTTTCTGCTCACCAGGTCACTCTTGAATGCAAAAGAAAAGGCTCCTCCCACTGAGCGGAATTGGGAAGATTTAGGAATCGCGTCCTAAACTGTTTCCTAGGAAAACGAAGAGGAGGGAAAACGCCAGGCCTGGACTTGCCGTAGGGGAAATAGTCTCATTCAACTCCGACTTAAAAAGGATCCCCAATGAGAGGTGACGTCGTCAGGAAACGAAAGCCGCACGCTCTGAATTCTGGGAGTCGGGGGGGTCACATGTCCGAGGTCTCAGGCTCCAACCAAGGAAAATCACAGGCCTCGCCATCGCTTTTGGGGGAAGGGGAGGAGAGGAAAAAAAAAAATAAAAGATCTCGTAGGCCTCTCTTTCTCCTGTGACTGGATGATGAGGAAACAGCCTCGGGTTTGGACCTCTAGGGGGGGGGGGAAAGGGGGGGAGGACCGGTGGGGTCTACTTATGCACGTCTATAGACCACCAAACCTGGGGAGGCAGAAGATCGTTTCTTCAAGAGCTGGGAAAAGAGAACAACAACACCAAAAATGTAGTGATTATTGAATCTAGAAGGAGGGAGGAATAAAAGAGAGCATCAAGAACCGAAGAAAATTAAAGTGGTTATATCTCGGCAACACTCGCGAGAGGCTGTCAAGAGGAGCCGCGAACGGCGGTAATCTCTGGGACGACAGGGGGAAGGGGAAGACGCCGGTAAACCTTGGGGAAGAAAAGGAAAGGGTCAAAGGAGGGCTATGCGGTCGAGTAAAACTAGGAAGGTCGAAGGAGGACTAGGCCCGGAAGCCCTCCTTCAAGGGAGCATGGGGGGGGAGTGGGAATACTTAACCTGGGGAAATGACTTGAAACTAGGAGTATACGGAAGAACAGGCAGTCTCCAACTCGAAAGTCAAGTCGAGGTTGGTAGTCGTAACAAATTTCTGAACGGATTGTCAAGAAATCTCTCCAAGCTGGGCAATAGAAAAAGTGGTAGAGCGATTGAAGGAAAGGGAAAGGGGGAAGGAATAAACCCCTTGGCTCCACCACTTCAAAAAAGTCCGGAATAAAGGGCTAGTAATGGCGCAAGAAACACCGCCCTACTTGTGGAAGAAAAAGCGGAACGCTCATTCCAAAAAATCGGGGGATTGAGAGGTTCTACGACCATCCGCGCACGCACTCGCATTGCATAAAAAGAATACATGCTTGGAGGACTCTCTCGAAACTAGAAAAAAACTATCTAACACGGAAAGCAGGCAAAAAGAGAGGCGAACTCTTGAATCCTCTCAGGGAACAGCGCAGATAACAACAAACCCGTCGAACTGTTGGAAAATCTAACGCTTTCCCGGGGTCGGACGGGAAAAGGGGGGGGAACGGGAACTTTCCGGGTCAGGTTTGGGGGCGATGGGGAAAATGAAAAAAAAGTCCGACCCCGATCTAAGGTCTCTTTAGGTGGGAGGACGGGGGGGGGTGGCAGAATGGGGGGAAGAGTCACACGAGCGCCATACGGACATTCGCGACCGACATGGAAAAGGGGGGGCGTAGCCTGCGCAGGGTAGGGCATTTTGCTATATAAAAGGAGGGGGGGGTGAGAACAAAAACGTGCTGGGGGAGCGGAATCAGTCCAATGAAGGGTGCCACAATTTCGAGAGCTTAAAAGAAAAACCCCAGGGTTCCTAGCATAAATCTCTTAACCCCGTTTCAGAAAATCAACCGAAATGTTGGAGCGGGGAAGAAGATCAACGGCGATCTAGGTTTGTCACATACCGACCCCACAGGAAAAAGAGGGGAAGTTCACAAGAGGTCCGACGCCTTTGTCAGTGAGAGCCCGCCTCTTTTTGCGAGATAAACTCGCGAAAGAGAAAAAAAAGGGAAGGAACGGCAGCGGGGCAATTTTGCGTGGATGGGCAAATGGACCCATATCAAGCCCGAAGAGCGCCCGAAAAGTTTAGCCATTGAGGTTTCGTTCACTACGGGTCCGGAACGAGTGGGGGATTGTCCAGGAAGCCCGCATGAGGGGCCGAAAAAGGGACCGGGATTTATAAACAGTCGCTAAATCCGAGGGAACGTCCCGGGACGGCGCTTACACGCTCAGCATATGTCGGGAATAGTCCTGGGACCACGGTCGAATGCAAAGCCGAAGGAAGGGGAATAAAAAAACAACGACGCCGTGGGGCGGACGAGGAGGCGGTTTTCTGAGGGGGGGGGAGGGCTACGGGTAGAGGGGGGACAAGCCGCAAGTGATATCGAAGGGGCCTTTTTGAGCCCAAGGCTAGGTCACAGAAACACAGTCCACAAGTGAAGGGGATCGAAGCCAACCGGGGGGCTCTATGAGATATGTATTGTGCGAAGAAAAGGCCAGGCATAAGATTCCATCGTGGACTTGAAGGGGCAACGCCCGCGAACTGCTCTGAAACCGGAAGCAAGGATACCGTGAATGGTGAAAAGACGCGCAAAAAGGCGAAACAGCTTTGACCCGGAGGGAGAGGGGGGGAAGGGGCAGGGTTTTTGTAAGTTTGCGAGAAGCGAAAACGTTCGAGTCGGCGCGAATCACGATTGAGGTATCGACCGGCGGCATCTAAGGTAAAAGTCGCCTGGAGGGGTACAGACGATCAAGCCCCATTCGAGCGCTTCCCGTAGCTATAACCGGGCTCGAAGCACCTCTGGCCCTCGCCTCCGCAGGACTTCTACCTAATCTAAACGTATCAAAAGCAGGAAAAAAACATGGTCGACCGAAAATGAGGCGCATTTCACGCCCAAAGGGGAGTAAGCACGCAAGAAGAAACCGTACACGCTACTAACATAAAGGCGCGATAAAGAGAATGTAAAGAGTAGAGAAAGGGGGAAAAGACACTCCGAAGCCAGAACCAACACCCTAAGCGCCCCTGTCAAATTGGAGACATAATGAAAAGCTTCAAATGACAGAGATCTTCCGCACGTGCCGTGGGGAAGATCACAGCCCCTCTAGCCGCTGGGGGTACAGACAAGTCGCAGAGAAAAGAGAATTGCTCGAGATGGCACGATCTCCTTGTCCTTCAAAAGAGGGGGAGAAATGAATCAAGAGAGATTCGTCCCGATTGAGAAATAGAAAGGGAAAAAAGAAGCTGGGAAGGGACCGACACAGGCAAGAGCCGTAAGGAGGGAAAGGGCTTCGCCGCCGGGGGTTTATAAGTAATTCATGGAACCATTCTCCATTGGAGGGGCCTTAAACGAAAAACCTGGACGAGCGAGGGGGAATCGGAAAGTTTCGATCAGATGACGTCGTAATGGAGTCGAGATAGGAGGTCAGACGCGAATGCACGCTGCTCCTTCGATCCCGGGAGAAGACGTGGACGCACCGAGGTAAAAAAAAAATTGCCTGGTCGAAGCCTTCCGCAGGAGGGGGGGCGCGCAGGGGGGAGGCGTGAAAAACGCACAGACTAGCTCTCGGTCGGAAAATGGTCTCTAATCAGTATATACACGGGCGGCCAAAACGCAGCACGGCGCAGGGGGGGAAGGAAGATGGGAGGGGAAGCGGCAGGAAAATCTTGGTTCATACTCTAAAGGGAGAAGAAGGTACTTCCTCAGGCGCTAAGTTCCAACTAAAAACCCATCAGCAAGGGGGGAAATTCAGGGGGGGACTGAATCATAAGGAAAGGGGAGAAGGGACCGGAAAACGCAAGATCGGAAGGCACTCTGTGAGACCCTGCAAGAAGCCGAAGACCTGTAATAGGTCGTTCGTGGGAATAGCGGAGAGAGGCAAGCATGAAGAGAATCATAGGTTTGCGGAATTGTCCAAGGGGTGCAAAAAAGGGGGAAAAGATTTGAACCTGAATGGTCGGCTAAGCTCGGAACGCTCTCTCGGGGACACAAGAAAAATGGAAAATGAACATAGGCAGAGCGCAAGGATCGGCGAGGGAAGTGCGTTAGTTCTGTGCGGGAGATTGAGCAGAAAAAAGCTCGGGGCTCACGTGTTGGTGCCAGCCACCGGTGAAAAATCTGAAACATTGAAGGAGAAAACAACCATTTCGGCGGGAGCATTTCCTTTTGTGGAAATGGTCCTCGAGGGCTGTGAGCGGAACAGTCCTCTCGGACAATTGCAGTTGAGTAGGAAGGCGGATCCGGATCGGGGCGATAAAGCGCGTCAAGCTACCGAAATGCGCCCTATCAAGGTCGACTCAAAAAAAAAAGAGAGGGGGTATGGAGGAAACCAGCGTACGAAAAATGCAAAAGGCCGTAGAAGGTCACATAGAGCGCATTGACACGGGTCGTGGCAAGGAAGATCGTAGACGGGGGCCGTTACAAAACGGCCTCGAGAGGGGGGCGTGGGAGGCGGCAAATGGTTGCCTGTCAAGGAAAGAAGTGGAAGGGACACGAACCTCGGCCCCAAGAAGTTATAG
>Ga0179593_1587143_pt1 | contig 27559 bp, 30 predicted proteins | sample CZODoug2_1_08_16_FD_185931 | JGI IMG/M metagenome (GOLD analysis project Ga0179593, IMG submission 185931) | Vadose zone soil fungal communities from Angelo Coast Range Reserve, California, USA - CZODoug2_1_08_16fungal (PacBio error correction) | ecosystem: Environmental > Terrestrial > Soil >...
CCAAGGAAATTCGAGTCCGAAACCTTCTTCCAGTCCGTCCAGGATCAAGGGGGGGAAAAAACCAATCAGAAAGTAGGCACCACTGAATGTCATGTTCGCCAGGGAAAAAAAAAGCGAGGAGTTAAGCCGCGTCTTCCTCCGCGAACACTCAAAGGCTTTCAGGAGTGCATGTCAACCTTTCAAAGAAGGAACGGGAAGAGGATGCGAAAAGCCCAAGAGCCTTGTAAACGCAGCCTGGAACAAGGGTTGGGAGGCATTACATATGAGGTATGGATTACCGGCGGGAGAAAACAATGAGACCGATGAGAAAAGGACTAAGGAAGGCGATCATCCGAGAGTTTCCGGGAGGTAATCCACCGGTCAGGGGAAATACGGTGAGCAAACAATGACTGAAAAGTTGGAAACTCCGTTCGAACATTAGGAGCGTTGCGTAAAGATAGAGCCTCGTTCTCACCGAAGTCAGGGAAATTTGCCGTTTCAGGAAAAAGAGGTTTCTAAAATTTCCAGACGCAAAACTCTGGAGCTTAAGGGAGATGGAGATGCGACACTCCGATTAAAGAGCCAAATCATACTTGCAGAAGTCCCAGCTTTAGGGTCAAATCCCGTTCGAAGCCTCGACAAAGCCAGGGTGTTCAGGAGAAACAAGCACAAAAGGGAAACAGAAAAAGGAAAAAGAGAACTAGACGGGTAACGCAGGTCCGGGGGAACACCGGTGTTTCCTGCAGACCAATTCATCTAAAACTTGGAGAATCAGAAAAAGGGTTCGTGGCCGGGACGGATGCGGTGAACCTTTTGCTTAAGGCCCGGCCGAGGAACCGTAAGAACACTCTGCAGAGAATGATCGTGGGATTTGGGTGATAGGGGTAAAAAGGGGTCCCCAGAGGACGGCGCCGGCCATAAAGAAATTACGGCGAAATGAACCACAGCGGCGCAGCCAGGGGAACTACTAAGGGGACGGAAAAATACTATGCGCCTCACGAGGAAGAAAGGACGAAAAATCACAATGGAAAAGGCTGAGGATGCGACTGGTAAACAGAAGACGAACGCAAACTCCAAGACGAGGGTGGAAAAATGCCAAAAGTAGAGGGCAGAGATCGGACGGCCCAAGAATCCGGGGATAAGCAATAAAATGGAGGCTAAAAGGTCTAAAGACATCCGATCAGTTTGTAATAAAAGCACTAGTAGAAAACATAGCGTGAAGGGGAGGGAAGCACACTTAGGTAGATCTAAGGCGAGCCACCGAAAAGAAAACGCGCGATGGTAAGATGTCAAGACTGGCCGAGTGTAGAGGGGGCTTCCCTTACGCGCGCAGAAAAAAAATTCAGAAAAGAGGATTCCTAGTGGACCGAGGAAGGACATCGAATTCGAGAAATCGGTATTGTGTCAAGGACTAAAGTCTAGAAAATCTTTTTACTTGGAAGGAAATTCAAGAAACAAAGACGGAAGCGCTAAGAGAAGGAGTAAAACATTGACATCAATAAGGGAGGTCTTATGAAAGTTTGAAGTCACTTCTATCGAAAAAATTCTGCCAAAACTGATCTATTAAAAAAGTATTAGGGGGGGGGGAAGGAGTTAAGGGTGTCTGGGCCAGTGGGGGGGGCTAGGCACGGCTTTCAGCGTACTCACTGTCGAAACCGTCGGTGATACTGGGGGAGAATTGTCAGTAGAAGGGACTTTTTTCTGTCCGCTGAATTCGAAAATATTTTGTAAGAAAATGTCGCTCCCAAGGGAGAGACGCCTTTTGGTCCAGGGGGAGCTGAGGGTATGTATATCATGGGACTAAAGGGGGCCTCTACATAGTCAAAGACTGAGGACTTAATTGTGTAATCGTTGGTGAGATTTGTGGGGAAGAGGATCGTAAAAAAAGTTGGTTGACGAGTAAGCAGTGATGAAGGAGGGATCGGGGGCAGGGGAAATCAGAAATGAAATGGGAAGGTCTGGATTTCGTGGGAAGGCCAGAGGAAATCGAAAGTTTGGGGGAAATGGAGAGCCCGGACTGGGGGGGGTCGTCAGAGGTTCAGTTCAAAGGGAACTGGAAGATTAGGGGGTGTTGGTCATTGGACCAAAAAAAAGGAGGTAAGAGATTATAGCGCGTGAATAAGGATTGGCTTCATGACTTCCTCCAGCGACCTTGAAGGTCCTATATGTGGTTTATCGGGGCCCTGAGGAGAAAACTTCAAAAGAGCCTATCCTGGGTAAGAGGTACAGAGGGGAAGGCGGGAAGTGAAAAAGAGGACACTCGAGATAGCCATGAAGTGGAAATTCTATAAGAAAGGGGGGCGAGGGGGGGGAGGAAAAATGGAAGACCTGAGATGCTTCGGGGGAAGAGAAAGAAGTCGACACTGAAAGGTCCTTGGGGGACCTAGAAAGAAAGTTAAGGGGAGGATTCAAACTCCCAGAAGGGCAATTCTAAGGGGGAAGTTCCCAGATGTGCGCAGAGAGCTCTTAAAGGGGGATCGTGGGAATCTTCGGGAAACTAAAAAATGGACAGGCGGGCATTATAGGGGGGGGGGGAGGCTCACCGAGAACGTTATCGGGGAATAAAACTTGTGAACTCCTGAGACGTATGGGGGAAAGCAGACGGAAAAGCGAGATAGAGGGTTACATGGACGAATAGAATAAGAAAGACATTACAGGCCTTAAAAAAAGGTCGAGGGAAAAGTTCGCCTACGTTAAAAAAAAATCGGGCCCGGGGGGGATTGAGGGGCTATAAGGGAGACTACTGGTTTTAAGGGGAGAACCATGAGAAAGACTTCGAGGAAAGTTTGATTACGTAAACGCGGGAAAAGGGGGAGCTAGGTTACGTAGTCTGATCTATCAAATTAGAAGGGGAGAAGAAATCAAGGATACGGTATCGAGACAGAAGTTCAAACTTAGTCAAGGATAAAAGAGGATCAAAGGAAAGAAGAGGGAAGGGAAAAGCTCCAAAAAAAGTTGGGTTAGGAGAAGCCGCCGAAAAACTACCCACAAGATCAAACCTTTCAGAGGATTCCAGTTATAGATCGTCCGTGGGTAAGAAAGACCCGGAGGGGGGTTACAAAAAAAAAAAAGGACTTGTTCCTTTAAAGAGGAGAGAAGAAAACCTATCCCTTCTTCCAAAGAGGTCTCTCGGAAAGGGGGTCCGAAAGAGGGGGGAAGTCCCCAAGGGTCTCTAGTTAAAAAGGAGTCACAGAGGGAGCCCTTGCAGTGCCAAAAGGGAAGCTCCAGGGAAGAAAAAAAGTCAAAGAAAAGGTTAAGCCGTTTCGAGAGAGGTTGAAGGCCGGCAAAGAGTTTAAAGGGGGAGATAAAGAGAGGTCTCCGAAGAGAATCAGCTCGCCTCCAAGCTCAAGGAGAAAAACACAGGCCATGAAAAGGCAAACCACCTGGGGAAAATAAAAAGGGAGAGTCGAGGATTATGAAGGGGCGATAGCCATCAAAAATCCTCCCGGGGGCCCCGTTGGAGAATCTCAAAGGAAGAAAAAGTTAGGGAAGGGTCGGGGGGGAAGTGAATTAGGTGAAGTGGGGGGGGGGGAGGTTCCATTCACTCCAGGGAAGGGGGTGAGGAAATCGCTCATTATCTGTATTGGGTTTGGCCGTTAGGGGTTTCAAATAAGAAACACAGAAAGGGTCAGCCAAAAAAAAGGGCAAATTAAAATTAAAAAGGGGGGAATCAAACAATGAAAGGAGGTCATTCAAGAGAAAAGGGAGTCACCTATAGGAATAAAAATCTAGAGAGATATCCCAGTTACTGAGGGAGCTAGGAGGACTCTTGGGGAGGCCAGCAGAACGTGTGCCAGAGAAATACTGGAAAGGAAAAAGATTAGGAGGGGGGAGCGTCGCTTATAAAGAAAGCCGGAAACCACGACTCCTTGTAAAAGAGCGCAAAAATTCACTTGGACGACGAAAAACAGGTGAACTAAAGCATAGAATCGAACTCAGGAAAAAACTTGGAAGTGAAAAATCCGGGAACATAAAAGAAACAACCAAAAGGGTATGAAAATAGGAAGAGGCTTCAGGAAAGCTTCTTGACTTCCAAATCGATTCTATCCATTAAGGAAAGATGAGGCGGGACAGCAAGAAAAAGGGATTAAGCCTGGGGATTGGCTCCTCTCACTACCTAGGGGTTGTCGTCTAAAGAACGGAAAAGGTGCACGTGAGAAGTCTAAAGATAAGTTGAAACACTCCCTTCGGGAAACCCTGAATCAACCCTTTCTGGAGGTCTCAGGGGCAAGGACCCATCCTATCAAGGGGGATGGGAGCCAAAGATGTCCTCTTGGTTAGAGGACCCCACAACAGATGGTTGAAGCGGGGAGTCAGAGGGGGTTGTCGGGTATTCAAAAATTTGAAAAAACTCTGAGAATGCACGGTCGAAGAAAAGACGAAATATTCAGGGGATTGTTTCGGGGCGGGACGTTAGAGGGGGTGGGGTCGTAAAAAGATAAATCTCAAAAGCACAAAAAATAACGTAGCCGGGAGAAAGTTGTAGGAATAAAGGGAAGTAATCAGAGAGAAATGTGACGAAGGTCGCGGGCACAGATAACTCACACAAGATGCTGAAGGGGATCGAGGGGGGTGGGGGGGGGGGGGGGGGGGGGGGGGGGGGGGGGGGGGGGGGGGGTTGGGGGGGGGGGTGGGGCGGGGAAGAGTGGGGGGGGGGGGATGGGGGGGGGAAAGGGAGGAGGGGGGGGGGGGGGGGAGGGGGTGGGGGTGAGGGGGGGGGGAGGGGGGGGGGGGGGTTGAAGGGGGGAGGGGGGGTGTTGTTGGGGAGAGAGGGTCTTCCGAAGCACATTCCATTTTGTAGAACTGGAAAGAATGGGTTATCAAGCGAAATGAATATGCGGATGAGGAAGAATAGAGTTTAAGGTGTCTCGTGCCTCTGAAGATCCAAGACGGGACCCCTTGAAGGGGGTGGCGAAATTCTAGGACAGTGCATCCGAAGGTGGAGTAAATTGGTCAAGTAGGTCTGGTTCCTGGCGTTGAGACTGTTGTTTCGGGAGGGTTTTCGTCAGGAGAGGGGGTAGAAGTACGAGGGAGAAGTGCCCCATAGTACGGGGTTTTGAAAAGGGGGAAAGATGCCGGAGCTTCGGAAAAAAAAAAGTACTTGAAAAAGAGGAGGATCTTGAACCGCGTTTGGGGGCGAGGGAGAAGAACGTTAAGGGGAAGGGTTAGGAATCAGGGGGGAAAATCCTGGAAGATCGATCAGAGGGGGGACAGAAAATTGAAAAGAAAAGTTTCAGGAAAGAAAGTTCCACGAATCCGAGAGAAGTTGGGAAAAGAAAAAAAAAGTTGGATTAAAAAAAAGAAAGCAAAAAGCTCAGAATTAAATTACAGTCAAAGGAAGGGCGTGGCTCAGAGGACTCTTTCGGGAGAAAAAGGACGGAGAAGAAACCGAAGGGGGGTAGTGATTTCAGGGCTCTAAATTTATTTGGGCTTGGGGGGAAAAAAAACTTATTGGGGGGCCTGAAGTTCCGACTGGCATTCTGAAAGAGGAGCTTTAAGAAGGAGTAATTGAGTTTAAAAAAAAAGTGGGGACTACCTGGAGAAAAAGGGGGAATTGGACTTAATAGAGAAATCCTTATTAATATCTGGGAATTGAAAAATAAGGAGCAGAGAAAATTAGATTCGCAAAAATTCCATTAAAGGTCAAATCCTAGAAAAACAATTCTCAATCTATTACAAAGGGGGGAAAAAAAGAAGAAGGACATTACGAAAACACCAGAGACTCACTTTGGGGGGAGTAGAAACTGAATTCATAAGTATTCCGGGACGGGAAAGGAACTTAAGGGAGATTTGAAATGGAACATTGGAGTAATAAAAAAGGAGAGAAAGAGGAAATCATGTCAACCATTCAACGGCACACGAACTCTTCACCTTGAAGATAAGACACTTAAAAATCCTGGGGAGACAGGGGGGGAGTCTAATCCTTGCTAAAAAACTAAACACGCTTACTATGAGCAGAGTCTAAGAATAAATTACTGCCCACCTTGGCCGGTCAATGGGAAAGGGAAGGGCTGGAGGGGAAGAAAAGTGGAACCAAGCCGTAGGGGGGGAGGGGAAGGTTAGAGAAGAATCAGGGAGGAGTTATCAAAAAAGATTCAGTGGGAAATAACTAAGGGCCAACATGGAAGCTGCGGAAAAGCCTTAAAAGGAAGTCGGAGTGCTAGAAATCCGGTTGAGGACCATCACAACTCGGACGAGGAAGATACTTAAAGGGAACTCGGGACCAAGGTGAATAAATCCGGAATTTTCGGGTAAAGGATCAACAAGATTATTCCTTCATGAAAAGCGTCGAAGGAAGGGGAAATGTTAGGAGGAACAAGGGAAAAATTCATGAGGAATTTTGTAAGTATCCTCTCATACTGGAGTTCACCTGGGAAACTCAACTAAGAGGGGGGGATCGCAGGGAGTCATTACTTTGGGGCCGTCCCTGGGGTCACCGTCAGAACTCTCACTCCACCCCAGGAGAGAACGGAGGGTCTCGACAAAGCTCTGGCATCCTCTGGAAGGTGGAACAAAGCTCCTCGAGCTCCCCTGTAGGTCCGTTCAAACATTCCAGAACGGATTCCGTGTAGGTTAAGAGAAAGTTTGAAAAAAACCATTCTCCCGCTGGAGTTACGAAGTCCTCTGGGAGGGTAGGGAGCTCGCAACTTGTTCCCCGCATAAAGAAAAGAAGCATGGGAGACAAGAGATAAACGGCTACGAGCTCCCACAGGAGTGAATGAGAAACCAGGGGGAGGCAGAGAGGGCTATGGAAGGGGACAACTCGAAGATCTGGGAGAGTCCTATCTAAGGCGCCCGCAGTCGAGTCTTCGATTGCACACTCATAAAAAAAATCCCACAGCTACGAGAAGTTTTTAAGAAACCACAATAAGGGTTTCTACTAAGGAAACATCCGCCAACAAGGGACCGGAAAAGGAACCCTTCAGTATGCTCCTTTCTTAGTTGGTTTCAAAAAGCTCCATCGAAACAGGGAAAAAAAGAACCTTAGGAAAGGAAAGCAAAAACAAAAAGAGGATGGGGGATTCCAATTGTCTCCCTTTGGCCGAGAGGACTGATACATGGAATGAAGGTCGAATTTTCTGTGGGGGGGGGCGGACTGAAGGGAGGTCGAAACAGGAGCAACCCCTTTCGTCTTCGACCAACCTCTGGGGTGCTTGCAGGTCTGCGGGGGCTTATAAGGGGGGGATGAAGTCTCGTAACATCGCTCTTGGTTTCGGAGATAGGGAGGGGGTACGTTGGCTCTCTGGCTAAAAAGGGGGGTAGAACTATTTTTCATCATTAAGAGGCTCAGGGGGGTGAAGCTCGATCTAACGTCTCGCGAGGGGACCTGGAAGGTTTAAGTTCAGAGAGCGTTTTGAGTGCTCCCGAGAAAGGTTTTGTTTCTTAGGGTCCCGAGTCTTCAAAGCCTTGGTTGTAGGGGGATGGGTTGAAGGGGGGCTACGTTGCAAGACGCTTGGTCTCATAAAAAAACCCCAAGAGGTTGCTGGGGGGAATTCTAGGGGACTACGGGGAGATCCTGAATGTCAAAAGACTTCCTGGTGGCTGAGCGGGGAGCAGATCGGACCTTCAAAGTAAGAAGGAAAGTTTTAGGAATAAAAAGTTGACCCTGAAAAAGGGTATCCTAGCCTGGGGTAACTTCTAAACAAGTTGGTAGGTCGCCTTGACTTCAGGCTTCTCAGGGGGGGGGGTGAGCAAGGGAAAACGTGTTCGGGAGTTCGAAGAAACGAGGGGCTCGTAACCGGGGGGGGGGAGTCTGAGGTAGAAGGGGATAGGGGGGTCTCCAGAGGGGGAGGAAGAAAAAGTGTATAAAGTATTTAGGGATAAACCGACTTTAGCTTGAAAAAAAGGTTTGAAAAGAATATGTAGGGGGAGTCCCAGAAAAAAAAAAAGGTATTTAGATCCGTAAAATCGGATATGATTATTGATGATTTCCTTAAGGAGTGGGTTGAAAACCTGCCAAAGTCTGGGGCAGGAGGGGAGGGCGGCCTGAGTTCCGTAACTTCAGCGCCTGAAAAGAAGAATAACTACGAAGACTTGGTAAACTACTAATAAAATCAGTTTTAAGGGACGATTGGGGCATCCTTGACGGGAGGGTCTCATATTGAAGAATTTCTGGAAAAAAAAACGGGGGAGGGGATGTAAAAAGCCATGGTCCAAATCATTAAAGAAAACTTGGTCAAGGAAAACGTGGAAGTCAGAATGTCCATGTCAGGAAAGCTACAGGGGAGTCTTCGAAATAAAAAAGGAGCCCACTCGAAAGAAGTGAAAAAAGGCCGAGGAAAAAAAAAGGGAAAGGGACGGGTCGAATAAACCTGCTCCGCATGAAGGGGGGGGGGAAAGGTTTAAAAGAAATCCAGGACCGTCCTTCGAAAATCCATTATAACCTAATAAATCTTCCGTTATGACAATAACCGTCACGTCAAGGGAGGACGTGAAAAGCTGTGGAAGCAAGTAAGTCGGAAAAAGAACTCGGGGAAATCTGGGGGCAGGGCACGGGAGGCAGGAGTGCTAACAAAAAAAAAACCAATCCGCGAGAACACACCGGGGCCCAATTGGGGGGAGATACGAAGTTTCAAGAACTCACTAGGAAAAAAAGTACAGTAGAGGCAAGTCTTTAAAGGAAAAAAAAAAAGCCTTTTGCAAAACCAGGGGGGAACCTCAAGGGGAGGGGCGTGGACAAAAAGGAGTCACTCGTGAACCGTTCCAGGGGAAAACAGAAGGATCCTTCGAAGGAGTTTGGGGGGGAAGGGGGGAGAAAAAAACAAAATTTAACTCAAAAAAAATGAAACCATCCCCAGGCCGCTGAGGGGAACTAGAACGTCCGGGGAGTCTTCTGCCTGGAGAACAGCCTCAAAACTTCACCAGAAAAGCTCAAGGGGGGGGGTGGAAATCTTCAAAAAATTCCGTCCTCTCCCGAGAAAGGAAAAAACTTGAAGGAGTGGACTCAGAAGATAATCTGCAAAAAAGTCACGTTCAAAAAGAAGAAGGAGAGAAAGAGGGTTCCCGTTCAACCCGAAGAGGATTAAGAGACCGAAAGATTAGCATAAAGTTTTAAAGCGGGTCGAAGAGAGCTTGACCATAAATGGGGGGTCAAGAAAAAAGGCCAACTCCCATTAATAGGGGGATTCCATCTTCCGGGAAGGAGCTTGCTTAAAGAAGGACCTCAGGAGAAATCAGAAGCATCTCAAGGAACAAAGGGAGGGGGAAAAATTAAGGGGGTTTGGGATTGATACCACACTATGGGCTTCAGAAAAAGCCTCTGGAGGTTCAAAGAGAGAATCTGCCAGTCACAGAACTAGGGGGACTTTTAGGGAGAGGGACTCCGGGTGAAAGAGGAAAAGTACACAAAATTGAGCCAAAAGTTACTCTCGAAAACTTAGGGTATTCCGGGTTGGAGTCCCTGGGGGTACCACGGGCTGGGGAACTTCTGATTGAAGAAAATACATAGTAAGAAAAATTGTCTGGAGAAAACGGGAATTGGGAAAACGGAGCGTCAGTTAGTCTAAACCTAGGGGAGAGTTCGAGAGAAAGAGATGACGGGCTTTTAAAAAGGAGGGGGGCAGAGAGAAAGAAGCTGCTGAAAATCGCGGGAAAAAATACGAAGGAGGTGGAGATACCAAGATGGCAACGTTTCTGTTAATGTGGAAATAAAAAATGGGGTCTCCGAGGCTCCAGGGAGTACACCGGGAAAAGAAAAAACTGCGAAAAGCTTTTTCGGAACCATGATATGGGAAGAAGAACTCTCTGACCTCAGTTTGAGAGGGAAAAAAAAGCCCGGGAGTTGGGAATTCTGGGTACTTCAGATTCAAGTGGGCAGTACTAAGGGGAGTGTAATAGTATCGAAAATCAATTCCGGAGAAACCGGCAGTAGCTCGGGACGCCGTACTTCTCGGAAAAAAAAACTATGAGAGAGATATACGAAGAAAAGGAGTTCGCAAAGAATTAATACGATAAGAGAAGATCCCTATGAGTTCACGCGCGAGAACGAAAGAAGGACCCTTTTTTGAGAGCAGGATCAAACAAAAGCGGAAAATCTTAAGGAGGGTACTAAAAGGGGTCTCTCAAATTATACTAGGGAGGGGGTCGAGGCAGAACTCTTAAACCTTAAAGTGAGGTAAATCTGTCGAGGATTTGAGCCAGGCATTGAGGGATTAAAAGAGTCCCGAGGCGCTGGGGGAGGAGAATGTGGGAGGATCAACAAAGGGTTTGCTCACGGGGAAACGGAAAGGAGAGCAATCAAGGGAGAGTTGAAGAAATAATAACGGTTCACAGGGTGAAGTAAGTTCTGCAGAAGTTCGGAAAAAGAGGGACCTTATGTTTGGGGTTCAGGGAAGGGAGGTAGCTTGACTCTAGGAGGACTCTCGTCAAATGGGGCAGGACAAAGGAACTCACGGAGTCAACAGGGGCACGGAGAGGAGGGAGGGTGGCGGACGAAAAACAAAAACCAACTAGGAGGGGGAGGAAGGAATGGTACAAAGGATCCGAAAAAACCAGGAGCATTATGACCACTCGAATCAAAGGACTGAATGTGAAATAACGAGCGTATAATTCCAGCCAAAAACTCCCAGAAGGGGGGAAAGAACAGGGGATGAGAATTACGTGATCGGAGAAAAAAGTCAAAAAAAAGGCCGGGAGGGGAAATGTTCAGAGGCCCAAATCTGAGGAAGCCCGATGAAAAAAATCCGAGGTAACCGAAGTTCAAAATGTTTAGGTAAGCAACCGTTCCAATAGAGTGCTTGCAAAGGGAAGACTAAGCTCCCTACTCACGAAAAGCAAAACGAAAAAAAGGTCAAGAAGGAAAACTGCAAGGCTCCAAACCTGGGGAAGTCTCGAAACGCCGAGGAAGCGAGGGGGTGCCAAAAGAAGGAGGCCTCGAAGACTGGGGAGCCAAGCAGGATCATGGAATCGCCGAAGCATTTCCCCTGGCTCCTGCAAAACAGAAAATACTGGACGGAAAGGAAAAGTGAACAGGGGGAAAACCAAGACCTATGCGAAAGGGGTTTGGTAAGGAAATTTTAGCAGCAGGGGAAAAGAAGGGCAAAAAAAACTACGAGGGCGCGCAACATGTCAATCGGAAAAGTGAAGCCTAAGCGAAGATTCAGTACAGGCCTAAAAGTGCCCGAATCTTATAAGCTCAACAGAGGGGAGAATCAAAACAACCTTATCAAAGGACATTAAAAGCTTCTGATCTCCGGAAAAATAAGGGGAAACCGAAAAGAGACTTCGAAGAAAAGGGGACGCAGGAGTCGGACAAGAAAAGATCTGAGAGGCGCAAACCTTTCTTGGAAAAGGGGAGAGATCAAACAAGTATGGAAAAGTCACCGAGAGGTAAGGGAATGAAGAAATTCAGCCCGGCGAAAAGACGCAGACAAAGTCAAAAAGGGGTCTGGAGACGCCTTTTAATGGAGACCGGGAAGGAACTACATATGAGAAGAACAGAGATGACTCTCGGCAACCCTCACACTAAATTAATAATAAGGATCTACTAAAACTCTAAAAGACTCCAAACAAAAGCTGCATAAAAAAACCAGGTAAAAACAATAAAGTTAAAAGTTCCAGGGGAATGAAAAGGTTTGGGGCCGATAAGAAAACTTCAGAAACGCCTACATAGTCAGAGTGGGGTGTTGGAAAAGCGGGAAATCCTTTAAGGGGCAGTTCGGGGGAAACGCTTGTTTATGAGGGTAAGACTTGATGAGAACGGTTGGGGTCTTTGACCCTATGGGAGAGATCCGTGCTATTTTGCCGGGGAGGGCATGCGTATTCACCCAGAGTGGGGTGAGGAAGTACTTGGGGGTTCGGTATGGGGTCTGGGGGAGTAAGTACAAAGATGTTGGCCCCTGGGGGGAGAGGAGCTTGCCCGAGTGTTTGGGAGGGGAAAGATAACCCATGAGCTTCGCTGCCCCTTACGGGGAAAGAGGCTGGTACTTCTGAGAAGGAGACCCTAGGGGTTTCTGTTTATTGCGGCCTTGGGGTCGGTGGTCGGATGGTTTTAATGGCCGACACGGACTTGGTTCGCTGTTTGGGTGTCGTGGCGTGGAAGGAAAAGTCTTTAGGCTGGCAGAAAATAAAAGGAAGGAGTTGCAGGAGGTGGTTAGTTATGGTGTGTTACTGGGGGGGATGACGGGTTTCAGTGAGACTTTCTCTGTGAAGAGGTGGGGGCGCATGAGGGACACGTACTTAGACTTGTGTTCCATATTAGGCCTAAATAAGGGGGGAGACAGCGAACGGGAGAAAGGGGGGAGGGTCTTTCTAGGATTAGTAAGGGTGGAGGGGGGATGCATGTGGGGCATGTTAAAGATTCGGTTGCCTTTATTTTGGGAAGTCTGGGTGTCAAAGAAAATTTAAAAACATTGCTCAACATGGCCGAGAACTCTTCAACTCTTTGTACAAAGAATTTCCGACAGGATCATTCCGGAAGATTCCAATCTGCAGGTTTTCTCTTGCAATTGGTGGATGAGCAAAAAAATTCGGAGATCGAGAAGGAAGATAATGGGAGGAGTGCTTGGGGTATCCTTATCAAAGGAGCTAGGAAGTGCGGGGCGCATAACTTGCGGAGGAGGGGGGGGATCAGGAAGGGAGCTTAAAAATTTTGATCCCTATTTTTTTCCTAGAGGCATAACCGGGGGAAGGGGAAGGGAAAATTTGAAAGAAGAAGAAAAGTTGGGAAGGTTAGCTAAGCAGGACTACTACCGGGAGTGGCTTAAAAAACGAGGGGGTCGGTGACTTGCGGGATTAAAGGAACCTTAAAAAAGGAAGTAATGAAGCTACTTATTGCGGCACGGTCGACGGAGTGAGGAATAAAAGCTGTCAGGGGGGGGGTCGAGGAGAAAATTGCAACATGTTGCAGGGTCAGTCTTTACGGAACAAGAATTTGAATGAAAGGGTACACAGGGGGGAGGGAAGAACCCCCACACCAACTAGGAGGGGGGTATAAATGAAGTCCCCTGCGGGCCTTTGGAAAAAAATGGAGTTCTAAGAAAAAAAACCAGAAAAAAACTTAACGGCACCCAAAAGTATCCGCAAGAGAAAAGCTTCGTAGGGGGTCCCTAACCAAAGGAAGAGACATTGCACAAAAGTTTTCAAAAGAAAGGGAATACACTGAAACTTTACTGACAGGGCTTCGGATGCTTTAGCTGAAATCTAGATTGAAGGCCTATATCTCTGTATCGCTTTGTTCCAGTCGGGGGAACTTTCGAGAAAGTTTAGCAAGGAATGAAAATCTTTTGGAAAGCATTCCAAAAGGGATCGTTCGAAGGATCCGAAACAGAGCCCCATGGGTCTCAGAAAGGAAGGAGAAAAATGAGAACTCTGGAGGAACGCTAAAAGGAAAGGAAATGAACAGAAAAGGATGATCTGTTACAGCAAGGTTCGTAAGAAGGACCGGAAGAGATGATGAAATTGGGTGACGTTAGCCGATCCGACCGCAGGGGTTGGGGGAGGCTCTACAATCCATTCGAAGAGGGTTTCGGGGGGGGAGGAAGTTCTCCGCGTGAAAGGGAAAGGGGAACCATCATCTTTACAAATCAAGAATCCTTCCGATCTTGGGGGAAAAAGGTTTGGAGCATGTAAGCACACCCTCGGAAGAGTCTAAAAGACGCCATCATGTACAAGTGACTTTTAAAAGGGAAAAGCTGCTGGGGGAAGGGGAAGCCTCAGATAAGTTCGGGGGACTAGTCATAGTCACTGGAGTAAGGGAGAGAAAAGAGCCAAGATACCACTTAGAGGCCTCTGGAAAAGTCAAAAAAGTCACTTAGGCTCGAAAGAAAGGCCTCCCTTGAACGTCTCAGTAAACCTGGGCGAGGAAGATCAGGGGGAAAAACCATCAGATCCCCATCTGAGAGCCATCCATTTTTAATACTCGGGAAAAGAATAAAAAAGCATCAAGAAAGGTCATGGAAGGGTCACGTCTTCCGCGGGGCTGAGTAAGTCCGGGTAACAGTCTCTAACAACTTCTGAGAAATCTCATCAAATGCCCCCGTCTGAGGAAGGGGTATGGGCTACTCATTGGAGCCAGCAAGTTCTAACCAACACTGGTTTCTAACTACAACCGAGGCCAGAGCAAAAAGGCGGAAAAAACCCTTAAAGAAAAGTCACTAAGGGCTGAGGTGAATCATAAGGGGAATAGAAAAGGTCTCCCTACAACTAAGTACCCCTTAGGAGATCTCGGGTTTGTAAAGGGGTGAAGAAGTCTTAGAGACGGAATTCCCTTTAGATAAATATGAATAGAGGGTGGGGGAAATTGCTAATACTGGAATGGGGAGTCGTGGAGATTTGTGCTCGGCATTCAGCGAAAATTTAACGAGGAAAAAAAAAAAAGAAAAACGAAAGGATTCGGAAAGGGGATAATCCGCTGTGGTTTCGCGTAACGGTCCCTCGGAGTTGACATCGATCGGTGGTTGGGAGAAGTAAAAAACAGGTTGACGAAAGAGGGTTTTATGGGAACTTGGTAAAAGAAAAAATCTGAGGGTCCAGAATTTCGGCTTTCGGGGAGAACGGTCTTGCCTCTCGTAGGAAGTAAGAAGGTTTGGGGACCGAGGATTTTCGGGGGGGGGGGGACGTGATGCTTGCAAAGGATAAGCCGGGAGAGTGGGGTAAAAAATTGTACTCAACTACGTGGAGGAGTCTTATGAAGTATGGGGATTCGGGGCGGGGCAGGAGATTGCAACCAGTACTTTCAAAAGGGGGGGTTCGTGGTTACTCTTTTAAAAGAAGCGAAGAGATCAGAGGAAAGCCCGAGTCGGGGGACACGTGGAAGAAAGGGAAAAAAAATTAACTGGAGAAATCGATTGAAAGGGGAAGTTTGGAGTCCATTCTAATTGCAGGTCAAGACGACGAATGCAAAAAAAAAGGTGGAAGAGAAAAGCTTTGGGGGGAAGGGGGGGGATTCTCGGGCTCTGAAAAATTAATTCCATTGGACAAGGGGGAGAGGTTAAGAGGGACTGAGAAAATTTTGTGAAAAATGTTTGGAAGGGAGTAGGATTGAAGGACGGTGACTACAGTTGAAGGGCCTTCCCGAAATCGAGAAAGGGGCAACATAGGTAAGCACCGTCGCAGTGGATTAAAAGCGAAAGGGAAGTGGGGAAAAAACCGGCCTAAGGTTAATAACGAAAGGAATAACAAGGAGGCTTAAAGTTATATTTCGAAAGAAATCAGGAGGGGGGGGTGTGCTAAAGGGGAAACAGTGGTTTCTCCGTGGAGAGAGCAAGAAAAGTTTGGGAAACATGACATTCAAACCAGGAAAGGAAGGTCAAAGGCGGAACGGACTTTAGGGAGGGAGGAGGGACGTAGAAACGCTGACCATTTGACGAAACACCAAAAAAGGCCAGAAGTGTGTCAACAAAAGTCCTTCAAAAAACTCCAAAAACCTTGACGAAGGAAAGCTTCACCGTCACCATCGCAATTAATGGGAAGGGAAACAAAAGCTTCAAAGGGAACTCGTCTTAAAAGAAATTCCGAAGACCCGTGACGGGGAAAAGAACTATCTTTTTCTAACAGTAACGGAGGAATGGAAAACCCGGTGAGTCTAAAAAAATCAAATACGAACCGCTCAGGAAAAGGTACTAGGAAGACTGCATTTGCGTCAAGAAGGGGTCTTAACGCCTTGGATAAAGAATAAAGGAGGGGGAAAAGCAAGGAAAGTTAAGAATAGGGCTCCCCATGCGCCTCGGGAAGCGTTCTGGATCTAGAAGAATGGAAGACCAGAAAGGGCAAAACGAATACAGGAGGAAGGCGAAGAAGGAGGGGAAAAAATTCAACCTACCTCCGACCTTGCCAAAGTTAAGAATTCCTTGGAATGAAGAAAAAATTGATAAAAAACCGCATAAAGTCCTTTAGCAAAAGCCGCTCGTAGAGAAAACTTGGGGAACCTTCAGAAGCTTGCTAGAAAAGGGGTGTAAAGATCGGGGGAAAAGCCAGGAAAAAGGGATCTTACGACATCTGCGTAGGGGATTCATTCGGGGGCGTTCCCGTGCTCAAAAAAAAACCCCGAAAAAAAACCCTTCAGAAATCTAGGGGGGGGAAGACGGCCTCTACCACTCCAAAAAAAAGTTTAACAGAAATATTACCTCCAGAAGTCAAAATTTATTCCAGTCAGCAAGGACGAAATTCATCGACCACGCGCTTTGAAAAACTTTGGAAAAAGAAAGAAAAAGACTTAGAACGGGCCGAAAGTCCCGCTCGATCAGCCAAGCCACGCCTAAGGGGAAAAAGTTGACAGGGACGAAGAGGGCTACTAACATAATGTATCACCGGGGGAATCTGCAAAACTCATTAAAAAGGAAGCAAAACAAACCTTCACATCAACAAATTTGAAAACCCGAGGGCTTCCGTCAGAGGTCTAGTCAAATTACCGCCGAGCAGAAGTCATCAGGCAAAGTGACACCGGGGGACTAGTTGGGAAGACCTCCGCGGCAACAGAAATCCGCTAAAAGTAAAATTCGCAAAAAGCAAAAATGCGTGATCTAAAGTGTGGCTTACATCGGAATATCAAGGCGTAAAAAAACCTGAACAACAAAAAGGGGGAGAGAAGTTTGCTATGGCGCGCCAAGTCGGAAATGGGGAAAACAAAGTCAAAAGTAGTCAGGAAGGGGGGGCGGGGGTTTGCGCTGTTGGGTCGGGGGCGCCTAAGGTCGAAAAGAATCCCAATAAGGAGATGAAGGGGGCTGTTCACGATGAAAAAGGTCCGAAGTGCTCGCCGAGAGGGAGGACAGAGAAGGACGGAATTGACGCAATGAGTTGGAAGAAAAGACCAGGGGGGGGGGAAGAAGGAGTAGCCAGCTTGTTGTCCAATGAAGTTGAAGGAAGACACTAGAGAAAAAACAAAGTCCTCAAAATATTTCGGAAAAGGGATGGGATCTTGCGTACATTTTTGAGGTTTATTAGGGAAAAATGTGAGAAAGGGCCGATAAAGGGAAAACCCCTAGAAAGGGGGTTGCTAAGAGACGTTATCGGCCAAATGAAGTTCCTTCCATCGGCGGGGCCTCCGGAAAGGCGCCAGTAAAAAAAAGCGATGGGGGAGGTGGCGAGAGGGTTACCTTATGTGAAGAAAAAAAAGAAATCCTTATAAGAGGGGGCTAATATGAAATGGAAATAAAGGAAAAAATAAAAACATGACGGAAGGGAAGCCAAGGGAATTGTAAATTTGATAAGTCTAACTGCGGGGGACGAGACTGCAAAGCCTAGAGTCTCAGAAGGGGGGAGGGTAAGGCGTTCTAGAAGGAGGAAAGCTAGTAAATATTAATACTTGCGAGTACTAGCGCCTTCGAAGGTCAGATTTCAGGAGACGGACTTCGTGAAAAAGGGGGAAGGGGGGGAGGGGACTTCCCGAGTCGCTGGTAGGAGGCATGTTGGCACAGAACCTAGTGGGGGCTCACCGTCAAGTGGAGGTCAGGAAGCAGGAAGAAGAGGTCGATAGGAGCTCTAAATTGAAGTCAACGCGGGGAAAGTCCCACGGACTTAAGGGAAAAGAAACGCCGGAGAAGGTTGAATGGGAAAAAAAAGGAAAGCAGGAGGGAAGTAGGAGAGAAACTAAGAGCGCTTCCAAACTTGTTGTAGAAAAATTCAGGGTAAATATGGGGAGGAACGGAAAGTGCTTCGGGGGAAGAGTTGAACAAAAGTCTCTCTAAAAGGAGAACCAGGAAGAGATATAAAGTGCAATGTAAGTCATTCAAACCTCAAGCAAGGTGTAAAGTCGGGACCCTTGAAAAAAGAAAAAAACTACGCGATTTCCTTTTCGCCGAAAAATTGAGAAGAATATCTTCCGAAAACCAAAGGAGAACCTGCACCAGGAAAGGGGACGTTTTCAGAAACGGCGATCATTTACAAGGGCCGGGGTGTAAAAGGTTACCAACGTCTTCGTGAGGTGAAGAATCAGTATTCGAAAGGAACTAGATGTCGCCAAGGGACCCTAAAAAGCACTGGAAAGACCCGGTGGAGGGGGAAAAGAAAAAGATGACAAAGGCGAAAACGCACGCGTCGGAAACGACTGGGTTCTAGAGGAGGGGGGGCAAGAGCTCCATAAAGCCTCAAGGCAGAAAAAATAAGGATAAAACGATTCACCAAAATTCCAAGGGGATACCCCGGAACCGAATAAATGCCGGGGAACGCACCTAATCCTGGGCTTAGGAGAGCTAATGATGTGGGAATCCAAAAAACCTTTTCAGGAAGGTCTCTAAGGAATGGCGAAGGATCTTACAGGGACTGTATTCGCATGAGGGAAAAGTCCAGTTAAAAAAGGTCTCGCTAGACGTTTCAGAAGGGGAAAGAAAGTTCTCAATCATCAAGTTCACACGGAAACATCAGAAAGGTCTCAAAAAAGGGACAGCATGTAAGAAAAAAAAGACTAGAATCACGAAGCTGCCCTCGACTTAACGTCGGGGAGCTGCAACTAGACTTCCGGAAGGTATTCGGAGGGACATAGGGAAAAGACAAAGCGCTACACGTCGAGCTTCAACAATTCAAGGTCTGAAATCAACACTACCGAGCCTTGGGAAAGGATCGAAGGAGAAGGGGAAGGGAACCTCTCTCGTAGAGGTCAAAGTTATCACCAGAGGTCAGCCAAAAAGTGAAGGGGGAAAGCTCAACCAAAAAACACGTCGGGTCTGAGAAATTTACGAAGAACGGATACTGGAGGTGACTCAGAACATTAAGGTCCCTTGCAGGCACCTCTGAAACAGCAATCAAAAAGTGAGAAGGTCGAACTCTCAAAAAAAACAAGGAGAAAGCACGAAGGGAAACGTCCGGGGTCCGGGGTCCCCTAAAAAACGTAAGGATTCGATGGGAGTCGGACAGGGACGCCTCGGCAGGGGAACTATCAAGCTTGATAAAACCAGGAATATAGAGAACCAAACCACGGATTCTTAAAAACGGAAAGGGTTGTTTCCGGCTCTTAGGTGCCTTCTGAAAAGGGCCAAAAAGAACAGCCGAAAGTGTATTTAAATTGGACGTTGTTTAGGATGGAAGGAGACAAATGTGAAAGGAATTATTCGAAAGAGGGGGGGGGGAAAAAGGAAGGGACCAATAAGAGAAAGAAATCCTGGTTGATTGCTGTAAAAAAGAGAAGAAGTTCTAGAAGTCGCGTAAGGAGGAACGCGGAGGTTGAAGGGGACACAAAGTGGTATTGGACTTGGGGGGGGAGAGGCACAGGGGGGAAGCAAGAGAAGGGTGAGACATGGGGAGACCCGGATATTCGTCAACAGAGTCGTAGATCTGGAGGATTTTGAAAGGGGAAAAGCTTACAGGGAAAGAAGGGATTGGGGGGGTTGCTCAGTTTGCTGGTCGTAGGAAGAAAAGGTTTCAAAGGACTGGGGGGGGCTGACTTGAGAGAGGACCGCCGTAGGGGAGGACTTAGTCGATTCCGGAGAACTCTTCTATTGGAACTTCAAGGGGAAGGGAGGACCTGAGGGGGAAGGAAGAAAAATAATGGAGAGAGACAATAGTGTCTCCTATGACGTTAATGGAAGACGCTTCGAATAGGGGCGCACTAAGAGGTTCGGGAAATTGAAAACAACGGGAAAGGGAAAGAGAGCGGAGGGAATGTTAAAAAAAAAGGGATCATACCTTGTCTTTTTATCCTGTAGTGTCTATTACTTCTAATCTCGAAAAGGAAGGGGCAAAGGAAAAATCGGAGGGTAGCAGGAGAAGTGTGTCGAAAATGTCAGGGCGTTTCTGAGCTTTGAGAAAAAGTAGGCCGACTGGATCCCGAAGACGTATAAAGGGGAAATCAAGAGGGGGGGTTGCAGGGAAAACCGGTGAATGGAGATCCTGCGGGGAGATATAAAAAAAAGGGGAATCAGGAAGGGCCGAAGAGGGGTAAATAAGATCCATTCCCAACCTTCAAATGTTCTTGGAAAGGATGGGGGGGCTAAGGAAATTCAAAGGGGAAGAGAACTGACTTGATTCGAAAAAGGGTAATACTCGGAGAGATTTTAGCCGTCTTCTACCAGCCTTCACGGATTGATTTTTCAACGGGAATCGGGCTAGGGGGGGTGACAGGGAAAAGGGCTATCCACCAAAGATATAAAGGGATGTCCCAACCACTACGTCAGGAAATTCAGCAGATTCCGTAGGGTGACAAAATAGGAATGAGAAGAAAACCCAGAGGAGGAATCATGAGACAACAAAAAAAGCTTCGCGGCCTCCTAAGAGGAGGGAACCCATGAGGAGTGGAGGGGAAGACGATAGACTGGACTCCCAACCCTTAGAAAGGTACGAGACTTCGTGTCAACTCTGAAAAAAACATAAAAGGGAGAAAAGGAGGAAGACTTTTCCACTCCGCGTTAAACCCCTAATTCGGTGAACTTGGCACAGATCAGGAAAAAAAAGCTGGAACTAGAAAAAAAAAACGTGCCCGTCCGCTATTCTGAAAGGAAAAAGAAAAGAACTCTTGAGAAAACTCAGAGAAGCTATTAAATACAGACCGCCTAAATAATTCCTCAGTTACGAGAGTCCTGGGATCAACATCAGGATGCGAAAAAGTGGAGAGTATAGAGAAGCGCGAAGGTCTTCCTTAAGGGTTTTAGAAGTCGAACAAGTGGAACTTGGAAGGGGAGTGGGGGAACAAGGGGGGGGGGGCTTCGGAAAGGACCTCTGGGCTCGCTAAGAGAGTAGGTGGGGGGAAGGAGGGGTTTCCAGAACCAAGGAAAAAGAGAACCTGGGTGGAGCTCCTAGTACAAAAAAAGAATCAGAGGGGGTCAGTGTCTCAACTCCTCGGACATCTAAGAGGAGGTTCATAAAGGGGGATCCTAACGATAAAGGAAATTAAACAATTCAAAGTAGAAAACGCTTGTGGGGCAAAAAGGACTCGAACGAAAGGTCAGAGGAAAAGGAATTCAAACTTTCCGGGAAATCCGGAAGACTCAGAAAGAACGAGATTGACCGAAAGGTTGAAGGGAGAACTAATGGAGAAGGTCAGCCCAAAGCTCCAGAAAGAAAATCACAGGGGGGAAAATCGAGGGGTCATTGGACGCCTCATTCCGCTGAGTTCCCGCTGAACAAGAAAGCGAATCAGACCATTCCTGAGGTTCTCATAGGGAAATTATTAGGCTATAAGGGGGGGGGCTCAGCTCAAAAGGACACTGGTTTTCGTCCACTTAAAAAGTAAAGAGAATGAATGCATTTCAACGGGTGAAAGAAAGGGATTGCTTGAGTTCGATGTTCCGCAGTTCCCAGCCAGGACCGCAACTCCTAGAGCTATCGAAAGAGTATGGGGGGGATTCAAGGAGGAAGGGCTCCAGTGTTTGGCGAACTGCTGAAGACGAATCAAGAAACATAGTGATTTTAGGGAGAAGGAGCAAGAATGGTGTAATTCTGTCTAAGTAGGACTAGTGTTTCGACCCAGTAGACTCCAGGGGAGAAAGTTGAGGATGTATCCAGAAGAAGGCCCTGGGTTCTCTATGTTTCTAGCAAAGATCTTTTCAGAAGCGAGGGTCGAAATGGGTGGAAGCGCGTGTTTGAGGATTTTGCTACTTCCCAACTAGTGCGTCGCTCAGAGTTAGGGGGACTGAAAAAAAGGACGCGAAGATGCTAAGCTCGGGGTTTCTTAAGCACCAAGGGGGAGGAAGTCGCCGACAGGAAGAAGTTTTCGCCCTGGCGACGTAGGTCAAGAGGTCAAAAGGTCAGTGTTCAAGGAGGTGAGGGAAGGTACGAGAGAGGGGAGCTGGGCATGCAGCGTCCTTCCACTCGTCAGGTAAGGACGTTGAAAAAGTTTAAAGGGGGGGGGATGGAAGAAAAAAAGGACAGAAGAAAACTTAAGTGGACGATCAATAAGTAAGAGTTGTCAAAAAAAAAGGGGGGAAAGAAAAGTTTCAAGGGACGGGAAAATGAAATGCAAAGGAGGTTTCGATGGAAGGGGGAAACAAGGGGGGGAAACGACATCTTATCTATAAAGGGAAGACTATCATCCTGGGGAGATCCAAGCGGAGATTCTTACTGGAAAGGGGGACTTATTAAAAAAAGTCAGGAGGAGAGTTCTCGGAGTATACGGGAGTCAGTCCAAGGGGGGGAAGGGGGGCTTTCACGGGAGAGGAAGAAAAAGGAAGCTGACAGGGGGAGAGGGGGTTTCAGTCAAAGCGCTCTTATCTGAGTCAAGGAGAAGGGAAAAGTCAACATAGGTGAAGGAACTTCGATGAGGCATAAACGAAAAAAAGGAGATCACTAAAAAGATGGGGGGTGGCCGAGAGGGAACAGGTCATACGGGTCCAGCCGGAAAAAGGGAAAGGGTAAAATTTCGAACATCCTGTAATGTGTTTCAGGGGGGGGGGTGATTTTGGAGGAGGAACGTAGCACGAGTGCTAGAGAAAGAATTTTCTCGGGGGGCTACCATTCCATGCAGGGGCCGAGAATTGGGGCCTTTAAGAGTTCTGTGAAGGGGAAGCGTAGTCTAGGAAGGGAAAAAGGACTATCGCGATAAATTAAAAGAGAAAAGGGAAAAGAAATGGGCAGACAGAAGCATTAAACTCGCAAGTCCGTTGAGTCCGAAGGGGGACAAAAAAAGGACGTATAAGACGATGTCCTGGAGCAGACACAACAAAGGGGAAAGTCTTCAGGGTTACTCCTCCTCCGGCTACAAGCTTCCAAACCGTGCAGGGGGAGGAAAATACGTCGGGAAGAAGGACGAAGGGTGTGGAAGTGGCCTGAGCTTCAACATGAGAAAATCCCGATTAGCCAGTGCTCTGAAGTCCTAGAGGGAAGAATACCAAGGTCGTGATTCGGCGACGGGAGACTATTTGGATTGCCAACAGGGGAAGACTCAACAGAAAAAAGCGCAACGGAGGTCACGCCGGCAAGACAGTTTACAAATGCTAAACTCCGGAAGATACAGAAAAGAAGAAACGCATTAACTCCGCCGGGAAGTCTACCTCTTTTACGAAGAAAGGTCCTTTGGGAAAACTCGAAAATCGAACCACAAAGAAAAAGTTAGAAGCATCGCCGAGTTTCACGAAGGTGTTTTCTCGGTGCCAGTCGAAAAACTAGCATGAGAGGGAGGAATGGAAGGGAACCTTTTGAGGGGGAGGAAAGGACTCAGAGAGCTCCTGAGGGAGTTTTTGGGGAAGGGGGAGGGTTCGATCAGGGCAAAAAACCAAGAAAAAGACGCGAATTGATCTGCAACAGGCCGCGTTCTCCGAGAGACGAAAAAAAAACGAGCTCCTCAGAGCGTCCGAGAAAAAAATCAGAACAAGTCATCGTGCAAAACGTCAGGATCTGCACAAACGGGGGAGATCGCAAGGACTTCAAAAAAGGAAATGAATGAAGCTAGATCGAAGGAAATCCGGCCTCCGGGAATCCGAGGGAAGGGAGATCCACAGAGATTCACAGAGTACACCATCTTCAGCCGAGAAAACTACAAAGCGCCAAAGGTCCATAAAACGAGAATGAAAAAGAATTCGCGTGCCGCTGATCTGGCTGCAAAAAAAGAGCAAGGCGAGCACAGATTCTCAGGAGAACGGGAAGACCAAGAGGCCAAGTTGGGCGCAGGGCGAAAGGCGATAAACCGAGGGTTTACAAAGACGGCACAGGACTAGAAGGGGGGGGCACACTTCTAAAAATCACTTAAGACTCTTCAGGGAGGGGGTGGCAAAAAAACGATCACAAGGGAAATCAGCAAATGCTCACAACGGATGAACAGAGAGAGATTACAGGGTTGTGATAAAAAGGGGGTCCACTGGCCGGTGCCACGGAAAAGGAGGAAATAGTCAGAGGGGGGGGGGGGTTGAAAAAGGGGGCTCTGACTGGGGGGTGCTGGTGTCCTCTTAAATGCTGAAGTAATAGGTGTCGACCCAATAAAAACGATCCTGGGGGTTCCAGAAAATCCGGATGAATGCACTCCCGGGCGGGCGCGGGACCTTAAGGAAAAAGTTCAACGGAGAAGGGGGCTAAAGGAATTTGGGGGAGGAAGAGTTAAAATGGGTGGTCGGAAGATGGGACCATTATTTCTGGACCTAAGAATCACTAAGAAGTCGAGGAGGGGGAGGGGGTACAGAGGGATTGGAAGGGATTGGAGCCGCTTATTTGGCTTTTTATTGGGGGTCAAGAAATTCAAAGTCAGAAAGAGGGCTAGGAATTGGACATTTTAATAGGGGGAGAGGCACGGAGGAAAATTCCTCTGATTTAAAGGGTCCGTCTTCGCGATTCCCAGGGAGGGAGAAAGTAATAGAAAGGGAAGGAGCCTTTGGGAGGGAGGGTGAAAAAAAAAATCATTGAATAAGAAGAAAGGGGAGAGAAATAATTTGGTCCCGAGGCGGGAGGTAAGAAAAAGGATCATTCCAAGAAGAAAGATCAGGGGGAAGATATAAAATTGGAAAAAAAGGGGACCTTCAAGGAGGGAGCGGAGGAATACTCGGGACGAGCATAAGTGGTCTGTGGAAAGCTTATACCATTAGGTGTTTCGTGGGAAGAAGTACTGCTGTCTCGAAAATTCAAGGAGGATGAAGAGAGGGAGAAGTTCTCAGAGAAAGAAGGGAGAAAGAGTTTAAGAGTCGGGGAAGAATGGGATAAGGGACCTTTTCCAGGACTTTGAGGAAAGGAGCTTCGCAGCAGGTGTCAGCCACTTCCATGAACGGGGAAAAGTCTCGAAGAAAAAAGAAAGGGAATCCAAACAAGGATAGTATCTAAAGGGATAGCGATCCTTTAAGCGGGGAAGAAGAGGGGAGCACGCAGTGCAGAGTCCTTAACAAAAGGGAAGTAAAGGGAAGGGGGAACGCCGTAAGGAGGGGTTGCGCAGTCACTTCGGAAAGAGTGAAGTGGAGGAGTAATACTGTCTCCGACGAAAAAAAAAAGGGGGGGGTTCTGAACATTCAGGGGGGCGATGGTGAGAGGGAAGTTTAAGGGGAAAAAGGGGATTCCGTGTGGATCCGTAGTGAAATTGACCCTTGTGCTTTCAAAGGAGAAAAGAAAAAACAACAGTTATAGGAGAGACTACGGAGTAAAGAAGTCCAAAAAAAGCCGAGAACCTTATCAGTTTACAGAAACTGGGCCTGTGGGTACAACAAGGGAAGGTCGTTTTGGAGGGGGGGTCATGAAGAAGAGGAGAAAAACCAACGAAAGCCTAAGTCAACTACATTAAGAAAAGGGGTTACGAAATAGAAGAGGACGACGGGGGGGGGACAGCTGTGGGGGAAGTGCGAGGAAATGTGAAGAAAAGACAAGTGCCGTTGTTAGACCTGGAAAAGGGTAGAAGGGCTTCAACATATGGAAGGATCCCTATTCAGCAACGCTAGAGGAGGGAAAGACCGCTTTTCTGGTATAAAGATCGGAGACGGGCTGCAAAGAGGGGAGTCGCAAAAACCTGAGAGCGTTCGGAAGCAAAGGGGACTTCAACTGAAAACGTCGGGATCACGGCCAAAATCAATCAAGGCTAAGAAACTCTTTGAGAAAGGAGAGCTCGAGGAAAACGCTATGAAATATGACCTTGGCAAGGTAATGGAACTCAAGGTTAAAGCCGCTAATCTAACAAAAAAAGGAAAGTATCAGGAGAAAACTCAGAGGGTAGTAAGGGAAGACGACCGCGGCCTCCGTTCCAAAAAACCTGGAGAAGTGTTAACGAGGAACGAACCATGAGAGTCGTGGGGGGGCACGTCCGCGGGTGAAAGGAGTCCCGAGAGGGGACACGAAAAGGTACTCCTCTGGCGCCCTAGTTCCAGGTGGGTCACGAAGGAAGAATAAACGAGGAAAGGAAAGGGAGCTCAGGGGGGACTCCTGAAGGCATCCTAACTACTGCGGAAACGCCTAAGAAGAGGTCCGTGGCACATACACGACGAACGGCTGATTAAGACTTTTAATCGCCAAGGGGTAAGAAACTAATCCAAGAAACCCTGGCAAAAGGAAATTCAAAAAAAAGCGTCTTCCTGAGGGAGAGGAGAGGGAAGCCAAAAACAAAGCCAACTTGTCGAAAAAAGCTACTGTAGTAAGTAACCTGATCGGGGTCAAGCACGGGGGAGAGCGGCAGGAAATGGGTGAAACTCTCAGGCGCAAAAATTCAACAGAAAAAGTGGGTCAGGAAAGGGGAGACCTCTTTGGACCACGGACCACCGAAATCCTGCAGAAAGTCCAGTATTACCTCTGCCTCTAGACAAAAATTGATAGGGAAGGGGCAGGACAGTTGGGGAGCATGGGCTAGACCACAAACTATTTGGGAGACTCCTCAATCACAGAAGATCCTAATCCAGGGTCACTTCTGGGAAAACACAGACTATTACATAATGGAAAAGTGATAGACAGAAATCACTAAGCTGCAACGCAAGAGCTTTCGGCCCTCGACACACTTTCATCTCGCCAAAAAAATCGGAGGGGGAGAAGGGGCGGAGGATTTTTGAGAGGGAGCGAGCCACGGTAAACAGCAAAGTCATCGTTCTGGAAAAAGGGGTGAAAGGACCGGAAAAATCGGCGGGTCGGTGAGGTGTCACGTAAAAGGAAAAAAAAAGAGGGTGTTCAGGGCTAGGGAGAAAAAGTCGTCGGGAGATTACGAATCAGGTTGAGGGAGGAAAAGCTGGCAAGAGGAAGGGGCGAAAGAGGGAGGGGGAGGATTAGGCAACAGAGCGAATTGGAAGGAACGAGTTTGTCACTGTTATTTTGGTCGAGCGGGAAGGGGGGTAGACATATGGTGAGCCGTGGGGGAGTAAACAAGGCAGGTCACCAATAAAACGGAAGGGATACAAGGGGAAGGGTCCTGAGAGGTCCGGACTGGGAATTTTGAAAGAGGCGACGTGGGGAGTTGGTTTCGGCAAGAGGTGTCCTAATAAGGTTCTGGGAAAATGTTGGGGGATTAGGGGGGACGACTTGGAGGGGGGTCGTAGGGAGAAGGTTAAACGTAAATAATATTAATCTTCCAGATCAGTGCGGGGAGATTTTCAAGCAAAGGGAGGGTATCGTGAAGAGTCCAAAAGTTGGGAGCTAGCAGGGACGGGGAAGAAGGTTACAGGAGGAGAATAATCAAATCCAAAAATGTAATTCTACCTAGCAGGATGGGGATAAAAAATAAAGGATACCTCAGAGGGGGGGGGGAAGGCCTAACAGGGAATAAAAAATCCAGTGGTCAGAAGGGGGTATCCTGATAAAAGAGTCGTGGTCGTACATTCCGGGTCTTCAAAAAGAGGGGAAGCTTAACCGAAAAAAAACTTCGGGAGGATAGCGGATGGGGGGAAAAAAAAGGGCTCTACTTCTCGGGGGGAGGAGTTTGTTGAGACGTTTTCACAAAAAGGTAACGCAGGGACTTTGCAAATTTGAAGGGGAAAAAAAATTCGCAAGACCGGAATGAGTTGGTAGAGGGGGCTCACCTTCGAAAGAGGAATTGGGAAGCAAAGAAAAGCTGAGAAAAAAGGACGAATTAGTAATCAGGTCCTGTCCGGCCGAAGAATGGGGGAAAAGTCCAAAAGAAGTACACCTCCAAAGTTCCCGGACAGAAAACAGAACTATTAATGGAGTTTCATGTATGAGAAAGCTTTGGGGGATTTTCTCCCTTAATGCGGAAGGGGAAAACGCAGATGGAAAGGTTCGGGGAAAGGTGTCCTTCTGAAAAAATGGAGTGTCAAAAAAGGGGGGAGGAATCTTGAAGAGCAGTATTGGAATGAGTACAGGTCGTTCTTCT
>Ga0179593_1323245_pt1 | contig 27546 bp, 18 predicted proteins | sample CZODoug2_1_08_16_FD_185931 | JGI IMG/M metagenome (GOLD analysis project Ga0179593, IMG submission 185931) | Vadose zone soil fungal communities from Angelo Coast Range Reserve, California, USA - CZODoug2_1_08_16fungal (PacBio error correction) | ecosystem: Environmental > Terrestrial > Soil >...
CAGCAAACGCAAGGTTCCTAAAACTAGATAGCGATGAACTGGGGAAGCCGGCCGCGAGGGGGGAGTGGGGGAGGCGATGAGCTGAAAAGAAGACCCGCACTCCCCCTCGGGGATGCCACCGACAGCACTTTACAAGTTTTCGGGGAAAACCAGGCCCTTAGGAAGCCCTGCCACCCTTGGAGGGCACGGACTAGGGGCCCAGAAACCATGACTCCAGGCGAAAAAGATCTGCAAAGATTCAGACCCATAGCTGGTCCGGTTACCGCTAGTGAAAACAATACCTTATACGGATTATTGATCTCCGCGAGGGCCACACTAGAAGGCCGAAACGGAATCTTTTTGCAATGGTTCGGAAACGGGGGGTGAATCGTCGAGTCCCGTGCGGCCAGAATACCTTTATACCGTAGAGAGAATCTAGGATGGGAAGAGACGCAATGAGGGAGGAATGGCTCTAGGGAAGCAGCGGACGAGCTAAACTGGATAGCCCGGTGCCCTCGTGACCGGGAGGGCTGTCGTTTGATGTAGAACCGGCATGACCAAAAGGAAACAAAAACGGAGAGGGTTACTGTCCCTTTGGTTGGTGGTGGAGTTTTCTCGTCGGAGAACTTTGAAGAAGGAATAATGGGGGGGGGGGGACTTTCACGGATTGGTCGAATTCCAACGTTAAGTATTTCGACGTTCTCAAATCCCGAACACCGAATTGAATAAGGGGAAAAGGAACATCGTCGGAAGGAACAAGGCTCTATGAACGCACAACGGGGCCGGGCCTCGCATTAGAGCAGCTATGAAACTACCACTTTGATACCAGGCGGAGGGCTCCTCAAGAAAAAATTGGGAACAAGGTGTTTACCCCTGGGAATACCATGCTTACCCTGGAGAGGCCAGGGTTACTCCTGCCGATAGTTCACTATGCCGATGTTTGCCAAGCCCTTCGATACGTGGGTGGGGCGATTTTTTTTGGATGTCTAAATCCCTGCCGATCTGTTGGGACGTCAAAATGGTCAGAACAACCGCCGTCCTCCTGGCGTACGTCAAACGGCTAGGGCGACGAATTCAAACGCAGGGGGGACAGGGAAAAGGCTCGAAGGGACAGTGGCGCCATTCGTTACGCTTCGGCCAAAATTAAAGGTGGATTGGCCCGGTTCACTTGACAGGGTATCTCTAGGGGTACGTTTCACTCGAATGGAGGGAAAGGTCCAAAGGGCTTCCAGGATCTGGGACATTTTCCAGGCCCGCTATCATTTTCTCTAAGGAAACGATCCCGGGGGTGGACGATCGACTTGGATGACTCAAAAGAAGATGGGGCCTTGTGTGTTGGAAGGATTCAACAAAGGTTCGGGGCGAGATGGAAAGGGACTGGGGGATTAAAGCTCAGAGAAGCCGAATAATTTGGGCCTTCATTAAGCTCTAAAACTGTAGGGGGGGGGGGGTCCACTACCTAGCGGAAAGAAGGAAGATGAAGTGTCCCTTGAACACTATGTCGTCAAGGGCCGTGCTCTTCTGCTCGATACTTTCAGAACCACGCCTGCAAGCAAATGTTTCATAGAAATGGGCTTGAGATGTATATGTAGCACCATCTTAAGATCAATAATTACGTTCTTTGGAAGAAGCGAACCAACAACCATCAGGCGCCCAAGATATGGTAGGTCATTGTGCAGGTGTAAGATTAACGGCATGTAAGGATGACACCGGGGGGGGGTCCACGGGGGGGAAATTACTTACCGCCGTAAATCAATTGACTGGTAAAAGAAGGACGCAATGCTCGCCGCCAACTAGGCCCTTCAAGCCACCTGGCTACCGACGAAAGACTCAACGCCGAAGACGAGCCCTGATATGGGGGAAGAGCAGTTGGGAGGGGGGGTGCCCCATAAATACGGATTTCAAAAAAACTAAATATCATCATCAAGGGATGCGCAGGCCGGAGATAAAATTGCCAGGTACCCAGTGGCCACATAAAGTGGGCTATGGGTGAACGGGTAACGGTAAGCGAAACCCAAAAACCTAGTCCACGGATCCAAGAGATTACGGAGAAGGAACGACGACGATCTATCTACGCGGAAAAACCGTCAGCCAGGAAACACAGAGTCAACCCCGGGAGAGACCCGAAACTAACAATAGTCTTCTCCGTCAAAAGAAAGGAAAAATGGGGGAGAGACCGGGACGAATATGAAAGAAAAAAGAAAGAGCGGTCGCTCCTGGGAAAACAATCACAAGCGGCGCACGCGCGAGCTCTCTTTTGAGGAAGGTCTTCTGAAGAGTAGGTTAATTGAGACCTAATGCTAACAAAAGAGGCCGGGTCCTCGGGGCGATCAAAGGTAGAAATTGAAAAAACGCGGGGAACCTTCTCCCGACAAGACCTAAGAAGGGGAAAAAAGGAGAGCCACGATGCTGGAAGGCTGTTTCTCATCAGGGGAGGAATGTCGTTGTGAAACCCAGAGAAACAATGGAGTTTGGTCAAAAGCTACTTGGGGGGAATCGGGGTAAACCGACTTGAAGGAAAAAACAAAGGGTCAAAAACAGGCTGGGCGTGGGGGGGGCTAGAAACTTTGGAAGCGGGAGAGCGTAGTTGTATGCACTCACAAAAGATGGAAAAGACCGCGAATAGGGGCCGAAAGAAAGCGGGCGTGTTTTAAAATCGACAACCGCTCGATGAAAAAAACAAATAATCACGGTAGGTTCAATCATCAGGCTAGGCCTGAGCACGTCCCCTTCTCTTCCACTGCCGAAGAAGAGGGGTCGGTTCAGCGAGACAAACGGGCCGGGGCGATGTAGCGTTCGGAGGGAAAAAATGTCAGGCGTTGCCGCGAAAAAAAAGGGCAAGGGGCTTTAATTTTGCTATGCCGACAGACGGTGAGTTTCTTTCGAAAATCTGCTCATTTTCTGTAGTCAAGGGCAGTAGACTTCCTAAAACAGGTCACTAGCCGTTCAAAAACGCCACATTAAGAAATGCTCACGGGAACAGCGCTGCTGATCCATCACGGCAAGGGAAATCAAGGTGACCAACACGGTTGGGGGGCCGGGGGATCGATCGAACTTACTATTCCCCTAGCATCGACGAGCCGCGGTAAAGTGCGTATGGATCACAGGGGGATCGGGCTAGGCGCGGGTCCGCGTCTATTGAAATGAACCTGGCAAGAAAGAGATGTCCAGAGGGAAGATCGATCGACCCCCCCAACTAGCTAAACATATATATTCCCTCCCACCTCTGTTGACTTGAAGTACATAGAAAGGACCATTGCTCGAAGAGCAGTATTCAACTATCGTGGAACGGACGAGGAAAGGGGAGTGCTATACTCGGATCAGAGTAAGAGAAGGCTATCCGAAACCCATTGGTGTCACAGGGAGTCTACTTGCTGGGGGGAAAAGAATCAGCGGTGAAAAGGTATCGGAGGAGACTAAGGCAGGTGGAACACCGCTTACTGAAAGTCGAACGTGGAAAAGCTTTCCCGCTAAATTACTAAGAGACGTGAGTCCGAAAGGACAACTAGTCGTCAACCAGGCTACCTGGGCAAAGGTGAGTTCGAAGCAAAGGGAAGAAAGTGTACGAAGAAGCGAAAAAGCGCAACGTATTTTACAGACGAGAGAAAGTCTTGACATCTATGGGAAGAGGCAAGTCGTGACAAATAAGAAAAGCGCGGAAAAGTGGCGAAAAGACGAGGACCGGGCCGAGATGGGGAAGGGGTGGACCCACCAAGGAAGAGTGGTCGGGGGGAGCTGGCAGTCTCGTAGTACAGGATTTTGGGGTGAGACCACGAATTCCACCAGAGTCCCGGGAAACACTTGGTCATAAAGAAAACCGTTTCAATGTTAAATTGTGGGGACAAGGACGGGGACTTAAAATGGCAGTGTGTACACATTCGCCAATGCAAGGGGGGGGGCGATTGGGGGTGTCACAGCCAGGAAAGACTTGGGTACAGGCTGTCTCTCCGAAAAGATATCGGCGCCAGAGTAAATCTTAGGGGGGGGGTCCTTGACTTTTCGGACTCGTACGAGTATCTCAGCGGGAAAAGACTCTTGGTCATTAGTTCTCCGGCCAATCGGAGACGACCTAGGGCACGAGCCGCATACGTCCAAGAGGGGGGGGCGGCTTTACCAATGCACGAGATGCTTCTTTGAAAGAGAGTTCAAAGGGGGTGTCGGACTTCCGTCTTTCCGCGCGACGCAACGAGCGTGGAATGTTCGCTTTTGAGAGACCAGGGAGGGAGCGTGGGGACGCTAGGGTCGAGGTTAGAGAAGAGTAGGGGTTTCGGTACTTAAGAGATTTGATCACGTGTGTAAACCGGGTAGGGGGGAATAATCTGCCGGACTTTGAGGGGGGCACTTTTAATACAGATAATCGGGAGGGTTCGAGACTGGCAACTCGATCCTTCATGGAGCGACAGGCTGCGGGGAGAAGGAGAAATTTGGGGCGGAAAGGAAAAAGGCTTGCTGAAGAATTAATGGGAAGCGCGTCGGCGGGCTTTGTTGGTCGGAGACAAGTGGGGGGAAAGCATCCTTTCTTGAGGGAGCTAAAAAGTACTCAGGTAAAAATAATGATTTCAGGCAGCGTCCTCAACCAAGGGGAAATCGGCAGCCGAGCGAGGCGGGGAGAGCAAGCCGCAAGAATACGGGGTTCTTTCGGCGGGGGAAAAGGGGCGCAGTTGCTAGGAGGGGAGGGAACCAGCCCTTCTAGGGAGATCAGCCTGGGGGACAAAAGTACATACTGATCAGACGCAGCCACGCAAGGGGTGGCCAATGCTTCCCCTTCTGGAGCCTGGGAAATGAAACCGACCAGTAACTATAGGAAAAGAACAAGACAGAAATATCAAAAAAAAGAATCGTCGGGAGGTTTTTCCAGCCGTGGAAAAGAAGGGGATTAAGGAAAAAAAAGGCGCGGGTCTTACCAAGAGGGAAGGTTGGACATAACATCCAGGGTGTCTAGCCGTACACGACAAATTTGGTTTACGAATCAGAAAAAAAAGGCCGGGGGGGGGTAGAAAACTGTGGACAGATCGTCAACAACAAGGGATAGTGAAAAAAACTGAAAAAAAAACATAAAATAAACGGGAGGACATGGAAATGGCCTATCCCGGCCGAAGTGAGAATCGGCAGCAAAAGAAATAAAAAAGCTAATAAAATCGGGGGTGAAGGACAGACCCCCCCGCTGTGAAAATCTGGGCGTCTCCACGTTGCTGCTTCTCACGGTACTCACTTCTTGGGGAAATCTGAAGCCGCTCTTGAAGTGCGACGGCTTCTGGCGGTTTCAAGTAAGGGGGAGAGACACTAGGCGGGGTCAATTGGCAGAATGAGACGACGATTATCACCGCTGTGGGGAGTGTCACCACAGTACTGGAAGGGTCAGGTCTGCTGAAGGTCGGATAGGCCAATCGAGCTACGGAAAAGCATTTAGAGAAGGTCTTCCCCGACTTTTGGGGGACACAATTTTAAATCCCATGGGAATTGGGCAGGGACGGCTATCAAAAAAGGGGAAACAAAGTGACTTTTTTATAAAACGTAGGATTACGACAAGGGCATTCAAACGTGGTTTCGGGAGTAGTCGGATAATGAAGGCTCCTATTTCCGAACAACAAGGACATGGCGTATGTGAAAGGGACAAGTCTCCCTCCATCCATTGTGGTCCCGCAGAAAGAGGGCGAGCTAATTACATCCGGCGCCCCCTGCTTACCATGGTCGTGGAACTTGCTCCTCTGAAGACACTCCAATCCAACAAAAGTAGTCACGCGGTTCCTGGTGTAAAAAAAGGCAATGGGGGCTCGGTCTACAGACCATCAAAAACTAGTGCCGCGTTCAAAGAGTAAACGTGGAGCCTCCCTCCGCAGGGGGAAAAGGGGGACGTCCTCGAATGCAAGGGGAATTTTAAATAAAAGCTGCATTCCTCAGATCTGATGGGAGAGGTGGGAAACCTGAGAAGCCGACGCGGGTCATCGAAAAACATGAGAAAGGATTCAGGATGTGACTACTCTTGGACGGACTGGGAAACATCAATAGCCTTCCTTCTCTTCAATCGATGGGAAACCGTCCGCAGGTCTCGATGTATGTCTGTGTCCGGTTCATGTTGAACTTAAAACGGATAGAACCAAGAACTTAGCAGGGGGGAAAAGGAGTTAAAGGGCATGAGGGGTGGTGAAAGGAGGGACTGGCGTGGGGGGGCAGGGGAAGGAGGGGAGTGGGTCTTCTGGGAGTGACGGCTTCCTAGAAACGCAGCAACACCACACGAGAGGAAGTTGATACTAAACCTTCTCAGAGAACTCAACACCGGAGATTAATCTGTCAGGAACTTCACGTCAGCGAACAACCGGAAGGAGTAGAAAGTGTTCAAAAAGCCTGGTTCCTCCTGAAGGGCGGGACACTTGTATACATGGCAATAAAATGCGGGTTCTTCGAGGCACTAAGATCAGACGAACTAAAAAAAAAAAAGGCGCCCCAATCACGGGCAGTGCAGTCACTGCAGTGCAACAGGGGAAATCGGCCCCGATGGGACTCCGTGAGCATGTTGGGTTCCTGTCATCAACATTCACATTCGAGCTAGGAAATTCACGCGACGAAAAGATTGAGTTTCCCACGGGAGTGCCTAGGCAGAGCAGATGGAGACATGCTTCCAAACAGCGTGAGGAACAGAACATACTTGGGTGAGTGCCTACGTGGAGCGCCGGAAGGACTCTTCTCAATGGAACCCCTTCGGGGAGTCCGGGGGACATATGTTCCGCCGGGGATCTCGCCGCAGCGGCCGTTGTGCCGATTTCTCCGGTGAGAAAAGGGTGCCCGAGCAACTAAGGGGAGGTGGTACAGAAAAGCACACCGAAAGCTTGAACTCAAAAAAATGAAGAAAAACGCGAGAATTTGGAATTTTTGGGGCTTGTTTCAAAAGACTCATATACTCCTGTGAAGAGGGGTAAAGGCTTTTTTTTCGAGCTTGGTTTGATCGGAACGACTTTATCGGAGACGAGCCTTGTCCATCTCGGAGGGAGGCTTAAAAGTTGCTAAAAGTCTGCTCCTCCGGGGAAAGAATCGGTTACTCACCAGGGGAATTGGCCTGCGTCTCATGGTGAAACAGAATGAAAACTTCCAATGGAAAACTATCTAAAGGAAGGCCGACAAAATGGTGGGGGGAGAAAAGTTTGACTTGACTAATGAGGTCCTCGAAAGGTTTGGATCTCTCAGGAGTCGCAAGGTCGCCGGACGTGGGGTCCCTCAACAGGCATTCGGGGGGCGGTTTGTTCTCGCCTCGATTGCCGTCTACTTTCTTCCGCCGTACTGTACCAAGCCGAAAAGCGCTGAGGGGAGAAAGGCTATTACAAGGAGGACGGCTTGTACCACGCGCCGAAAGGTCGAAGTTCGATTGGGCGGGAAAATGCTTTTGCTTGCCGTGTAATTCGTAATCACCTGAGGGGAACCCTGCAGCCCGGTCTGCCCTGGCAGATGAAGGGCAACGACGGGAATGTCTCTCGGCTAAAACCGTGGTGGTACGATCTAAAGGTGGGAAACCAAACAAATAGCAGTGTTTGGGATGGGCGGGAAAAAAAAAAAAAAGGGTAGAGTACCTCGTATTGACAGGAGTTGCTGAAAAAAGCTCAGTATACTACCCACGCTCCTAGGGACTGATCCCATAAAAGTATCTAATTCCTTAAAGAAGAACTGAGAAATTCATGTCAGCCTATAGGTCACGGTCTTTTATCTCAGGGGGCTCGAACGTTTCAAGCTTCCTTCACAAGCCTGTGCAGCGCACTGGGCTTTAAGGAGTGGGATTCCGAAGGTGCGGCAAATAATTCGGGAGGGGGGAAAACAACAAACCGAAGGGGGAAAAAAATAGGTACTGTCGCCCTTAGGTCGAAGGAAGTCTCACCTGAAAAAAAGGGGAGGCCTCCGCCGAAATTGGGGACGTTCCCACCAGCCTTGTCTCAGTAATGCTGCTCCGAAGCACGAACAAAGGCTCACCAGGAAACTAATCCCAACCGCGAAGACGAAGACAAGGGGGGGGTCAGGGGTTTAATGGGAACTCCAAATCCAAGTTCTGCAGAGGTCACTGAAGGTAATATAAATTCAGATCAGAATGTGACGCATTCCTAAGGATTGATGTAGTGACTTTAAGGTGACCGTCCGGCGCGCTGAAACACCTCTTCCAGGGGATAGATTAACTCTCCCAACTATGGAAAGCCGCCTCTCTCTCCCACAAAAAACTTCCGACAACACTAACCTCCATTGCGAAAAGCACTCCCACATCTTAAGGGGCCCTCGTGATTTAACAGAAAGAAGGAAGTGCAAAATCTGAGCGATGGTCAAGAAGAAATTCGACAGCACTAACCTCACCATAGGCTTTAGTCAAAAAAAGCGCTCGGGTGGATCCGTTAAAATAAGCGGTGAAGACGTCGCTAGAGAAAAAAAGAGCCCAAGGGGCCCGCGTAATTCGGAGGTCCGATAAAGCTCCACCCTTCCGGAAGAGAGCGTTCTGTCTTTTGAAGGAAAAGATGGGGAAAACATACAAAGTTCAGTTAACAAAACCGAGGGACGGTGGCACGGTTCGAGTTTGAACGCCTTTCGCCTAACAAAATGTCACGCTGCTTCAAAGTGGGTCGACCGACAAAAAGGGGGCAGAAGTTGGAGCTGTTCTTTATGCACATCAAAGAACTCTAAATCGAGGAAGGTCCATAGAAGATTAGGTTTCAAAATTGCGTCCGTACCCTAAAAAAAATCTTCGTGCGACTCCAAAAGGGTCGCAGAGGAAACCAACCGCGTAAATTCAGATGAAAAAGGAAATTTTGATGTTACCACTTAAGGTGCGATCGGGCGGTAGCGACACTGTGATGCAGGTTTTTCGGACCCTCCCAAAGTCGCTCTTGGGTCACACTATTCAAACCTTTAAGTGGAGGAGGGCACGCCCAGAGTCTCGTCTGTCTCGTCAAGTCAGAGTGTCCGTACCTGCATGAACGCGGCGTTCAAAACCACCCCGAAGGAAAAGGCTATCGCTCCCGAGACGAGGGGGAAAAAGAAACTTCTTTTGGGTTGATAGCAAGTCCTGGAGCTACAACTTTGGTTTTGTAGCGATCTGATTCAACGTCCGAGGTAGGAACTGTCGGCCAAAGAAAAAAAAACAAATCGCTTACCACGTCGTTCTCCCGTCTTCTCTATTAGCAGAAAGGGAAGGTATGGGGGCCGTGTTCCGCCCTTGCAAGAAGTTTCCTAGGACGAAAAGCGAACAAACTGGGGAAGAGGAACCAGGGACATCTGAGTCGTGCCCTAGTCCGGGGAAAGGACAGCTATAGGCCAGGAATAATTCTTAGACAAGGTAGAGACGCTTTTCGGAGCTGGCCCCTTCTGAATAGGACCCGACGAGGCCCGACAACCAACTGGGGGTCAAACTTTATGGAAGTGCTTTAGAATCAAGGACTGGAAACCCGAGACTGAAACAAGTGGGTTAAGAAGAGTCATTCAGATCGACAGATCCTTACCTCTATGGCACGGGAAAAGAGGGATGAACGAGCCGTAGAATCCACAAAGAACTGCTTTGGGGGAAATTGGGCGTCTCCAAATACATCCGAGAAGGCAAGAAGGGGAGAGCCCAAAGCGGCATCGAAAGTTGGCCGCAAGGGACAGCTACAGAGCGAATGAAAGGGAGAAACGAAGCTGCAAAAATAGTGGGGTAGATTGCCACAGGATTTTCATCATCCTCTCATTCGCCCGATCTTTGGATTGAACTCGAGAAGATTCCTGGCTCTGGAGAAGCCATCGAGGTGATAAAAAAGCCGGTGAAATTGTTCTGGGACGGAGGAAAACCGGAAAAAATTTAAAGGGGGGGAGGAAAAACACTTCCCGCTGGTTGAGTCAATGGGGGGTGCAAACAGGAAGACCAGGGTTAAAGGAGGAACCTGACCTCATCCCGGTCGGGGACTTGCCCAGGGTAGGATAGGAATAAATCGTGCCGGGATACACTTATTCTTCGAAAAACCAGAGATGGAGAAGGAAAACTCTCACGACCCAGGGAGGCGACATCTTGTGTTCCGGTTAAAGGGCCATCAAGAAAGAAGTCTTGGGCTAAGCGGGGTGGGCTTCCAGGGAGCAGAAGGGGGGTAGGAATCGAACTGACCACAGTCTTGATTAGAGTGTGCTCCCGGCTAAGTATCGGGTGTCGAAGCATCCAAAAGCTCGCGTGCGGAAGTTCCTAAAAAAAGGGGAAAATAAAGGGACCCTAGGAGAACGCAGGACACGGTTACGTCGTAGAATAAGTTTGTGGGGGGGGGGAAATGGGAGACGGCGTTGGAGTAACACGTCGGCTGAAAAGCCCCTTTTTAAGTTGAGGAAGGGCTAACTATTCTTGATCTGGATAGTTTCAAGGGGGTCCGGCTGGAGAGGGGTGGGCAAAGCGTAGGTTTATCGGAGAGAATGCTCCCGGGTGACAAGTCGAATCTAGGAAGGCATCCAATTTCAAAACCGGAGGTAAAAAGATGTGGGAGACGGCCATGAACACTGAACGAAACAATTCTCTGTAGATTTTTTTGATCTCGGCATGGCTGCCCTTCCTGTCTGGTCGGAGGACCGGGACCCTGGTTTAGAACTCAAGCCATTCATCACCAAACCATTTGAATGCCCTTGGCGTGTTCCTTCCGCTCGGGGGACCTCCCAGCGTCGCTCGAATCCAATACCAGGGGGGAACTACCTCCGAGGAAGGCCCCATGAAATTCCTATGAATGTAACGGGGATCTGTCGGTTGTTTACTTGGGGCCGTATGCAACGTTTATTAGGAACAGACCTTCGCTGTAAGGAAAGACTACAGTCTTTTAAAACCAACAGTCTCCTCAAATGGTTGGGGAAACATCAACACAAAAGTGGTGAAAAAAGAAAACCCTGTTTCACGTAACGGCACAACCGGGATAGTGGTGGGAAGGAGCAAAGTAAAAAAAAAAGGCTGGGGGGATTGGGGGGGGGGGAAAAGGAACTGGCCGGCAGGGGGATCGCAAGATCTGAACAAGCGGAGATCTGATTTACACCCAACGAACAAAAGTGGGGGCACTGAGATAGGGGAAAGAAATGGCAACGAGGCCAGCTCAACCCACCGGTCTTGTACAGGCAAATGACGCGTAAAGAACGTCCTTCTTTGAGCAAAGGAAAAGTGCGAAACGCTGAAAATCAAGAAAAGAACCCCATAGGAAAACTATTCTGATTGGGTCAACAAACCAGATCATTGACGGCAATCACCAAAAACCCGCTCAATCCTTTACGCAGGGGGAATGGGAAAGTTACCAAGGCTTAGTCGCAACCATTGACTGTCGGGCTGATTACTAAACCGAAACTGGTTAAACAAGGATGGTCGCATAACAGCTGACGAGGGCCAAATCTTCAGATACGTCTTCAATGTATATAGGGAAAAAGAATTCGCTTCAAGAAAAGACTGAAAAACTTCTATCGTTGTCAGTCTAAAATCTGATCACAGAACCACGCAAGAAAGGAAAACAGTGACAGTCAGGAAGGTGGAAGGAAAATAGGGGAGTAAAAAACCGTCTGTGGGAAGCTTGGATTTAACCGGCATACGGTAGGGGGGGGTGAGTTAACTGTCCTGCTTCGGATCGATCCTCCTACGAGGAATCGCGGAGGGTATAACCTGTCTTACCCCGGCCTCATCTGAGTCATCGAGGCACTTGCTCGGGGCGCTTAAAGAGACAGTTCTTACCCTTCTGTTCGTGGGGGAAATACTACTTGGACTCCTCTGGGGAGCCCACAATAAAAAAGTCTGCTTACCGAGTCGATCTGCTTATATAGATGTCATAGGGAGTACTTCGGCAGACTTTGATGGTACGTAAAGGGACTGGCTATTCAATAAAACTCCTCTTCAACCCGTTGTGATGAAAAAAGGTAGCTTACGTGGAAACAACTTCGTGGAAATCTGCGTGGGGGAAAACTCGGTCCTAACGGGGGGGGAGTTAAAACTTTCTCAGGATGCTGGCTCTCACGTCACGACACTACAAATCTTGACCGTCTTTCGCGCCCAGGACTTCTAGACTTATCCTAAAAATGTCGCCAAACTCTCCAACACACCACATCACAACAAACTACAATGAGGACGACGATAAGGAGAACTCCGTGTTTCCGTTCAATCGAGAGAGAGTCTACAGTATAATAATTGCAAACTATCTTATCGAAAAGGAATGCAGAATATCATACATGATAAAAGATCGGTCTATGAACAAGGGGGAACCCCAATACCACTCCCCGATTGGCCTTCCCCGCAAAAATAACTTTACAAAAGATCCCCTCTTTTCAATTGGGAGTTTTGATCCAGTACTTTCCTCCCGAAAACATTCGGGACAAAGTGATCCTTCGTCGCTTGCCCGTGCTCCATTCTGGTGCTTACCTGGACTCGCTCGATTCCTTCTAATAGTTCCGGAGTCGCGGGGTGAGATGTTTTAGGGGACCACAGTCCGTCCTGGGGGTTGGGTTATGACCCCCCGGTTCGTTGCCGGTGGCAACAGAAGGGGGCCGGACTGCCTTGGGGTCGATGGGTCGGCTTTTGCTCGGGCAGCTTTGCGGACGCCAAAGTCGCATTCGGAAGGGCCTACTTGTCCACTGCCAGAAGAGAGTCTACGCACCGGCGAGCCGGAAACAGTATCAGGACGTGCCAGAACTTAGAAGGGGAAACAAAAGTTCAAAAGAGAAGTGGCAGAGGGGGAGAATTTAAACTGGGCAAGTTCCAGCGAAAGGTTGTTCTTGGGGGGGCTTGTCGGCATGAAGAAAAAACTTTGGACGCGGGGAGATTTGGGGGAGTAGTCTAGGCTAAGGTCGGGGTCTCCAGTTAACCGGAGAAAATAGTCCTACCTATCAAACAGTTCTCAGGTCCAGATCCAGAGAACGCCGACAGACTTTCCCCAAAAAAAAAAAACACGTTGCCTTCAATGAAGAGCGGGGATCTAAAGGTGAAATTCTAAAGATGACGGGGAACGTTGCTAAAGGGGGGGGTAGGGGGGGGGGTGGGGGGGGGGGGGGGGGGGGGGGGGGGGTGTGGGGGGGGGTGGGGGGGGGGGGGGGGGGGGGGGGTGGTGTTTGGGGGGGGGGGGTGGGGGGGGGGGGTGGGGGTGGGGGGGGGGGGGGGGGGGGGGGGGGGGTGGGGGGGGGGGTGGGGGGGGGGGGGGGGGGGGGGGGGGGGTGTTTGGGGGGGGGGGGGGGGGGGGGGGGGGGGGGGGGGGGGTGGGGGGGGGGGGGGGGGGGGGTGGGGGGTGGGGGGTGGGGTGGGGGGGGGGGGGGGGGGGGGGGGGGGGGCGGGGGGGGCGCGAATGTCCTGGACGATGCGTACCGTTCTTTCTCGTCCTTTGGATCTCTTGGAGACGCTACCTTCCAGGCTTTAAGGCGAAGGAAAACTTGAATACAAGGGTTGTGTTGTTTTGGTGGGGTAGTCCTACTGAAGTGGTAAGGGGGTTCCTGTCTAATAAAAAACCTTGCCTAAGGAGATTTCTGAGCCAATTCTAGTCTCCGGGGGACAAATAAGGGGCGGTGCAGCAGGAGAAGTGTCGGCCTGCGGCTTCGTGGTTATGGGGGTACTCAAAGGGGGGAATTCGGTGAAAAATGTTGGTCAGGAACTATCCCGGAGTGAAAGTGCGCTGGGGTCCATTAAAAAAGGACGACGCTGGGTATGAAAAACGCAATGACCTAGTACGACGAAACTGGAAAGGACTGGGTAAACCATAGCGTGGGGGTGAGGGCACAATAATGAATGGGAAGCGAGACACCTTAAAGGGGCCTGGCCTGGCGTGTCTTGAGAACCGCTAAGTATAACGATAAAAAAAAGGACTGCGGAAAGGCGTCATTCTCTGTCACGAGGAAGGGGTCCGGTGGGGCAGGACTCGTTTCTATAACGCATCATTCCCGGTGGGATATCAACTTGGGGAGGTAAAGAAGAGACTTGGAAAAAGGAAAGAAGAAGTGCAGAATAAGGGTAAGAAGAGGACGCAAAGACCAAAACTATGTATTCTTCTTCGGCTGCCTAGAAGATCGTAAAAGGGTAACCTGGGGCACTTGCCCTTAACTGATTCTGTTCAAAGCTTAGAACTCGACTTGCGGGAAATCCACGACCCGCGAAAAGGCGAACTACGACGCCAACAGACCCCCGAAAGTTCATAACCACGGATCATTGGAGGGGGAAAAAAGACAGCCTGGTAGAACAGCTGAAAGGAACCTCACGCCACGGAGATGAAAAAGGTGCTCATGTCCATACGGAGGACGATTTGACTGTGAAACGGTGACAGGGTCCGAGCGGAGCAAACTCAAAGTAAGAATTCACCTCTAGAGCATAAAAAAGACGAGGAGCTAAGAGAGGAAAAACTAGCCAAAAAAACCCGAAGAAGACCTCCCCTGGAAAACAAGCTCCCACTGCGGGACAGGGAGAGCTTCCAAAAGAAGAGCTCAGACACCCTCTAAAGAGAAGGAGCAGAAAGAGTCGGGAAGGAAAGGTAAGAAACTCCCCAAGCGCACAGGAAGCCGCAGCGGGAGTCCAAGGGAGTCTAAGGCTGGGAGCGGGTCTCAAAGTCACGAAAACTTGGACATCTGGCGTGAACTACCCTTGCGGAAAGAAGACGCGCGGGGTCAGCATTTCGTGCAAAATCGATTCAGAGGGGCATTCTTCGTGAAACTAGGGACTTGGGTCCCTGATAGTTTCTGTAATCAAGACTCACCCCCAATTCACCCCTTTCAAGTGGTTTGACGGCAAGGCTGGGGAGAAACTTCCTCGGGGCCTCTTCCGCCTACAGGTGCAAAACTGCTCATCCGCCCTCAGAAAAACGCGTACGTTTTTAAAGAGACAACAAGTAAGGTCCCGGCCTTCTTGTCTTAAAAGAAAAGGGTAGAGGGTACAATAACTCCCAAGGAAATTCACGGTTAACGATTCACTAACTGGGTCCGTCGGGAGAAACAGTCCTTGGGGCTCATCTGATTTCGTCGAGCTGGATCTGGGAAACTGCAAAATCTTAAGTTGTAGGGGAAAGATGAACCCCGTTTAATTTAGGCACGATTAAGAAAATTTCAAAGGAAGAAAAACTGGGCAGGGAAATGCTTAGGAGAAATAGGTCGGGAACTATATAGTTCGCCCGGACGCTGTCCGCTCGAAGTAACGAGGACGGACTTAACAAGGGGGTTTCGGCATCTCGGCTCCTTCCTCCGGGCCAGCGACCGCCAGGAGTCGGGCTTGGGGGGAACAGACCGATCGTCCGGCCAGGGGAATCTTCTGTCCTTTCCAGTCAAAAAACGCGAGGTCCACCGTATCGAACAACCAACGGGGGAAGACAGGAGAGAGCTACCTTAGGGAGAGAGGGAAAACCTTGTCTCGATCAGGCCAAGGTCCTAAAGGGGAGGTACTCAGAAGTGAGAAAGAAGAGGTAGTGGCTTTCCGAGGAGTTAAAACACAGGCCTCCTAACTAAGGCCACACCGTTGGTGGTCCCGTTCGGGGGAGTTAAAAATTCAGGGATGGTGCACATAGGCTGGAGAGAGAACTGCGCGGGGCAAATCCCCTCAAAAGGGAGGGTGATGGGATCTGACTATTATTAAAGAGAAATTCTATAGGGGGGGGGGGGGGGGTTGGGGGTTTGTTGGGGTGACGAACTCACCTGGGAGGAGGAACATAAAAAGCCCAGTGGTGGGCGGTCGAAAGGGGAAACCAAGGTGGGGGGGGGAAAAAAAGGGGACGCGATACGGTACGGGAGACCAGAAAAGGCTTCGATCTGAGGGGGACGAAAACCAGGTGGCAAGTGGGCTAAGAGCTCTGAAGAGGAAGCAGAACGGAACTCTTAAAAGAGACCGAAAAGGGTTAGATTTAACACACCGCGAGGGTCGGGTCATCTGCAGTGCCGGTTAGAGAAAATAGGGTGGGGATTTGAATCCAAGGACCAACTACAAGTTGCATATCCAACCCTGGGCATGGCAAGAAATTGGTGGTTTCTGAAGTCGTTCTCCTTGACCAAAATCAAGTATCCACACTAAAACCAAAAATCTTGTCGTGTGGGAAAGAATCAGGGAAACGGAAGGGGTCCAGGCCACGGAGCCTGCATGCGCGCCAGAGGTAGTCATGGGAGGTCTGAAATAAGGCTCTTGAAAGTACTAGTTTTATCTTAGGGAGAAATACAAGGGAGCAGGCCGACGAAGACACAAGGCTTCCCGCCGATCAGGGCATGACCAGCTGGTTTCAGGAGGGCCAGATAAGAGATCTGGCATGTTAGAGACGGTTTTATCGGCAAATTTCTGGGAAAAAAGAAGAGCCAACAACGTGTGGTTATCGTGTTCGGAGTGGGTTTGGGGCGGTACTGGGGGGGAGCGACTTGACTCTCTATAGTCTCTTAGCCGAGGGGGTTGAGAAGGTCATTAACTTGCCAGATTTGGGTCGCAAAGCCTCATGGTTAAAAAAGTGACGCCGTGGATACATACCCCAAAGCCGGGTTGGGAACTGAATACATGGCACTTTTTAGAAATGGAAAAAAAAACTGGCGTTCGTCTGCAGGGGAAAGATTTAGGGCTAAATGCTCAATTCGCTGTGCGGTTACTACGGAGGCTTCTGGTGAGCGCATTTTTTCAATCAGGGTCGTTGGGGTTAGTAGGAATGTAGGCGAAACCGTTTTGGAAAAAGGCAGGAATTCTGGGGAACACTTTCCTTAATCAAGGAGAATTTGGCGGGTACCTATTCAGGAGAAGAAAAATGAAAAAAAGCTTTTCGGTGGAGAGCGTCGGGGGTACAGAAAGTCCATGAATGTATACCGGGGGGGGTAGTACATACTTCATCCTTTCGGAGGGCACAAGGGGCTTGGGCAGGCAGTTCCCAAGGAGTATGAAGAGATCAAAAAAAAAAGACAGAATAATCGGGACATAAGCCCCCGAGGGTCAGCGGCGGGACTTTGACAGGAGGTCCAAATGGGAATGCGCGTGGAGAAATTCCGAACAGGGGTCCACATCTCGGCAGCTCCTGTTCCGCGCGTCAATAAAACCAAGGGGGCGAAAAAACAAAATGAAAAGGTTGGGATCCAACTGGGAGCTGTTCGTCGGAAAACCACGGGATAGTTAAATATCGAATAAGAACTCGTGAGGCATGGGGGGAAAAGTCCTACCGAATTGAAGTCGGAACTCATGCGATAATAAAAGAAAAATTTCAAGACTCTGCGATTGGTCAGAAGAGAAGGGACGGAAAAAGTTCGTGCTCGTATCACCGAAGCCTCGGGGACATTCCCTCAGGGCAAGTACTCCATCCGTGAGCGTTTGTAAAAGTATGGGGACTCATTCGAGTTCATCGTCATAAATCAAAAAAAGATAAACCCTATTCCGAATTCTTTGAACAGGAAGGTCAAGTGCAGGTAATTATCGCCAGGGAGCGCCCGCCGTAGCACTGGAGGCCAGAGTTCAAACAGGGGAGGAAAGGTTCTTGGCAAAAGTCAGGAAAGGGGAGGTGCCGGCGAAACTCGAAGTAGGAAAGGGGAGGGCTTGGGAGGAGAAGTGGAAGGGGAGCCCTTGGGGAAGACATTGGAGACGGGATTAGTCAAAGTCTGGGACCTACATCTTGGGCCTATAACCAACCGGAAAAACCAACTTCTGTATCGCTCAACGGGGGGAAGTCTAAGCACCCCAACCCCACAAAACGGAACTTAGGAGAGTGGGGAGGCCAAACTGGACAAAAACAGGCATGCCGGTTTCATTCAGAAAAGAAAAAAACCCTCTAAGCCGGGCACGATTCAAAAAGGCATCGCACGGTCGGGACACGGGAACGCGGTGTTCCCGGGCCAAAAAAGCGAGGAGTTCGCTTAGACAACGGGCCGATAAAGGTCTATTGAGGGGCAGCTAGGGGGGACGCCTACGTAATCCACTTCGCAACGCAAAAAGACGGGTCCGTCTGCTGAAGAGAGGTATCCTCTGCACTCAATAAATCATAGCGTAGGGCCTACGATGAAAGGAAAGCAGCTTTGCTCAAAGAGGGGACACTCGAAGGAATGTATCCTTTTCCGAATCCTTATCCGAAAAATACCGCCCATCGGGTTAGTTCAAGTGAAAAGAGGAGGTGGGAATAAACTTCGTTCCGGGTGGTGAATGGCATCCGCTGGGTTAGTTCTTAGATATGTGAGGATTAAAGTCCAGGGCTCACAAGGAGGAAAAAAGTCTTTCCGGGCATTTAAGCTCAGAAACCTTCTAAGTAGTAATAGAAGAGAGAGAAGAAGGTCAACCAGAGTCTTCAAGGGGGATATACCGTCCCCGCAGCCCCCACTACGTATTCGGCCCCTGGCTCTTACTTCTCACCTTTGATTACTCTCAGAGGTCGGAGAAACCTTGAGAAAAAGCGGACGGGAGTCTGGGAGGTGAGCTTGAGAGTCACAACGACTGGACCCCTCTCCCCGCTTGGTCCACTGACACAGTTCCCCTTGGGGTGGTGCCGCAAACATGCCCTGTAAGCCTACTGGGGGGGGGAATGACCTTAGGCCTACTAAAAGAGGGCAATTACAGCTTATCGAAAACTGCGACCATATTCTTGGTTCGGGGAACGCGCCCTACGTAAGTGATTGGTTATACAGGCTTCGGCGAGGAGAGCTCAAGGGCGGGGGTCTTGCCTGTGAGCTGGAAGTGAAGACAGTCCTTCGGGAAACGGGAAGGGAATCCTTTGGAACGTAACGAAAAGTCGGGGGACAATATGGGGAAAGGGTGAAGAATTCTCTCACTTCTTCCAAAGTCTTGACCGTTTCGACCGGTCAGAAGGTGAAAAAAGGCCGGCGGAAACGAGAGCTGGAGGGTATGCGAACCTAAGGGACGTCCACCGTGACGACAAAAGATCATTGAACTTTGATTTTTGGGGGGGGTCAGGGGTGCTCTCACAGGGGCAAGACGATGTTGGGGGGGGTTCGCGTTAGTGGAAAAAGGAACCGAAACCAAGGGAGTAGTGCGACGTCAGCAGTGAACTAAGCGGCAGCTGAACAGGTCCCATATGAAGCAGTCCACGAGATATTAAGAAAAAAAAAAAGGCCGGGCATGCGCTCATCGCACGAATGAAAGGACAATTTCGATCTGATATTACCCTCCAGAAAATTTAGAGGTTAACTAACTGGAAAAGGAAAGACATTTAGGGGGAAAGCGAAGTGGGTCATCCCTTACCGGAGAGACATTAGGGGGGAGAAAAGGTGGTGAAGAAATGTCGAAGAGTTGGTCGGGGGGTTGGGGGGATGGACTAGATGAGTCAGTATATTAGGAAAATAAACCAATTACTTGCTCAAAAAAGCCGAAAGCTAGGATAAGGAAAAGGAGTTAAGAGGTCCCCTCCTTGTTCCGCGCTCCAAAAGAAATTGGCGCAGTCAGGCGCGGCGGACCAAATGAGGTTTGGTGGCGTTGACGGGACCGATGATCTACACTTCTTTAAGGGGGTCAAGGGAGAAGAAACCGGCAGCCCAATTCAGAGGGCCATGGGGTAAAAAAAAAAAACAAACGGACGGATGATGGACTTTACCGAAAGAAGGAAGAAAAAGTAAACGGGTTGGGGAACGTCGGGGAAATGCAACCAGGATTTGGGTGTTTTCTAGTACAACCACTGGGCATGGACGCTCGTGAACTCGGAAAGGGCTTCAAGCTAGGAAAAACCTATCCGGTTGCTTCATAAAGGAGGCGAAAACAGATCGGTCAAACCAAAGAAACTGTCAGAGGAAAGGTTCCTGGGGCCGACTATTCCTGGACGTTGGTAAGATTCAAACATCGAAAGGGTAAGACCGCAAGCACCTGGGGGACAGGAAGTTTCCAAGGGGGGAGTCCGTTCGCACCAGGTGCACGAAAAGGAATCTGGGAGCCTCGATCCCAACACATCTGGCCAAAGGATTGAAATTTCTGGAATTCGCAATCGTAGAAGGAGGCGCCGAAGGAAAGGGGGGACGTTCCGAATACATGAAATGCTGGCCCCGTATGGGGAATCAGAAGGCTCGACCCGACGACGAACATGCTGAAAAAAACTGCGTACAAACTCAAAAATAAACGCCTAAGACAGACCTGAGAAAATAACTCATCATCCCGTGAGAGGGAGAAAAAAAAAATAGCCTGGAATTCTTTCTCACGCCAGGGGAGAAAAACATTACCTGGACGCTTGCCTAGACTTTAAAATAACGTGAGCAGTAGGACTGAAAGGGGGAAAACATTCGGCGAGGCGAAAAAACTCAGGTGGTCAATCGATACGTCATAAACACGAAGCTAACCCGAATGAGAAGATCTACCCGTAGCGCAAAACTAGAAACTACCATGTCTCGAAACTAAGAGCCACTGGCGTTGCACAGGGTATTGGCGCACCGAGAACGGAATGTCGCAAAGTGGAGAGAGGAAGGAAACATTCCCGAAAGGAGGGAGACTGGCCTACCCGCACCCATCTGAGGTCTTCCTGATCATGCTGAAATGTGTTATTCGCAGAGCTTGATCTGATCCGAAAGAAAAAGTGGCGGGTACGGCGACTATAAAATGGAAAGGGAGAAAAACGTTCCAGCCCACCTAGAGACGTCTCAGGAGGAAAGGGGGGCTCTTGTTTAAAGGCAATTTAAAAAGAAAAAAGATCTGGCGTCAGGTGAAAAACGCCTACAGGAAAGTGGTGGAAAGATGTCGCGGGGGATTGAGGCGGGCCGTACAGAAAAAGAAAAAAAAAAAAAAAAAAAAAAAAAAAAAAGAAAAAAATAAAAAAAAGAAAAAAAAAAAAAAAAAAAAGAATTACCCGCCCCCCTTTGACAAATGTGGGGGGGGTTTTGGGGGGGGGTGGACCGCTGGGACAATCGATCAGAGTCTTGTATGAGAAAGTGAGGGGGGGGGGCCGCCTCTACTTCTGCAGGAAACCTGCTTCAGGGGGAAACGCTACTAAAAGGTCGGTAAGTACCGGGCATAAGGAGTTAGGCTCTACGGGAAAACTCTATAAATCTCTCTCCCCGGGTTTCCCAGAAGATTCAACACGTACGGGAAAGAGATTTGCTGATAGTAGAAAAGTCTGAGGGTGAAACGAGACCTGGCGGGCCGTTGGAGACTGCAAAAAGAGAGTTGAAGACTAAATAAGAACCCCGGTGATTTCTTCAGGCGGGGCTTTCTCGTGGGGAGAATTGAGTACATTCGAGAAAATATGTCATGACGCGGCGGTAAAAGCCGAGACGCAGAAAGAAAAAAAGAACCTGAAACGCCGCTTATGATCCAGCAAGGAATGTAAGAGGGGGACCCACAGGTTGTGGCGGATCTCGGGGGAAAAGAGGCCGATGCGCAGCTTCCGCTGCGCCCTCCGCATAAGAGGAAAATAGTTTATCCAAAAAAGGGACTTCCTCGGTTAAAGGAAACGGGAAAGGGGCATCGGGTCCTCGACGTAACCCGCGAGGGAGGGAAAAAGAGCTCAAACAAAAACAACTGAAGACAATATAGTACCTGACTTGACCTAGGGTTAAAGGGGAAGGAACGACGCGGCCCCTTGGCCCTCGGAGAGGTATTCTCAATGAGTTGGTACTACGAAGGGGGGCTATCTTGAAGCTGCCGCATATTTCCGGGAGAGCATGGAAAAAAAAAACACCGTTTGGGGGTGGTCACCAGTAGGAAAGGAAAGTGAAGGGATGGCGCAGCGTCGTTTCCCTATTAGCTCAGGAAGGGGGAATGGGAAGGTTAAAGAAAGCGGTTCCTGACTGAGGATAGGACAAGATACCGCGAACTTCTAGAATAGGGAGCTAAAGAAAAAAAACAAGGGGAAAAAAAGGAGGCACGCCCAGCTCAATTGGGAAGGGGATTACACGGAAGAAAGATCAAGAATTGGAGGGGGGGGTAGGGGGAAAGACAAAGCAACTACATTATCTTTAAGGAAAGGAGTTAATCGGCATCAGTTGCGACAGGGAAAATTAAAGGACTTAGTCACCGCCTACGGAAGTGGCCGGGAATCTACGGGGTTTAGAATTGTAAAAACCCGGAATAGTTAAGATCGGCGCTGGCTTCGCTGTCAGCGATGATTGGCGGGGGACTCACCAATAAAGGACACCCTCACAGGTTGCCATCCCACCACGGCCCTAAAAGGTGAAACTGTGGGGGGGGGAAAACTGAGGGGGGGGAATCATGCAGTAGCTCACAAGAAAAAAGTCGAAACGAAGGTGTATCTGGGGCCGTGTCCCCTACGGTGAGATTCTCAAACGAAGGTCATAGCGAGAGCCATGAGGATGGGGGGGACGGGAATACGGTTTCATTACATAGTAGAGGGAGTTGCCTTCTTCATAGGGTTGTAAAGGCCTACATATACCGGAGAAAAATTCTAACTCCCTGCGCACAAAAGCTAAAAATTAAAGGGAAAGGAAGAGCTGGGCGGTTGGAAAGAATCCTAATAAAAGACGTCGTGGGATAAGGAGGGGGAAGAAAGGGTGTAAGGGGGACCGTTCGAGTGCCGCATCGAAATTGGTCAACGGGGAGTGCGTGGGAGCCAGAGTGTTTCGCTCCACTTGTAGTAAAGTGGGTGTTTGAAGCTAATGTAAAATAATTTGGGATCTGCGCTAGTGTGGCTGGAGCTGTACTTAAGGAATCAGGGTTGAAAGTTGGAAAGCGCGGGGCTTAAGGTACGGTCACTTTGACGACGCGGAGAAAAGGTATGGGGCAAGAACAGGGGGGACTTGGTCTAACGCGTGCAAGAAGGGCCACGTGTCTGAGCTGAAAGAAAAAAGGCGGCTGGGATGGGGCAAAAGGAGGCGGTATTGGTCTTGAAGAGGTAATCAAATTCTCTTCTTCATCTGGGGAGTCTGAGGATTCAGGAGTGGTGTAGAAGTGGGAGGGGGGGATGGGCGGGCGAAATCAGGTCGTTCTAAGCCGGTGAAACGTCAAGTAAGTTCCGGCGTGGGAACTGAAGAAAAGTGACCGCGTTCCGGGCCTAGGCGGGCTGTGGGCGTCAGCTTCCCCAGGAGGAAAAAAAATGGGCTGTCAGTCGCATTTTGTGAAGAAGGGTAGGGGAAACAAACATTACTGCTGAAAAGGACGGCACCTTGGGGACCTCAGCTCTGTCCCACCAAGACCCCCGTGGGCCCGGAAAATTCAAAAGGGATATCTCCAGAGCAAGCCAGGACCGAAAGTTAAGCAAAACCGGAGGCCCTTAAGCCAGTCTCGGTTTCAAGGGGGGAAAGGAGACTTTGATGGAGACGTGGGGGATAGACAAGCCGGGGTCGGAAAGGAAGGGCAGCAATCCGGTGCCCTCGCGTAAATGGACTTAAAGATTTTTGACCAGAAAAAAAAACTGCCAGGGATGGGGGGGACACTCAACATTTAGAAGAGGCCAAACAACACGGAGAGGTCAGAAAATGAAGCAATCGGGGGTAACGCACTGGGCAAATGAAAAATAACGGCCGACCTCGCGAGAATTGGCCAAGGGAAATAAAGAGATCGCGCCGACACGGAATCCAACGAATTGGGCCGCCGCGAGATAAGGTCGCGGCGGAGGCCGTAAAAGAAAAAGGTAAAGAGGGATCCGACGGAAACGGACGCCAGCGTTCTTCGTTGGGGGTTCGAGCGGGCGAAAAAAGGGGACTTCAAGGGTTCATCTATCATCAAAAACCATCTCCCTTTCTACTTGGGGAGGTGGAACCCACCTGGGGTAACAAGCATTAGAAAAATAGGGAAGAAAGCTCGAAAATCCGGGGAAGAAGGAACTGCACGGAGTTCAACACCCTTTGGCAAGGGCTTTAGGGAAAGGGAGCATAGAAGGTTTCGACACCCCACCCCGGACCCCTTGCGTGGGATAAGACTTAGTAAGACGCAGTTAGGCAACGTTGTCGCGTGAAGCGGGTAGTAAACCTTGATGAGCAAACTATGTACGCCGGTTCTTAAGTTGGTAAAAAAAAAAACCGGGTTGGGGCTGTCAAGGGTAAATAAGGGAAAAAGGCCAAAGCCCCAGTTGGCGCGCCCCGAAGGCATCAACACCAGAACTTACCTAAGCTTCTTAAAAATTATAAGAGTATGCGAACCCAGACCGAACCAGACCACCACAGCAGTAACATGCGCCGGTTTCTGGAAAAGGTGGAATGCGGAATTTCTAGAGACCCGGCTCCTGACGCAGTTAAAGAGAAACGGCGCTCCAAGGAACAATCCGAGCTGCGGCCCTGTCCTCGCGCAAGGGGTCTGAAGGGGGAGTCTCTTCCGCTCGAGGAATATCGAAGCTCAAGGATAAAAGGAAAATCAAGGGAAGGATCATCCCAATGATCAAAGGAAAAGAAAAATGCGTCACGCTTCGGGTGAAGGGGGGAAGAGTTTGGGCATCATCAGAAGCCCAGAATGCTGCGGAATTCTGGGTACACTCGCGTTACCAAAGACTGGGATGGATCGGGGGCTCGCATGGAATCCTTGGCAGGGGCCGCGGGAAGACCGGCCCTGACAGATTGATGTGGGAAATTAGCTTCGGGTCCAACGTAGTTGGGGGAAAGGGGTAAATGAGGGGGGACTGCGACGAGCTGGGGATTGGCGGGAAGGTGGAGCGTGCGCTCCGCTGCAAAGAGGGAAATAGAAAGACCATATGAGAACGAAAAAGGGGGATCATATGTATCTGAAGCCGCAGTCACCTGTTAAAATAGAACGCTCCAAAAACCAACGAGGGAGGGGGGGAAATAGGAATGCCGGATAGCCTGGGTGAAAGGGGGAGAGATCGCGATGGGTCCCTTATAAAGTCAAACAAATCGTGATTATGGGCCTAGGAAAGGACGCCACGATCGAAGACCGGCACTCACCCGGATAGGGAGGAACCGAAAGCAATTAAAAGAACGGGGCGAAAAACGAGAAGGGCCAAGGGAAAATAACCACTGGGAAGGGCCGGGGTCGTTGAAAATCTGGTGAAAGGAAGTCACAAAGGAATTCATGAGACCGAAAACTCTTCGCACAATGCTTTCACTTGAAAAAGGTCAGGGAATCCGGGGAATCGCGCATTCTGTGTGCTAATAGCAAAAGCTGCAGGGGATCCCCCACAGACGGAAAAATTGAGGGGCATGGTCGCGAAGTGGATGACTCAAGGGGCAAGGGATTCCGCGTTACTCAGGAAGCTGAGCCATCGAAAAAAGAAGCACTCCGAAAAAAATGAAGAGAAAATTTCTTCTTGACAGGGACGCATCTGGGGGGAGGGGCCGAACGGACCGAAGACTGTACCTCTGTTAAAAGGAGGGGAATATTCACGGGGAAATGAGAAAGGAAGGGGGCAGGGGGACCACATGGGAGAAAAGGTCATTGAGGAAAGGGTTTGTGGTGGGGCTGTTCGAGCAGAGGATCGCCCCCGAGTAAAAACACCCGGAAGAAGTGGGGGGGTTGGCTTTGCTGTGGGCGACGGTCTCAAAGGGGGGAAGGGGACTACGGGGGACTGCAAGTGGAGCCATCGTAAAAGCGCAAGAGAGAACACCCTCGGGCGAAGGAATCAGAGCGCGATGGAACGCCAGAGAATTTACGGGGGGCCGTAGCGTCTCCAGCTATGAAAGGGACATTTTAGACGGATGAGACAGGCCCCAAGTTGGGGGGAGAAAGTTTGGAACGCCTGTTCAGCATAGGAAAAACATTGGGAGGCGTTCCTTTGGGTCTAAATACTAGAAAGCTGAGGCGTATGGTGGAAAATCCGCGTGGCGATGGGTTTGGGTGAGGACGATGCACCCTTGAACCAGTGGGGGTGAAAACGGAAAAGGTAATGGGTCTAACACCTGCCGACTTGCGTTATCATTCGGGGGAAATCATATGGGAAAAAGAATTTTTCTTTTCGGCCGCGCCAGTACTGGGAAAAATTAAGCGAGGTCGAGGGAAACCAATTGAGGTTGAGGGGGGTAAGGGGGTCACTTCGAATGATCTCGACGTTTTTCTAAGGCTACTGCAAGGGCTGTGGGGGGGGGCCAAGAAGGGGAAGAAGTTATTTAAAAAAACATGAGGAGTCGGATTGATATCATGAACTAGAAGTGTTGGACTGAAGCCAAGGGGGGGGGGAAGACAACCATCAGGCATTGTTGGGTGGTCTGGGGAGGCAACAAAAGAGGTAGAATGGACGTCTCTGGGACCCCGGAAGGGTCGAAACGAGGGGGAAGACTTCAGCCTGGCGTCCTTAAAACTCCAAGCTGAAACAAAGGAGAAGAACTAAAAAGAAACTAAGGAAAGCAGCCTGTCGCGTTCCGACATGGGGTTCACTGGCGGTGCTACTAGAAAACAGAAGCATTCATGCTCAATCAAAGTTCAAAAAGGGGGTTGGGAGAATAGTCTGATTTCTCACAGAATGTTTCTGGCGGAAAAACAATGAAGAAGGAAGGTAATTTCATAAAAAATCCAGAACCCAGCTACTCCACCAGCACTAGGGGTCGGGGGCAGGATACGGCTGGAGCGCCTCAAGGAGTGAAGGAGGGAACCTTGACAAAATGGGGTGAGGGGAAGGTAGCCGGAATTTCATTGACGTGGGAAGACCCGGATGCGAGAAAGGCTCTCCGTAACTAAACGGGGAAAGGTCCTGCAACTCTGGGAAAACGACGCACCACCCTAATAACGAGCCAGTGTAAAGGGGACCGTGAGCAAGTTCGCCCAGAAAAAGGGAGGTGTCGGCCAGCTACCGAAGGAAGGCCTCAGTCGGATCAAAAAGGTGTCAAACAAGGGATAATGGGGAAAACACTGATTAGGAAGGTAAGGGGGGAAAAGGAAGTAAAAAGGTCGCGGGGGATAGGTCGAGCTGGAAAAAAGGGATTCCTCCCTGATTAACACGCACAAAAGAGATAAAGCTCCTCGCGTACACCAAGCTCCCAGCTCAAAAATCTCGGCATGTCTAACGCCGACGACGGAGGTTGAGTTGGGGGTTTAGGGAAAGAAGAACGGTGCCTCATCCTGTTGAGACGATGGACCCATATGGGCGAAGGGGCTATTGTGAAACCCTACAAAATCAAAAAAGGTGCGGGCGGCCGCTCCCTCTATGAGGGGCTCGGTCAGACAGCAAGGAAAGGACTGCGAATCGGATACCACTCTGAAAGAAAAGGTCCGATAGGATTCACGAACCAGTAAAACTGAAGAATCCTCCGCTCAGGCGCACAGCGATGCCTGGGTAGGGGAGGGCGGAAAGAGGGTGGAAGCTTCCTGGGCTTCCGCAACGAAAAACACGAGGGAATTGTTGCGCTAAGATATGTTTAGGTCCACCAGAACACATCACAAAAAGGGTTCACATCCGTCTGGAAAAAGAAGGGGGGCTGACCTCTGTGAACAGGAGAGGGATCGGGGCGGAGGGATTCAAAGACAACTTTCAGAAAAGCGACGCACTGAGCCATCGACCATTGCACTGAAAAATCTACAATAGAGTAAGGGACGCATATGTGGGAAACTGACGACAGTCACGCGACTCCGCAACTTCACGGACTTCAACTGCCATGGGACTAAGGATGTTCGCAAGCGGTGGGAAACGTTACTGGGGGGTAAGACGTTCTCTAAACCGGGATGCCGTTGTCTAAACGCAAAGGCCCAAGGACGGTATATTGAAAAATAGTAACGGGGGATTCGGGCTGCCCAGTCATCAAGGGGGAGAAAGTGGCCTCGCAGGTCGATCCTTCGGAAGGTCAGGATGCACGGTCCAACGAGCCACGTAGGTCTCAGCA
>Ga0179593_1639904_pt1 | contig 27534 bp, 42 predicted proteins | sample CZODoug2_1_08_16_FD_185931 | JGI IMG/M metagenome (GOLD analysis project Ga0179593, IMG submission 185931) | Vadose zone soil fungal communities from Angelo Coast Range Reserve, California, USA - CZODoug2_1_08_16fungal (PacBio error correction) | ecosystem: Environmental > Terrestrial > Soil >...
AAAACCTTCTGAGCGCGGAGCTCTAGCCAAGAACGTCGAGGCTCTGTTTGCGCGAAGGGAAAAAAATTTTGGCACAGAAAGAAAAAAAAAAGACGAAGGAACGCTATTGGCTGCCGCAGACACAGCCGTCCTCGGTGACCGGCCTGCCGTCAGAGAGGACAACGGCTCTATCGGGGAGGGGAAAAAAACCGAATGCTCTCGACGCGGGGGGAAAAAACGCAGGGTGATACGAAAAAAGAGAGATCGACACCCTCGCTGCAATCGGATTGAAACTGCAGGTCGCATTGGGGGGGAACGAAGGGCGTTCAGAAGATCGTCCACTTATTTAGGTCCAGTCGGCCGAAAAAGAAAAGTCCTGGGGGCTTTGGTTTATGAATCGGGCTATGTGGGAGTGGGGGCCTGTGGGTGAGAGGCAGCCAATTCTTGGCAGGAAAAAGGAGGCCACACGCATCGCATTATCGGAAGAACGAGTTCCGGTGGGGAAGGGAATCGGAAGATGTGCGCGAGGTATCGAGAACGGAACTAAAAAGAAAGGAAATGACCCTAAAGGGGTCGCCGTGCAGGATACGAAAGGAAGGAAAAGACTCGCACGGCAATTATCTTGATAATATAGGGAGGAACCGGAACGGCGCAGTCAGAGAAAAAAGAAAAAAAAAACGCGCGGAAAAAGGGCCTCGTTTGATTCAACGAGGAAGATAAATCCGTATAGGGGAAGATGTAACTCTGTTTTCTGGCCGGCGGCGCAATGGGGACTGATTTCTTTCCTGTAAGGAGGTGCTCGCAAAAATGTTCTGCCTAAGCGCAGGAGGCCGGAGGGGGGGAAGGGAGGAAGGAAATCGGTTCCGCGTTCCTGCATCCTTTGGGAAGGACATGGGAGAAGGCCTCTGTACCCCTCCGGGTGATGAGGAGAAGAAAGAAAATTCTATTCTCTTGGGATGAGCGATCCATCGGCACAAGAGGAAGAAAAAGGTGGACGGCTAAGGAAATTGGGCCAATGGTCATTGGCACAATCCTCGCCTTCGCGTTGAGGGGGTTCGCGGAAGGAAGGTACGACGGTTTTCCTCGCGTGGAAAAAAAAAAGGGGCAGAGGAAAGATTCCGCGGCGCCATTAGAAAGCAACTACCCTCCCGCCGAAGCACTGAAAAAAGAAAATTCTTCTCGGCAGGGGAGAAAAAGCCATCATTACATCGAAGAGAAGGTCCCAAAGCGTGCTCATAGGATTGGATCGGCGTTAAAAGAGGGAAGCCATCGGAATCCTGTCGACTTCCTTGAGGCAAAGAAAACGGGGCGTTCCCATCGCGCGAAAATTATTTGCCGGCGGGAGAAGTCGCGATCCGCTTCAGTCCCGGAGAGGAAAGGGGCTGCAGTTCTCGAATGACTGAAGGAAAAAAGATCTATCGGAGGAAACCGTGCATTCTTCAGCAAGAGGAAACGCAAAGGGGGAAAAAGGGAGGGGGTCCATCCCGGGAATCGAGCGGAAAGTGCACACCGCCTGTCCTACTTCAACAGAAACGAGAAAAAAAAAAGATAGCGTATATTTCGGCTCGGCCCGATAAAGGGGTGTAGGACGTAAAGAGAAAGAAGACGTCTTAGGGAAAGCCTTCCCCCCCAAAGAGCTTCCTGGAGGGGAAGGAGGGGCGCGAGCCTCCTGAAAGAATACAGTACCAAGCATGGTACATCGCGGTCAGGAGGAAGGAGTATCGGGAGAGGAGAAAGATAGACCTGCGGAAATCACCCACCAGGTAGGAAAAAAAAGCCGCGGGAAAAAAATGAGGAAAGACGCCTAAGTGGAAAGTCTGCACGCTTCCCTGGCATACAATCTCGTGCGTAGTGGAGCCAAACGTTGTCACAGAAGAAAATTAACGCCTAGAAATTAAACCTCACCGCCATCTCTTCTCTCGGGGGAGCAAAGCTGGTAGAAAGAATTCAAGCCACTCCGGTCTCCTTCGTGTATCACGTAGGACATATGTTGAGGGAGGAAAAAAAGTGTCTTAACATATCTATCATTTCGGGGGAGGGCTGAGAAAAAAGGGGGGAGAAAACCTAGAGGGACATAGCTGGAAAGATAAAGGAGGTGGCCAGAGGGGGGAGGATGGAGTGGAAAAATTGGGAAACAAAGGGAGGGGAGGAATGTAAAAAAAAGATCTCGATAACACCACCACCTTCTTCTGCTTCCCAGAAAAAAGAGGAGTCCCCTCGGGGTAAAGAGAGGGGTGGCTCCGACAATCTCCACAGTCCTCTCGGGCGATCTTTCCGCCCGCCCGGCCTTCCTTCAACCTTTAGGAAAAAGACGGAGACCTGGAGAAAAAAAAGAACCAGCGACATCTTCTTCTTTCGAGAGGGCGTATTGTGATGGCGCGAAGAACATAAGGGGTCATTCCATCACTCCGGGACCCTGGGGGAGAAAGTACGCCCTTCTCGATGCTGACAGGAGAAGAAGGGACGGCGTCCGGGGGGAAAAAGGGTATCTTTTTCGCGGCTTTATGGGAGGAGGGGGAAGGCGTCCTGCGGAGGACGGTGTGACAAGAAGGGGATATCACGATCAGCATGCCGTAGATCAAAAAAAAAGCCGAGGGGAAAAAGGTGGGGTACTTGTCCCTTCGGTCGAAAAGAAAAAAAAGGAAGAGAACAATATCCCAGGAAAAAAAAAACGATGACGCCTGCCGCTCTTGCGAGGGGAAAAGCAAAAAGAGGGAATGCTTCAGAGGAAACAAAAAAGCGTAACGACTACCATTTGGGAGTAGAAAGGACGTAGAGAGGGTGCACCAGACGAATGCTATTTGAAAGGAAGGAGAGTACGAAAAAGCCACGGTGCTGATACATTCGGGAGGAAGTGGTTCATATGAAAGGATAAAGGCTCATCACCGGCCAGTCATCAGACCTAGCCCCGCCATCGCGTACCTGATCACGGAAAAACAAAGAACTGCGAGAGACCTATTTTACCTCAGCCGGTTGGGAGATGGTCGCCATTACTGTAACTAGTACACGGACATCCGATGAGGGCGGAGAGACACGAACGCAAGAAAAAAAAAGCCTCTCTTACTTGGTAAGGAAAAGGAAGGATTAAATTGATTGCCTGTCAAGTGGGGGGAGCATCCAATGCCGAGAATCCACGGAGACCATTAAAAAGAAAAAAAGGCGCTGCTTTCTATGCTTGCGAGGGGTACCATTCCGAGGGGTGAAAGGGGGAAAGAGCAAGGTATATTTCGCAGCGCGTTACCGTCCGTCAAGAGGACGGTAGCAGCACGCCGCGCAACCAAAAAAAACGAAAACGTAGGAGTGGGGAAACGCGCCTTTGATTGCAAAGAAAAGGGAAGTACTCAGGTGGACGAAGAAAGCAAACACCGCGACGCAGGAGATCGGAATGCCTCCAAAGATGGGGAAAGGGGCCGGGTGAAGACACGGCTGCTGAAAAAGAAAAAAAGAAAAGGACGCTTCTGACGTAGGGAAAAAAAAAAAGGAGCACCATCCTCTTTAACAGGAAAGAAATCAAAAAGAGGAGAGCCGAACCGACCAAACGAGTAAAAATCGATACGCCGCAATCCACAAAGGGGGAGGGTGAAGAAAGAGGCAAGCCACATCGCGGTTTAAGGGGGGGTTCAGGCCAGCAAAGGGGGAAGGTCTCTGACGGGAGCCGACGGAGAAAAGATCATTGCCTATCTGCAACTCAGCCGAGTGCGGTCGCCGTCTCCCTTCAAGCGGCTGGGAAAGAATCTTCTTTTCAAAAAAGGTCCGTTAGAAAAGAGGGGAAACATGGCGGCAAGGACCACAAGGAGCGAACCACACCTGACTCCTAAGAAAAAGGAATTCGATAAGGACGCTCGAGGCGCCCGACAAGAAGGGAGGGAAAAAAAAATCCAAAAAAGAAAAAAAAAGAATTCCTCCCACCAAAACGAAAGTCTCGGGAAGACTTAATTGGCATAAAGAAGGGGGGCTCTTCAGAATCATCCATGCCCCAATGGGGGAAGAAGAGGGGAAAGAAGGGGGGAAGAGGAGGAGATGTCGTCGCCCATCAATTAGGCGGACGGCGCCCGCGGAGAAAGAAGAAAAATCGGCGGATCTGTGCGAGACCCGATCAAAAACCCGGCGGGACGGCATGCAGGGTAAAAAAAACGTTATGCTGCTCATCATCCCAGAGGAGAAGAAGGAGAGTCGATGATAGGAGAAGGGGAGGAAAAACTCGTGCCCTTCGCGCCATAAAATACGTCCAACGGCTAGGAGAGAGAGAAAAACAAAACCCGGCACGAAGAAGGTTTTTCGAAAAAAAAAGAGAGTATACAACCTTCTTCGGAAGGAAGATCGAGGGCGGAAGGGGGGAAAGAAAAAAAGGGGGAAGGGGAAAAAAAACCGCTCTTTGACACGAGCAAAAAATGCCGATGAACTCTATTGGCGAGAGTCGGGGGGAAAGGAAAAAAAAGTGGCGCCCACAAACTATCGGGGAGGCCACCGCTCCTCCGAATTGCAAAAACGGGGTGGCCTCCTACGAGGAAGAAGGGGTGCGACGAACATCTGCCTATCGACAAAAGCGCGGAAAAAGGGCTGGACATGCCTTCCATTGGGGGGGGAATGAGACTGGGAAGAAGGGAAGTCACCTATGCGGAGATGCCAAGTAAAAAATGCCCTATCCCCCCCCCTAGTGGGGGAGGGGATTCGAGAAGAGAAGTTTGGGAACCCTGTGGTTCAAAAGGAGGCATCCCTTCTTCCGGAACTGCGCAAGAAAAAAGCATCGCCTTATCTTCAAGACGGGGGGGGTTACGCGCAAAGGGGACAGCGTAAAGCAAAGGTGCGCATATGTATCGAGAACGAAAAAGGAAAACAAAGATTCCTCTCGCTTTCTGCCGCAAAAAGGGGGGAAAAGCTTCACTCGGAGAAGGAAAAGGGGGGATCTATTCTGCTTATTGAACGCAGGCGCAGGAAAAAGGATGGCAAGACAACTCTGCATCACAAACGAGAAAGGAGGTGCCGAGGGGAAACGCTCCCGCATGGATTGGACTAGATTAGTTCTTTTTACGGTGGTCTGGGGAAAATCTCCGAGGAAAAAAAGATATTTCAAGGGAAAGAGGGGACGAGAGGAAGAATCTTAAGCTACGCCTGGCCGGCGGATTTTCAAGGGAACAGCCGTGTCGAAAAATGGGGGAACCACCTTTGTCGGCTGAGGAGGGAGGAGGTTGGTGCCGAGGACCGGGAAAGAAGTACCTTCCATTTTCTTTTAATCACCAAGGAGGGGCTGCCAATTTCATGGGCACAATCCTCGCAGAAAAGGGTTTTTCGAGGAAAAGAGCGCGCCAGTTGACGAGGTGGGAAAAGAAGGTTATCGTACGGAAAGAAAGACGGAATGGTGTAGGGGTCAGGCGCGGAGAAAACGCAAGCCTCTACCGCCCGAAGAAAAAAGGGCTCCGTAGTGTCTTCTTAAGGGGGGGGGGGAGGCAGAGGAACACTTCGAATCGGGGAAAGAGGAGAAAAAGGGCGCGAATTCCATTCCGGGACGGTACAGGAGAACGCTGCTCATCGTTCTGGACAGGGAAAAGGGAGAGACACGTAAAAAGGGAGGCATTCACCGTAGAGGAAGGGATCAGAAGTAACAGAAAAAGGAAAGGGCCATCGGCCATGAAAGGGTTTGATGGGCCCTCCCGGCTCGGGGAAAACGATCCTTGTCGTGTCATTGGGCCTGCGAGGGAGGGCCTTCAGTTCTCCGAGAAGGTGAAACAAAAAGATCTATTTCCCAAAACGACAGTCGTCAGCAAGAAATAGTTATCACGAACCGTGGGAAAAAGGAAACATCGCAAGGCGAAGCCTTCTTCCTTGGGGACAGTCTTACTACAACACGAAAAAGAGTGGCGCTCGCGTATATTCGGCTATGGGAATCATCCAGGAAGGGAGGGGGAGGACGTCCCTCACAAAAGAGGGGGAGAAGAGGTGCTGCCGGAGAAAGAGATCCTGGGCTAGTTTGATGTAATAAGGGGAGGCACGAAGGAAGAAAGGTACATCGGACGGAGCTGAAAGGATATAAGGAATGAGATCGTGATTATTCGGAAAGTAGAAAAAAAGCTTAATCACGCAAAAGGGGGGAAGAAATAACTTCCGCGACAAGCAAACGAGTCAACGGAAAGAGGAAAATGTTATCTGCCGGCGGGCCAGGCCATAGAGAAAGGCGTATTGAGCGAAACAGGGTCACGGGGGAAAGGACGGCCTGATGGCAGGCCAGGGAAAAGCAATCGATTATCGCGGAGAGGGGAAGGTTAGATACGGGGGAAAAAAAAAAAGAAAGGTTCGGGAGCCCTTGTCACCATAGGGGGAAGAAGACGGACACAGCGGTCGGAAAGATCGAGCAGGAAAAGGGGGGTCCGGCGCCAAGAAAAGCGCACTCCTAGCAGAGAGAGAGAGATCACAACAACAATAGGGGAAGGCGGGGGCGGCGCTAATGGTAAACTGTTGGCAAGAAGGGAATGCGAGTTGCGCCGACAAAGAACAAAAAAAGCTAAAGGGGGGAAAAAACTGTTCCCGGCGGTCCTTCACCGGGGAGGATAGACCCCCCCCAAAAAAAAAAAACCAACCCCCCCAACAACCAAACCCCAAAACCCCCCCCCAAAAAAAAACAAAAAAAAAAAACAGAAAAAAAAAAAAAAAAAAAACAAAAAAAAAAAAACAAAAAAAAAAAAAAAAACCAACAACCAACCAAACCAAAAACCCCCCCAAAAAAAAAAAAAAACCAAAACCCCCAAAACAAAAAAAAAACCCCAAACAATAAAAATCCCCCCCCCCAAAACCAAAAAAAAACCGGATACCTTGGGGGAGGAAGAAAAACAGGGAAAGATGAGGTTCGCAACTTCATCCGTGGATCATGGGGATGTGGGACTGCCCTCAGGACGTCATTAAGGGAAAAATGTTTCGGAAGAAAGAAAAAGAATGGTCTTACATGTCCTGAAAGGCCCTCAGGGGGACTAGAAAGGGTAACTGTTCGCGGCGGTGGGTAAAATCTTGGGGGGGAGGGGAAACGCCGTCTCGAGCGTTGTGACAGAAGAAGAAAAGCCCTGATATCGAAAAAAAAAAAGGCTTTGTAACTTGTCCTTCGTTAAGAAAGAAGAGGAATAATAGCCCAGGACGGAGAAGGGAAAAAAGGCCGCCGCCGCTCGTGAATTATCCAACATCCAAGAATGAAGGCGGCCAGCTGCCACATATCGCGAAGAAGAAGGGGGGTATTATAAGGGAGATCGTTTTGCAAGTGGCGGGGGAGAGCGGCGATGACACACGCGATAGGAGTGATAACATTGTTGCCGTTCGGCAGATGATCCTGTGTTCCATCCGATAGAAAAGGAAAAAGGGGAATCATCGGAAAAAAAAAAAGCATCGCGGAACTGAAGAAGAGAGAGGCCCATACAGGAAGCGAGGAAAGGGCGATCGCGCCGAGGGTGACGCCGTAGAGGTTTCGGTAATCTAGAAAGGCGACAGGGGAAGGGAGAACCCGCGATTGCCGGGAGGGAGAAAGAAACAACCGAGAAAAGGGAGCAGCGAGATACCGTAGACGGGGCGCGCCTCTCGATTTAGGAAGAGAATTTTGTAGAAAAAAAAAAAACAGAAGCACTCCGGAGAAAAAAAGTGCAGGGGAGAAAAGGGGAGAGGCTTGCGGAAAAGGCGAAGGAATCGGCGACAAAAGAGGAAGAAGACCGACGAAAAGACGCACTCTAGGAACCAAGAGAGAGAAGCCGGAAGGAAAAAAAGCGGTGTGAACGCTACTTCGGTAGGGTTCCAGGAAAGGGGAATCCAACGCGCCCTTTGAGTGAAAAGAAAGGGAAAGGTGCCGAGAAAAACACCACCTGCTACGCATTAAAAAAAAAAAAAGAAAAGAGGGTTCCAAAGAAAGGAAGGAGGCTGAACGGAAAATCCCTTACAGTCTTCGCGAGAAGAGAAATGAGGGCACAGCGTCTATCAAAGAGGAGAAAGCGGGAGGAGCCTGCCGAACCACCACCTAGTAAAAAGAGATAAAGGCCGCAAGCCATGCGGGAAGGAGAAATGGGGGGGGAGAAAGAGCCAACAGCGAAGAGGGTTTCTTCATCATGGAGGGACACATCTGAAGGGGCGCCGTGCCGTTCATAGCCGGAAAAAAAAAAAAGTGCACGAGAAGAAAAAGAATGGCTTTCGCCTCTCCCAGAGAGAATTGTCATCGGGAGGGAGCAAGGTCGCCCAAGTTCCTTCGCGACATCGGGGAAAAAGACGGGATGTCCACGCAAAAGCGGAAAACAAAAAAAGAAGCATCTTTCCGATCATGAAAGGGAAAAAAGGAGGTCGCCGAGAGCCCGGGGAAAAAGAAAGGGGGTAACCCACAGACAAAAAACAAACATCAGAGAAATTCCTCCCACCACCCAGAGGAAAAAAATGGCGAGAAGCGATCGATTTCATGAACTGCTGGAAAAAAAAGCTCCAGGAAAGGAAGAAAAGGTGTCGATGATATATTCGGGGAGTCGATCAATGGGAGGGAGGCGACACCCGCGTCGAAAAAAGGAGGCTCTAACCGATAGAAGAGGAAACGGCGGACGTCAATTCGTTCACCGGAAAAGGGGAAAGGAGAGAAGCGCCAAATTAGTGCAAGAGGGGTTTCGATCTCGTTCAAATAGATTGAGGAAACCAAGGGGAGGAGCGCACCATCGTCCTCGACTTTTGAAAAAAAAAAGGGGAAAGGAAAATCATGTTTAGAAAGGAGAAGAAAACAACAACTGAGTATTAGAAAGAAAGGTGAAGGTTGTAAAAAAAACCCTACCTCCGTCGATTCTAGGGTCAGAGTGCACAGGTTTCGGGGCCCACGGCTATTTGCACTAGCAAGAGAAAATGAACCGCTATTGAGAGAAAAAACGCCGTCCGGTCTGTGACCTGCAGAAGAAGGCTCTAGCAGGTTCTCAAAAAAAGGCAAAGGCTGCTCGACGCGGGTGTCCCTCGCCCTCATTGATGGGAGACGAAAAAAAAAAAAGGGGGGGGGAGTGTAGAGTAGAAGAAAGGGGAGGCGAGCTAAGGAGGTTGAGAGAAAGCGGAGAAGGGTGGAAGCAGGGGGGGCGTATGTGGCTAGAGGGGACGAAGGAGGGAGGAGGTAGGTAATGGGTAGGGGAGCCTCTTACCCTAGTTAAAACTTGCCTTCGCATGTTCATTATCTTTCTAAAGGCCGGTGTCCTGTGGCAAGAAGCGAAAAGTGATTTTCTCCCTCCCTTCCTTAACCCTGGGAGGAGGGGGGAAGCGAGGTGGGGCGTTGTCTGGGTCCCCGTCTTGCATCGGAGTTGTCCTTGCAGAAAGCCCCAAAGAGGAGAAAAAGGAATATTCTCTACGGCGGGGGCTCGAAAAGGGAAGGAATAGCCTCCCATTCGAAAGATGTAGAGAACGGACTTTTTCGCCCCTGACGAAACGCTTACCCTGAAAAGGGGATCTCCTCATGAAGGAAGAACTCGAAAGAGAAGATCTGCAATGAAGCGTGTTGATAGAAGGGGCTATGACCCGGCACTGCGCATTAAAGAGGAAACGCTGAAAAAAAGGGGGGCTCTTTCCGCGTTTGACTTCAAGAAAGGAGGGGGTGCGGCCGGGAAGGGGGAATGAAAGATGTAAGACGGTTGTCTGTTCGGGAAAGGAAAGAAGTTCGTTACGAAAGGGGGCGCAAGCGCTGTGGCCTCATGGAATCAACCGCTAAGAGGGTCGGCCGGCTGAATTTGAGGAAAGCCGGGGGAGAAAACGGCCTCTGGAACCATCCGAAAGAGAGAAGGGAGGAACGCGGGGGGGGAGAAAGGAGAGGGTCACAAGACCTGTGCTGTGAGGCACTCAAGGCGCTTTGGGGAGGAAAGTTCCTCAAGAAAGGAAAGCGGGTTGTGTTTGCCGGAGGGAAAGCGCCGAAGGGTTTCCTCGCTTCACCGGGGGGGAAGAGTCGTCTCGGCATCCTCGAAAAGAAAGCGCCATTCGCAGAAGAGGCACCGAAGGGAGAAAAGGGGGGTACAGGGGCTTTGATCTCGAGAGGGGAGCTCGCCACTCGACTCGGCAGAAAAGGGGAGGAGAAGTCCATCCGGAAAACGCTCTCTGCTCATAGGGAGGCGTGTAATCGACACGAGCGCCGCAGGCATTACGCGTAACTGTCGAAGTCCTGCGAAAAGAGGGGAAACGACGAGAAAAGAGCGCCCAGGGTGTGGGGAAGGGAATGTCCGGAGAAAGAAGGAGAGGTCCGCTATGGCTGGGCTGCATCGAAAGGCCGGGAGAAAACGTCCTATCGTATGTCACAGGAAAAAAAGGGGGGCAGAAAGGGAAAAAACGCACCGTGGGAAAATGGTAGATCGTCCTCTCCTCTAGGACCGGGAAATTCGTCTGGTTCAAGAAAAAATGAGAGACACGTTCGGTCGGGAAAAAAAGCGGATATGTCGGCGAGAAAAAAAGCCCTAGGAGGGGGGGGACGTTCACGCACGAAAGCAAGCGGTGCTGGGCCAGAGGGGAGTCCGTCCTTGGCTTGTGATGAATTCATCAGAAAGGGACAATTACCAATCATGGTCGGAGGAGTTCCTATAAGGCAAGGAGGAAAATCTTGATATTCTAATTAGACCGCAAAAAAACGGCTTGAATCACGAAAAAAAAGGAAGAGGACCATAACGAAGAAAGACGCCGACGGACCGAGTACTAAGGGGAACGTGTTTATCTGCCGAAGGAAAAAAAAATCGTCATGGAGGGGAAGAAACAGTTTCCCCGGAAGAGGTGAGAAAGATAGAAAAGAGGAAAAGGGCAGGGACGAGAAGGGGGGGAGAGGAAGGGCAAGAGGACAGAGAATGATGGAGAGAAGAGCGGAGGGGAAGAAGCGAGGGGGCGAAAAGAGACGAGCAAACGGAAGGGGAGGAAGAAGCTCTTGTCACTTCCTGAGAAGAACCTCCTCCGAAGCAATCGAGAGAGCGTCAGAACGAAGGAGGGATGGTTTAGATACGTTTCCCGAAAAAAAAAGGTCGGATAAGGGGGGGAAAAAGTAGTGGGGAAGAAAAACGTTTGGGAGAGAAAAAAAAGGGGGAAAAGAGCCCTGGAGATTGGGGGGAAGCAAAACTCGCATGATCTTCGCAAAGCTCCCGATATAGAAGAAAAAAAGAGGATAAAATAGAGAGATATCTGGGAAAAGGTGCGCCGAAATCAGAGGGGGGGAAGAGCCACAGGCTCGCGTAAATAACTATCTGAAGGAGCTGGGTGTCCCGTCGTCAAGAGGAAAGTTTCTCCAGAAAGAAGGGGCCGTGAACCTTATCTAAACCAGGCGAAAAAGCGCTCGAATTATCATGGTTATGTCGCCTGAAAAGAGGACGTCATTCTCATAAGGGAACTGTGGGCGGCTCAATACAGAACTTAAAAAGTCAAGATAACACATGACGTCACACCCCAAAAAAAAAGAAAAAAAACCCAGCTCAAAAAAAACCCCCCAGGTAAAATAGGTGAATAAGGGTATCTTTGTGAGGAACTTTATTTCATCAGAACTTGGGGGATTGAAAGAAGCTGCGGAGGAAAGGGGGGGGGATTTCCTAATATCAAGACAGAGTCCGATATCAAAAACTCCTACGAGGGAAAAATCGGGAGGTCAGTCTTTCTGAGAGACTCGCAGAAAAAAGGCCCAGGACGGCTATAGGGGCAGCATCTGCCAGCAAGAGTCCGCCTCTCGTTCGAGGAAAATCAATCGGAAGAAAAAGCGCCCGACATATACCGAAAATCGGAAAGGAGACGTGTTGTATCAACGAAAAAAAAGTTGGAAAAAAAAGGATGGCGGTGTGGGGGGAAGGGGGAAGACCCCCTGAGCCAAGGGACGGAATCCGATGCTGGCCGATAACGGGGCAGAGGAAAGAACTCATCATAAGTGGAAGAAAAAGGCCTGCACGGGAAAAGAAACGAAAGCGGAACTGATCACTCCATCTCGCGATCAAAAAAAAGGCGGCAAATACCACCCTGCGAAAAAAATTTGACAAAGAGGTTTTTTCTGTAGGAGGGCCAGGACTTAGAAAGGGAAAAAGGGACTGCCAATCCGATGGCTGAGTAGTGAAGAGAGGGGAACGCCGAGCCACACGATTATCAGCAGGAAAAGTCCTGGACTGGAAGGAAAAGAAACGATGTAATTTATTTTCAGAGGAAAGAAACATTCCGAGAAGCCAAAGGGGAAAAAGAACACAAAAATGGCTTCACGGCGGATAGAACTTTCGAATGGGAGGAAGACATGCGCGACACATTCTGGTGATTCAGGGAAAGGGGGGGAGACCCGCGAACACCGTCGTCACGCTCGGAAAGAGGAAAACACACCAAGGAAAAAAAAGACGGCTATGATTGTCCATGGATTTGGGCAGAAAGCGCCTTTGTAGTTGCCGGCAAAGGGAATGTTTCGATGATCGAAACGGACGAAAAAGAAGGAAAATCAAGTATGGGGCCAAAAAGGGGGAGGGAAGTGCTGACGTGAAATCCTCAAGGCCCGAAAAGGAGGAGCCGCGGTCCAGATACATTAGAAAAAAGAAATCGGGCACGAAAGAAAGCAAGCTGATCCTCACAAAGGGGGGGGGAGTCCAGAAAGACAAGAGGGGGAAAGCCTCAATCCATTCGGGAAGATGGGAAAGCCAACGTCGGCAAGAAGCCACATCGAAAGAAAAAGAAATTTCAAGGAAAGGGGGGGCTGCACTCTCTGACTGCCAAAAATAAGAAAAAAAAAAAAAAAAAAAAAAAAAAATCCAGATCATTGCCGAGGGTCCTAAAGGGTGAAGGGACGGTCCCGTCCTCCTCAGGAGGGGGAGGATTGTCAGCGGAGAAAAGGGCTCCCAATTCCTTTAAAGAAAGTGCGGCGAGTCAAAAGGGAGAAAAACAAACCCTTACCCTGCTCAGAGGAGGAAGCTGCGATGCGTGTGGCAGAAAAGAGAAACGACAATAAGGGGAAGGAAAGAAAAAGGCCCAAACTCCCCGAGGGAAAAAAACAAGCCTCACCAGAGAGGGGACGACTGAATTGTTCTCAAAAGAAAAGGGGGCTCGATTGCATTGAACGGGTCCAGGAAAAAAGGCAGTTCAAAGAAGAAAAGGGGGGTTTGTCGCTGAGATAGGAGGTCGTGCGAACCAAACAGGAAGGAGGGGGGGAGGTCAGGGCGAGCGTGAGAAGAGCGGGGCGCGCCACGGCGGACCGTCAGTCTTCAAAAAAAAAAAAAAAAGGCATCCAATAGGATGAAAAAGAGGGGAAGAAAGGGAGGTCGGATGCTCGTTCACTAGCCGTGAAATTAGAACCATCGCCTCGAAGAGAGGAAAAGAGAAAAAACCCGGCACGAAAAAAAAAAAAAATAAGGGGAGTCTCACCAAAGGAAAAAAAGGATCAACCTTCTTCAAAAGGGGGAGGGCGAGCCTAAGTCCGTCTAGGAGAGGGGAAAAAGGAAAGGGTCCGCCACGGCTATTTGCAAAAAAGCTCCGAAGGAGGAGACGATGAACGCTTATTGCTGCTGCAAAAAAAAAGAGACGGGCCCTGCGAAAAGGAACTGCTCTATCGTTCTCAAAAACGTCTCGACGCGGGTAGAAGAAAGGGGGGCGACTACATCGCCTATCTTCATCGACACCCAAAAAAAAGAGGGGGACTGAAGGAAAAGGGGGGAGGGGATGACTGGCCTCCGTGGTAACAGGGGGAACTTTCAATAAAGGGAACAGGCAGTAGGATTTGGAGCGGGGGGGGGGGGGGGAGGGAGCTATTTTGCTTTTGGGGGTCCCGTCTGGCCAATCAAAGGGGAAGATCCTCTCTCCGAGGAAAAATCATGATCGAAAGTCTCGACCATTTCGTTGGGGGGGTTCGAGAAGCGTGCAATCGAAGGAAAATTTTCTTCGGAACGGAAAAGGGAACAGGCCTGGTCAACAGAAAAGGCCGCGGCACGGGAAAAAGAGGGAGACGTCTAAACAAACGCGCAACGAGAGGGATCGGCAATGATCTTGGATCTATTCGCTATACCGGAGCCGCAGTCGAGAGAAAAGGGAAAAAAAGGGAGGAAAAAAAGGCGCTGAATACCCTCGATGTGGAGGCCGCGGGGATTCAACTCTCCCCTCCATGGGGGAAAGGATTTCCGTAAAGAGAGGAGGGTCGTGCGGCTAAAAAGGTTCTTTCAGGGGGAAAAAAGGGGCGCGCTGTGAAGCAGGTTCTGAAGCAGGAAAGAAAGTCCGTCCGGCGTGATTTTCATTCGGGAACAAAAAAGAAGGGGAGATACCGAAATCTCCTTCGTCCCAGGAGGGAAAAAAAAAAGAAATCGGCAAGGGAAATGAGGGAGGAAACGCACTCAAAGTCGCTTTTTGGCTGCCAATAAAGAGATGCGTTCACGGGAAGGGGGGGGGAGGGATTTCTGCTAACCGAGAAAAAGGGGGCCTAGCGGGAGAAGAAAAAGGGCGGCGGTCTCGTCATCATCGGCATGGCCGCCGAGGAGGGGAGACATTTCGCAATCCTCCCCAAGGGGAGGTACGGGAGAAAGGGGTCGGCATTTGGATCTCTAAAAACAGGGACATCGAAGGGCGAGAATGACATAATGAAGTTGAAAAGGGCCTCTCTGCTCAGAAGAAAGCTTTTGAGGAGAACACGATCGCCTCATCGGAAAAGTCCCTGTCGAGTAAAGGGGGGGGGGAAAACGCGGACGGCGTACCTCGGGCGCGATCCGCAAGGTTGTTGCCTCCGGAGGAGGATCCTGGTCGTGAAGAAGAAGCTATGGCTGCTGAAGGGGAAGGGGGTGCGAGAAAAGAGGAAAAGGGCACAGAAGGTCATAGGGCACCTAATTCGAAAGAAATCGTTTAGCACGCACCGGGAAGGAGGTGAGAGAGCAGATCGGAAAGCCGAGTAGGGGAGGAAAGCATCACCTGGGCTAAGAAAACCACTTTCTTCGTGAAAAAAGGAGAGGGCGTCTCTGGAAGCCAGGTAGAAGGGATTTTCGGACTGGACTCACGTCCAATAAAAGTGTAAGGGAGAGTCGAGGGGGGAAGTCCTTTGCTATTTGAGGGGAGAGAGGAAAGGAGCCCGGCCTAACCGAAGAAAAAATCGCGTCGGCGGTAGGGAAAAGAAAAAAAAAAAGGGATAGTCTGACGTAGAACAACGGAGAAGGACTGCGGACTCACGAACCAATAATGCCGGGGAGGGAAAAAAAAGAGGACCTATTCAACGGGAAAAGGGGGAGATGCCGGAGGGATGAAAAAAAGCGAGGCAGGGCGTATTAAACCGACGAGGTCACAGAGAGGCGAATGACGTCCTGAGGCAGGGAAAAAAAAGGGCAATCGCGGAAGGAAAAATACGAGAGAGGGGATCGGTTTTCAGGGGGCCACTCCAGGGGCAGGGGGTCGGGAGCCCGGGAAGGGGAAAAACATATGAAGGACGAGGAAAGAGCGATGAAAGCTCTAGCAAAAAATGGAGATGGGGGAAGGGAGGAAAGGGCATGATCTTCGGAAAGAGAGAGGCTCGCAGAGGAGAGAAAAAAAAAAAAAAAAAAAAAAAAGGAGGAAAAGAGATAGCTTCGGGAAAAGTGTGCGCCAGAAAAAGGGAGAGGGGCAGCCGGACAAGCTAACACTGCGAAGGGGGGGAAATCTTTCCGCCCGCTGGAAAAAGAAACTATGGAGGAAAGGAAGGAAAGGGGAGAACTGTAGTTGGGGAAAAGGAAAGGAGAGAGGACGGAGGAGAGCTCATGAGTGGAGGCATGGTGAAGGTGACCCTCAGGTACGTCATGAGGAAAAGGGGTCGGCTCAAGACCCGATGTCTGACAGTGCCGCCGGAAAAAAGAAGAATCCTTTGACGATCCGTCGGGGGGTTGGAGCGCCGTAGGGTAGGCGCCTTGGAGTGATTCCCCGTCTGCTACGTGGGAAAAAAGAAAACTATCACATGCAAAGAAGAAAAAAGAGGGACAGGCTTGGTACTGGGAAAAAGGCCGGCCCGCGGGAAAAAAAAAGGACCAGGACGGCGCAGAGCCAGAGCACAGAACGATGCCGCAAGGGAAGGAGGTCGATTGAGTGACGTCCGACATCAATCGGAAAGATACTCTCGCGCCAAGGGGAAAAAAAGGGGGGAGTAGAACGTGACGTTAAAAAACACCAGATCGAAGGCAGGGGCGAGAAGGGAATGACGACCCCTCAGGAAAGTGCGGGGGAAAAAGAGGGTTTTTTCGTGCTGCCGGGGAAAAGCCTTTTCCAGCAAAAAGGGGGGGGCGACGCACCGGCATTCATAGAAAAACTTATCACGACCAGAGCGCGGAAAAAACCTGGGGGGGGAAAAATCACCCCGGGAGACGGCACTATGGTGACCGTTCGGGGGGGAAGAAGAAGGATTCGACAGGAAGCGGGAAGAAATGGCGGCGATCGTGTATAATCAAAAAAGGAAAAAAAAGGAAGCGCGCGCTGTCCGAAGAGTCTTCGATGGGTAAGGGGGGGGAAAGTCGAAGTTGGCGAGACCCGGCCGAGAAAAAAACGGAGCCAGTACCTACCATTTGGGAGGGAAGGAAACGAATTGGGAAGGAGGGCTACAACCATTCCGATGATGAAGGAAAAAGGGTGTCGTCACGCGAGAACAGGGAAAGGACGCGCTGTTATCAGCACGGAAAAACAAAACACAAAGAGGGGAAAGGACGTGCTAGGATTGTTGCCCACGCCTGGGGGGGGGAAGGGGAAAAGAAGGTACTCTTTTCCGATGAAAAACGGCGACGCAGGGAAGAAGGGAAAAGGGGAAACGCGCCGGTGAAGAAAACTGCTGTCGGGAAAGGCTTCTGCTCGGTAAAGAGAAAAGGAACCAGCATCGGGAACAGTAAAGAATCAAGGGGGAGGGGGAAAACCGTACCAAAGAGTAAAAAAGAAAGGCCGCATCCATGCGGACGTGAAAAAACGGGAGAAAAACATCGTTTATTCAGCGAAGAGACACTCTCTGAGGCGGGCATAGCCGCATAGATCCAGATTCATGGGAAAAGAGTGGCGGTCGCAGAGAAAGGAAAAAGAGCGCGGTATGGACTGCGGGAGTCCGGTCTCCCCAAGGGGAGACTCACATGGTCGGGAAAAAAAAGTGTCACGCATTGCAACCTGGTCGAGCAAGAGGGAAGAGGCGATACGTGGTGCAAACAGAGGCTCCCGTACAAGAATTTATTCCAGAAAAAAAAAAAAAACTCCCAAATAGAAACAAACCAAGGAAGAGAGGAAGACTGAATTGGGGCAGAAGGGTTTCGCTCGAGTCAAAACTTCGAAAGAGAAATGCCCCAATTCTAATGCAGTGGAAGGAGGGAGGGGGTTCCGATGAGAAGGGGGGAAGGGAAGAAAGGAGGCGTCGTAGGCTACACCAAGAAAATCGGAGCAGGGGGAGAGAAAAGGACGTTGCAGCTCCAAACGTAGGTCAGGAAGGTCACACAGGAAACGTACGGCTTGAGCCGCAGCAGGGAGACATCCTACTGCTCGGTAAAGGAAGAAAGGGCGGAAACCTCTTGCCTTGCTCGCACCATAGAAGAAAAGAAAAAAAACGGCACGAAGAAGGTGTTGAGAGATAAAAAAAAGGAGAGGAGGAAAAGAAGAGAGACTTCATCGGCCGGGGGGCGCTGAGCGCTATCCCTACGAAAGAAAAAAAAAGGGCCGAGGTTTCCGAAAAAAACAGCATCGGATGCCGATGAAGCTAAAGGTAGTGTCTGCAGAAACTAAGCCCGTCCGGTCGTGTGACCGTCACAGGAAGGAAAAGCTCTATCGGGAGAGGAAAACTAAACCAATTGCTGGAAGAAAACGGGTGTAGACTCGACGGAAGGGAGGGACGAAGGACGCCTATCTCATCCGACACCCCCGAAAGGAAACTGCCAGAGAGGGAAGGGAGGGACGCCGTTCCTGCACTAAAGACATTACATCAGGAAAAAGGGGAGGATTGTGGGAAATTCAGGCTCATGTGGGGGAGGGGGGGCCTTTTTTTTTCCAAAATCTTGTCCGGGCAAGCGGGAGAGAGGGGAGAAAACACGGCATCGCCATGAATCGAAAGAGAGAGAGGTGGATGAAAAGAGCGAAAAGAAAAGGGGCCGGTGTGGTCGCGCCAAGGCGAAAGTGCGCAGAGGGGAGGGAAAAGGGGGCGCCAGGCCGGCACCGCCTTAAATTCAAGAGGTCTAAAAGGGAGACCTCCACTCGGACAAAAAAGACGGCAATGAGCGTTGTCTCTATCGAAAAAAAAAGGGAAGTCTAAGGGCAAGAACCGAAGCGAAAAATCGCGGAAAAAAGATGGCTCTTTCCGCGTTGGAAGAATCAATGGATGGAGAAGGGGGGGAGGGCCTTTCTGGGGAAGGGGGGGGACCGGCTCCGCTTGGGAAAAAAGACTGAGTTCTGGTCCTGTTCCCGATCTGGTGCTCGCGGGAGGGAAGACCTTCGGAGGAGGAAAGGTTCAGCAGCCGTGGAGAACGCGCTGAACCATCCTTGTATTGTCTTAGAAGGAGGGGGGGGGGGGACGATGACCGCGATCACTAAAAAAGGGAAATGGCACTCAAAGGCGGAGGGAGGGGCATGGGCAAATCATAGACTGAATCGTTCACAGGGAGCTTCGTGGCTGCTACCCCGCGAAAAGTTTCCTCGATAAGGAAAGAGGATCGTCGGTTCTCTCATCCAAAAGAGGGGAGCAAGAGAAATTCAGCAAGCCCTCTCCCCAGAAGAAGATGTCGGGGGGGGAGAAGAAGAGGCATTTTGATGCTCGCCACTAAAAAAAGAAAGCGAATATGTCGCTAAAGGAAAGAAAGCAGCGCATAGGGGTCAAGCTTTCTGGGAAAGGCGTTCGTTATTATCACGATCAGAAAAGGGAAGGGAAAAGGTAAAAGGGGGGAGCCTGGCGAGATGAAATAAACCCATCGGCGCGAAAAAAAGAAAAAGGGGGGCCGCCGTCTTCTGTCGGGATGACGATCAGGGTATCAGGGGAAGAGAGGGGGACTGCAGGTCTTCGGAGAAAGAAATCACCGGATAGAGAAAGGAAGGTCCCATCTGCCCCTGGGAGACTTAAAGCAAAAAAAAGTCGTTATCCAAAGGGAGAGGGGTCGTCCTCAGAAAAAAAAAATCGTCTGGTAAAAAATAAAAGAGTCACGTTTAAAAAAACTGTCGCGTTACGCAAAAATGTCGGGGGAAGAGGGGGGGGACCGGCTTAAGATTGATGTTCGGAGCACTCACTCGCCGAGAAAGGAACCAAGGATGGCGATAGCCGTTTGGGAAAAAGGGGAATGGATGGATGGGGGTCGCAGGAAACCGAAGGACAAGTACCAAGCAGGGGGGGGGTCGGAGGGAGGAGCTGATATCCGGATGCTTTGGATAGGAGTCCGTCACAACTCCGGGAAGCACCAAGGAGTGAGAGAAGAAAGGGGAAAGAAAAAGCTACCCGACGGAAGAGCCGGAATGAAGAGCTGATCGGCCAAGGGAAGAAGAGGCAGGCGTATTGAGCAAAAGATGCAATGAAGACAGTCACAGGCGCAAAGGGGGCGCTCGAAAGAAGAAGGTCGAAGGTTTAGATACTGTTTTCCCGCAAAAAAAGGGGCATGTTCATAAGAAGGGACTCCGGACACATCGGGAAGGAGAAAAGGGAGGGGAGGCTCAACTGAGGGAAATTCGGAAAAATGAGCTGACATAGCGCGCAAAAAGAACACAACAACGAAGGGGAAGGAAAAAGGAGGTATCGTGCTCTCTTGTCAAGCTCGGGGAAAGGGAGGTGCGCCGAACACGCCAAGGGGGACGAATGCTCGTTCTTCCGCAAAAAGGAAGGAACAAACTATGGAGAAAAAAAGGAGAAAGAAAGGGAGAACTGGAGTGTCGAAAAAAAAAACAAACAGGAGGAAGGTCCGTCTTCGCGAAAAAGGGGGGTCATGGTGAAAGGAGAAGGGAAGAAGTCCATTCCAAGCAAGCCGGGGAAGGTCGGCTCAAAGGATGGAGAAAAAAGATAACACGTCAGAAAGAATTGATCGGTAGGAGGGGGTTCGCGCCGTTATTTAATAAGGAAGCCTGGGGGAAGGGAATCCGCCGTCTGCGGATCGGGCGTACTGAAAAAGGAAAAGAAGCATAGGATATCAGAAAGAAAGGACATGCTTGGGTATGGGAAGGAGAAGGCTCCTCCTCAAGAAAAAATCAAAGGAAAGGACGGCGATCGCCAGCAGAGGAAAGCCGCCGCTAGAGGAGGAGTCCGAACATCAATCGAAGAAAAGCCGACCTATACGGAGCGGAAAGAGGCAACAGTGTTGGTATTAGAGGTGGTCGGAAGAGGGTTGCACCGACTAAGGCTATGGGAACCACTCTAAAAAGGGAGGAACGATTCGTGAGAAAAGGAAAAGGAACCTTCCGGTGAAAAGAAGGAAGTGAGCTCAAAGGCAAAGTAAAAGAAAGGAAACCCATCGCGGAACTGATCACGACAAGAAAGGAAAAGATCCGTCGGCAAGAAAAAGGAGAACGAGGTGAAAAAGAAGTAATCTTCGCCAGACTGAGGGAAAAACGCTTACTCCAAATTGGGCTAGAGGGGGGGGGGGGGGGGTGGGGGGGGGGTGGAGGGGGTTTTGGGGGGGGGTTTGGGGGGGGTTTTGGGGGGGTGTTGGGGGGGGGGGTTGGGGGGGTTGGGGGGGGTAGTATTCAAACGCCGAGGCAAAAAAGAAAAGAAAACGCGCGCTGTACTTTCCGAAAAAGAAAGTTTCGAAGGAAGGGGAGGGGAAAGAAGTTTCGAGCATCCACATGCAAAAACGTGACCAGTGGAAGTAGGCTGTCGGAAGTCCGAAGGAGGGAGACCTCGGCGACAACCATTCCGAGAGGAAAGTTACTCACTCTAGAACAAGGGAGGGAACGCGGGTTAAGCAGCACTCCGCGCAAAAAAAAAAAAAGAGGAGGCTTGGTTAAAAGGAGGCCACGATTCTTTGGGGGCCGAACAGCAAAACGAAGGAATGTGCCGATTATCGCGGTCATCTTAAAAAAAGAGATCGTCGAAAAAGAAAGAGGGGGGGGAAGGGTGAATAAACCTCTAAAGAAAAAAAAGACCTCCGGCAAGAAGGGGAAGCGGACGTGATTATGAAGGAAACTCGAAGGAAAAGGACAGGAAAGAATCGTATTTCAGCTGAAAGAAAAGTTACAGAACGACATAGGGGGGGGATAAAGAAATCCATTCGTGAGCGTTGAAGGAAAAAAAAAAACATCGCGGGTTAGTAAAAGAGGGGGGGCCTGGACACTCGAGGAACTTGACCGTGCAGAGAGAAAGGGGATCCAAGATCATTGCCGGGATCTCGAGAAAAAAGGCTACCGCGCGCTGGGGGGGGGAAAGGTCCTGGGGCGAAGGAAGACGAGTAAATCTTCTCACAGTGCTGAAATGTCACAGGAGCGAACCACACCTTACAGGGGATTGCCGAGAGGGAAATGGGGGCGCCAGCTCTCTATGCTCAAGGAGGAACCCACAGCCCCAAAAAAATAAAAACGCCTACTAATAATAAAAAAAAACCAACCATGGAAAGGGGAAGACGCCTTGAATTGTCATCCTCTACACTTAACGGCGGGGGAAAGTCAAAAGAAAAAAGAAGGCATTTCAAGTCAGATGGCCGAAGAAAAAAAGAGATTTCCGTCGCCCATAATAGAGAAAAAAAGGGCCACCCCGTCTATATCATCCGTAAAAACGAGAGAGCGGTGCGCGCCACCCCGGCGGACGGAGGATGTGATGCTGAGAAGGAAAAAAAATCGGCATCCGACTGCTCGTTACAAATAGCCGGGGGGAGGAAACATACAAAGGAAGAGCAACATAGAAGAGACTGCCGTAGAATTATAACGCTCAAAAAAAAGGAACAGGGTATCCTCTCACAACACAACTTACAGGAGAGTCGTTCCGGGGGGAGAAAAAAGACGTCGAGGCGATGTGCTCGAAGGGCACGATGGGCAAAGGGAAAAAAAACATCCGAACGAGAAGGCGGAGAAAGGGAAAGTGGGCTGCTGCGCATAATCAAAAAGGTACAGGACTGGAAGGGCCCTGCGTCCTCCGGTGTCGCAAAAAAGGTTCTCGCAAAAGGGGAGAGGGGACTCGACGCTGGTGTCTCCTGGAAAGGGAAAAAGACGACATCGCCTATCTCACGCGAAAAAAAAAGGCCCTCTGCTTGGGAAACTGGAGTTCCAATGGCAAAACATGGGTGACTGGCCGCCGTTCATAAAAAGTCTATATTCCAATGAAGGAGAAAAAGCCCAGGTGGGGGGAGGCTTGGGTGGGAAGGAAAAGGTTGGTGGCCTGTTGGGGAAAAAAAGGGTGTGTAAGGGGACGCCGAAGAAAAAAGGCGCCACACGCTCGCATGATCAAAAAAAAAAAAAAAGGGTGGTTCGCGCCAATGCGTGAAAAAAGGCAGATTGTAAAAAAAGGAGGCCGCCCCGGACGACAAAAAGGAAAAGCGTCGCAGGCAGGGAGAAGGGAAAACAAAGCGGCACTCGTAGCCTCAGCATGAGAGGGGGGGATGCGCGAGTACGCGCACGAAGGACAAGACAAAGGGGGGGGAAAAAAGAACCGCGATTGTGGCTCTTGCCAAGGGGAAAAAAAAGTGATTGCGGGACTGGAAGAAAGAGGATGTTAATAAGTTGGGCCGGGCGGTTCTTACAGGAGGGGGGAAAGGGTGTGGGACGGGAGGAAAATAGGAGAAGAAAGGCAGGGGAAAAAGAGAGGGGTGGGAGAGAAACGGGGGGGAGGGGGGACCCAGATTTGTTTTCTCGGTACTTTTCGACTCCTGGATGACCCGTCAGAAAAAAAAGGCCGGCGGGATTTTCACGGGGGGGAAAATTTCGGAAAAAAAAGAGCTGGAACCATCCTGGGGGAAAAGAAAAAAAGACAGCGGTGGTGCAGATTACCGAGAGATAGGCCAGGTCGGGGGTAAACGGTCAAGAAAACAGAAAGGGGGATGCCAAGTCATGGTCACAATCCTAAAGGATCGGGGGAGCCGAAAGAAGAAAGGGAGGGGTAGAGGGAGCGGGAAGGTGGAAAGGCAGGGACGAAAGAGAGCGAGAAATTAAAGTGAGAGGGAGGAAGGAGGACGGTAGAGGACGGTGAAAAGGGAAGGAAACTATGGGAAAACGGGCAAATGGAGGCTAAGAGTGAAAGGGGGGAGGGAAGGAAAACGTTGGAGGGAGAGGGTAGAATGGGAAGAAAAGGATAAGGGAGGAAGAGGAAGAGTGGGGGGGAGGAGGGTGGCGTAGAGTGGTGTGGAGGGGAGCGAAGGAAAAGGCGGCGGAGGTGGCAGAGAGAGAAGCAAACAAGGAAGGTGAAAGGAAGTGGAGAGCAGAGCGAAGGTGGGGGAAGAAAACGCCAGTCAGAGGGAAAAAGGGTTTGTGGCGCGCGTTGCGGAAAAAAAAAGTGACTAAGGGGTGCCTATAAAAGAACCGTGATAGTGTAAGCGGGGCATAAGAGAAGGGTACGCCGCATGTCGGAAATGCCGCCCCGCCGAAGCACTGAAGAGGGTGCTGAAGGTGGAGGGATCGCACTAATTAGGATCGAAGAGGAGAGAAAGGCTGACTGTACCCTCTCTCTCTGATGAAAAGGAAAAAGTTCGTGATAGAAAAAAAAAGAGCAGGCATTACTCGGGAGGTCTAAGTTCCTGTCGAGAGAAATAGGGAATACGATCGCCATGGTTTTTTATGGGAGAAAAGGGACGCGGATCATGGGCGTGATCAGCCATCTATGAGGGGAGGGAGGGAAGAAGGACGTCCGTTTCTGCGCAGATGAAGGTACATATGCAAGGGAAGGAAGAAAAGAATCTTTAGCAACCGTGGGAAGGGGTACGCACCTCCTCGAGGAGATCTCAAAGAGGGAAAAAGTCTTTCCCCGAAGTAAGTGAAAAACGGGGTCAGGGTCTTTAAAGGCTCTCGGGGACGGCAGCTGGCCGCCTTCAAGGGTGAGGAAGAAAAAAATCGAAAGAATCTTTTCTGCAAGGATGAGATTACAGGGCTATGGGTACTAGAGCGGAGCCTTCCTAACCTAAGTAAAAGAGAGTGAGAGGGCGTTTTCTGATTCCGGCAAGATATTCGTAAATTCTGGAAGCTCAATCCGAACGGCTGGAAGAAAGACAAGGAGTTCCTATTCCCTAACAGGAAAAAAAAAAACCGCCGGACCGGGGGGAAAAAAGCACGTACCTTACGTGTTATCGGAAAGGGGCATCCATCGAGCAAGGGGATAGTGGCCGAAAAAGTTTCAAGGCTAATGACGAAGGGGCAGAATGACGCAAGCGAGAAGGAGTAAATACAGACAGCTCAAGGGGGATCGTTTCCCTAACATGTCTACCGGGGAGGGGGAGAAATGTTCATCCAAGGTTAGAGGGGCCGGAAGCGAGCAGGGGGGAACGGTTGTAGTGGTAACCGAAGAAAAGAGGGGGGGGGATCTTCGTCTCACCCTAGAGTAGGGGAAACCACAAAAAAAAAAAAAAACACAACGGATGAAGGAAAAAAAATTAGGGCGACGTAGCTGTTTCTCCTAAGAAAGGGACTACAATATAAAAAGGAAGGGAATTCCATCTTTCCGAAAAAAATGAAGGGAAAAGAAACTATTTATGAAACATAAAAAGGGAGGGAAAAAGATACCTGGAGGTGGAGGAAAACAGGGAAAGTCTACAGCTTAGTTCGAAAAACTCATCGAGGGAGGTGATTTCGTGCCTCACTAAAAGGGGGCGCATCAACTAAGGTGAACCGGGAAGGAGCAATACGCCCTCTCAGATGGAAAAAAGCTAAGGAGGCTCCGTGGGAAGAGGGGAAGGAAAAATTTTTTCGCTCCGTGAGAAAGGGTGTTGCTTAGTCCGAAAGGGACGTGGGGCTATTTCAAAAAAGATCAGCATTCAGGAAAGAAATATGTACTCGAGGGGAGGAAGGAGGTTCGGCCGGCTCCGCGCCCAAAAGAAAAACATATCCCAAGCACGGCAGAAAAGGAAGGAAGCCGGCTTGCGAGTGCGGGGAAAGGACAGAAGGATTAAGGAGAAAAAGAAGGGCTATCTCCAAGAAAAAAAAAAAGTGGGGTAGTAGAACGTGACGTCGGAAAAAAAAAACGATTTCGATAGGAGGTACTACCACGATGCCAACGGACGAATGAGTGATTCCTGAATGCACTGGGCAGAAGAAAGGAAAATATACTGTGAGAGAAAGAGATCAGGGATACCTTCCTCCCAAAAAAGAGAGGGAAAAAACCAGGATCGCGATACAAAGAAAGCAAGTCAAATACCCCCTTAATCGAAAAATGGGACCGGGAGGGGAGGTCATCGGAGAAAAATTCGACCGTGACCTCAGTAAGAAACGATCGTGGTAGATCAAGAAAAAAGGAGGCAACAGCAAAAGGAAAAAAAAAGTTCTGTACCGTAAAAATCTTCGATGTATGTGAAAGGGAAGGAGGGGAGTTGTCTACATCCACATAAACCGTAGCCCGTAAGACACAGTGCGGGATAGAGCGGGCAAGGGGCGCCAGCGAGTAGGACACCAGGAAAAACCGACTATCACTTTTTTTGAAAAGAACTCGCTCCGGGGAAGAGAAAGAGGAAAAACACACCAGCGTGACCCGACGGTCGAAAGAAAGCCACGCGCCTTTGAATGCCGGGGAAAAAAAAGAAGGACTAGGAAGAGGAAGACTCCGCCACAAAAAAAAAGAGATCTGTATAATCCCATCCCAGGAGACGTTTGAAAAAAGATAGAATTCAAAGCCGCCGAAAGGAGCTTCTCTCTGTCAGTACAGAAAAACGCGATCACCAAAAAATAAGGATGGGGAGCCTAAGAAACCCAAGTAGTAAAGAAAGAAGCGCTCGTCCTCAATATAGATTCCCAACGAGGGGAAAGAGAAAAAAATCAGGCGGGTAGGAAAAAAACGTTTTTCTGAAGCAGTGAAAAGGGACTCTCTGACGGGAGAGTCGGTCGCTAGAATAATCAAGGACAAGGAGCCTCGACTGCCGATTGTCGGGAAAAAACCGCTCTCTGAAGGGGGAAAGAGGGGAGTTCCGTCCGTGTCGCAAAGCATCTTCTAACATGGGGGAGTCCCGAGTGGCTCGGAAAAAAAAATACCCAGGGGAGCATCTTGCCCGATCAAAGCTCGCGAGCGCCCCGGACAAAAGGAAGGCCCAGAACGGAAAAAAAAAAGCCCACCTCGCAGAAATTACAAAAAAAAACTCCCAAGGAAGTGCGTCCCGACTGGTGGGGGGGGAGGTAAAGTTCGCTCGAGTGCAGGAAGAAAGAGAGGCATTTAAAGGGAAAAGCGCGGGGTTTCGATGAGATCGGAAAAAGAAAAAGCAATGATGCTCGTAGTCGAACGGAGGGAAGAATCATTCTGGGGCGGGTGGGAAAAAAAAAGGCGGTCGCTCCACCGGCGGAAGGACGGCCTGTGGGAGGAGAAGAATAAGTTTCATCGGCCATCCGTACTGGGGAAAAAAAAAAAAATCCGTGTGCGGAACCTAAGCGGCACCAATCTCCTCTGAGCGGAGATGGCGCGAAGGAAAAAAAAAAAGAGAGTTTTATCTCTCTCAAAAAAAAAAAAAGAGAGATGAAAAAAGGAGGAGAATTTGCGTCGGAGTCGCTATCCCTAAAAGACGACGAATTGCACTAGGGGGGGAAACTTCCTATTTGCCCGGAAATAAGAAGAGCGGAAGGGAACGCTATTGGCCTTCTCTGCGAAAAATCTGTGACCGGCAGGAAGGGAAAAAGGAACCGCGCTATCGGTTCTCGCCCGAGCCGAAAGAAAAGGGTGGTCGCCAGACGAAAAGGGGAGACGACATCTCCAAGACGACACAAAAAAAGAAGACTCCTCTTTCAAAAAAGGGGGGTGCTGGAGGGAAGGGGAAGAAGGTCATGCACTCTATCGAAAAAAAATTCAGGGCAGAAGCCCTATCCGTAGCGGTGGGGAAAGGGCGATTTTTGGAGTTTGGGGAAGGGGTCTGGCATCCCTTCTTGTTCAGAGGAAAAAAGGGCTCCACAGCGCAAAAAGGATCGGGGAAAAAAGGGACTGACCAGAAGGGGAGACCCAATCGTGGACACTCATCCGCAAAGGGGAGCAAGGGGAAGAACGGAAATTTTTGACGAAAAAACAGCCCGCTGACCCCTGAAAAAAGGTCTACCGGACAGGGGGAAGGGGAGAAAAAAGAGGGGCACTCGTTTACTCTCGTAGAAAGGAGGTCTTCCTATTACGGACGAGAGAAGAGGTTAAGAAAAAAGACAGAAAAAACGCGCTGAATACCAAGGTATTAACGAAAAGAGAGGACGGACCTTACGATGTCCGTACGTTGGTTGCCGGTTTCGTAAGAGGGGACATCCTGAACTGCGACCTGTAAATAGACGCGCGCTTTCCTCATGGAGAGGATCGGCCGGGGAGGGGGGGGAAAAGGTCAGAAAAGGTTTCTTCATGGACCGCTGGAAAAAAAAAAAGTATAAGGATCCTGCGTCGCGGTGGTGATGACCGCGATCGAGAAAAAAGGAAAAAAAGTGCTGTTGCCAGGAATCAAGTCGCGTTTGGAGGAGGAAGGGGAAAAAAAAGACCGGGAGCTTTCACAGGGGGTGTGCTCGGCTTTCCTTGCTCACCGCAGGTTTTCCTCGCGGGAGAAAAGCAAAGGAATGTCGGTCTCGCACCTCGGAATG
>Ga0179593_1590826_pt1 | contig 27533 bp, 42 predicted proteins | sample CZODoug2_1_08_16_FD_185931 | JGI IMG/M metagenome (GOLD analysis project Ga0179593, IMG submission 185931) | Vadose zone soil fungal communities from Angelo Coast Range Reserve, California, USA - CZODoug2_1_08_16fungal (PacBio error correction) | ecosystem: Environmental > Terrestrial > Soil >...
AGGAAAAAAAGGGCATGCGGGGTCAAGGAAAAAAGCGCACCCGGGAAAAAAGGCTCGTGCCGGGGGGTCCGCGGAATAAAATGAAGCTCAGACACAAAAAAGGAAGCCTTTCCCAAGGGGGGGGATAGGTTTGGAAAGCCGATCGGGTGTTGAAGGGGGGCAATTATGTAGGGCCCGGTCTTTGGGGTGGGAGGGAGGAAAGGTGTCGGGTGGGCAAAAAAAGGAACGAATCGCCAAGGAGAAGGGGAAACACAGGAGGCTTAAGCGCCGGGGGAAAAAGTGTCGGCACTGAGTTTTGCAGAAAAAGATAAATCTAGTGAAAAATCCAACGAAAGGGAGCTAAAAAAAGATTAAAACCCTCAGGTGGGGGGAAAGCGGTTGCAACCAGGGTGAAAGAACAGGGACAAAACTTGGAGGTGACTGCCAGTAGGTGAGTCAAGGAAGGGAAAGAAAGTCGGCGAGAACTCACGAAGGGATGCGGGGGGTCCTTAAATTAGCGATTCAAGGATTAATTTCCGGCGTGCCATAGTTGGTACTGCAGAATGTGTGGGACCAAAGGTGGAAGGGGGGAGGGGACGCGCGTGCGACACGAAATGGGAACATTACGAAGAGTGACACCCAAACGCTGCATGGATCGGATTCGGGACAGATGAGAACAGGGAAACGAACGTGAAAATGATCTCCAAGGAAAGACCGTTCAACGAAAAAGAGAAGGTTGAGGGAGGGTTTTGTGGAGGGGCTGCATCAAGGAAAACCGGGGGGAGATAGGTGCAAAATTCGTGGGTCCGACGGGGGGGGGGGATTCGGGTACAGCGTTTTCAGGGGGCTATTTGTGACATCAAAATGAAATTGGAGGCTTGGGGGGTTGAGGAGGGAGAAATAATCAAGGGACGCTCAGAAAGGGCGGACGTAGGGGGTTGGGGACAACCAAGAAAGAGGCCGAGGCAGGGCAAAGAAAAACGGAAGGAGGGGGGTTTACCGAAGATTTGGTTGCCAAAGGTTCCCAACGGGGGGTGGCTAAATGGGGGGAGAAAAAAACACAAAAAGTAAGAAGGGGTTGAAAAAGAGGGAAGAACAGGCAAAAAGCAAAAAAAAAAAACGGGGGGAAGTCAATGGGTCAAAGGACAGGAGAGAACCTTCCGGGAAAAAGGCCCAATCTATCGGGGAAGGGCGGGCACCACGCTCGATTACAGAGCGGCCGAGGGGTAACATGAGTTTCAGTGTTTGGAAATTCCTGTGGCGGAAAGGGGCAATTTTTGTCTGGGCCAAGTCTAAAAGTTTCTAAGGTTCGTTGAGAGAACGTGTATTGATGCAGCTGGGGGAACCCTGGGACTCCTCCCCAAGGGGGGGGGGAATGCAAAAACCGATCCTGTGTTTATAGGGGAATGGGACCACGACAGTTTGTTAAACAAAAGAAAGAAAAAAGGGCAAAAACCCAGGGGACAAAAAGAGCCAAATTTGTTAAAAAAAGGGGTAACTTCTGAAAAAAGACAAATGAACAGCGATCAGAACAGGTCCATGTGAGCAGGTAGGGGGTGACCGTCGGGGTCCCAAATGGGGCAACGGGGGTGTGTTTCGCTAAGAGAAAAATCAAACTTAACCTGGAACAGAAGCAGTCAAGGACAAATACGCCATCTAAAATCGGGGGCAAAACCCGGGTGGCCCTTGGGGAATTGGGGTGTGAAAAAAGGCACGAAGCAGGACCGTTTTGACCGGGGAGGATTACTAGAAGAGTTTTCAATGGGCGGGTGGGAAGAACAGTTTAAAAACAAAAAAAAAAAACAGTCATTCCGTAGAAAGCAAGACGGAAGAAAGGGCAAAAAAGCGTGAGAGACTGTAGGTAGGAAATTCAAAAAAGTGACGACCAAGTCCATCTGTTTGGGGGACAAGTGCTCCTCGGAAAAATGCTTCAATGCAGGGCTCTATTTGGGTAGACTCAGTGTGGGGGGTATCTCGCACTTTTTTGGGTTGTGATTAACAGGGGACTTTGGGGGGGTCTGAGAAAATCCCGAAAAGTCTGTTTGGGTAATCACTAAAACAACGGGGGTGTTAGGTTTGGAGGGAGAGGCAATAAGTGTGGCTCAGTGTCTTGGAGAGATGGTGTGCACGGGAATATAATCTTGAAGCGGGTGGGTTTGAAGGGAGAGCCCGATCGGTGTGGGGGGCATGACAAGACAGAGGACCACAGGAAAAAACCGAGAAAAGGGCCACTGCTGGCCCGGGCGGGGGGGGGGTGGCGGGGGAGAGAGTCGTCGAGAATTGGAACAGATGGGGGGAGGGAAGCAATCTGGAGGATGTGACGGGTTGGTTAAGGTGCATCCAAGTAACGGGCGGGGGGGGGGTTTTTGTCCAGTACTCCAGTTGGGAAAAAAGGAAAGCGGGGGCGGGGAGGGGTTAGGATGGGGGAAGGGGGGGAGAATCACGAATTGGGGCTCGGGACGCAGCTTCGGGGAGATTTACGGAATGTTACTACGAATCCCCCAAAGGGTCCAAACAGGGGGGGGGGGAAAATCCGCGGGGCCCAAAAATGAAAAGGTGGGGGCCCATATCCGAAATCCCAAAAAAAAAAAAGGAGCAGGGGACGGGGGGGATAGCATACAAGGATCAGGGAAAAAACGAGCCGGCGGCTAAACAGGACGAAGACCTAATGCGAAGGAGGGAAAAAGAGTGAACTTCCGTTAAATGGGGCCTCCAGGTCGCTGATTGCTTCACGGTACGGCAGGCTCCGGGACTTATACTGGAGGTGGGCATATCACAGTTCGCCAGGCAGAACGGCGTCCCCGGTCCTACGCTTGGCTGCCTGAAACCGAGTGGGGGCAAAAGGAGTTAGGGTGTCCCCGCCCTCTTTGGACACATCTTTCACCAGAAAACAAGAGCATTTAGGATTTTCGCTGGGGGTAATGAAATACAATGGAGGCCACGGTCACAAAAAGGAGAGAACTAAAAAAAAAGGCGGTTGGCGTGACCAAGAGTTGGGGTCCAGCCATCCATCCTTCCGCAGCATCAATGGGCCCAATTTTGGGGGGAAGAAGGGAAAGCCCGCCCTCAGTGATAGGGGGCGTAATTTATTCGATATCAGAAAGCCATGGGTAACGGTCCTGTTTTCGGGTTGAACCTTTTGATCACCCAAACAAGGAAAGGGCTGCACGGAATATTTAAGTTGGGGGGGCGACACCAAGACACCAGTGGCAATGTGGCTGGAGGTCGGAAATATCCGGAACCGAACAGGGAACGGTGGCGCGATGCTTAAAAAACCGAGTTCGGCAACTTGAATGGGAGAAACATGAAAAGCCACGGAAGTTGTGTGCCGGTACAACCCACCTTCGGTGTCAACCTCAAGAAAAATGTTACAATGCGAGTCGGCCCCCTGATGAGAGGGGCGAAGAAAAATCCTCCTAACCAAAACCCAAACCAACCTTATAAATTAGATCAGAGAATGAGGTAGATCAGGCGGCCAAAATCGCCGGAAATTCGGAATGTGACGGTGGCAAGGGTCGTCCGTTAGACCTCTTAAAACCACTGTTGGGGGCTCAAAAACCGAATCTCAATTCAACGAACGGGGTGCAAAAGATCGGGCCACTCATGTCGGAGGTTCGAATTCCTTAAGAAAAATAAGACAAGTACATTTCAAGGTATGCAAAAGTATTGTGGTCTAGTAAAGAGTCCAAAAAAAATGGGACATCTGTGGGGCCTGCAAAAAACAACGGGAAAACCGAAATCGCAAATCAAATGCGCAGATTGGAAAAGATCTCCCAGACGCGGAACTCGAAAGAGGACCAGCGGGACGCACTCAAATAGACGCAAAAGAGGAGTCCTTATGGGCCATTCCTTGACACAGAACGAAGTGCAGTCCAAGAGTTCCTTTCAAAATCGGGGGGAAACCACACAGGAGGGCGAGGGGAGAGCATAAAAAGGGGATGGTGGGGGCAAGGAAAAGGGGGCGGAAAAAGAAACTACAAAGAGCATCAATCCCAGAAAGGGAAAGGTCAATAATACAAACGCCTATGGGGCCAACGCGAAGTTGAAAGTACGAGAAAGGAAGACGGCCGATCAAACGGAGGAACCCCCTCCGCACGCCCGGAGCCCATTGGGACGGATGGGGTACGCAAGCTCGGGGTCAAAGAAAACACTTGGGGGTAATGTGCATGAAACAGGGGCAATGGCAGAAAAGTTTTTGTACAGGTCTGAGCATGCGGACCGGAAAATTGGGGACCCCGCCTCCCGGAGGAAAACATGGAAGCAGTGAGGTAGAAATGGGTCGAACGGGGTCCCCCCTGGAAGGAAGGACGAGGGGAAAAAGGGGCGCTCTGCCTCACCAATGCCAATCCATAACCAAACATAGTTCCTTGGGAAAAAAGGAGGGAGGACGGATCGGAGAAGGGAGAAGAGTAGGGGTTGGATGAGGGAAGGGAGGGGGGGGGTGGATGTGGGGGGGGGATGGGGGGCGAGAAGAAGAAAAGGCGAAGAACAGGAAAGGGGGGATGGGGGGGGGGGAGGGGAATTGAGAAGTGAGAGGAGGGGGGAGAGAGGAGGGGGGGGAGTAAGGGTGGGAAACGAAGATAGGGAGAAGGGTAGGAGAGATGAGGGGAGGGGGGAGCAGGGGGGGAAGGAAGAGGGGGGGGGGGAAGGGGGGGGATGAAAAAAAAGCCAGAGATAATGGTGGTGGGAAAGGAGGAGGGGGATAGGTGAGGGGTACATGGAGGTGTGAGGGGTGGTGAGCGGGCAGGGGGTGGGGGGGAGGCGGGGAGGGGGAGTGGAAAGGAACTTAGAGATGGGGCGGGCGAAGGTTTGGAGAGGGGGAGGAGAAAGAGGAGGAGGAAAGAGCGTAGGGAGGGGGGTAAGGACCAAAGAGTAGTATGGAGCGCGGTGAGGGAGGCTTAGGAGGAAAGAGAGGAAAGGTGGAAGCGGCGGCGGAGAGGATGAAGACGAGAGGGGATTACAAAATGTAAACACTAAGGGGGGGTGCAGGGGATAAAGAGAAAGAATAACTGGGGGAGATTAGGGAATGGGGAGGGAACGGAGAGTAGAGAGGGCGGATAGGAGAAAACAAGTAGAAGCCGGTCTCCGGAGCACCAAAACAAAACGGAACTCTCACGGTGAGAGAAAAACGCCGTGGGCATAAGAAAACTTCAAAAGAAAAAAAAAGAGTTTCATAAACATCGAAAAACCAATGGGGACATTCCAGTCTAAATCGTAAAGCCAAAACAAAAAAAAAAAAGCAAACACAAGAAGTTTCAGCTGTTAAAAAAAGGTGACGATCCCCACAGAGAATAAGAAACAACCAAGCCACTAAAAAGAGAATGACCCTATATCGGGGCCGGCGATTGCAAAAAAGAAAAAAAGAATTATTAGGTGAAGCAAAAATTGTAAGCGAAACGGGAATCGAAAAAAAATATCCTGTGAGAAACGTCGAGACCAGAAGCAGGGGGGGGTAGAAGCAAAAAGAAAAACCACCAAAGAGGTGCCAGAGCATTTGCAAAATCAACCGCCGGCGTCGCACGGACGAAATGCCATGAAATGAGCGGAAGTTGTGAAAAGAGAAAAGGAACCGCCCATGGGACGCATCCCTTAGGACCAACCAAGGGAGGTTGGGGCTGACTGCGTCCACACCCCACTACAGAAAAAGGAAAATGAAAATCGGGAACGAAAGGAAAGTTGAGTCTTGGTAAAACAAGGGTTGGGAGGGGTTGACTGAGAGAATCGAAGAAAAGTGACAGAAACATAAGAAAGTCGCCCACACCCTGGTGCCCTGGGGTGGCCGTCTGTGTCACTTGAAGAGGGTGAGGAAAAAACGGGGGTCGTTGGCCTACGCGCCCATGGCTAGGGAAAAAAAGGGGCGGATACCTGGTGACAGCCCAAACCAGAACTGGGATGGAGGCAAAACGCAATAACGGGAAATCGAAGAAGTACGCGGAAAAAAACTAAACGGAAGACAAAAGAATTCAAACGCAACTTACATGAAGGGAAAAAGCTAAAGCCCGCTCGAAAAGGAGAAACACATCCTTTGTGAGCCTGAGGATTTACCGTTTAAAAACCTTTTAGCCCGGGTCGAAAAGCCTTTGTACGCCGCCCCGGGAAGGGGGGCGTAATTAACAATTAAAATGTGTTGCAGGGAAGGGGTGGGGAAGGAGTTGGAAGCACAGAAGGGAAACGCAATTTCAGAATGTGCGAAGATAGCAATCAAGGGGTGTTATGAACCAAGAGCAATCAACTGAGAGGTGGGACTTGATCAAGAACGAAAGTGAAATGCCAAGGAAAACCGTAAACGCCGAAAAGAGGGGGCCCTAGTTCATGGTTGAGGGGGAAGCATAGCAGGAATCAACAAACGATGCTAAATAGAGTCACAAAAGGAAGGACAAAAGGGGATTATCCCTAAGGGGGCAAAAAACCGTGCCGTTGTCAGAATCAAAAAGGCGGAAGAAAATGCCGTTATTGCAAAAGCAAAAACTTCGGCCAAAGAGGCAGCGGGGAAACGGGGGGTTGACGGGTGCCCCATCAATGCCCCCTATGTTGCCGGGGAAGGGGGGAAACTAGGGGTGGTCAGTTAGGAGCCAAAACCTAATCTGGGAGGAACGCACGGATTGTCTTGACATCCCGGAAAGACTCAGAGAGAAAGGCAGGTTTGTCGCCTTCCGTCAAAGCGTCCAAACAAAGGGGGCCAAGGCGGGTTCGACGGGGAGTCTTCTGCGTTTTCACACTCGAAATGAAACGAATCTTGAAAAAGAGCGCACAGAGGTGGGGGGAGTAGACCGAGGTAGACCTGACATACGGGGGGACGATAGGTTTATAAAAAAATGAGGGCCTGTGACAAAAAAGCAAAAGAACAAAGGGACGGAGCCGCTCGAGTATTTTAGGCGCTAAGAACCGAAAAGCGCGTGACGGGGGAAAGAGGACCAAGGTTACGCCTGAAAAGGATGTTAGGGCGAGGAAAAAACAAACAGGAAGTAGGAAAAGAGAGGATGAGGGGCCGTACTTCCACGGGAAACTGGGGAAGTTAGGATGCTGAATAAAAAAGGACTCAACCCAAGCGGGGGGGGAACAGGCCGTCATTAAGGTTAGGAAAGGCCCCTCTTCTTGAAAAATAGACCGGAATTTAGGCCTTGGTGGGAATAGAGCAGGTAACAAAGAGAGAAGAGCAAGGACGCAGGGAAAAAGACATGGGTTCTTCCTAAGGGGGACACTAAAAAACAGGAGAAGAAAATCTCGAAAGAAACCAAAACAAAACTAAGGGATCGTAAACATCAAAGTAAAAAAAACGTGGGGGTTAACTGACCCTTTTGGGGGTGTTACTTCAAAGGCTGACGGCATGGCATAAAAACCTGACGTGAAAGGATTACCCGGAGGGGGACTAAATGAAGTCAAAAGGTAACTCGGCGAGCGAAGGTTAAAAAAGAAAAGGGGGAAAAGATCTTATGGATTTCCCTACAGGACGGGAAAAAGAGCAGGGAGGTGGGCACACAGGAAGCAGGGGAAGAAAGTTTCGAAAGAGGGTTTGATGCCCTGAAGAGGGAAAAAAAAAAAGACATTCCGGATTCCTTAAACGGCCAAACCTCCTTGAACACCTGTTTCGGGGAAAATCCAATTGGGAAGGGGGAACCAACTTGCGAATATTGTAGCCTCGGGTGTGGGTGGAGGCCCTGAAAACTCACTAGCGGAAAACAGGGATAGGGGGGGCCAAATCGTGATGAACACGGTTGGGGGATTCGTGAAAAAGTTTAAATATTATCATATTCAGTAGTCTGAAAAAAAAGGTCAGAAGAAATGGAGCGCCGACGTTGTGTATCCCAAAAAACACGGAGGCGAAGCAGTGCTGCAAACCAAGGGGCGGGGGTTGAAGAAATGGTGCTTCAAAAATAAAAGAGGGGGGGGTCGGGTAAACAGGCGAAAGGGGTTAAAAGGAGGCAAAGGGAAACGGGGTAGGGGGGCCAAAATTTTTCTAAAAACTGCTAAAAACAAAAAGAATAAAGCCCGAGGTCCGGGGAACACCAAGGAAACGAGAGAGTAAGCTTTCCGTTTGGCAAGTGGATGGTACGGGGTGGGATGTTGATTCAAGGGATGCTTCATCGTTAGCGAGTTAGCTAAGTCTCCGTAGGGTAGGGGGGGGGCCTGTTAAAGAATAATGGGGAATATTAGGGGTGGGAAGCAACAGGGAGAATGCTTTGAAAACAGAAAAGTGGGGGGTTCTTTTCAAAGGTTTCCCCCAGGCCAGTAGAAAGCCAGGGGCGGAAAAAAAAACTAAAAAAAGTGATCGTTAATTCCTGAGAAAAAAAGGAGGGACTACGAAAAAAAAAAAAAAGCGGTCCAGGGAGGGGGGTTCTTCGTTGTTTCGTCTGTCAAAAAGCAGGCCGTGGCGGTTGGTTTGCATAAAATGGGAGAATCAACAACAAAAAAGGGTGGAACCGCACCGGGGCCAGGAAGGTTCAAGGCTGTACATAAAGGTGCTTGGAACTTAGAAAAGAATTGTTAAATCCATGACGAAAGCCGCACGGGGTCACTGTCCGCAAAAAGGGGGTTTCCCTGGTCGGGGCACAACAGAAAAGGAACAGGGGGAAAAATAGGGGGGGTCAAGGCCGGTGGAATAATTCGCTGGTTCTTAAACAGCATTGCAGCCTCCGCGGGATAGACGTCGTGGGTCTGCGGTATGAAAATGCCCTCGAACATCTAGTGGGGGGGAGGCAGGGAGATTCCGAAAAAACTTCTGTGCTACCCTGGTGGGACAGTCAAACAGTTCGGTTAGACAGTTTGGGGGTTAGAGAAGGACAAGTTACTTTTGGGTGCAAGAACAGTAAAAAAAAAAAGGTCATCCGTTGGTGTTCCGATCTTCGCGGCCGGAAAAGATGCCACAAAAAAAAAAAAAAAAAAAATACGGGTGAAGGGAATGCGCTGTTTTCAAAACGTCTGGCGTGGAGTCGATTCTATCTTTTGGGAAAGGAATCCGCGACAAAGGACAGAGGGGGGGGGGAAGGAATATGGCAACGCCAGGGGGGGTTGTGGGGGGGGGCAGGTTTCCGAAAAAAACGGGTCAAAACAAAACGGATGAAAGACACCCAATTGGGGGAGAATGGGGAAAAAGATTGAGGGTTGGCATTCGACGGGAAGGGCGGCTGGAGAGCGGTTAGGTGGGTTTTGGGTGCCAATAAAAAACCTTGGGGGGAAACCTGAGGGGAGGGAGGGGTTATGGGCCGGGGGTAGGGAGTATAGAGAGATTGGGCAACGGTACGACGGGGTCAGGGTTAAAACTAGGGGAGGGACGACAACGGACTCCGCCACAATAACTTTTAATATTTTGGGTCCAGAGGATATTAGTGGCCTGTGGGTTCCGGCATTGCCGCCGAAACACAGAACCTGAGCAAACAAAAGCAGGGAAAAATGGAGATCATAAAAATGGACAGAGGCAAGAGCGCGGTTTTGGCAGAGGAACGAGCTTCCGAAAGGAACGGACTGTATAAGAAAATCAGTGCAGTGCGGGGAACATACGTAGTCTCGTAAAATATACTAGCGTGGGGGGTAAGCGCACTATAAGTCCCGCAGGGCAGCGTACGATCAGTACTGGAGCTGGGCAAAGGACTTAGGGCCTTAAGTCCTGAAGTTGGAAAAAGGAAACTGAGTTTGTTCGTCGCAAATCTGTTTGGGAAAAAAGCCCGAGACCCTCGTTTGGATGGCGGGTGTAAATAAAAATAGACCTATCAGGGGGAGACGGTTTTCCAACGAAAAGATCTCAATTTTTTGGATTTCACAAAAGGGTTGTCCAGAATAAAAAAAAAAAAAAAAGGGCCAGGAACCAGGAAAGAAGACCTTCAGAAAGGTTTTGGAGAGCCCAAAAAGTCAGATATAGCGGAAAGTTGTGAAAAAAGTGGCCGAGGAGTCCTAATTCAGAACAATAGAGAAGAGACCAAATGGGGGTGCTCTTTCAGTTTTAAGGGGGGGGGGGAGCGGACGTGCAGTCCAAAACCAGGAACGCACCGGAAAGGGGGCGGGTAAGTGCAAGACAAAACTAACAAGAACGCATTGGGGCCAAACGGGGGAGAGTTCGAATCCAATAAAAAGGTCAGTGGGGCGAGGTGGAGACAATAAAACAACGCCAGCTAAAAGTCGTCAGTGATTTAAAGAAGTGTCAAGAAAAAAGAAACGGGGGGGGGCATACCTTGTGACTTGGGAAAGCGTGAAGCGTAGGAAAACTATGACCAAAAAACAAAAAAAGGGACGTCGGAAACGTTGTTCTCCTGAAAGTATGGACGAGGGGTCCCAGATTCACAAACGGGGTATTGAAGTGCGGGGGAGACCAGAGATCATTCACAAGAAAACAGAAGTAATTCTAAGGGGGTGAGGGTGACATAGGAAAAAAAAGAAGGGAGACGGGTTGCACTCTTCCACAAAAGAGGGAAAAATGGGTAGGGTCACAAATATTGAACTTTACTTAAAGAAACGAGAGGGTCTCTTGACGGTGCGCACACCATGAGGACTGTGGGAGAGCCTCAAGGAGTACTAAAACTCCACTCCGACACAAAGGGGGGGAGGGAGTTTGTCGAAAGAGTTAAAGCCATGATCCGTAAAGGGGGGCAAAAAATCCTGGGGGAAACGCGCCGCGAGAAAAGATGACAAACCCAAACCTGAGGCGACTGGTGGAGGGTAAAAAAAAATTGCCCTCTAAAACGCGGGGTCAAAAGGGGAAAGACGAGACAGCAAGGAGAGATGCGGAACGTCGAACGAATAAATTCAAAAGACAAAGGACAAAGGGCAAGGGAGATGGATCAAAAAAAAAAAAGGGTAAAGTTGCATAGGGCCCAAAAGGAAAAAAAATAAATGATGCTATGGGGGACGCTAAAATGAGGTGCGAGTACCAGAAAAAAAAAAGGAATACCTCCGATAAAAAAACGAATGGGAACGAAAAAAAACAAAAGCCCAAAAAGAGTCAAAAAGTACATCAGTCCACCAAACCCCTTTCTACAAAAAAAGTATCATTTACGAGAGCAAAGGAAGACAGCACCAAGGCAAAAACTTGATCGAGCACCAAAAAAAAAGGAGGGAAAACAGGTAGGCGCGTAAAAAAGGGGGGGGGTCTCAACCCGGACTTTTTTAAAAACAGGAAGGGGTGGGGGATGACGGGACCATAAAATGCGACCTTTGTTGGAACGGAAAAGGGATTACAGAAAAAACAAAAAAGGTGCAGGCAAGAAGACAAAAAAATGAAGCGGTGGGGGGGGAAGAAAATGTCTAAAAAATCGGGAAAAACTAGGCGAGTGGGGGACCATCGCGAAGACAATGAAAAAAACCCCATAAAAAAAAACAAACGCCAGGTGCGAAAGGGGAAGGGAAAACAAAAAACCACAAATAACCTGGACTGAACCCCAACGCCTTGACCAACCCGGGGCAGGCGAAAACACCTGTGAAAGCGCAACATATTGGGGGGGGGGGAAAAAAAAATGGGTGATCAGTAAAGGTAGCGACGACGATAAAAAAACAAAAACACGATGCAAAAAAACACAAGAAAGCACATTGGAAAAAAAGGCTTGCTTGTTGCTCTTTATCCAAACAAAACAAAAGATGATATAGGAATGAAAAAAACCACACTGAAACCCCCTAAAACAATAAAAAAAAAGTCAATCAAGCATGAAAAGAGAGAATTTAAATTAAAAAAAAAAGGGTGGGTGATAAATTTTCCTCACTGGAGAAAACTAAGGAGTGACGAAGAAGAAACAAAAGAAAAAAAGGGTAATCGGTCAAAAGGGAAAAGAAACAGGAGGAAGACCGAACAAAAGAAAAAAAAAAAACATGTCATGGTTTAATCACTGGAAGAAAAGTCTGGGGTTTTAAGAGTGGGGAATCCACAGAGAAAAACCACGGAAAGTCTCGCAAAGAAGAAGCATGAGGGGGTGGAAAAGAGAAAATCTTTCCCACCCAGACCAAGAACTTCACCATTCAAGGAAAAAGGAAAGTGTCAAGGTGTCGGGCTTACGGGGGAAAATGGAAGAAAAGGAAACCAGAGAAGGCAAAAAAAAGCCGAGGATCGTTGAACAATGAAGGGTAGCCCTGCCAAGTTGGAGGGTTCCGGGATGGGGAGCCGTCACGGAAAACAACCACGGGGGGCAAAAAAAAGAACCGAACAATAAAAGGAAAAAAACGGGATTCGATTTCTGGATTGTGTTTCTGGAAAAAAGGAAGAGTGAGATGAAAAAGAGGGGGATCGAAAAACCCCCTCGGGCCTCTGGCGGAATAGGGGGGGGGGGGAAAAAAAAGCAGGAGGTAAGCAACAGATACCTGGTAAGAAAAAAAAAAATGGAAGAGGGGGACCAGGTTAGACACCATAAAAAAATACGTCAACGAAAAGAAAAAGAATCGCGAGAACGGAAAAACGTCAAACATAAAGGGCAATTAAAAAACAATCAAAAAAGAGATCGCAATAGCAACGTGCCTGTTGACGCCCCGCGAGGATGGTTACGGGGGGCCTTTTATAAAACGAAAAAATAGGCAGGAAAGGGCAAAAGCTTGGGGTAACCGGGCGGGGAACATCTTGGACCTTAAGTGTAAAATGGGGGGGGGGGGGGAAACATGTAGAACCGGTGAGGGGGGGGGGGAACGTTCAAAAAAAAGATGGGTAGTAGCAATTTTTCCGGGGGGGGGATTGACGCCGCACCATTATCAAAAAGGGGGGGTGATCAAGCGCGCCCGAAAAAAAAAAAAAATCAGGTGATGACAGCCTGGTAAGGTAGACCCCGAAAGAAATAATAATCTGAAGCAATAGCCCTGACGAAACAAACAAACGGACACCCCAACGATTGGGGGTGAAAAAAGGGGGGAAGGGTTCAGGAGCCAGAAACAAAAAAGGCAAACAATAGAAAAAAAAAAAAAAAAGGAGAGCAAGGGGGGTGGGAGAAAAATGGGAACAGAACGGTGGGGGGGGGGTCAGAAAAGGCCAAAATTGCGAAGGAGGAAATAAGGACAATCCGTGCGCAGGGAGTCAACTTTGGGAAAAACAAAGCCAGGAAAACTAGTAAAAAGGGAAACGGGACATTACTGTGGGAAACAGAAGGAGCGAAAACAAAAGGGGGGGGAAGGCGGAGATTTTAGGGGAAGGAGGGGAAACATTTTCCGGGGGCGGGGAGAACAAATGGGTTGGAAAAGTTAAAAAAGTAGGGGGGGGGGGAAAGGAAAAAAAAAGGTTTTCAACGCGGAAAAAAGGACGGAGTTTTTACTGTAGGGGTTCAAAAAAAAAATGGGTCTTTCAGATCAAAAGACGAGAGGGGGAAAGGGGGAGGGTGAGAGACGGCGCGCGGGGCTCTGTCGTCTGTCAAGAACTTGTGACCAACTATTTGAAGCCAAAAAAAAAAAAAACTAAAAAAGGCCCTGGACAAAAAAAAATAAAGTCTCCCCGGGAGAAATGCCGAAGCGGGTGGGGGGGGAGACGAAATGAGAAAGTGCGGTCCCGTGGGGAGGCCATGAAAAGAAAGGAAAAAGTTTATCAAAAAAAACTCAAAAACCAACAACGGATTCTTTAAAATGTTCGGAGGTCGCAAAAAAAAGACGTCCCCAAAAGGTCAGCCAACTGGTAGAGGTTTGATTTTTCAAAAAGCTAAAAAAAAATTGAAAAAAACTCCGCGCATTCAAAGGGGGGGAAATGGTGTTGACGAGGGGAGAAAACTTTGACGGGGTGGGGCCTTTAGGAATTAGGGCGTCCTTGGGAGGGAGGACAGTATGTGCCAATAAGGGCGTCCTGGAAAATTACAAGAAGGAGGGATCAATCTACTCCCCGGGAAAAAACCGGAAGTTGCCGGAATAAAAGGTGACGAAGCAACACGGGGGAAAGAGCGAACAAGACCTAGTGTGGGGGAACGGCCCAAAAAAAAAAAAAAAGAAAACCTTAAATCTGACTTGGGGGAAGACCTTAAAACCCGGCGGGGTGCTGGGGGCAAAAAGACGAAAAAAAAAGGGTCAAGGGGGGGGGAAAGCAACTAAAACTCTTCTAGAATAAAGAGGTAAAGGGGTGCGGAGCCTTTTAAAACATAGGATTTAGTGCAGGGGGGCAGGTACATAGGGTTTAGAAAAAAAAAAAATGAGAACACAGGAACATCAGTGGGAGACTTGGAACGGCTGGCCCACGTAAAGGGTGCGCCTCCTAAGGGGGGGGGAAGAACAACCCCCAAAACAAGGAGGAAAGGAGAAAAAGGGGAAGAACCGTCCCCTAACTTTTGGACGGGGAATTGTTTGACGGTTTTGTGGTGATGGGTTAAAAAAAGGAAAAAAAGGGGACAATGACTAGGGGGAACAAATATAAAAGTTGGGGGGGGATGGCAAAAAAAAGTTGGAGACAACGGGCGAAGGTGAAATCACAAATTTTGGAGGGATGGAACACCATGGACCAAAAAAGGGCTGAAACCGCGAAAAAAAACGCCAAATGGACAAAAACGAGGCAAAAAGCGGAAAACATGGGAGGGGTTGGGGGTACAGAGAAAACGTTTTGACGGAAAACGGTTGCGAAAATTTTGGGAAAAGGTACGGGTTAATTCACCAACAAGGGGCGGAAAAGGGGGAAATGGAATAAACACCGGCGTAAAGGCACCTCGTAAAGCAAAAAGAAAACAACCAGAAAGGGGAGGCGAAGCGGTGTTAGATGTTGAAGTTTCATTCAGGTTAATTTTCATTCTGTGGGCCGAGGGGGGGGGGGTCTGCCCTGGGTGGGGTGCCGCCCTAACCTGGTTCAAAGGAGCCGGGTTTGAATTCAAAAGGGGAACAGACCAGGACCGCTCACGGGGGGGGAATTGGGGAAAAAAAAGGGTGATCTGCTGACAGCACGCCTTTTTTGGTGCCCCCAGAAAAAAAAAGGACTCCATAGGGCTTGAATAAAAGAAAGCTGACCCTCCTCGACACCGATTCAAGGAAGAAACAGTACGAAAAAAAAAAATCCATGGTCGACTGGGGGGAAAAAGTTCGTGGAAACGGAAAAGGGGGGGCGGGTTTATCCACGGAGTGGAGCGAAAGGCACCACGGGCCGGGGAAAAAAAGGAAGGCCCGACACGATGAAAAACGAGAAGGAAAGGAGTCAGGAAGGCAAGAGGGGGTTACCAGTCACGAAAAAAAGCAAAAAAGGTCACTTTGGGGGACGTCGGGCCCCGGACAAAGAAAGGGAGTTTAAGAAAGTGGAGATCTATGGTTCAAAAAAAGGCCAACAGCTAATAAATAATCTCAAAAAAACCGTGCGCCGGTCGGAATGCTCAAAAAAAGAAAGAGGGGGGGGGAACGGGTTTTACAGGTCCAGGGGGGAAAAACCACTTCCAAAAAGGAAAAAAAAAAGGCGAGTTTGTTCGAGGCAACAGAGGGGGGGGGCGTTATCCCACAGGTTTTTAAACGCTAACCTAAGGGAGAAAAACCACAGGCCCGATAGTCGTTTCGTTCTATTCAAATACGAGAAGCAGTTCAAACCATCTACTTGGGGGGGGGAAGAGATCAAAAAGGAAGGGGGGGGGGGTTGCATCACAAAGCTTCAGTGGGTTTCTAAGAGTCGGGGGGGGGGGGGACTACAATACAGTTAAAGGACAGGAAGGGCATGGAATCCGCTTTAAAATGGAAGAAAAGGGGTTGGTTTTGGGAGGGGGGGGTTAAACACTAGATGACGTGAGAGAAAAAAAGTAATCAACAATTGGGAAGGAAGGCTACAAATTTAGTAAGGGGTTTCTTCGGCTTAAAGGGGGCTTATAGGAATTGGTTGTGTTGTTTGGGGACTATGATTCCATAACAACTTTAAAGGAAACCGAAGGAGGGATTGGACCCTGGGGGTAATGGGGGGGGGGAAAAAAAAACATTGAGAGAGCGCGATTGGGGGGATACCGTTCGAACAAGAGGCAAAGGGGAACCATTGAGAACAAAAAAAATAAAGGTGACAGACACCAATTTCCGGTTGTTGGCCATCGGAGTCTGGGCCAGGAATCTTGTTGGGACGAACTCGAATCCTGAAAACAAAAGAGCAAGGACGGAAGAGAGAGGGAAAAAAAGGTGGGCCGAGCCCGGAAGGGGGCGAAAAAGGACGGCCCTCCTGGCGAAGGGACTTGTGCGCCCTACGGGGAGTTAAAAGAAAAAAAAAAGGGGGGTGTGCCTGCTTGAGAAAAAAAGTCTTCCTCGTAAGGGTAATTTGGAGAAGAAGACGGACTCGAAGGCGCCGTGCAGACGGGAATTTCCAGGGAAAGGGGAGAGGTGCTCGGAACGAGTGGTGCGAAACGAAGGTAATGTCCGCATGTGAAAGTAAAAACGCAAATATTGTTCATTCCAAGACCTCGCAAAATTTATTTTCAGAACTTGGGTGACCCCGATCTGAAAAGTGCAAAAAAAAGGAAAAAAAGAAAAATGCGGTTTTCGGGTCATTGTGAAAAACTAAGACAAGGGGAAGACAACCAGAACAATTCATGACGTCAGTTTGAAGCCGCCGGAGGGGAAAGCAAGTTCCGAGGATTGAAAAAAGGAAAAAAGAACGAGAAAAGAGGTAATGGGGGACAGTTGGAACTGTTACTTGTGGAAAAAAAAAAGAAAAACGGGCAGGACCCAACAGAGGGAAAAACAATGGCTTAAAATTAAAAAAAAAAAAACGCAAGAATTGGGGGGAATGGTCCGGGAAGGGAAGGAGGGAATCCTGCTGGGAGGGGACAGACTCGAACAACGAATGAGAGATCTTGACCTAAACACAATCGACGTGGGTCGGCCGTGTGGGGGGGGAAAGCCGGGTGAAAGGGGGGGGCAACGGTCAGACTGTTCTTTAAAAAAAGAGGAGAGGCCTGCGAAGATTGAAAACCACCCTGTCCAAATAGGCAGAGACACGTCAGGGGGGGCGCCCTGAAAGAGGGAAACACTAAAAAAAATCCAACAACAGAAAAAAGGAAAGGGAGAAGGAAAGAAGTAAAAAATGTCTAGGACAAGAGAAAAAAAATGAAGGCTTCAAAAAAAATTGGGGAAAGTGGTCAGGTAAGGCAGTTCGGGGGAGGGAAAAAGAGGGAAAAGGGTAAAAAGGAAAAATTGACCTGGGGGGGATCACCAAGACACTTGCCTGTAAAAAAGAGTGCTGGGAAAAAATAGCATGGTGGAAATTATGTGAAATCGCCGGGAAAACACACATTGAATCAAAAAGTGGGAATGCTCCTGGGGTCTGCCCCACTTTGGAAAAAAAAAAACATATCAGGAGGAGTTTGTCTCAAAAAACTAAAAGACAGGAACCGTGCAGCCGTGGAAAAAGGATAAAAAAAAAGATCAAAAGAAGGGGAAAGACGCAAAAAAACATCATCGAGGGGTATGGAGGTCACCAGCAAGATAGAGAAAGCGTAGACTCAAGAGGAAAAAATTAGTCTAAATCGACGAAAAAAAATGGCAACTGCAGAAAATTAAAAGGGGGCATTTCCCTCCCGGGTGGGGCGGGCCAAATAAAAAAAAAATAAGTTGGGGCTCTAAAAAAAAGGTTGCTTAGGGGGAAGAAAATTTGGGGGCAAGGAAAGGACCAAAAAATGAAAACAGCGGGGGAAAGCGAGTGAACGGGCCGAAGGGAAGACAAAGGAATTAAATACACGACAGATGCAGACAGAACAGGCAGTCGAAGCCGGTCAAAGGCGAAATGCCGCTACATAAAAGGGGCTGAGTGCACCATCGGACCAGGGGAAAAAGAAAGTTATTAACGAAGACACGAAGGGGCCTAAGACAAAAGGACTGAGTCCACGACAAATACAGGCAAAAACAAACAGGTTCTGCCAGTGGTAGAACTCGTAAACCAGGGGTTCCAACGGCGGCGGGGGGGGGGGCCAACCAAGTAGATGGGCACTAAAGCTTTGTGGAGTTCTCATTCCCTTTTCAGTAAGAAAGACTTCAGCAAAGGGTTTGGGGGATAAAAGGAGTAAGAGCAACCACCTTCAGTAAAAAAAAACTACTCAGGAAAAAAAGAGAATCGGGGGGGGTAGGTAGAAACAAGATGGAAAAGCGGAAAACTGATTGAAAACCGCGGCGTCGAACGTTCCAAACAAAAAAAAACCATCGGGAGGAACTACAAATCCGTAACTGACCAAAAAAAGAAAAAGAAACACTAAACTAGCAAAGGGTGAACAGTAAAAAAGGGGTAACAAAAAAAAAGTAACGCGCCCTAACCAAAGGGAAGGAAAAGTCCAGACGAACACCTTCAGATCCATAATAAAAAAAGAAAAAGACCCAAGGGGATAAAAGGGAAGACGGGGAAACGGGAACGTCAGGGCAAAAACCAAAAAAAAGGCCAGCAGATTCAGGGATAAGGAAAAAGGCGTGGCCGGGGTAAATCCAAAAAAACCAACACGAAGAATGTAGCAGGAATCCACCCCGACAGGGAATGGAAACACAAAGAGGAAAGTGACACAGTATATTTTGGGGGGGCACACCTGGAGATGGGGGAAATATAACAACAAAAAAGATAAAAGGAGTTTGGATCAGACAAATGGGAAGAAAAAACTTTAATAAGTACAAAAAGAGAAGAGGGAAAAACACGATCCAAGTAAGTTATAGTCGGAAAGGGGGGAAAACACCATATTGGGTTAAACTAAAATTTAAAGGAAGAAGAAAAAAATAGACCACATGGGTCCTAGTAGGGGGAGTAAGATCCTATCATGAAAGGGGGGGGGCAAATAGCTCTTACGACGGGGGAACAGGAAAAAAAAAGGGCAAATTTCAATGCAGAAAACTAAAAGAAAAGTTCCAAGGGTTTAAGAAGGAAAGATCAACCCCATAATGCTAGTCCGAACAGTTTCGGTACGTATGACAGCCGGGGGGGGGACATGGCCAATTTTTTTGGGGGGAAAAAAAAGGGGTCAGGGTTTGCGATAAAAAAAAAAAAGAGACCGAGGGGGGGAAGAGGACAGGGAACTAACATAAAAAATTGCGACCGGGGGCTTCGCGAAGTGTCATTTGTGTCAGACCGGGAATAAGAGGAAATCGTAAAAGGAACTGCCCCAGCACTAACGGAAGAATAAATGGGGGAACAAAAAATGAAACAGCACAGGAAGGGGGTGTGGAAGACGCACCATACCTGGTAAATCATGAAGTTGGCTCCCTCAGAAAGTAAAGGGAAAGGCTAAGAGGATCACGGGAAAGAACTGTAACGCAGAAGAGGGTCACGGGGAAAAAAAAAAAAACTAACCATGAAAAAGAAAAAGCTGGGCAAAAAATCTAAATCCAATGGTACAGACCGTGAAAGGGGCCCTGCGAGGATATTTGGGGGGGGGCCAGGTTATAGGGGAAGAGTATCAAGGAAAACGAGAAGTCCGTCGGTTGGCGAACCCTCGGTAAAATGGGGACTAAGGTTCAACAAAAATTGGGTGCCAATTGGGGTACCCCCAAAAACATTGGAACAAGTTGTCCCACCGGGGGAAAAAAAAGGCAAGCCACACGATTCGTGAAAAAAGGAATTGTGGAAAGGTTGAAGGGGGAGACGGTCAAAAGGGCCTGTCCATGTGTTGATCCAAAAGACGCGCAAAAACTGCTGAGGGACTGGGGGGGGGGGGATGAATCCCTAAGGGGAATAAGGGGAACATGGGGGAGGGATAAGCCGGCCGGGACGTGAAAGGTGCAAACGTAATCCAGAGGGTGGCACCAACAAAGGTTGAGGGGGTTACAGGAAAATCATTCAGCAATCACAAAAAAATTTCAATAACAAGCTGAGGGAGGTATGCAAGGGGCGCAACGGTGTAAACTCAAGGTCCAAGATTGGTCAGGGCTTACCCCCGAAAAAAAGGAAGGGGCAAGCTTCGCTTATGGGGACACCAATGCCATTTGAAAAGTCTGGAGGGGTCAAATGACAGGGGGGTGGGGGTTCCTTTGGGGGGAAAAAAAAATCATGAAAAAGGGGAAAAAGGAACTTACGAATACCGTGCAGTAAAGGAGCAACCCTAGAGGGGGGGGCTCGAGATGGGTGGGCAGACAGGTGGAACTTAACGGGGGGAGGGGGGGATCAAAGCATGGGGTTTCAAGGAAGGTAATATTAAACCGGTAATTCCCCCAAATGGGAGGGGGGGGGTTTTTCAGCGGTTAAAAAGATTCCTTCTGTGACGGGGCAGGGGGGGGGGGTGTCAATAAAGTAAGTTGTGGGGGGTTCGCCAGGAAAAACTACACCTGACACGGGATCGAAAGGGGAAGCCTAGGGATGGGTCCATAGAGGGTCAAAAGAGACTTCTTAGAGGGGGGGGGGAAATAAAAGCAGAGATTTCACCTCAAAAAGAACAGACCAAAACTAAGGAAAAGGGGAAGGACAAAAATGCCTGGCGAGGAAAAATCCAAAAGCTTCCCCCGGGACGATAAAAAAAAAAAAGGTTTCAGGGGTTGGAGAAAAAATAGATGGAGCGCGAATCGAAACGAGCAAAAAGGTTGCGTGAAAAACGTGGAAAAAAAACGATAACTGCGATTTATCTCGACAAAAAAAACGGGGGGGGGGGGAGGGAGGAATAGGAAATAAATCGCAAAAAGGGGGGAAAAATCCGCCCAGGGATCACAAAACGCACTTGCTCGGTCCTCGGAAGAACGGCATAAAAAAAGGGGGGAAAAAATAAGGGGAAGGAAGGAAGTCCGGGGTTAAATCACGGGGGGGGGCACGGATTTCCTAATAAGGGGGGGTTGGGTCAGAACAGGGAGGGACCTGTTTTGTAGAAATAGAGCAGGAAAAAAAAGAGATTAACTTGTCGGGGGAAGGATCCCCATCAGAATCTGAATTTGAAATCCGCAGGATCACCGGAGCTCAGTCGGGGACCAAGCGGAAAGGGGGTTAAAAGAGAAGAAAAATCTATGGTAAAAAAAACACAACGCTGAAGGATCTAAACAAGAAAGTAATAATGTGTTTTAAAAGTACAAAACAACGTCAGGAAAAGGACAGAAAGAGACCAACATAGGAAGGGACTGTCCAGATCTAATTCCATAACTTAAAAAGAACACGATTCAGGGGAAACGAATCAAGATTGAGTTCTTAGACGGTAAGGAAAAAGGAAGGGGGTCTGCAATAGAAAATAGGGTTTTGGGGGGGAGGGTGGTCACAAGGAAAACAAAAGAGGGTAAAGCGCCACTTGTAACCTCAAACAAGGTGGGGGAAGGGGGACACGTAAAAAGGAAAAGGGGCACGACCTTCAAGGGGGGGTCGGAAAGGAAGTGAAGACACAACCGGAAGGGTAACCACCTATCTAAGAATCAAAAGTGTATCAAGAAAGACCGGCAATAGTGGGGGAAAGGGGGCATCGTTGGGGTGGATGAGAGGATACCTTAAACAAGAAAAAGGGCCACGGTAAGGGGGCTGTGCTGGGGGGGGGATTGGAAGGGAGTTACTGAAAGGGGGGGATTTGAAGAAAAGGGGGATAGGGGAAATGTCGTTCGGGAATCAGCAACAGGCAGATTCAAAACATAAAGGAGAGAAGAGGAAAAGACAGTATCAAAGTGGTGGGAAAAGAGGGTGGAGGGGCAAGAAAGAGGGGGGGGAGGGGGTTGCATGCCCATCGCATAGAATGAGGGGGTGAGGAGTGGAGAAAACCAAAGGATTCTATCTTGGAGGAAACATAACAAGACAAGGTAGGTTGTTAACTGAAATTTTTTTATGAAAAAACAGAAACTTTCCCTGCAAAGGGGAGGAATTGGAAAACAGGGAAGAAAGGGGGGACTGGTGGGAAAAACCAAGGGAAAACCCGAGGGTATTAAAATGCGTGTCGCTATAGGGAACCAAGGGACTAAATCGAAATCCTCGGGTGGGGGGAGGGCAAAGGCACCAAGAAAACAGAGAATGAAGAAGGGGGGAAACGTTGTTTCGAGGTTGTGGTTCATACTGTGGAGGGGGGTGAAATCAAGGGGAGGGAATTACAGTTTTCTTGCAAAGGGGGAAAGGGGAAGGGGCGCGATGGAAGATTGTTAGAAGGGATGGGGCCCCAAAAAAAAAAAAAAACACAACAACCCCCACAAGGGTTTCCTCTACGGGAGGGGGTTGTGGGGTAGAAAAACCGGAGTCTTACAAAAGGGGGGGGTTGGTACAAAAAAAAGAGGCCAGGGGGCCGCGAGTAATCATCAAAGCGGGGTCAAAAAAAACAGCGCTCTTTACAATGATAAAAATACGAAACAGACGAAGAAGGCGCACTTTGTTCGGGAGGGGGCGCTTCAAGGTGGCGGTTTGGGGTCCCGGAAAAAAAAAAGGCAGAAAAACGGAAACCGTCAAACGAAAAAAAGAAAAAAAAACGGTGACCAGTAGGGGGGAACAAAAAAAGGAGACGCGTTAGAAAAATGCCAAGAGTGGGGGAGAAAGAAAAGAAATGCCACTTTCACCAAAAAGGGCGAAGTCATAGTCAAAAAGTTCAATTGCACAAGGGGGGGGGGTGAAAGAGGGGCTCCGGGGGGGGGGGGGAAACTGCACAAAAAAAAAAAGCTAGGATATATAAGGAAAACAGGGAAGTTGGGGGGACGGGAAAGGAAAAGACGAAAAATACAAGTCGGGGGTGGGGCAGTAAAATTGGGGGAAAAACTGGGGAAAAAAAGAGAACTTCTGTCCTCTAAAACCAAAGGTTTTAGTGTAATCCAACTGGGGGGGGTTGTACGCGGGGGAAAATCTTTGTCCCTAGGAGAAAGTACTGGGAATGTTTCCTGACCGGAAAAAAAAAAAGGGGGAGAACAAGAGAAACTGCACTAAGAAACTTTTTTAACATGGCAGAGGGGGGTTCGGAGAGAATATCGTGTGGGGCAGTCGAAGAAAAGTAACAGAGAGAAGGGGGGGGGGGGGAAAAGAGGGATGGCGCTTTTGTGGGGGGGGGGTGTCGTTGGGAAAGAAGAGTTGGGGGGTCCACGAGACCTTGAGGGGGTACCAGGGTGGAGGGAGCTACAAATCTGTACACTTGACTTGAAGACGGGGCGTGGGGGGCAGCTGTGTTCCAGGGGGGGGGGAGGGAGAGGTATGTGGTTGTTGTGTTGGGGAAAAAGGCAAAGGGGGAAAATGTGGGTGGGAACCTGAGAGGTTGAAGGGGGAGGGAATGGCTTGGGGCATGGAAAGGAAAAAGCGAGGACGACAAGGTAGACAAGCTGGAAAAAAATGTCTTCGAACAAACTTGGTACAAAAGGGAAAAAAACAATACGGGGGGGGGTTGGGAAACGAGTAAGGCCCATCATAGGGGGGGGGGGAACCTAGCTAAAAAAAGGAAAGAAAAAGCACCACCTGAGGTAACAAGGAATTGAAAAACCATTGGACAGGAAATCCCGCGGAAAATTTGAAAAAAGGGCCTTAGAACAGAACCGGGGAGAGAGGGGGTAGGGGAGTCGTCGCTATGAATATGAATGAGGACACCTCACGAGTAGAAGTTAGTGCCTTTAAAGAAAAGAAAGATAGGGGGGGTTCACAGTAGAAATCGAACGGGAAAGAAAACTGGCAATTCCGTTCAGAGGAGGGGAAAAAAATGGCGGGAAAAAGGGGGTCGGGAAAACCAGCGGAGGGGTCCCGCCGGATTTTGTCGCTCCAACCGGTTGAAGTCCAGGGAAAAAGTATATGTATTGAGGGGAATTTTGGGGGGGGGGGAGAATAATGGTCGTCCCTCAGCCCTAGAAGGAGGGAAACTGAAGAACGAGCGGCTCAGGAGTGGTCGGGACGGTTTTTTTCCAGGGCAATACGTAAAAGGGAAAATCCGCAAAAATCAGAAGGAGGGAAAAAAAAGTGGAGGCGAGCTCCACGGAAAAATGCGTAGGGGCTATTGGGGGGAGTAGGGGGGGGAAAATATGAGCCAAATAATCTCCAACTGCATTTTGGATGGGGGGAACTGGGACCTTGTTGAGGGGGGATGGGACTGGCAGGACCAAAGAAAAAGGGGAGAACAAGGTCATTTAGGGGGTTCGAACAAACTGCACTCAGCACAAAGGGCAATGCCCTGATTGAGGAAATCCGGATCCTGGCAAAAGGGGGTAATGGGGGACGGGGAAGGGAAAAGTACCACAAAATCGGAACCGGTCGCCCTTGAGGGGAAACAGGGGGGAAAAGGGGTATGAAAAGAAGCCCACGGTGAAAAAGGGGGCCTGGGGGGAAAAAGTTGGGAAGAGAAAGAGGGACACCTCACAAAAGGGAATTGTAATTCTGATCAGAGGGGGGCGAAGAAAAAATAATAGATTCCCACGACATGCTCTGAAAACCCCTAAAAAAAAAAAAAACGGAAAGGAAAAGAGAGAGAAGTTTAGAAAAAAAGGGAGAACAAGGGCCAAAGAAGGAGAGGAAATTAAAAAAAAAGGGGACGCAAGATAGGAGGGAGACCAGCGGGGTCACCGGACAGTGAAGGCCGGCGTCGAACCACCGGGAGACAAAGGGGGTCCTACATCAGAATGTGCAAATGGGGAGGATGCGGGGAAAAAAAAAGAAGGGGTGCTAGGCGGGTCTAAGATCGGGGAAGCACAGCAAAAAAAGGTGGCCATAACTGGGGAGGGGTCTGCCTTCAAGAAAACAAAAGGTACGTGCAAGGCTCGGGCCCTGTCCACAGTCCTATCAAAAAGGAACAAACAAAAAAAAAAAAAGAGAAAAAAAAAAACAACAACCCTAAAAAAAAGAAAAAAGAAACGGGGTTTAGAAGAGGGCCTCCGGAGAGAAATCGAGGAAGGATTCCACTTATGTGAAATGGCTGCCCTAAAAGGGGGCCCCAGACTAGGGAAAATCTTGCGGGTTAAAAAAAATTAATCTTAAAACAGAAAAAAACAACCAAACGCAGTTGAAAAAAGAAAGTCGAGGAGGATTGCGTTTTTTGGGAAAAAAGAGGGGGAGAAAAGAAAAAAAACCGGTAGAAAGTAATGATTTCACTCTCCTGAAAGGAGGGTTCGAAAAAAGGGAACAACAGGGCGGAAAGACTCAAAAAATCCGGCGACGGCCAAAGCATGCACAACTCGAACTAAAAGAAAACCAAGAAACGGGGGACTATCTCGGACGGAGTAGTAAGAGCTGGAAAAAGTCCACTAAGGAGTGGATCAGGGAATAATAATCATCACGTCCAACCAGGATCATCGGCAAGGGTGGGGGAAAAAAGGGAAATATACCCGAAAGCAAAGGAATAGGTAAAAAGGCAAAGGGTGGGTCGGCTCTGTAAATGTTTTTTTCGGAACACGGATCTTGTCCCGTGCAATGGAAAGGGGTGTGTCGTGTCAATTGACAACTGCGTTGGGTGGGCGAAGTGGATGGAGGCAATGAGAAACAAAAAAGAATAAAAACCTAACCCTATTGAACAACAAAATAAGAAAAAAAGGGGTGTTGAGGGGTAAAAAAATATGGTCCCTCTAAGTCTAAAAAAAAACCCTGAAACTAGGGCACGTGGGGAGAAGGACGCTCTCACAAAAAAAAAAAAAAAAAAACTGAAAAAAATGCAAAATCACAATAAACCCAAACCGTCACAGGGTTCCTGAAAACGGTCTAAAAACAAAAAAAAAGAAAAATCTCAGTAAACCGACGTTCCAAGTGTAACTCCCTAGGAGCAAAACCATGCAGCTTCCAAATCGGTAGAAAATTAAACGAAAAAGGGGGGGATCATGACCAGGCTCAGGGGGGAAAGAAAATAGGAGTGCGAACTGGGCCAAAAAAAAAAAGCATGTACTTACAAAAATGACAGAGGAGGGGTTGGTGTCTGGAAAAAACATTCGGCTGAGAAAACACTCTATGGGGGGGGGAATAGGGAAGGACAACCCAGCCGAAAAACAACACCAGACTATTGAAGACCCAGATCGGGGGGGGGTACCAGTTTTAGGGGGGACGCCGTGAATCTACCAAAACGAATGCCTTGGGTGAGAAGAAGTACAAAAATCTTAACAAAAAAGGTGAATCCAAACACAATAAAATGACCTAACCGCTGAAAAACAAACGAGGCAAAGAAAAGGGGAGGGTGGTCGAGCTCAATTTCAAAAAAAACCAGATGGGACTTGTGTCTAGGGGGGCCTCCGAATACCAAAGGAAAGGGTCCTCAAGAGGAGAAAAAAGAAATAGCCATGAGCTTGGAAGGGGGCAAATATGACATCTTTGCCCAAAAAAAAAATGGGCAATTAAGGAGATGCAAGTCAACTAGAAAAAAAGGAAAGTTGCTTTGAGGGGGGAAGGAGGAAATATGCAACCCCATTAAAAGGAACGGCAAAGAAAAACGGGGGGCCCGGCACTTACGACGTAAAGAATGACCGGGGAGGGGCCAAGGAAAACCGTGTGTGGGGAAAGGTTTGGGAAAAAGTTCAAAAAAAGGGAAAGGAAGGACACCTCCCACATGGCAGAGAAACAATAAAAAGGTGCGAAACAAGGTTCGCTTTGGGGAAAAACATTGGTTGGGAAGCAGGAGAGATACTAGAAAAGAGTTTATCTAACGAAACGAACGGCCCTTGAGTGTCGTAGAAAGAAATGGGGAACCAAAATGCTGGTGTTGGGTCAAGCAGAAGGGTGTTTGAAAAGAAAAAACATTGATCGAAGGGACAAAAAAAAAAAGGGGGTTACAGACATGAAGAGGGGAAGGGGAGGGTCGGAATCAGGGGGGGGGGAAAAAATTCACTACGGAATTAAAAAAAAACAAAGACCAGAACGACAAAAACTCTTCCCGAAGGACGAGCAAAACTTCCTCCGATATTGAGGTTGTCCACTTTTTTTATCCGGTAGGCCCTCGGGAGGGGAAGGGAGATGTGGTTCCTTTGTTCAATTAACCGCAGTTACCAAACAAGGGGGGGGTACCGGTAGGGGGGATGGCAATAAAAGTGCAACGAAAAGGAAATGGAGGGTTGGCGAAAGCAACTGGAGGGTAACAATGTGGGAAAAAGGTAAACGTTTTCCGGGTCACGGGGAAACAAAAATTGCTTCACGGGGTGGGGGGAAAGGGAAGTTGACCCGGTATTTGGGGGCACCGAAAGCAAGAAGTGGGGGGGGAAAGCACAAGCGCAAAACCAAAGGGACTTAGGGACGGGGAAGGGGGGGGGAGTTTAGAGAAAGCGAAATAACTGAAGAAGTGATGCAAGAGCCCACGGGGAAAGGGAACGCTTCACACCATGAAAAAAGCAGCAAAAGGGGGCTAAAGGGGGGAGAGGTCAAAAAAATCAGAGCAAATTCAAGACAACTATGGCCCAGACAGGGACAAAAAGTAGGGGAAAGAGAATAATGTGTGGGAATAGGGAAGATTGGGCGTGGGGTTGTCAAAAAAAAAAAGATCAAGAGGGAAGAAATGACAATGTCGTACAAATAAAAAGGCAAGTAAAAAAAAAAAAAAAAACAAAATTGCAGCGGCCAAACAAAACGGTGTTCGTGGCCAATAAATAAGAACAAAAAAAGAAGGGACTACCAAGAAAAGGATTAAAGGAAAGAAGAAACCAGGAATTGGGCCGAAGAAGGGAGTTAGGTGTGTGCAGCGGTCCATGGAAGTGGGACGGAGAAGCAGCATGGGGGGGAAGGCAGGAACAGGGCAAAGCACGTGGGGGAAAATTAAAAAAGGGAAGAGGGGGGGGGGTGGTTTGAATCTGGGTGTGGTCTGGCGGAGTCACGGTTAGTTCGGGGGGTGGGTTTTCACTAGTGGTTGTGTGGGGGGGGGGGGGGGGGTTTTTGTTGG